>Ga0213869_10001471_pt1 | contig 17629 bp, 13 predicted proteins | sample PICome_10_FD_160083 | JGI IMG/M metagenome (GOLD analysis project Ga0213869, IMG submission 160083) | Coastal seawater microbial communities near Pivers Island, North Carolina, United States - PICO132 | ecosystem: Environmental > Aquatic > Marine > Coastal | place: USA: North Carolina...
CTTCGGCGACCAGCTGTTGGATTTGGTTCTGCAGCGTGCCTTCCGAATCGGGCGGTAAAAAGAACGTCTCTTCAGAAATCGCCATTTTGGACCTAAGCCTATGTGAATTTTGGATCTATTGATGCCGAGTTTTCTGCCAGAGCGCAAGGCCAAGTGGTTGTGGCGCGCCAGGGCACATGCGGTGGCGCATAAAAAAGGCAGGGCGAACCCTGCCTTTCTCATTGGTTTCTCGTAGGATTAGCCGAATACGCGGGTCAGGGCCTGATCTATGGCATCGGTGATGAGATCGATATCTTCCGCCGTACAAATCAGAGCGGGTGACAGGCAAAGCGTGTTGTTGAAACCTGGCAAGGAGCGGTTCGTTGCGCCGATGATGACACCTTGCGCCATGCAATCTTTGACCACCGCCTGCACCTTTGCTTCCGGTGCCGGTTCGCGGGTTTCGCGGTCTGCCACCAGCTCTGCACCGCAGAACAAGCCTTTGCCACGGACATCGCCAATGACGCTGTGTTTTTCAGCCAAGGCTTCGAGATTTGCAATCAACTGCGCACCGCGGGCTGTACAATTTTCAAGAAGGTTTTCTTCCTCAATGATACGCATATTTTCCAGCGCTGCTGCCGGACCTGCGGTGCAGCCGCCGAAAGTGGAGATATCACGGAAGTATCCCATGTGATCGCTGGCGTCTTTGAATTGCTCGAACACCTCTTCAGTGGTGACGGTCAATGAGATGGCCGCATAGCCGGAGGCGACGCCCTTCGCCATTGTGACAATATCTGGCTGGATGTCGTAATGTTGATAACCAAACCAGGTGCCAGTGCGCCCAAGGCCGCAAACGACTTCGTCTATCATCAGCAAAACATTGTATTTTCTGCAGATTTCCTGCACGCGTGGCCAGTAGCCTTCGGGGGGCACAATAACGCCACCACCTGCTGTGATAGGCTCAAGGATCAAGCCACCAACGGTGTCCGGACCTTCGCGCAATATGACATCTTCAATCGCATTTGCGGCGCGCAACCCGTAGCTTTCGCCTTGTCCAAGGTTGTCTTGGGCTGCTTCGCGATATTCAAGGCAATGCGGCACGGAAATGAAACCCTCGGGGAAAGGGCCATATTGCGCGCTGCGCTCATGCTGGCCACCGGCTGCCAACGTCGCAATGGTGGTGCCATGATAATCGCGCTCGCGGTACAAAATTTTATTCTTCTTGCCACCATATTTTTTATGCGCGATCTGTCGGATCATTTTGAAGCCTTTTTCATTGGCTTCTGACCCGGAGTTCGAGAAATAGGCCCGGCTCATGCCAGGCATTTTTTCGATCAAGCGCTTGGAAAAATTGGCTGCAGGGATAGAGCCAGCGGCTCCGGCAAAAAAATTCATTTTTACCAGTTGATCGCGTACTGCGTCGGCGATGCTTTCACGCCCGTAGCCAACATTGACGGTCCAAACGCCGCCTGAGACGGCATCGAGATGTTCCTTGCCCACTTGGTTCCAAACCCGCATGCCTTTGCCCTCAACAATGATGTTAGGATCCGCGGTTTCGAACATTTTATGTTGGATCAGATGATGCCAAACATGAGCTTTGTCGTTGGCGACAACTTCACTCAGATCATTTTGCAGATTGCCGTCCATAGATCATGCTCCTTTTCCAGATATTTTGGAATAGTTGAATTCAATAGGTTTACTTTGACAGCTATCAGTGCAGAAAAGCCATGCCGGAAATAGGTCCAGATACATTTCGTTTGTATGTCCAAAAAGCATTTGTGCTTGCTGGCCGCGACGACTGTTTGCAGGGTTGCGCGGATGATGCCGTTATGCTGGCGCAAAGATCAACAGCGGTTCGTTGTGAAACGGGGAGAGATCAAATCAAAAGTTGCGCAAGTTCTGGGCGAACATTTTTATGAATAATTTGCTCGATTTCAGGAAATTATTCAGGAAAAGTTCAAGTATACGCTATGCGCAGCTCTTATTTTATGGTTCTCTGGCCCCCTAAAGTTTGCCGTTTTTGACCGTACTAGCTGGTCTCATCCTGGCGAGAGTAGACGAAGTAAACAAGCTAGGCATCAAGCGCTAGCGCAACTGGGAGAAAATGAAATGAAATTAAAAACTGCATTGATGGGTGCTGTCGCTGGAGCAACTGTGTTATCAGGCTCCGCTGTATTCGCGGGCGGTCATGGCGAATTGAACGTGGCTTATTTTCTTGAGTGGCCAATGCCATTTCAAGCAGCGAAAGTGTCCGGCGCATACGACGAAGCTCTAGGCATGAAGGTGAACTGGGTATCTTTCGACACAGGAACAGCTATGTCTGCTGCAATGGCGTCGGGAGATATCGACATTTCGGTATCTCAAGGTGTTCCGCCCTTCGTAGTCGCCGCTTCTGCGGGTCAAGATCTACAAATTCTTGATGTAGCTGTATCTTATGCTGATAACGACAACTGTGTGGTTGCCTCTGGACTGGAAATAGATAAAAATTCTGCTGATGAATTGGCCGGCAAGAAAGTTGCTGTTCCGCTGGGTACTGCAGCACACTACGGTTTTTTGAAGCAAATGGGTCATTTCGGTGTTTCTCTAGATAGTCTGACTGTTGTGGATATGGCACCCGCTGAAGGCCAAGCAGCCTTGGCACAGGGTGCTGTCGATATGGCTTGCGGCTGGGGCGGGGCTTTGCGCCGTATGAAAGAGTCTGGCAATGTTTTGTTGACTGGTGCAGAGAAAACTGACCTGGGTATCTTGGTGTTCGACGTTACAACAGCGCCATCTGGTTTTGTTGCTGAAAATGCGGACGTTGTGGCCAAGTTTCTAGCTGTGACTGCTGCTGCGAACACCGAATGGAACGCAAGCCAGCCGGCTGACATGTTGGCTGCGGTTGCTAAAGATGCTGGTATGTCCGAAGCGGATGCGGCGAGTTCAATGAGCACCTTTGTATTTCCTGATGTAGACACTCAGTTGTCCAGCGTGTGGCTTGGTGGAAATGCGCAAACCTTCATGAAAGGTGTTGCTGATGTTTTTGTAAACGCCGGTTCAATTGATAGCGCAAAAGATAGCTATGCAGATAACGTAAATACAGGTCCTTTGGCAGCAGCTAAAGGAATGTAAATTTTAGATAAGGCGGGCGGTTTCTTTTCGCCTGCCTTTTTCTAAGTTGCGATCAGTCGCAGGTATCCTCCAATATTATGAGAGAAGGCCGAACTTTTGGGCCAGATGGGAGCTTCAGGTGTCAGGCCTGCTTATTGACAATATTTCTATGCGCTTCGATTTGCCCAATGGCGGATCGGTTCAAGCGCTCAAAAACGTAACCTTGGACATAAAATCCGGAGAATTGCTAAGTGTTCTTGGCCCGTCAGGCTGTGGCAAAACCACTTTGCTGAATATAGTGGCTGGATTTTTGGCGCCAACAGAGGGGCAAATCGTTGTCAACGACAACAAGGTCAAAGGACCTGGACCAGAGCGGGGTATGGTTTTCCAACAAGGAGCTTTGTTCGAATGGATGACTGTACGGGAAAACGTTTCTTTCGGGCCAGATATGAAGAAAATGTCCCGCAACAAAAGTAGCAAGATCGTTGATCGTTTGTTAGAAGTTGTGGGTTTACAGGATTTTAAAGATAAGGCGGTTTATGAGCTTTCTGGTGGCATGCAGCAGCGTGTGGCATTGGCCCGTTGCCTAGCTAACGAGCCGGACGTGATTTTGATGGATGAGCCTTTGGGGGCTCTGGATGCTTTGACCCGCGAAAAGATGCAATCTTTGGTGCTTGATCTGTGGAAAGAGACTGGCAAAACTATTATTTTAATTACCCATTCGGTGGAAGAAGCTTTGCTTTTGGGCGAGCGTCTTTTGGTTATGGCACCACGTCCGGGTCGAATTCATAAAGAATATCAGCTGCCCTTTGCGGAAATGGGTGTTGGCGCTGACCTGCGTGCGGTTAAAAAACACCCCGATTACGCTAAAACCCGTGAGGAAATTCTGGCGATGATTTGGGAAATGGAAGAAGAAATTATGGGCCGCACGGAGGAAAACGCATGACTGGTTTGATTCTTCTTGCCGTATATGTTTCGATTTTTATGGTTAGCATGATCATTGTGGCCTGGGCTACAAAACAATTTTTTACACGTGCTGACTTCACCTCGCTCAAAACTGTCACCTTTGGCGATGAAAGCGCTGTCAAGGCGAACCGGGCAGCCTCCGTTATATCGGTTCTGGCGATTTTTGCTCTTTGGGTCGCTTTCACCAATTCTTCGTTACCTCTATTAAAGGCGAAAGGTCCGTTCGAAGGTTTCGTAGAATTCAACTATACCGCTACGCTGCCAGATGGGCGCAGCGATGACGCCACTGTATCCATTTTGGTGTACCCGGAAGACATTCAGCTTACGCAAGGAGCCGATGGAAATCCGGGCAAGATCCCAAGTAAGCCAAACGTGGAGCCCGGTGAGGGATTTGCTAAAAACGACACATTGGTAATCCCACGTTATGGTTCAAAACTTATTTCAGTATTTAAAAATGATGAATTTAAAAAATCTGATGGGGCAAAGGTCACCCATTTCAATGGGCAGGCTTTGGCACCGGGCGAACAGATTGCTTTGTCCGAGGGGCGTTTGGCGCTTACGGAAAAGGGTACACCTTTCTTTGAACCAGCAACGGGATTTCGGATGGCACGGCTCTATTTGCCTGCCCCGGAAGTGGCCACGAATCGTTTCTTGGAATTGAACCGCGAGGGGTACCGTAACTTCACCCTGTTAGAGCACACTTGGTCCTCCCTGCAGCGGGTTTTGCTTGGGTTTTTCTATGGAGCGCTTTTGGGTATTCCCCTCGGTTACGCCATGGGGCTGACCAATTGGGCGCGAGGCTGGTTTGACCCGATCGTTGAATTTATGCGCCCGGTGCCCCCCTTGGCCTTGATCCCCTTGATGATTATTTGGTTCGGCATTGGTGAGACGTCCAAAGTGATCCTGCTCTTTCTTGCAGCGCTATGGATCATGGCGATCGCTGCGCGTTCGGGCGTGTCTGGTGTGGCCATTGCCAAAGTGCATGCAGCCTATTCCTTAGGTGCCAGTAAATCGCAAATTTTGCGTAAGGTGATCATCCCAAACTCACTTCCTGAGATCTTTACAGGCGCACGGGTGGCTATGGGCGTCTGTTGGGGCACGGTTGTGGCGGCTGAATTGGTCGCGGCCGAAAAAGGTCTTGGCATGATGATCATGGTCGCGGCTAAGTTTCAGCTGACAGACATCGTGATTGTGGGGATTATTCTCATCGGCGTGATCGGTTTTGCCATCGACATTGGTATACGCAAGCTCGAAAGCTGGCTGGTGCCCTGGAAAGGCAAAGTTTAACGAGACATGAAACGTGCCCTAGGGGCCCGTTTTCTTATCTGGCTCTAGCATTTGACCCGGCTGTTATCTGGATCAAAAACTGGCTCATCCAAAACCCTGGCCGCATAGCGCTTGCCGATGATCTCAACACAAAGACCCTCTGTGATATCTGGCTGGACAAAGGCATAGGCGATATTCTTGGCCGTTCGGTGCCCCCAGTCGGCAGAGGTGACCGAACCCACCAGCTGCCCGCCAGCATAAAGGCTGTCGCTGGGCTGTGGACTTGCATGTGTGGCGTCGATCTCAAGCATGCGCAGCTGGCGGCGCTTCTTGCCACCCCGGCCCAGCAGCGCTGCTTTTCCGAGGAAGTCTTTGTCCCGGCACACAAAGCGGTCGAGCCCGGTCTCATATGGGTCAAATTCAGTGATCAAATCTGATTTCCAGTGTAGGTAGCCTTTTTCCATGCGCATACTGTCCACTGCACGCGCGCCGAAATGCCGAATATCATGGGCGGCACCTGCCTGCATAAGCGCGGAATAAGCGGCAAAGAGCGCGGAATTTGGAACGTGAATTTCATAGGCCAATTCACCCGAAAAGCTAACCGACATGACGATTGCCGGCGCATGGCCAATGCGGGCTTCGCGGACCGAAAGCCAAGGAAAGCCCGCTGCTGACCAATCGCCTCTGGCGCATGCGCTGAGCACCGCGCGAGATTTTGGCCCTGCCAAGACTAAGATCGTGTGGTCATTGGTCAAACTGCGCAGCGCGACGGAGCCATCTTTCGGAAGATGCTGGTCCAACCAATCCATATCATGGAATTCCGCCGCCGCGGCTGATCCATACCAAATGCGGCCATCCGGGAGATTGGCAATTGTGGCTTCGGCTTTCACATTGCCATAATCATTGAGAAGATATCCAAGCCCCACTTTTCCTAATCGGCACGGTATTCGTGAGCAGATCATGTAATCTAGCCAATCATGCGCGCCAGAGCCGGTTATCTCGATCCGATTGAACCCATTCACTTCCGCAAGCCCCACATGAGTGTGCACCCGCGCCACTTCGGCGGCGACCACCTCATGCACCTGTGTGAAGGCATAGCCATAGTCCTCCACGAAATCTGGGGAGGGTTTGAAATAGTCAGAGCGTTCCCAGCCATTAACCACAGTGAAATGCGCGCCAGCCTGATCCAAGATCGGGGTCAGGGGGGTTGTTTTGGCTGGGCGTCCGGCTGGGCGGTGCTCATGAGGCAGATGGAAGCGAAATTCGTTTTGATAGTCTTGGATGGCGTAGAGCGACGTCAGCTCTTGCGTGGCATGGCCGGTGAAACGCCGCGGATCTAAGGCCCATGTGTCATAGCAGGCCTCCCCGTGAACGATTTGCTGGGCTAAGAGCCAGCCATGCCCTCCGCCCTCGCCAAGCCCGGCCCTGAGACCAATGATGCAAAAGGCATTGCGTTTGCCGGGAATTGGCCCGACCAGAGGGGTGCCATCGATCGTATAGGTGATCGGACCATTCACCACTTGTTTGATGCCAACTTCTGCCAGGGCGGGCATGCGGGCAATTGCCCCTTCTAACACATCCATAACCCGGTCTAAATCATCGGGACATAGATCATTACTGAATTTGGGATCAATCCCATCCATACCCCAGGTCTTGCAATCTTGTTCATAAAACCCGACCAAAAGGCCATTCTTTTCCTGCCGTGAATAATAGTCGGAGATGGGGCAGCGCAGCAGTGGGATCCGATGCCCGGCCTCCATAACGCCCGGCATATCTTCGGTGATGAAATATTGATGTTCCATGCTGGCCACAGGATGCTCAACACCCATCATCGCACCGACCTCATTGACCCGGTAGCCGCAGGCATTGACCACAATCTCCGCGCGTATATCGCCCTTGTCGGTCTGCACCGTCCAGCTGTCATCGGCATGTTGTGTCAAACCCGTCACCGAGGTGAAACGATAGACCTCAGCGCCAGCGGCGCGGGCTCGGCGCGCCAAGGCTTGGCACAGCTGTGCCGGGTCGATATGCCCGTCGGTTGGATCCCAGAGGCCACCCATTAAATTTTCGGTCGAAATTAGCGGGTGCCGCCGGGCGCATTCCTGCGCATCCAACACTTCGAATTCAACCCCCATGCCCTTGGCCAGACTGGTGAAATGGGCGTATCCATCCATATGAGCTTGGGTATTTGCCAGCCGGATGCCGCCATCTCCAAAATTATATCCGACAGGGTATTCGGGATCTGCGGCCAGCTCTTGGTAGAGTTTGATCGAGTGGCTTTTGAGACCAATCATCACCTGCGACATGCCGAAATTGGTAACCTGTGCCGCCGAATGCCATGTGGTGCCGGAGGTTAACTCATCGCGCTCCACCAAAACCACATCGCTCCAACCTTCTCGGGTCAAATGGTAAAGGGTTGAGCACCCGGCGATGCCTCCGCCGATAACGACAACGCGTGCCTGAGATTTCATTGCCGGCCTCCTTTGGAGATTATCCCCCGCCACATCGCGAAGCTGCTTTGGAATTCTAACTTCACCAACATTTGGCGTAAAGAAATAAAACCTAATCGCGCGGCATTTTTCTTGACGGAAGCTTGATCGCGCGAGACGGTGCATCGGGACGGTGCATGTGGCAATAAACGAAAGGAGTGTTATGGCGCGCGCGACAGGTGGCAGAGCGGGGCGACATCTGCGACGCAGTCAAGCCCTGCCGATCAATCCCGCGCCTCCCGGAGGGGGTGGGGGCCAATATAAGCCTTTGAGCATTTCTGATATGGAGCAGATCTATGAGATGGCCCTGCGTTTGCTGGAAGACCTTGGGGTCGGTGAGGTGCCGGGCCGCTTGCGCGATCTCTTTGTGCAGCAGGGGGCGCGATTTGAAGTTGGGCGGATCCATATCCCACGTCGTTTGATTGCCCAGGCTATTGCATCCGCCCCAAAAACCATCACGCTGCACGGTCGGGATGCCGCGCGCAGCATCCAAGTGGGCGGGGATCGGGTGCATTTCGGCACTGGCGGCGCGGCGGTGCAGACTTTGGATTTGGACAGCGGCGACTATCGCGCATCGACGCTTCAAGACCTCTATGACTTTGCCCGGCTACAGGACCAACTGACCAATGTCAGCTGGTTTACGCGTTGCTGCGTTGCCACCGATTTGGTGGGAGAGGGGGCTCTAGACGTCAATACAGCCTATGCCTTGCTCGTGGGCACCAGCAAACCTGTGGCCACCTCGTTCACCTTGGCGGAACATGTGGCTCCGATCGTCAAGATGATGGATATGGCGGAGGGTCGCGAAGGCGCATTTTCGGAGCGGCCGTGGTTGGCGGCCCATATAAGCCCGATGATCTCGCCCCTGCGATTTGGGGCGGATGCGGTTGAGGTCTGTTTTGAATGCGTGGCACATAATATCACGGTCAGCTGCATCACCGCGGCACAATCGGGCGCAACGGCGCCGGCCACTCCTGCGGGATTTTTGGCGCAATCTTTAGCGGAAACATTGGCGGCTCTGGCCATGGTACATGTGATGAAGCCGGGCCATCCGATGATTTTTTCCAACTGGCCCTTCGTGATTGACCTACGCAGCGGCGCGTTTTCAGGCGGCGGCGGTGAGATTGCCCTGATGAATGCCGCATCAGCGCAGCTTTCAAATTGGCTGGGCCTTGTGAGCGGAGTGGCCAGCTCCATGACGGATTCTAAGGCGATTGACGCGCAATACGGGGCGGAGAAAGGGGTGACGGCCCTTGCGGCTGCGCTTTCGGGTGCCAATATGATCTATGAAAGCGCCGGCATGACCGCAGCATTGCTCGGAGTTTCTTTCGAGGGCTTTGTTCTCGACAACGATATGCTTGGCCATATTTATCGCATGTTGCGCGGGGTTGAGGTGACAGAGGAGAACCTTGGCTTCCAAGTGATTGTGGATGCGGTCCAAGGAGACGGGCATTTCTTGGGTCAGCCACAAACTATGGCTGCGATGGAGCGGGATTATTTCTACCCTGAGACCGCCGATCGAGAGGCGCCGGTCACATGGCAAGAACGGGGCGGCATGGATGCGCAGAGCCGGGCCAAAGCCAAGGCGCGCAGTTTGTTGCAGTGGCATCCGACTTATGTGTCGGCTGAAGCCGATGCCCGCATTCGCGCGGCCTTTGACATTCAACTGCCACCGCAGAGATAGGTTTATTCGATTGCGGCACCGCTGAGCATGGCGTTGATCCAGCCTTTAGTCTCAGGTGTTTTTGCAAGCCGAAGAAAGGCGGCGCGCTCACGATCGAACATATCTTGTTCAGTGACCTCTAGCGGGGCATCTGAGCTGGTGTTCACCACTATGGTTGCGATTTCCATCGCTGTGGTTTTGTTGTGGGGTTTGAACCAACCCTTGGCCACACCATCGGTCATGAATGCGTCCATTTTTGCATAGACGGCTTGACCGGGCAGGGTCATTTTGGGAGGCTCTGGCGGTGTGTAACCTGGCGCCATCTCACGGATCATAGCGCTGGCGCGGGTGATGAGCTTGTCGCGGTTCATCACTGTTTCGTCATGGCCGGGCTGAAAATACCGCAGTTTTGTAGCCTGCTCCGGGCTTTCGCCAGTTTTGCCATAGCCGACTTGCATCCAGCTTTCCCAAGCGGCGATTTCTGCATCGCCTGTTGCCTCAAACCAGCGTTGGTAGGTGGTTTTGACCCCACCACCGCCGGGCACAACTCCAACGCCGCTTTCCACCAATCCCAGCACGGAATTGGAATGGGTGAGCAGACGGTCGCAATGCAATAGTACCTCGAAGCCTCCGCCGAGCGAGAGACCAGAGGGCGCACCGACAACAGGCACAGGGCAATATTTCAGTGCCGCCACCGCTTGTTGGAAGTCATTCAGAAAGGCATCCATTTCTCCCCAGGCTTCGCGGGCAATGAAATCGGCAAAGCGATTCAAATCGACTCCTGCACTGAAGTGCTGCGCATCGTTATGGATCAAAATACCCGTGCCATGATCCTCGGCTGCTTGGCGCACGATGGCCATGCTCTCGCCTGTGAGCGCATTGGCTTTGGAATGAAACTCCACCAAGCGCAGATCACCGGGCAGGCGCCAAAGGCTGGCTGCGCGGTTGCTGGCTATGGGCGTCAAAGTGCGGCGCGTCAGGCTAAAGCGTTCTGTGCCTTCGGGCAGCTGCACGGGTTTGAGCTGGGATGTGGTTTGATCAAAATTGCGCACCATCAAAGTGGCATCTTGCACCTGGTAGAACGGGCCGTGGTCTGCGGATGTTTGCAGCGCTTGGGGTATCGCGCAACTGGCGTCTTGGGCCAGTTTGATTACGACTTCAGCGCCCAAAGCATCAATCATTTCAAATGGACCGCGAATCCAGTTAAATCCCATCTTCATCGCGTCATCAATGTCTTGCGGCGTGCTGGTAACATCCGGGATTAAATCAGCTGCATAGGCGAGCACGCGGCCAAGAAAATTGCGACAAAATTGATGATGCGGTTCGGAGCCTTCTATCATCATCGGTAGGGTTTCGAGCCCATCTTGCTGCGCAGTGGCGGCTTTTTGTGCCAGGGCTGGCAGCTCGGTGATGCGCGGGCGCAATGCGCCGCTGGTCAAATCAACGGCTTGATCCTCACGATAAAACCCGCCTTTACCAGATTTCAAGCCAGTGAAGCCTTCTGAGATCATCGAATCTATCAGAGCGTTTGCTGGGTTGTTGGTGCGTCCAACTGCGTGAAACACGTCATTTTCTGGGAGGATATCTCCCAAAGTGTCGACCACATCGGACATGAGGTCGACGCCGATCATATCGTAAAGACCAAACACCCCAGTTTTTGGAATGCCCATGGGACGGCCCATCAGGGCATCGGCATGTTCTATGCAAAGACCCTGTTTGAAGGCCTCGTCCATACCCACTTGCAGCGCAAAGACCCCAACGCGATTGCCTAAAAATCCGGGGGTGTCATTGCAGGGAACCACGCCCTTGCCAAGAATTTCGTCATTGTAGCGCGATAGGCGCTCCATCACATCGGTGCGGGTATCGGCGCCACGGACAAGCTCCAAAAGGCGCATGTAACGCACGGGATTGAAGTAATGGGTGATGGCAAATCTTTGCCGGAAGGCCAAAGGCATCTCCGCCACCAAAAGCTTGATCGGAATGGTAGAGGTGTTGGAGGTGACGATACAATCGTCGCGGATCACTGCGTCCAAGCGTTTGTACAGATCGCGCTTGATGTCGAGACGTTCAACCACAGCTTCAACAATCCAATCGCATTCCGCGAGCTTGTCAAAATCAGCCTCGATGGTGCCGGTTTCAATCAGATCGACATTGCCACGCTGATGCAAAGGCGCGGGTTCAGATTTTTGGAGCCGTTCCAAAGCGTAATCTGTGGCTTTGGTTGTCAGGTCCAGAAGGAAAACCTTGTGACCTGCATTGGCTATTTGTCCGGCGATGCCAGAGCCCATGGTGCCAGCGCCGATAACTGCGATGCGTTTGAATGTCATGCTCTACGTGCCTGTTAGAAAAATGCCCTGAGGGCTTTGTTGACGTCAAAAGGGTGTTCGGTGATCGACATATGGCCCGATTGGGCAATTTCGACCAGCTCACCTCCTAGCGCAGCCTGTAGGGCCAATCCAGTTTTACGGGGCGTCATGCGGTCTTGGCCGCAGACCACAGTCAAAGTGGGGCAGGTGACAGATTGTGCGGAGGAGGGGCCATTGGCATACGCATTACAAGCCACCAGATCTTTATGCAGGGTGCCAGGCGCATTGCCGGCCATAAGACGGCTGCCGTAAAGCATATGTGAGGTGCCCGGCATTGTGTGGTCATGAATGTGACCTGCGTAACCATGGCCCCAATCCATCATCGCGCCAATGGCAGCCCCTTCTTTTGTTGCGGCCAGATCGATCAGCGCGTCATTGACTGGAATCGCGAGGGCTGTGCTGATAAAGGCCGCCTTGGCGACGAGATCAGGGTAGCGGCTCGCCAATTCCAATTCGATTAGGCCGCCCATGGAGTGACCGACCAAAGTTGCCTGGGTGATGCCGAGAGCCTGCATGAATTGTGCATACCAATCGGCCATTGCCTCAATTGTTGACAGTGCCTCGCCCTTGGACAACCCATGTCCAGGCATATCGGGCGTGATGCATTGAAAGCCTCGATTGGCAAAAAAGCGGTGTTGCAACATGAAGCCAAGATGCGATTGGCCAGAGCCGTGCACAAAGAGCACAACCGGACCAGACGGGTCAAAATCGCGCCCGCCGGTTGAGGCAAAGATTTTGATATTATTCAGCGTAAGTCTCATGCGCCTGTTCCTTTTGCCTTTGCTGCTGTTAATTTTCCAGCTGTGCGCAACGCTTGTTTGAAATCATCAATAATGTCTTTTTGATCTTCCAGACCCACTGAAATCCGGATCAAATCATCGGTCAGCCCTGCCGAGGCCATAGCCTCGGACGTGAGATGTGAATGTGTGGTCGAGCCGGGGTGGATCACCAGAGTTTTGGCGTCCCCGACATTGGCCAAATGGCTGGCCAACTGCACAGATTCGATGAAGGCGCGGCCTGCGTCGCGGCCGCCTTTGATGCCGCAGGCGATGATTGAGCCTTGGCCTTTTGGCATGAGACGCATGGCGGTGTCATGACCTGGATGATCCGGCAAGCTGGGGTGTTTGACCCAGGAAATTTGCTCATGACCAACTAGGAACTCTAACAGGGCTGCGGTGTTGGACATATGTTTCTCCATCCGCAAACCAAGGGTCTCGAGGCCTTGCAAGATATAGAACGCATTTTGCGGCGACATGCATGGGCCGACATTCATCATGCCTTCCGTGCGGATCCGCACCGACAGGGCTGCCGGTCCGAACTCTTCCCAAAGAACCGCGCCCTGATAACCGAAATGCGGGGTTGTCAGCATGGGGAATTTATCATTTTGCCCCCAGTCGAAATTGCCCCCATCAATCACTGCACCGCCCAAGGCGATGCCATGGCCGCCCATCCATTTTGTGAGCGAATGGATCACTACATTTGCGCCCAATTCGATCGGTTTGACCATCCAAGGCGTGTTGAATGTGGCATCTATTACCAAAGGAATGCCCGCAGCTTGGGTGATTTTGGCAACAGCAGGCACGTCCATGATATCCATGCCGGGATTGCCAATCACTTCGCCAAAGACCATTTTCGTATTGGGGCGAATGGCCCCAGAAATGGCTGCCGGGTCATTCGGTGCGACGAAGCTGGTCTCGATACCGTAGCGTTTCAACGTATGTTCAAATAGGTTGATATTCGCACCATACATTTGCGAGGAGCTGACAATGTGATCGCCTGCCGAGCAAAGAGCCAGAACGGTCACAAAGAGTGCTGACATTCCCGAAGCTGTGGCAATGGCAGCAACCCCACCATCTAAGGCGGCCAAACGCTGTTCGAGTACGGCGACCGTTGGATTGGTCAGGCGGGAATATATGTGCCCGCCAACTTCCATATTGAATAAGGCAGCGGCATGTTCGGTGCTGTCAAAAACATAGCTGGTGGTTTGGTGAATCGGTACGGCCCGGCTGCCAAAGCGCGCATCGGGGCTTTGGCCGGCGTGAAGCGATAGGGTGTCGAATTTATAGTCAGCCATGAGAGTGCTCCTGGGCAAGAATTTTCAGTGTCTTTGCTAACTGGCAATGGACCATAGCTCAAGCGTTTGCGCTATGTAATTTCAGACGTTGCAATCATATATAATTGAAATCCCAAGAATATTGGGAGATGTGACGTAGGGTGAAATTGGGAGCCACTGGCGGCAGACAGCGCATCGCGCGATTTTATCTTGCATTTTAGGCGGGAGATAGGTTTTAATGCCCTAGTTATAATATTGATATTTAATGAATTATTTTTGCGTTGTTTTTTGCAACGCTGATTTTTTCACTTTATAAACTTCGTCGTAGTCGCCTGGAGAACTGCAGAATGTGCCGCCGGATTGACCGGTTGCGTCTGTCGAACTCCAAGCTCTCGCGCTATGTTGATCATGATAATCCTGAGGCCATGAAAACGCTCATCAATGCGCTGAGAGCCAAGGGTGTATGGATCGCTCTAGATGATTTTGGCATTGGGATGTCCAACCTCGAGCGATTGCTGGAATATCTGATCGATATCTTGAAAATTGACCGCAGCTTTGTTCAAAGTCCGACACGAGAAAGCCACGAGGGAATTATGCGCGGATTGGTCGAGATGTCCAAAACGATGGGTTTTGAAATTGTCGCCGAGGGAATCGAGATTCAGAGTCAATTGGACCTTGTGTGGGCAGCGGGAATCACCCACGCAAAGGGTTATTTTTTTGGCAAACTAGAGACAGCTGACTAGTTTTTTGCAGAAACATTGCGTCGGCGGTCTCAAAAATCGACATCTGTGCGAAAATTTTGATGTGGATATATTCGAGGGTCGCAACTGGCCCTAAATATGTCATTGCCTATGTCCTAATAGAAGGGCAGAAATAAACCCACAGAGATGCCGCGAGAGAATGCCGCGGCATATTCAATGCCTTTAAGGAGCTGCTCGATGAAAATGACCACTGAAGAAGCCTTTGTAAAAACGCTTCAGATGCACGGTATCCGCCACGCTTTTGGGATCATTGGTTCTGCCATGATGCCTATTTCTGACATTTTTCCAAAAGCTGGAATCATGTTTTGGGACTGCGCCCATGAGGGCTCTGCCGGCATGATGGCAGACGGCTACACCCGCGCAACTGGTGAAATGTCCATGATGATCGCGCAAAACGGTCCTGGCATTACAAACTTCGTCACCGCGGTGAAAACAGCCTATTGGAACCACACTCCCTTGCTGTTGGTTACACCACAAGCGGCCAACAAGACCATCGGTCAGGGTGGCTTCCAAGAGGTTGAACAGATGAAATTGTTCGAAGATATGGTTGCCTATCAAGAAGAGGTGCGTGATCCGAGCCGGGTCGCTGAGGTTCTTAATCGTGTGATCATGCAGGCCCATCGTGCCTCTGCTCCAGCGCAAATTAACATCCCGCGGGATATGTGGACCCAGGTCGTTGATGTCGAACTGCCAAAGATTGTCTCATTCGAGCGTCCACAAGGCGGTGAAAGCGCAGTTTCTGAGGCTGCTAAATTGATCTCAAGCGCGAAATTCCCGGTTATTCTGAACGGTGCAGGTGTTGTTTTGGCGGACGCTTTCGACGATGTCGCCGCTTTGGCTGAGCGTTTGGATGCGCCGGTTTGTGTTGGGTATCAGCACAACGATGCGTTCCCAGGCTCGCATCCATTGTTTGCAGGTCCTTTGGGATACAATGGCTCAAAGGCCGGGATGGAGCTGATCTCACGTGCCGACGTCGTCGTCGCACTGGGCACACGGCTTAACCCGTTCTCGACGTTGCCAGGCTATGGAATTGATTACTGGCCAACCAACGCGAAAATCATTCAAGTGGACATCAACCCAGATCGGATCGGTTTGACTAAACCTGTGACCGTCGGCATCGTGGGTGACGCAAAGAAAGTGGCGCAAGGTCTCTTGGCCCGTCTGTCTGATACCGCAGGTGATGCGGGTCGCCAGGAGCGCAAGAACCTGATTGCCACAACGAAATCAGCCTGGGCGCAAGAGTTGACGTCCATGGATCACGAAGATGACGATCCTGGTACAACTTGGAACCAGCGTGCACGTGCGGACAAGCCAGATTGGATGTCTCCGCGTATGGCTTGGCGCGCTATTCAATCGGCTCTGCCGAAAGAGGCGATTATCTCCTCAGATATTGGCAACAATTGCGCCATCGGCAACGCCTATCCCTCTTTTGATGAGGGCCGAAAGTATTTGGCTCCGGGTCTCTTTGGTCCCTGCGGCTATGGTCTCCCGTCGATTGTTGGTGCGAAAATTGGTCAGCCTGACGTTCCTGTGGTCGGTTTCGCCGGTGACGGCGCCTTCGGGATTGCGGTCAATGAGCTGACGGCTATTGGTCGGGACGAATGGCCTGCCGTGACACAGATCGTGTTCCGCAATTACCAATGGGGCGCAGAAAAGCGCAACTCAACCCTCTGGTTCGATGATAACTTTGTTGGCACAGAGCTGGATACCAAAGTGTCGTATGCAGGCATCGCACAGGCTTGTGGCCTGATCGGTGTGCAAGTGAAAACTATGGACGAGTTGACCGATGTGCTAAACCAAGCCATCAAAGATCAAATGGAAAATAATAAAACCACTTTGATCGAGGTCTTGTTGAACCAAGAATTGGGTGAGCCTTTCCGTCGGGACGCAATGAAAAAACCTGTTCAAGTTGCAGGCGTATCTTCGGTAGATATGGCGGCTGAATAAGGAGCTTCGGTGTGGCGGCATTTCGCGATATTCTTGCCGCCACCCCAGGCGCGAAACCAACTATTGTATTGAGCGAGGGTGCAGACCCTCGCGTTGCAGAGGCCGCAGTTGCGGCCTCTGTTGCCAATTTGGCAAAGATTATATGCATAGGTGACCCGGACCTGGTTGAGCCCGCGCTTTCGGCCGCCGGCAGCGCAGGGAGTGTCGCCGTTGAAGATCCTGCCAATAGCCCAAAGTTACCGAGCTATATTGAGCACTATGTTAAAAAGCGCGCGGCTAAGGGCATGACACCAGAAAAGGCGCGGCTTGAACTTTCACAGGCCAATTTTTTCGCCGCGGCGATGGTCGCGGCAGGAGATGCCGACGGCACGATTGGCGGGGCGGTATATTCTACACCCAATATCATCCGCGCGGCGCTCAAGGTGATTGGCACGGCGGAGAACACGAAGCTACTGTCGTCTTTTTTCTTTATGCTGTTCCAAGATCGCCCTGATCTGCCCAGCGAAGTGAATGTATTCACTGACTGTGGTCTGGTGATTGACCCAACGGCGGAAGAACTGGCTGATATTGCGATCTCTTCTGCAGGGTCGATGCGTCGCCTCACCGGTCTGCAGCCTAAGGTTGCAATGCTGTCTTTCTCCACTCGCGGCAGTGCACAACACGGCAATGTTACTAAAGTGAGCAAGGCCACAGCTCTGGTGCAGGCGGCACGACCGGATCTTGTTGTCGATGGCGAGTTGCAATTTGATGCGGCCATGGTGCCATCTGTCGGCGCTGCGAAAGCGCCGGGCTCGCCAGTGGCCGGTCAGGCAAATGTTTTTGTCTTTCCGAATTTGGATGCGGGCAACATCGGCTATAAAATTGCGCAGCGTTTTGGTGGTGCCAAGGCGATTGGTCCAATCTTACAAGGCTTGGCACGACCAGCAAATGATTTGTCACGCGGCTGTACTGCGGATGATATCATTGACATGATTTGTGTAACGGCAGCTCAGGCCGCCGTTCAAAAAAATACCTGAATTGCAGGCAATAGGGGGTCCTACCCATGGGATTTG
>Ga0213869_10001473_pt1 | contig 17625 bp, 16 predicted proteins | sample PICome_10_FD_160083 | JGI IMG/M metagenome (GOLD analysis project Ga0213869, IMG submission 160083) | Coastal seawater microbial communities near Pivers Island, North Carolina, United States - PICO132 | ecosystem: Environmental > Aquatic > Marine > Coastal | place: USA: North Carolina...
ATTTGTGCTCAAAGCATCCTGCTTTCGCTGAACCATACGCATCCCATCCGATATGAATGCTGTTTGATGCTATTATCAATGTTCTCCGAGAAAATATGCCCACAAGTAAGTTTTTTGAGGATTTCCGAACACCTCAGCTCGAAGGAATTCACTCTTCTGAACCTTTGACAATACGCAGATAATCCCTGTAATCCTCTTCATTTTCAAATTCCAGTGGAATCACCATCAATTCAAGACAATCCTGGCATTGAAAGCGTTGTCCGGTCATGAAACCAACATAGGGGTAGACACGGATCCCATGGCAAGCAATACAGACTCGAAACGACATAACAACAATCCCTGTAATGCCCCGTGGCTATTAAGCGTGTGCATCGATGATCGTTTACCTCACAACCAGGCCAGTTACTTCAGCCAACTGTTCTTCGGAAAAACAACCTGGCAAATTCAGAGAGGATTGACCGGGGGTATAGATTTCATAATGGGTTGAGGACGTCGAATTCCCATCAGAATCGGTTGAATAGGTGACGGATTCGAGCACGTAAGATGTGGGCATGAGCTGAACTCGACTGATTTCCCTCGCAGGTTTGTTGAACCAACTGGATTTTATGACGACTGTATTTTCCGAACCTAAATGGGCGACGTATGTTTTTTTGGTGTAAGCAGCATACACGATGAGGAGATAAAAAACACCCATGAATGCGATGATGGCACCTCCCGCCATTTGTAGCGAAGCATCGACAATCTGCTCTCCATTCGAATCATAAACGCCGTATTGAAAAGAGGACATTGTGATTCCTGAAGAGGAATACTGCATTATGCTTGCAGATTTAATATCGAAGCCCATATGGTTGTAGAAGGTGAGAAATGCTTCACCCTCAAAAGGAAGTTGAGTATCGTTCGAGTTGATTTCAGATGAAAGAACTGCATCATCATAACACCATGTCGGATACGACAGTTGCAACATTCCGTCTTCAAGTTCAGAAAAAGATTGATTGTTCAGATCGCTGAGGAGAATGGCTTTGTAACACAAATAGGTAAAATCGTTCATGTGACTTTTTTCCGAACTGGAATTGCGGTTGCTTTCAGAGATTCGGTACTCATCTGTGCAAAGCCACTCCGATGTTGAATATTCACAATATGCAAATGCTTCTCCGTAATCTTCGTAACCATCCTCTGTAGAGATACAATACCATCGAGTATCACCCGCATATGAACCACCTTCCCACTGACAATTCTGCCAAGAACTCCATTTCATCCAATCGAGTTCGTAATATCCAATCATCGAAACGTTATCAGAATGCTCCCATCTGAATGTGTCACTGAAATAATAATCATCCAATTCGGTCACAGATACGGTTGAGTTTTCAAAGAAATCATACTCTGCATTGGATCGGAAATCTGTTACCAGACACATGTATGTACCATCCTCTGTCTCAATCAATTCGCCATCGCATTCCATGGGAAACACTTCGAATACTTCACCAACAAACCCAAACCCGATAGCGACGAAGAGTATACCACCGACGAAAATGGCAATACAGGTTTGAGCGATAACTGAACTTATAATTTCACGAGGCTCATGAGGGATGAAACCACCGGACACATCATCCACAGAACTCTGAGGGTTTTGTTCAGAGAACGGCACTGGTGTTTCGATGGAAACGCTTGCGTCTGAAGAGAGTACCTTTTCCTGTACGGTTGTCGATTCTGCATCGATTGGAACCTCATCCCAAAAATTCCCGTCTCCAACCATACAACGCCATCGTACAGGAGTATAGAACCCTTTCACCGAACAAAATCAACTCGAACACGAAAGCATCGAACAACCTACTTTCGACCGTGCCCATTCGGGGCGCTTTTGGAACCATTCATCTTCCTGCTCGAGTTGCTCATCGTAGGGATTCAACAAGAGTTGGTGGAGACGTTCGCAAACGGAATAATCTCCGTTATGTGCAGCATCGATTGCCAACTGCGCCATCCAGTTTCTCAAGACGTACTTTGGATTTGCTTTCTTCATGATGCTTCGGTTTGGCATCGAATCAACACGGGCCCACCATCGCTCCAACCAACTCTGCCATCCTTCAATCGGAATCGTTTGATCATCGTAGAATGCGTGAGACAATTCCGAAACATCCGGAGATTGTATCGAACACAGCAATCGGAAAAAGATGGTCATGTCGGTCTCGACTTCTTGCAGCAAAGCGTTCAAGTCACGAACAAGTGATTCATCCTCAGACGTGAATACATCCAAACCAAGTTTTTCAGCCCACATACGGTTATGATATACATCAAATGCATCCGTGTATGCAGTGAGGACATCATGCAGCAATTCAGGTTCTTCCATCAGCGGAACCATCGATTCCAGTAGACGGGCTAGATTCCAAGCTGCAATTTGGGGTTGTTGACCGTAGCGATATCTGCGGGTAGAGGAATCGGTGGTGTTTGGCGTCCAACCGGGATTGTAATCCTCGAGCCAACCGTACGGTCCGTAATCAATGGTCAGCCCGTGAATGGACATGTTGTCTGTATTCATGACCCCATGCACAAAACCGACACGCATCCAATGAGAAATCATCAAAGCTGTATCTTCAGCAATGCAAGAGAGCCAAGCAATTCTACCTTCATCATCTTCAACGGAGTGGGTTGGGAAATGGGTTCGCACGGTGTGTTCAACCAGCAAGCGCAAGGTTTCGACGTCACCGGTCGCCGTATGGATTTGAAAACTACCAAAGCGAATGAAACTCGGAGCGACACGGCATACAATTGCACCCGGTTCGTGAGCAGGATTGCCGTCGTACATGATGTCTCGAAGAATATCTTCGCCTGTCGTCACAAGAGAGAGAGCACGCGTGGTGGGGACGCCCAAATGGTGCATTGCCTCACTGCAGAGAAATTCTCTGATCGAAGAGCGTAAGACTGCCTTTCCGTCTGCAAATCGCGAATAGGGTGTCTTACCAGCTCCTTTGAGTTGCAACTCAAGAATTCCTTGCGTTGACTTGACTTCTCCCAACGTAATCGCTCGACCATCTCCCAACTGGCCCGCCCAATTTCCGAATTGGTGTCCACCATAGCGTTGCGCATAGGGGTCCATTCCTTGAACAGGTGTGCCGCCACCGAGTGTCTCCGCTTCTCCTTTTTCAATCCCGAGCATCTGTCCCATTTCGGAAGACCAGAGCTGGAGTTGTGGTTCGATGGACGGTGTTGGAAGAACGCGAGACCAACATGCGTTGGGAACCTGACGAGAGCGACCGCCTATCTCTGAATCTCCCGGCGTCTCGGAAACAAAACGAGACAGCCATGTGAGCGAATCAAGGGTGGCCATGGCGAGTGCTCACGGCCGACTTTCATCAATCATTCCATTCAAGGTATGGGCAGAATGTTGTCAAACTCCAGCCACTGTAAGCGGCTCCAAGACGGTCAGCATAGACAACAAGGTAATCCCAACGCCCGGATACGCTGAACAGCTCCCCGTCTGTAGACTCGAAATTCACACGAATCCCCCAATCATCCGTCAGTATTTTCGCTTCGCCGACCATTTGCACTCTCTTCTCTTGAAACCAAACCTCTTGACCATCAAAATTGTCCAATATATGTTGTTCAAAGCGTCCACGTCTTACCTTTTTCTTCTGTTCGATTTCTTCTTCAGCATCCATAAAGAAACAAGTATTCAAGACATTATAAACATCAGTGGTCGACTAAAAGGTTTCTAAAAAAGTTACCGATGTGACTTTGAACCCTCGTTAAAAATTAACCTGCATGGCCGATGATAAGCAGAAGGATGACGCTGATTTGTCTCCCTTCGCTGCAATGCTAAAAACCTTGGACGACATGGAAAAGTTGGGCGACCCCAATCCAAGTAAATCTGAAGCGGATTCAAATCAGTTCCAATTCTCAGAAGCAGCAGAAAATGACGAAAAATTGTATGCAATGGAATGGCTAAAAAACCATCAAGAATCGAAGAAGAAGCATTCTCAACTGGTTCAAGAACTAAAACAATACATTGACTCGATTCGGCATGCAGTGGAAACACGCGTAGTTGGGCAATACGGTGATACAGAAGGTAACGATGAGGTTGCTGAACTTACAGGCAAAATCGATGCTGCATCCTCAAAACTTATCGAAAAGTCACAATCAATACTCGAGCATTTGGATGATTATTTCAATTGGGAGTCTACAAACGCAAAATGGGAACGCCAAATTGAGGAAGTTGCCGAAAAAATGGCGGAAGCAGCAAGTGACATGTCGGAACTCATTCATCCAGAAAATATTTTTCTTGAAGCAGCAGATGTCCTCCAACTCGGAGAATCCCCCGAACACCCTTACAAAGAAACAGACAGTCCTGCACCATACCTCCTATTGAAGAAAATATTGTTTCACCTACATCTTTCAATTTACGGCCAGCTCAAGGACTTCTTTTCGCACATGGTAAACCTTAATCAGATTGATGATGTCAATAAGATATTTACCAAACAACCATCGTTCTCAACAGTTGGTGAAGGAGCTGTTCAACTTGCCATAAATTCCAAAATCCTCTCAAATTTCGAGTATCCAATGGAAGAAAAGGAAAGTGAAGAGATTAATGACATCATCCTTACAACTTTAGAAATCGTGAAACAGTACACCATCACGCTCAAATCGTTATCAATTGGGAGCGGCCCTTACAAACCTAAACTTTCTGACCAAAACAGCCACGTTCCAACCAATTTTTATTCGCCACGACGTACATTCAATGATTTGGGCATGTGGCCCACTGAGGCAGCTGATAAACACGACAGCCTTTTCGAACTCGACGCAAACAATTGGATAGGCCTAGAGCGGCATTCTCAAACCATGAGTATCGATAAATCAATGCATAAAACGACATACAGAGACATCATAAATTTTATCCAATCCTTAGGCTACCACCACAAAAAAGTCACGACTTATGCACGGAACAAAAGAATGTTACCTGAATTGTCATTGTTCGAATGGAAAGGAGAATCACACAAATTCCGTGAAGACGCATCGATCTATTTTTACAATCCCCAATGCCCAATTGCTAAGGAAGAAATGAGAATTGTGGTCCAATCATACTATCCTCCGTACGAAGCACCAAAACTTTCGATTCATGTGGGGTTAGAGCTTTTCCGAAATAAAATGAAGTCTACTGGAAGCGCTATCGAGCCATCGAGTGAGAATATACACTTAAGGGAATATGCAGAGAGTTATGTCCGAAAAGTGTTCTCAAACTTTGACGCCTATCAAAGGGAACATGGCTTACTCAAGAATTCGAAATTTGATGCAACAATTAAGGAACTCAATACCAAAGGACGGACTTTTGAAGATATGATTCTATCGACTTCCAAAAAGCAACTTTTAGAAGAGAACATTTTTGCCATTCTTTCCAATTCAGAGCGACTGATAGAACGAGGAGTAGAGACGAATCGAGGAATTATGCTTGCTGGCCCACCCGGTGTTGGCAAATCATTAACAATCGACGCCTTGATCTCAAAATCTGAGTGTACTGTACTGTTTGCGAACTACAAAATGCTTCACAGAAACATGGAAGAGATTTTTGAAACAGCGAGAAGATATGCTCCAACGGTCCTCATCTTAGAGGATATTGACGCACTGGGAATCACTGCTCAACGCGGCTCCGGTGGAAGTGGCGCAGGTCTCTCAACACTCCTGAATTGCATGGATGGAATCAACAGCAACAACGGCGTAATTACCGTAGCTACAAGCAACCACCCTGAACAAATGGATTGGGCCCTTATCGCACGGCCAGGAAGATTTGATGTTCGTCTGGATTATCCTTACCCCGACCATGCCTTACTGAGAGGTATTTTAGAACTGAAATTGAAACCGTATGTATGCGAGGAGGGAATCGACATTCCAAAACTCATCAAGAGAATGCCTCTCGGGTTTACAGGATCGCATATTCACGATATCGTGAATCAAGCGAATTACATCTGTGTCAACAACTCAACAGATGATGCGAAGGATGTCAAAATCACACAAGAAGCTCTTGAATCATCGTTAAATCGCTCGCTTTATAACTTCAAGAAATTTTTGGATGAACGCCCGCATGTTCAACTGGAGAACCCTCCATCAGTCAGCGAAATTTTGTCGAGTCCGGCGGATTCTGAATCGACGTTCTATGAATGAGGAAACTTCCGATGATTTGAGCCTGCATGTATGTTTAGTCGCAGTTGAAATGTTGTGTCCCGAACACCAAAATTCCAATACCTCAATACATGAGCAGGAGACATGTCGCGCCTGTTACCGTTGCTGATGATTGTCTTACTTTCAGGATGTATGTCCGATGCCACGATGTGGGAAAGAGTCGGTGTTGGTGCATTTGACGATGCACTTGAGGACAACCCCGATGGATTCCTTCTCGACGTGCGAACGCAAGCCGAATGGGAACAAGACGGGCATCTTGAAAATGCCACTCTCATTCCACACACTGAACTTGAAAGTCGAGAAAGTGAACTTCCAAGTGACAAAGATGCACTCATACTGCTTTACTGCCGAAGCGGAAACCGCTCGCAAGACGCAGCACAAACCCTCCTCGACATGGGGTTCACGAATTTGCTGGAACTTGAAACTGGAATCAACGGTTGGAAAGATGCAGGTATGCCTGTCATTTATCCCTGAGGTGGAGATGTGTTCAAATTCCTAGCAAACCTCTTCGGAAAGAATGGTCCGTCAATCGGCGAGTTACTCAGCCAAGGCGCCTACATTGTTGATGTTCGTTCATCAAAGGAGTTCAAGGACGCTCACGGTAAAGATTCAACCAACATCCCTCTGGATTCAATCCAATCCAAAATTTCAAGCCTCAGAAAGCAAAAGAAGCCAATCGTCACCTGCTGTATGAGCGGAATGCGTTCTGGACGTGCAGTCAAAATACTTCGAAAAGCGGGGATTGAAGCCCACAACGGCGGATCATGGCAGTCGGTAGAAAAAGCACTCACTTCAAAAACCGAGTGAAGATGAAGTGATACACTTTAGGCATCTCGAATCATTTAACGGGTTAATGATGATAAGAGAGGTCCTTGACAGGCGGAATATGGAAGGGGACAACTCTGATGTTCAACAAGCTCGAATCCCTGAACGAGCTCCCCTCATGGCTTGGCTCATTTCATGCATAATTCTCACCTTTTGGAACCTTGCAAGAGGGTTGGACCTATGGGCAGGATACAATTTTGGAGGCGTTGTCATGGCTCTTATCGCCATTGCAATTCTCTGGAGTGGCCGGGTGAGAATCCCTGCTCTACCGTTATGGATTGCATATTCAGCAACGATGTTGCACTTTATTGGCGGATCATTAGGTGCTGCTGACAGTGGTCCAGGACCGTTTTGCTTTGATGGAATGCAGCCCGGTGAATGGCTGTGTGCAGATGGTGTGAATGGAATGTACCATGTTCACCCTTGGTGGGACAAGCTTGTCCACGGTATGAACAGCACAGCCATTGCGATTGCGTGGTCTCTCGGTTGGAGAAGAATGTCAGAACACAACGGTTGGCAACTGTCACCCCGGGTTGTGGCGTTCACTGCATTTTCTCTCGGCGTAGCGATTGGAGTTGCCTATGAAGTGTACGAGTTCTTTGGCAAGACCATGTTCCAGACAATCGACCAAGGCGGATACGTGAACACCGCCACTGATTTGGTAAGCGACATGTTGGGTGCTGGGCTGGGTGTTCTCTTTGCTCACTTCTATGACCCAATGAACAAAACTTCCAACTCCAGTGGTGAGATTGAACTCCCACCTCAAGTCACACTCACACTTATTGCCTCATTCCCACTTCTCCTGATTGGTACAATACTTTCTTTGGACATGTTGATATTGAACGGTGGAATGGTCGACTCAGACTACGACTTCATTGGACAACTGATGCTTGGCTCAATCTTCGTTTCAGTTCTCTTGGTTGCCGGGCGACTTTTCCAACAATCGCAGTCGAACAAAAGCAAGGCGTGAAGAAGAGCAGTTCGAACAGAGGTTCAACAGCATCCAGTATCTCGAACCGGAGCAGATACAAAAGAAACTTTGTCGACGTTCAAAATATTCTGCAGCTCCTCGATCGTTTCACGGAACTGCTCCGCATTTCCAATAGCATGCAAGACATCAACGCATGTATGGCTGTGGGGTAAGCAACTGTGACTGTAAGAGGTAACGTTGAGGCTGTGAGAATGGCGAATTTCCAACAACTTATGCTCAATACCGTGCTGATAGTAAATAACAAGATGACCTTCCACCATCTCATCTTTTTCCATGTCGGCGAGTTCACCTCGTTGTTGAATTTCTCCGAATTTCAGTGCTGCATCACGTAAAAATTTGCTCCGGTTCTGGTAACCCGATTTAGCTATCAAGTCATCAAGACCGTCTGCAAAAGTGCTGTCGACGCTAAAGGAAATGATCTGTCCCATGCCAAAAATGAGGGGCCGACCCCTAATAATAATTCCCAATAAAAGAATAATAATGAACAAAGAGTGTTCCAACTATGCCAAAATCCGTTTCTGTTTGGCTGCCATCTCAAACGACTGATTCCTTGTGTTGCGTATTTTGTCAAATCGATGTACCAAAAAGAGCATATAAGGATTCAAGAAATTAGAATGTATGTGGACTGATGAACAACTCACCGAACAGGGATGGACAAGTGAGCAAATTGCAACCTATCGTTCTGAAGAAGCGGCGCAAACAGTAACCGAAGCAACAGACCAAACAATATCGGAATCGATTCGAACAGAACCGGCGCACACAGAAAAGATACTTCCGGCGCTGGATGAGCCGTTTGAAACACCGGTGAAAACCGCTCCACAGATGTTGACCCAACCCTCTATTTCCGCCATAATGCTGGTCACTCTGCTGGTTTTAGTGCCGTTTTCTCTCTATTCCATATCCAATGCAGAAGGTAAACAAGGAGCATCGGGTGAAAGTGGCATTGCGGGCACAAACGGAACCGATGGTTCGAGTTTCCATCTGGTATCCACTTCCGATGCACTACCATTTTGCGATGGAGGCATCAACAATCAAATCTTTTTCATTGCCACAGAGTCGGCATTCCAAGTCTGCCAAAACAACGCATGGACCTACATTGACCTCACTGGACAGGGTGGCCTCAACGGTGCCAACGGGACAGACGGCCTCAACGGTGTAAACGGAACAGATGGTGCTGACGGAGCCAATGGACAGAACGGAGCAGATGGGCAAAACGGAGCAGATGGGGAGAACGGAGCAGATGGTGCGACTGGAAACAACGGCCTCACCTCCCTCATTGTCACTCGTAATGAACCCAGTGGAGTGAATTGTCCGAATGGAGGAACGATTGTGGAAACGGGTGTTGACGACAACAGAGACAATGCCTTATCGAACAACGAGGTTGATTCAATTGTCTTTGTTTGCAAGGGCGAAAACGGTCAAGACGGAGCAGATGGTGCTGATGGAGCGGACGGAGCAAATGGAAGTTCGACCGGGACCATGATGGTAGCACGACTGTCAGCCGCTCCAGTGAGCATGGGGTGCAACGGAACAGGAGAACTACTCGAGCAAGGCATGGACACCGGTCGAAACGGTGGCATCGCTCAAAACGGAATTCTTGAATCTGGAGAAGTGTTGTTTCGTACACTCATTTGTTCCTTCTTTGATGTGCAAATGGTCGAAGACATGAACAGCGGCAGCAGCAGTAATCCATCCAACTTCGTCGCCATCAACTCAACCATGTACTTCACGGCCAACAACGGCAGTGCATACGGAATTTGGGCCTATGAAAACGGTAACATTTCATTGGTGTATTCAGGGAGTGTTCTCTCGTTGCATGCGATTGGTCCACAATTGATGTTCGCAGGACAAGATTCGAGCCTTAACGTCAAACCGTATGTCTTTGAGCCATCGAACGGTACTGCGTGGCAAATTGGGGAGATTTTCCCTGGAGGTTCGAGTTATCCTGGCGAATTTACGCTCATCAACACGACTGTGTTCTTTAGCGCTCGAGACAGTGCTGGTTCAACGGGCATTGGAGTGTTTGACCTTTGGGCTTATGAGACGCTTAATTTCAGCATGTGGAAAGTAGAAGCAGACATCCAACCGTCATCGTTGATTGCCGTCAATTCAGACCTCTATTTCTCAGCTCAACCATCGGTTGGAGTGACTGGAATCGAATTGTGGAAGCACGACACAAACACAAATACCACCTTCATGGTGAACGATATCAATCCCGGACCTCTCTCTTCGAGCCCGGAACATCTTGTTGCGATGGGAACAACGATCTACATGTCTGCAAACGCAGGCACAACCCACGGAACTGAAGTGTATGCTTATGAGATATCAAACAATTCAGTCTGGCTTGCAGCAGATATTCGCACAGGGTCTGCCGGTAGTTCGCCCAATGAACTCGTGATTTTCGGCACCCGAGTCTACTTGCAAGCCACCTCGGGCACTCACTTTGAATTGTGGGCATATGAATCAACCAACGGTTCCTCATGGCCGGTTACGAACTTCCAATCGAGTTCCAGTTTTGGGGCTCCAAGTGGTTTCACGGAGTTCGATGGTAAACTGTACTTCAAAGCGGACGATGGAAATGGTGCTGAGCTGTGGGCAACAAGCCCAACGAACGACACGGTCTGGTTGGCTCAAGACATCAATCAATTCGGGGCGAGTAATCCATCCGGCTTCTATTCGTTTGAAGGAGCGATGTTCTTTGCTGCTGATGACGGAACCAATGGCCGTGAACTTTGGTCGGTAAGTGCTTTTATCCAAGACATTTCGTTTGTTTAACCAGAAGTGCATCTTTCGACGAATGCCTCATGCACAAATCAACCGTGAAATCAAATACTGTTTTGAAACAGTTTGAATCGGAGATGAACACTATGGCTGAATGCGACCCGGTTTTTTCACAAGTAGACAAACTACTCAACTTACTCAATAAATCCAAACTCTTGCACATATTGATGGTTCTTGACCACAAGAACATGCCCCTGCACTTCACAGACATCAAAAAAAGAGTCAACTCATCCTCGACGACGGTGACTCGGCGTTTGAAAGAACTGGAGGAAAACGGTCTCGTTGACCGTACGGTCCATTCGACTGTGCCAATCACGGTAAAGTACTCGCTCACTCCGAATGCAAAGTTACTCGCTCCCAGCATCCAATCCATGTACGACTGGATTGACGAACAAGAGATTCAATTTGCTTAAAGTGAAACCACTGTATACAGGGCCATAAGTTCATTTCATGTATCACAGACGGGGAACTGTGCCCATCGATTCAGCAGAAGCCTTGAGGAGAGCGACTTTGGTACGCAGCGACCCATCGCTCAGCGGTGTATCTCGTGAAAATGTTTCTTTGAAAGAGGGAGTATTTGAATGGCAATATCGAACACCTGACGGAATGCAAGTCGAGGATGAAGACCTCATTCTGCGATGGAATGCTCTTGGCCTACCACCTGCTTGGAGCGAAGTATGGATTTGTCCAAATGCGAGGGGGCATATCCAAGCGACTGGCTTCGACTCAAAAGGGCGTTTGCAATACCGATACCACCCTGAATGGACCGATATCACAACAGAAATGAAGTACGACGATGTGGTTTATTTCGCCTCACAATTGCCTCGGCTGCGCAAGCAAGTGGAACGTGACCTTGAGGAAAGTTCGATGCAACTCCACACTGTTTCTGCCCTTGTCGTTCGCCTTATCGACTTGTATAACATTCGTGTGGGGAGTGATGAGTATGCAAAAGCAAACAACTCCTATGGATTGACGACACTCAAATCAATGCATGTCAAACACATCAAGGGTGACGATGCTGAAGGACGACATGATGCAGTGTTTACGTTCACTGGAAAATCCGACAAAAACTGGGAGATTACCATTGAAGATGACCATCTTGTGGACCTTATCTTGCGAACCAACCGTTTAGGCGTAAAGAATGCAGACTTGTTCATGTACATCTCCGAGGCAGGGAATGAAGTTGATTTGAAAGCTGAACACATCAATCAGTACATCCGTGCGAGCAGTGGTGAAGGTTTCACGGCCAAGAACTTCAGGACATGGGGAGCAACCTACCGTTGTGCTGAGCGATTGGCATTTCTCGCCCAACCCCAGAAAGCCAAAGACATGAAACATTGGCTTCGTAAATTTCCCGATATCGAATCGATCAACAAAATTTGGACAGATGGTGATTGGGCCGTACCAACAACTCAATTTGAACGAAACAAAACGATGTTGGCTGTTATTGATACGGTTGCAGCAGACCTTGGCAACACCCGTCCAGTGTGCCGTTCGTCGTACATTCACCCGTGGTTCCTCAATTCATGGATGGATGGACGTCTTCTTGAAGCCTGGAACCAGGTCGCAAGTATGCGCAGAATATCAGGACTCTCAGCCGGTGAAAGCGCAACTCTGCGAGTTCTCAAAAACCTAAGAAAAAACATTCAGTAATCGAGAAGCCCTTGTTTTCCATATGTCGTTCAATCAACCAATCGAGCGTTATTGCGTCCAATTTGTCCAGTCGTCAACGGAATGCTTCCGGTAAAACCACCTTCCACTACCGGCCGGATATTCAAGGTATTCCATTCCGTCTGTTTCATTGATTTGACCTTGCATTTCGACCAAAGGCTGAGTGCCGAGAACTTGAGCGAGAGCATCGTTGGTCTTGTCTGACTCATCACTCGCCTCGAAACGCATCAACGCATCTTGAGACAAATATTCTGTTCGTTCTTTGGTATTGAGTGATCCACTAAGGCCAAAGTAAGCGTCGTTGTGTGCGATGTGGCTTAATTCAGGTGCTTGCATGCTCAGCAAGTCCAAAATGAGGGTGTTTATTTTCTCAAGGGTAATTTTCTTGACTTCACTGTTCGTGTATCGGGCAGTGAGTTCTGACTTCAGTTGATACAACTCATCATGCAAAACTCCTACATCTTGATAATAAGTTTGAACCAATGATTTGAGGTACTCCAACTCCCGAATTTCCTCCTTGTTGAGTTTTGAATCCTTTCGAAACACACGAAGCCATCGAACGGATTCAGGGAGAAAAGCTGCAACAAGGTTGGTCTGTAAGAAACCGAACAACGCCAGTATGATTGCTCCAAAACCGACCGTTTGCATCACTGCGCCTTGGTTTCCGGAACTCAGCGATTCAAAGAAACTCGAGCCCTCGTCGTTTTCAACAGCGCAGCCGTTGATGTTAACAGAAACTCCCGATGATGTCTCGGGGCAGGTATCCTTGAGGTCGTCAACACCATCGCCGTCCTGGTCAAAGAGACATCCGTCAATGTCGACGTATCCATCTTCGACCGTGCCAGGACAAAGGTCAGAAAGGTCATCGACACCATCGCCGTCTGAATCGCTTGGTGGCGTTTCATTGGAGGATTCGTTGGAGGATTCATTGGTCCCATCACCCACTTCGTCATCGTAAAGGTCGGCAACACCGTCTCCATCGACGTCGATACATCCAAAATAGCCATCGGCTGTTGAATTACCGAACTCGGTGGGACAATGGTCTGCCATGAGGGCTCCGTCAACAAACTGACCTGGCCAGACGAAAAAGCGCGATGAGTTCCAAGTCGAATTACCCCAATTATCTCCATAGCCGTCTCCATCGGTATCCGACCATTGCGTGGAGATGTCCACGAAAGCGTCTGGGTTGTTTCCAGTAGCGTTGTCACCAAAACCATCGCCATCGGTATCGGACCATTGCGTAGCGTCATTCGGGAAGGCATCATCGATATTGGCAATTGTATCGCCATCGCTGTCGTCACCGTAGTGTTGTGTGGGGTTCGGGTCGCTGTTGTCACCTATTCCATCTCCATCGGTATCCAATGTTTCGTTGGCATCGTTGGGGAAAGCATCGCCATTGTCGCCGACTCCGTCACCGTCTGAGTCAACCGATTCATCAGCATTGCTCGGGAATGCATCTGTGTTATCGCCTACACCATCGCCGTCAGAATCGAGCGTTTCACCGGCGTTGTTCGGGAACGCATCTCCGTTGTCACCAACGCCGTCTCCATCCGTGTCGAATGTTTCATTGGCATCGTTTGGGAATGCATCAGCGTTGTCACCAGTTCCATCACCATCAGCATCGCCCCATTCAGAAGCATCCGCAGGGAAGGCATCGGCTGAATCGCTGGTTCCATCACCATCAGCATCAGGACAGCCGGTTCGGTCCAGAGTGGAGGTACCGGCAACATTGGGACAGTCATCGTTCGCATTGAGTACCCCATCGCTATCAAGGTCATCTTGAGAGATGAAGGTGAATGAAGCACCTGTGGGGTGGCTAACATCGTTCTTGTCCCAAAGGGTGATGTCGACTGTATCCGCAGTTTGACCAGCCGTTGGTGTTGTCACAACAATCGTCGTGTCGTTGACAACCGTTCCAGTCACGGAGCCATAATGGCCAAATTGAACGGTTATTTCTTTGGTTTGATTCAAGCCAGTTGATTTCGTGGCGTACTTCAAGACCCCGTCCGTTTCATCGCTGAAGGCAACGTGCATGACTCCATTTTGGTCGATAAATAGGGAGTTTCCTTTGCCTACATCCCCCGTTGTTGATATGGAACTCTTATCCCAAGAAGTGGTTGTAGAATTGTATACCGCGTATTTCAAATCCCAGCCAGACCAAGAATTATACACGATATGAGGGGTTCCGGAAAAGTCCAAAGCGATTGAAGGGTCTCGTCCAGTATGCCCTGTAGAATCAACGATGGTGGTTGTCCATTGTTGATTGGGAGCTCCCGTTGAATACCGTAAATCGTCCTCTTTATCATCGAAGTGAGCCATATGAAATTGCCCTTGTTGATCCATGACCATCGATGTCATGTAACCTGGATACAAATTGCTCGGAGAAGTTCCGAAATCTACATTGTATGTATCCCATGAACCGCTTTTGTCCGTTGCGATTTTCAATTTCGAGTTGTCACGGTTTTGGTAGGCGACGTAGATGTTGTCATTTTCGTCGATAACGAGAGCTGAATCACATCCACGGTTGTCCCCCTGGTCAACGTTGTTGTAAGACCAATTGGACCCATCATACGAGGCAACACGAAGTCCGTCGCCGCAAAATTCTCCCTCGGCAGCATAGGAAAGGTGTGGATGGTTGTTCGAGTCAACAGCGATACCAATCGGTCCGAAATTTGCGTTCGTAGAGACCGTTTCGTCGGTCCAATCTGTTCCGTTGTAATGCATGTAAACAAGCGTTTCAGACCAGGTTGAATCCGTCGTGTACGCAACGTGGAGTTCATCGTTGTCGTCAATGACCATGTGAACGTCCCAACAGTATGTACCCTCACAGTCGTTAATGCTCATTGCATTCCATCCAGCACCCTCATTGACGCTGTGCCTAATCTGGTAATTTTCACCGCTGATATGGACGGCATGAAGATGGCCGTTGGAATCCATGACAATCGAGTTGTATCGACCTGCTTCGTCGGTATAGTCCATGGTCGACTTCACCCATTGATGGTTGAGACCGTCATCAGTAATGTTGGTAAAGGCGAGGTCTGAAAAGCCACTTCCAGTCAGCGTGATTTCTTCGCCTCCACTGGTCCAACCGTTTGACGGACTGACGGTGTAGGTTGATGAGCGTGCATCGGATTGACGAATATCGTTGAAGAGGTTCGATTGAATGTCCTGCTGACTGTCATCAGCGAGCATGTGTGCAGTTGGTAAAGTCACCCCGAGTAACAATACTGTAACCCACAAAGTCATCAAACGCATTATTTCCTCCTGTTCCTCATCGGTAAAAGTACTTGTCACAACTTAAAACAAGAAGCCCCTTTCGTTCACAGGATTTCCCACCTGCTGCGCTTTGGTATTGAACAAGCGAACAGAAAACTGGAGGTTTACCTTTTTCCAATTCAATGCCCGCCTTTTTCCTAATTATTTTATTAGGTGTGGAATTCTTGGTTCTCTCATGATTTACAAAACGCCTTTCGGACCTGTAAAAACTTCAACTCCGGTTGAAAATGTGACATTCAATGCCGTACAACGTGCTTTACAATGGTGTGAAACCATCCTCACATCAACGGATTGGATACCCGTTTCTCAAGCAGGCAACATTTCACTTCGTCGAACGATTCATGGCCAGACGATAGAAATTTTTCCGCTTGAAGCTGCACGTATGGATTTTGGAATGAAGTCAAGATTCAATGCGGAACATCTTCCGATCAACCTCAACAACCAGAATGCGTGTGTTCGTTCAATACACCCACGTTCTCGTCCTTTGCATACGGACATGATGGCGAGCATGATACTGCTTTTGGGCCGTACTGATTTTAATCCCGCTTCTGTTCCAAGGACACTGCATTCGATTCTCACGAAAGAGCAGTTAGCGTCTCTACCACCGCCTCCTCCACCGCGTGGGGCCTACATAGCAGGTCTGCCTTCAACATCAGGCCGAGCGTTCATCCCCGAGTCCAGAATACTGGAATTGACTCGTCACCACTCGAGTGCGAATTTCACCGTTCAATTTGAGAAGCGAGATGGAACACTTCGAAACATGGTCGCAAGAATTGGGTCTTGGATCGGGCCATCTGGGAAAGAAAGGGACACGTATCGAGTGAGTGATGCCATGTCGTATGACCCTTCACACTACAACCTCAAAACCGTCTTTGATTTAGAACAAAATGAGTACAGGCACATTGCGACAGACCGTGTAACTCGGATATCTATTGGTGGAGAAACCCTGCGTTCTGCATCTGCAGAATGACGCTTGGCCGATAGAGATATGCAATGGGCTTTTATTCGATTTAATCTCGAATTTGGAACTCCGCATGTTCTATGCAGCGAGTCACTTTTGCCTGAGAATGTTTCATCGAGATGAGCCATTGAGTTGGGTTTGAATGCTTGTGAGTCTAAACCCTTGAACCAGGGAGTACCGACGCGTCAGATGTCTGTTGGAGGGGGTCCTCTTTCAAAATCATTGAAGGTTTTAGTACGGTCAATTACATTTAGATACAGGAGTATCGGTTTCGAAGCATGGATGATGAAGAACCTTCTCCAGACGGTACCTTCATTTTCCGTCTTGCGCATCGTGGTTATGCTCTTATCAGTCCTCTTCTTTACCCTCTTGTGATTGGTACTGTCATCCTCTTCATCCTGTTCAAAGTTTTTGATATGAACTCCGGCAGTTCAATTGGAGCGGCTGAAATTATTGGGCTCATGGGGGGAGAGGCATGAAAAAATCGTTCATTCTTTCAAATCCAGTATTCTTTCAAATCCAGTTTTAGGCGTAGAACGATTGGTGCATACTTTACTGGGGGTGGAACTTATCTTTGTTGTGGAAGTATCCTTCTTGGATTTGCAATGCTTATTGTGGGTTCAAATGAAAGTTCTGTACATTGGAGAAGGCATAACAAAGCTGCACAAGATTTGGCCAATGCTGAGGAACTCCTTTTGTCGAAATCGAGAGAAGAATCAAACGAAGCAAAACCTCAAAAAATTTTTCTCTAGCAACGTGAAGAAGAGTGATTCACAGGATTTGATAAGAATACGATGACGTATGAAATAGCTCGTACCGGGAATCTCGTAAGTTCCGTCCGGACAATTTCCATTCCTTCCGTACCCTTCTTCGTACCGGAAAACCCACATCTGATTGACGTCAAACAGTGATGGTTCGAAGGTTTGTGAGTTATTTTGGAAAAATAATTCTAGTT
>Ga0213869_10001475_pt1 | contig 17622 bp, 15 predicted proteins | sample PICome_10_FD_160083 | JGI IMG/M metagenome (GOLD analysis project Ga0213869, IMG submission 160083) | Coastal seawater microbial communities near Pivers Island, North Carolina, United States - PICO132 | ecosystem: Environmental > Aquatic > Marine > Coastal | place: USA: North Carolina...
GATATCAAATCTTTGTGAGTTGATGATTGATGGCCCATTTGAAAGTACTACACTTGGTATGATATCCGTGGATGAACATGATGATCATGATGAAGAAGAAATGACCCCCGAGCTCTTACTTGAGTTATTTGATTCAAATAATGATAGTTATCTTTCTTGGGATGAATTCTGGGATGGTTGGAACTCCCATGATGATGACCATGACGATGACCATGACGATGACCATGATGATGACCATGATGATGACCATGATGATGACCATGATGATGACCATGACGATGACCACGATGATGACCATGATGGCGAGGAAGAGTTGTTAATGGGGATCTTTAATGAATCTAATACAAATGAAGACACTCTTCTTGACATTAATGAATTAGAGCATTTCATTCACGAGGTTGAAGAACTCGGTGATGATGACCATGACGATGACCATGACGGCCACGAAGGACATGAACATGCAGAAGCTGGGGAAATAATCGAGAATCCAGAGGCATGTCCGGCTGATACAACCATTCAGGTATTCCACATGGAAGCAGGTGAGCATGTTCTTGAGTTTGAATCTGAACATGACGAGGACTTCAACATGGCCGCCCTCAAGATGTTAGGTGGCCACGCTCACCATGATCACGATGACCATGGTGATGATGGTGACCACTCAGATGATGATGATCACGACGACCACTCAGATGATGACCATGATGGTGACCATGATGATGAGATGTGCCACAACACTGAGACTCACGAGAATTACGAATCTACTGAGGAAGATTGTGAGGCAGCAGGTCACGTGTGGGTTGACGATGAAGACCACGGCGAAGAAATGTGCCACAATACTGAGACTCATGAGGACTACGAATCTACAGAGGAAGAATGCGAATCTGCGGGTCATGTCTGGATGGAACATGAAGATCATAACCTACCGGAAATCCATGCTGATCGTGTTACACACACACTTTCCTTCCCTGAGGATGACCACGGTGATGATGATGACCACGGTGATGATGATGACCATGATGATGACCATGATGATGACCATGATGATGACCACTCTGAAGAAGGGCATCATGAAGTAGGTGCAGTAGTTATTCACATCGAGGTAGAAGGCGATTATGGATTCGCTTTACCTAACGATGTTGAACTCTTTGTATTGATGGGTGAGGGCGGACATGATGACCATGATGACCATGATGACCATGACGATCACTCAGACGAGGGCGACGACCACGATGATCACTCAGATGAGGGCGACGACCATGATGATGACGATGGAGAAATCCACGCAGACGAAGATGAAGAAGTTTTCATGTATGATCCACACAGTTGGCTTAGTCCGCTTGCTTTCGAGGCACAGTTGGCTGTCGTTCTAGATTCATTAGTTTTGAATTTCCCGAATGGTACTGATATTTTTAACACGAATGCTGTAGCTTATGGCGCGCAATTACAGGCTTTGGATAATGGATTTAATGATGCTTTCGGAGATTCAGGGGATTGCGATACTGCAGGTGTTACAAAAACTATTATTGCAAACCATAATGCTTATTCATACATGACTTTAAAGTATGATATTGAAGTTGTTTCGTTACATGGATTAGATCCTGAGGGAGAACCTTCGCCAGAAGATATCGCCGAAGTTATTAATCATATTAATGAAGAAGGAATCACTGTACTATTTGTTGAAGAGTATACCGATCAAGGGGCTGTTGATTCAATAGTCCAACAGACTGGAGTGTCGATTCAGAAACTGTACACAATGGAACTGTCTCCTAGTGATGCTAATGATAATTATCTTTCACTAATGAATAAGAATCTTGAGAGTCTTATTTCAGGGATTGGATGTTGAATTAGAAATATTCAATATTAATTGTTAAAGGAGATATATATTATGGATGTAATTGATTTATTACCAATTTTCTTGGTAACTGGTACATTTGTTTTCTTGATAGGTCATTTGGTATTTGAGTTTTACATGGCAAAGACTGCTTAAGCTCTAAACCTAAACGATGCAATCTAATATATTGTCAGATTAGGAGTTTACATGCAGCCGAGTGTAGTTAATGATAATCGGCTCAATGTTCCGATTCTTTCAGTAGATAATTTAACCGTAATTCGTTCAGGGAATATAGTGTTAAAAGATATAAACCTAAAAGTTTGCAAAGGTGAATTCATTGGTCTTGTTGGTCCAAATGGAAGTGGTAAATCAACACTCCTATTATCTATTCTTGGTGTTTTAAGGGCACAAAAAGGATCTGTAGAAATATATGGTCAACCACCCTTTTCAAGATCAACTATTGGAAGGATTGGTTGGGTTTCTCAAGCAGCATCAAACCTACCTCGTGATGTAAGAATTACAGTTAGGGAACTAGTTAGATTGGGTACTCTGAATGGTAAAAATATGTTTTCATGGTCCGATAAAGGTCGAGTTAAAAGAGTGAATGAAGCAATCAAAATGGTAGGTTTAGAAGACGTAGAGAATGTCGATGTCTCTAGATTATCCGGTGGACAACGCCAGCGTGCTGTAATTGCTCGAGCATTAGCTACAGAGGCGGAATTTATTTTACTTGATGAACCATTGGTAGGAATGGATAGGGAAGCTCGTAATTCATTATTAAAATTATTAGATCAACTTTGTCATGATAGTGATAAAACTATATTGATGGTATCTCATGATTTAACTGCAATACGCCAAACCGCTCATAGAATGATTTTCTTAGAAGAGATGATTAGATATGATGGGCCCACGGAAAATTTCCCTGATTTGGAAAGTCTTGCTGGCTTACGCGGCATTAGACCAGTTCATGGCGAAGATCAATCGTATAAGCACACACATTTAGTGGAGGGAGAATAATGGGCCTAGGTACTTTTTTAATGGACATATTTTCCCCGTTAATGGAATCTATCGCACCACTAATTCCAGGAGAAGTATTCCCTTACTTCTTCACTATGGAATTATTTCAACGCGCACTACTTGCTGCGATATTGGTTACAATAGTAGCCGGTTTTCTCGGAACCTTCCTCCTTATACGCAATCTCGCATTGATAGGAGATGGTTTAGCCCATGTATCATTTGGCGGTGTCGCCGTAGGTATCGTTCTTGGAGCCACATCTCCACTCTGGTACGCACTAGTTTTCAGTATTACCGCTTCTATCTTGATTCATGAGATGCAATCCAGAGAAATTCTTACTGGGGATGCATCGATTGCAATTTTTCTTACTGGTATGCTAGCTTTTGGTCTAGTGACTTTACGTCTTAAAGGCGGAGGGATTACTACAGATATTGAGGGTTATCTATTCGGTAATTTACTCTTGATAGATGAAGCCGATTTAGATCTTATTTCGTTTATATGTGTATTTTCAATGTTATTACTAATTTTTATTCGTTCTGGATTACTAGCCACCACCGTAGATCCAATTTCGGCTAGAGTCCAAGGTCTTCCTGTACGCGGGATTGGTCTCTTATTCAGCATTATTACTGCAGCAGTAGTCGTTAGTATGGTTCAAGTTGTTGGAACTTTATTAGTTACAGCATTGCTTGTAACACCTGCAGCAACTGCACAGTTAGTTGGAAGAAGTTTCCGTTCTTGCTTAATATGGACTCAGGTGTTTGGATTAAGTTCCGTATTACTCGGGCTTTACTTCTCTGCTGAGTATGACACTGGTAGCGGTTCAATGATTGCCTTAGTGGCTGCAATTATATTTTCTGTCGTTGGATTATTTCAATTTTTGAGATCATTTATATCTACTATATTTTCAACAGAAAATATACTTGACTCCACTAGTTAATTTTCAGTTTAGCCATGGCTAAACTTTATATTAGCCATGTCTAACAAAGTAATATGTACTCAGTAGCCATAGAGGACTATCTGAAGTCTTTATGGAAACTTGGGCCGAAAGATGTGGGTACTCAGGAGTTAGCATCTCACCTCGATGTTAAACCTGCATCAGTAACAAAAATGGTACTCAGATTGACTGAAATGGGCTTAGTAGATCATACTCCTTACAAAGGCGCATCGTTAACTCGTCAAGGTGAATTGGAAGCACTTTCTGTAGTGCGAAGGCATCGTCTATTAGAGACATTTCTTTCGCAAACATTAGGTCTTGGGCGTGATCAATTACATGCTGAAGCAGAGAGACTAGAGCACGCACTTTCTAAGGAACTTGAGGATGCTATAGCAAATTATCTCGGAAACCCTGTTCGTGATCCACATGGTCATCCAATACCGGGCCCTAATGGTGAATTACCGGGTGGGTTTGATATTCCATTATCTGACTGCCCACTAAATAAATCATTAACTGTAATGCAAATTCCAGATTATGATTCTTTAGTTTCATCTTGGTTAGAAACTAATGGTATATTCCCTGGTGTGAAATTAATAATCGAATCAAGAGACGATTTCGACGGTGGTATTAATTGTAAAATTGATAATAATGAAGTTAGGATATCATCTTCTATAGCAAGTTTGGTGAAAGTTTCACAAGAGGATTGATATTTTGCATTCAAATTCTATTACTCCGGATGGTAATCAAAATTCTCGAATGAATTTTTTACGCGTATTTACAGATAAATATGGGCGATTAATAGCAGCTATTTTACTTACTTCAGCCCTCTTTAACTCTAATCGTTTAGGTGAGTTAACTAGATCCTCGGTTTTTGATGCCTACACACAAGTATCCGTTTTCGTTGCAATCACATTATTACTATTCTTTTCTTTAGAACATTTTTTGGATTTTGATATAGGAGAAAAAATGCGTCAGGGAGGTAATTGGCAAGTTCCTATTGCAACTGGCTTAGGTGCATTACCAGGTTGTGGAGGTGCAGTAGTTGTAATCACGTCATTTGCTAGAGGTAATATTACTCTAGGTGCTATGGTTGGTGCATTAATTTCAACTATGGGTGATGCAGCATTTTTATTGTTAGTTAAAGAACCGATGACTTATGTCGTAGTATTGTTAATTTCATGTTCCACTGGAATAGTTTGTGGATGGCTAGTAGATCGCTTCCACCCTGGTGAAATATATGTTCAAGAAATTACACATCATGAAATACCAGTGGTCGGTAAACTTCGAGTTATAGATATTGTTTACATTATTATTGTATTACCTGGACTTATCATTGGTATTATGCAGTTAATGCAATTGGAAACTCCAGAACTTGGAGGACTTACCTTAGCCCTAGGTCTATTTGGTGCCATGATGTCAATATTTATCTGGGCCCTATCTCCAATCAGTGCAGTTTCTGCTAATTTAGATCACCCTTTCACCCGTACTGCTGAAGAAACATCTTTTGTGACATCTTGGGTAATAGCAGCCTACTTGGCTTATGAATACGCATTTGAATATCTTGGTTTAGATATTGCCGCTCTAGCGGAAGCAGGTTGGCTATTCGTACCATTAATTGCAATTCTTGTTGGTTTTATTCCAGGTTGTGGGCCTCAAATAATAATCACTACATTATATCTGAATGGTGTAATACCTTTCGCCGCTATGATAGGTAATGCGATTTCTAATGATGGAGACGCTCTTTTTCCAGCTATAGCATTAGCACCTAAGATGGCAATAATTGCTACATTATACAGTGCAATACCTGCATTAATTATTTCTTACACTTTCCTATTTTTAATGTGAATTTTTGTTTTCGCCCAATCACTTAGTTTTTCACGCTCGATTTTTGCTTCATGACCAGAATCAACAGGGAATTCATTATCATATTGAATAAATATAAAATCAGAATCAATATTAAAAATCTCGCATAATTTTGGGATTTTTTGTCTTAATTTCGCCTCTAGTATAATCCAATCTTGTTCCTGTTTTTCTACAACGATTACAGGTTTCAAATTACTTGGACCATTGACCAGTGCCGTACGTATATTCAAACTAGAATCTAAGAACTGTTCGACTTGCTTTGTATATAGCGTATTTCCATCTATTAATCGTACTTTGTGGGACTTTCTTCCGACTAACCAAATCCTATCTAATTCATCTTTGTATCCTAGATCTCCAGTTCTATGCCATGAATTTTTGTTTAGTACATCTGTAGCCCAAGAAATAGATCCTCCAAATTTAGTTTCATCCTCTCCTATGAGGTTTGAATAAACAGCAGACCCTTGGACTGAAATCTCCCCCAATGATGAGACTCCAGTTCCAGATACTTCTACTGCTGAAGAACTGTCGAATTGTCCAGAATCATCTTCAAATGTCAGAATCTTAATTCTAATGTCATCTACTGCTCTACCTACACAAATTCCTCCTCCAGAATTCGTTTCAGATTCGGTATCAATTATCATTTTAGTTTGAACTTGGCATAAAGGAAAACCTTCAGTAGCTCCATAAACCAGATGAAACCCCCCTTCAGCAGGTCGATGTTTTGAAAAATGTGGTTCTATTAACTGAACTATCTTTGCAGACACAGACTCTCCACCTACATAAAGACGTTTTAGTGACGGTAAAATAGGCATATTTTGACATTTATCATTAGTCTGTAAATCTAAGAATTTGGCTAAATTAATAGCAGAAGGTGGTGATAAAAATGCACTTGATGCCTTCCATTGATTTATTTCATCAACAATATTCTGGCCTGTTGTTTGTCGAGGTTTTGAGGTATTCACAATAGAAGTAATACCAAGAAGTGGATGAACAATTAAGGTTCCAGAACGGCCAAAAAAAACTTCCTCTTTATTCATTCCTTGAGATTTCAGAAGTCTTAGATGTGCATGAAGCATTCCATGGTTGTACACTACCCCTTTTGCAGGTCCTGTTGTTCCTGTAGTATACTTGACGAATGCTGGGGTCTCCTCCCAGTTTTTTCCATCTTCTAGATTAAATATAGAATCATTATTTGTATTTGTATAATAAGATTTTAGATGTTTCATATTTATCGACATATCAGACTTTCTTCTAAATCTTAGAATCCAACTGATTAATAACGATTTTCTATATCCTATTATTCCCCTGGGTTTAGCACGATTTAGTATGGCCCTTAATTGTCTTCTATCATAGCTATTTTTCAAGTTCAAATTTGGGATTAGTAGCGGAACTGATCCTGATTTTATCATTCCATAAAGTAGTATTATAAAGTCGATATTTGGTCTAATTATCACTAAGGTAATAAGTCCGTGATGGAATCCTCTTTGAGAAAGGTAATTCGCTACTTTACTACTTTTTTTATCCAAATCACTATACGAAATTTCATCATAAGAGATTTCATTCGAATCCTTTTTTCGGAAAGCAAATGCTATCTTATCTGGATGTTCTTCTACCCTCTGAGAAAGAGTAGCCAAGATATTCTTAACACTCATCTCCTCATGATTATAGTAGTTTAATTAATAAGGTATTCTCCGTTTCTATGATAAATCTATATTAACTATTCAGAGAATGGTATATTCGAGTTTTTATCTAATATATTCTTTTTTTTTCTACTTGCTAGCGCCGCTGTGATTAATGTTATTAGATTGATTAATAGTGATGGTGCAGGTAAGAAACCCTCATTGCTAGTTGTAATTTTAACTACTGAATTATTAATTGACTCATCAACCCATTTAGCGGAATCAATTACTCTTTTCTGATAGTGAATACTCCAGACACCGTCATCGACCAAACTTAGATTATTAGAATCCAGAATTACGATCGATTCATTGGTTGCATTAACTCCAAAAGTTTCCGAATGCCATAATAATTCTCCATTTTTATCTGAATAGTGAAACGTAGCATTAGAAGTACTCGCTTGGCCAAGATTGACTACATGTGCCTCTAATAGGCTATTTCCAATCTTGAGATCTTCTATTACAAGACGGGCTCGCCAATACCATACATTTTCTATTAGATATTTCATCACATCCAATTCTTCACCCAATCTATCAGAGAGTGCTTCTACTGTTCCTAGAAGGAATTGCTCATCATCTGTTTCAAAAGTAAAAGTTGGGTAACCCATCACGCCGTAGCCGTAATCTCGACTAGTTCCACAGTTTGGATAGAGTCCTTGATTTGCGTTTTGAATAGGTATCTCGGATATGTTAGAGTTCACATCATCTTTGATGAAATGGAACATCTCCCAGTCTGATGGCTGTTGAGGCCATTTCCCCCATGGGTAAAGCATAATCCATACTCCCGTATGCATAGTCACATACAAGTCTGCATGAGGGACAACTTCATTCATATAAATCGAATTCGCTAGAGTCTCGGATTCACTGAATGCGCTACTTCCCGGTTGGGTTGAATCGCAAGTATTCCAGTAATGGCCGTAGTTCCTATTCAAGTCTACTTGATTTATATTCCATCTAGTGTCTAAATCATTACCATCAGCATTCAGCATTATTAGAATATGTAATTCTGTAGTTTCCAAAATCTCAATTACATCCTGATTCCCATCTGCCCATCCTTCAATATAATATTCTGCTGTAAGGAATGCAAGTTCCGTCCCTAAGTGCTCATTTCCATGATGTCCTCCATCGATATATACGACTTCTTTCATCTCACCATTGGGTTTTGTATCTTGACTCCAGTCAGAAATTTGTAACATCCAGAGATTTCGTCCCATCTCTGTTTGACCTACTGAGAGTAAATTAACAATTTCTGGATTATTATCAGCCCACTCATTAAGATCTAGAGTTAGAGTTGCATATGTATGATACCAATGTTCCTGAATAATATCTGGTTGCCCTACTTGTGCTGTAGCAATAGGGGACGCCGAAGTAAGCATTAACGAAGCCAAGACGATGACTACCAAGAAGCGAACCATGCGTTGCTGTAGGGGTTCCTGCCTAGAATCATTTGCATTCGATAGTTGTTTTTCTTTTCATCTTAACCAATAAGATTAGGGAATATTTTTGGTGTATTTTCTCTATATTCTTGATACTCAGATATGTCTCCCCATTTTTCGTTTGCCCTTTTCTCCAGTATTGGTACACCACTTATATTGACGAGTAGAAAGTATACAAATATAGGTGAAATCCATGCTACTTTTTCTAATCCTGTAAAGCAAGATATGCCGAAAAATGAGATCCCTGTCCATAGAAGTATTTCACCCAAATAATTAGGATGTCGGGTTCGTGACCATAGCCCTTCAGATATCCATTTTCCTTTGTTTTCCGGCTTTGAGTTGAATTGTGTTTTCTGATTATCTGCAACTACTTCGATTCCAAATCCAATACACCAAACAAATATTCCAATATAGTCCCAAATTCCTAATGGAGGAGCTGGTGTAGATTGACTGTTGATTACTATAACTGCGGATAAAGTTAGGAATACCCAAAGTCCTTGAAGAGTCCAAGGTACTAAGAATCGAATAGAAGAGGTTTTCAAATCATCAAAGCGTCCATCTTTACCTGATCGATGAATACGGCGGTATAGGAAAAACGAGAGTCTTAAAGACCAAATTATGACAAAAATACTTACAATCCATTCTCTGATACTGGGAGATTCTGCTTCTGAACCTAACCACAAACTGAAAACAACAACTGAGATATATGTGAATCCCCCAATAATATCATAGAAACGTTCGGTTTTCTTGATAGAAGCAGGAATCCATCCAATCAACTGAATACCCAATGAGAGAATTGCGCAGTAAATTATTGCTGAGTAACCATAAAGCTCGACTGAATTTTCTTGTACAGCGCTAACTACCAAACCAATAATCAGAATCGTGACGGCAACTACTGTTGTAGTCAAACGAATATCTTGGAGATTCGAACTCATTGTCATCATTCCCTCTAAAGTGATTATGTTAATAATTATTAGTTTGGATTTTCCACCAGAAAATCTATGAATTCTATGACTTCTTGATATTTTTCATCAGGAATTTCTTTGTATGACTGTCCGAATTTAATTTTTACACATATTGCAACATGAGCATAGGGATTCCTTCCTTTTGGATGATTTCTTGAATTAGGCAATTTCCCTACTAATTTATCTCCTGCCTCTTGAATATATGTCCATATTTTCTTAGAATTATTTTCATCCATGTAATTTTCAATCTCCGATAATATCTTCACAATATCAATTTGTTTACTAACTTTACCAATAACTAAGTTTTAGTAAAAAAATATTGAAATCATTGTATTGGAGCTGTCATACTCCAAGCCGTACTTGGTTTATGCCAATCTCTTAATTGATCAGTTTCTAGACGTATCTGCAAACCTTCACCTTCCTCTGCATCTAAATCTGAGATTTCGAACTGAACATTTTTTTCATTTGTTCTAAATGTTCCATCAAAAATTATATTCTGATCTATTATGGCTCCGTCCTTTGTATATTCAATGATCACACGAAGATGACATTCTTGAAGTGGATTTCGTAGTGTGCATGATTCACTACTCCCATCATGCTCCACTGTTACAATGCCTTCGAAGGACACAATTCCTTGAGGGGGTATCAAATCTACAATGGTTGATTTAGCTGTTGGAGCACATGCGCATTCCATATTATCCGATTCTACATAACCAATCATTTCAACTGTAACTTCTAATGTCGATAATTCAACTTTTTTAGATGAAGTCGATGTAGCAGTTACCGTATAATATCCAGGATTATCATAGGTGTGCGATACCTCTTGACCAGTAGCGGAATTTCCATCTCCAAAATCCCAAACGACTATTCCATTCGAATTTTGACTCTCAAAAATAAATTCATGTAATTTAGCAAAAATAACTTCTTCCTCGTCATTATCTCCTTCATCAACCTCTATTAGTGTATATTCATTAACTCCATACACTGCTGGCGCCTCTATAGAGAATTGTTGGTTCGAAGATGTTCCTACTGTTGTAAAAGTAGCAACAAGTGCTCCTCCAGTAGCAGATAATAATACTAATAAAACAAGACTAAGGGTTGAAAAAATAACCTTCATGACTACTGTCTAGTATCCGTACTTATCAATATCTGTTTCAATTACATGGATTTAGAGTTTAATATTTTATGTACTATCTAATACCTAGAATAGGGCAGTAGGAGAATTACTTATTTAGTTCGGAGTCTTAGGATAGATATGAAAAAAATTGCAGTTGTCCTAACTCTTATATTTTTGACATCATTATTTTCAGGTTGTACAGGTAATGATTCAAGTACAGAGAAAGACGAAAAAATTTCTGAATTAGAATCTGAGTTATCAAATGTAACTACTGAAGCCGAGGGACTTGCTGTAAATAATAATGCCTTGCAACTAACACTCATGGAAGTTCAGTCATCATTAGACATTTTAAATGAAGATTATGCGAATTTATCATCTCAACTCGCCATCTCAGAGTGGCATAAGAGTAATCTTACTTTTTCTTTATCAGAAGCAATGGAATTATTGAATAATAGTGAAAATATAGAGATTATCTCATCATTAGAAAACAATGTGAATAATTTAACCAACGATATCATCAACGCTGATAATGAAATTATATTACTAAATATTCAAATTGCCGATATGCAAAATCAAATAAATCAGCTAAATACAACTGTCGCTGCATTACAAAGTACATTGAGTAGTTTAATTTATGATATCAAAAATAAAGTAAGTAAATGTCCACAAGATAACCCCGGATTAGAAATAGCCATTGGTTACGATGATGGTAATGGCAATGGACAACCTAATGATGGAGTATTACAAAATGATGAGATTCAATCTAGAATCGGCGAGTGTCCAGGTAATGATGGCATGGTACTAGAATTCCAGAATAATTCTGGTGGATATGGCCCCGCTCTCTTCGTCGAAATGGGTGGAGTTCTGTACTTTGCTGGCGATGATGGTATACACGGTTGGGAGTTATGGCGTAGTGACGGAACTGTTAGTGGCACATACATGGTCAAAGATGTTCGGGAAGAAGAGTGCACAACAGCTACGGATCCTGTGACCGGTGAAGAAACTGTAAATTGCGTAAATTACGGAAGTATGTATGTTCAGTGTTGGCCAGGATATGCGACAAACTGTTTTTATCCAGAATTAGTAGCGGGAGAGAATAAAGTTTTCTTTACTGGTTTTGACTCTAACTCTAACTCCAACTTCGCTCATGTTTACGTCAGTGATGGAACTGAAGAGGGAACATCTCGCATTCGTGACCAATGGATAGGTTGGGACTACAACCATCCAGATTCTGATTTTGATTACTCAGGGCCCAGTAATCTGATGGTTATTCCTGATGATGGATTCAATCCAGATAGACTTCTATATACAATCATTCAAGCAATCTGTATAGATAATTACTGTAACTCTGGTTTCGATCCAGCATCTGGCGAGGAATTATGGATGACCGATGGCACTGATTCAGGAACATTCATGTTAATCAATTTAGTTCCGGAAGATAAATCTTGGAATAATGGAGACTACTGCTGCATGGACGATAAAGGGGGGATTCCTAGAGACATTATAATGAAAGGTAGTACTATTTGGTTTTCTGCAGAGACTGTCGATTATGGACGTGAATTATACCGCTATGGTTTATCTGCTTTATCGGGAGGATTATTCTTAATTAAAGATATTAATCCTGGAGAAGAAGGAAGCAATCCAATGTATCTTACATCGGGTAGTAATGGGGCTTATCTTTCAGCAGATAATGGTTCTAGCGGTCAAGAATTATACTTTAGTCAAGGAGATGCATTTTCAACATATTTAGTCAAAGACATATGGCCGGGGGATAATAATTCAAGCGAACCTATGAACCTGATTAAATTCGACGAAAAACTTATCTTTACAGCAGATGATGGTCAAAATGGTCGTGAATTATGGATTACAGACAGTACTGAATCGGGAACATACATGATTAAAGATATCAATCTTAATGGTTCGAGTTCTCCAAATGAACTGATAATTATGGATGGAATTCTTTACTTTATGGCTTATACAGAAGACTACGGTAGAGAATTATGGAAAAGTGATGGAACGGAGGCAGGTACAGTGATGATTAAGGATATAAATCCGGGAAATAATAGTAGTTTTTACTGGGATTCTGGATTTTGGAGTGGTAATCTAAAAGTCATTCATCAAGGTGAACTTTACTTCTCCGCGGATGATGGCGGAACTTATGGGACAGAGGTTTGGAGAAGTGATGGTACGAGTGAAGGGACAAGAATTGCTGTAGATTTGAATCCCGGGAATAACAGTAGTTGGCCTCAGTTCTATATCAGCATTGGTGAGAAGCTATTTTTCCAAGGAGAGACATCTGAATTTGGACGAGAATTATGGTATCATTGGGATAACCCCGGACCAGTTATTGGGTAACTCAGTTTTCTGTTTAAACCAGCATAATAATATACTTTCTAGTTTATTAAAATATATGGAACATACACTAGCAATGCAAATAGTAGGTGGCGTAGCGCTGCTCATCGGTCTTAGAATGAATTACGATCCTGTTGGATTTAATAAGGAAATTTTCGGAGATGTCGAAGGGGTTGACAGTGATCAGATGTCAGCTAGTAGGATGGCTATTGGAGGAGGTATTCTAGGTTTAGGTCTAATCAATTTATATTGTAGTCTCAATGTTGATGATGTCGCGGCAACTGAGGCTATCTTGACAGGTACTGCAATGGGTCTGTCGGCTTTCTTTCTAACAATTGCAGGTGCAAAATTTAGAGGCTACAGTGAGAGTATACCAACTCTTCCAATGGTTGTACTACCAACTATGGTAGTGATATGCTTATATTCAGCATTGATGTGAAATCAAGGGTCAATTTAATATCCGTTGCAGATTAATTTTATCAAAATATTTTTTAATAGAATTAATTACGAACAATCATGACAAATCGCGGTATTAAGGGATTAGGAAAAATTAGAAAGATGAATTCTAAAAAACAACAAAAATCTGAGAAGACTGTTCAACCATCCTGTGAAGAACCTGGATGCGGCTGTGGGAACTAAGTAAAAAGTCTATTTTCTATTGTAATAGTCGAATTAACTGGCTTTTAAGCTCCCTAACCAATCCGAATCATATCCTCATATAGATAAGATGCTAAGGGATACGAAAGTGTTTGTATAAGCGTAAGGGACTTGAGTGAACCCCTTCTCGTAGATGCAATGAAATCTTCTCCGCGAGTTGTTGCGCTGTTGATTCTTGCCACGCTCATTTTTCCGTTAACAGTATCACAAATCAGTCTTGGCAATGAAAGAGGAGGTCTAGATGCAGCTGGAGAATGGCAGCCAAGACATTCTCTAGAAATTCATGATGAATGGTGGGAAGATTGGTCAAGAGACAAGAATCAAGACAAGATAGATGATCGCCTCGCTTGGTTGCTAACTCAGTCTTCTGATGTGTATTCGCAATGGTGGAAGAGAGCCGACCCAGGATATGCAAGAGTTTTCGTTGATTATGATCATCACCCGTCGACTGCCGATGTTAAGGCATTGGAAGATCTTGGTGCAACAGTGACAATGAGACCAATCTATCTTGATAGTTTGATTGCAAATGTCCCTTTAGATATTATACACTCTGAATCACCTGTATTGAAATTATCCGGCCTTGTGATGTTGGAAGACCTAGGACTCGCAGAGACACACATGAACGAGGCGGTTCCAAATATGGGTGTTGATCAAGTTTGGTCACAATATGGCTTTGATGGGACAGGAGTCACTATTGCAGTTCTTGATACAGGTGTACGCGGAGATCATGAAGGACTCAACGATATGGATGATGAATTGACAATAGGTTGCGAACAACCGGATCCAGACCCAGTTAATCCTAATCCTATTGGCATTGATTGTGACCCAAAAATATCAGCATTTTACGACGCTGTGATAACCGACTCAGAACAACCTGCTGGAGAGTCTTACGACTCGGGTACTCATGGCTCTCATGTAGCCGGAATTGCTGCAGGTACAGGTGGAGGGCAGGTTTCGGCAGATGGTGCTAGGTATGTTGGTGTGGCTCCTGGTGCGTGGGTAATCAATATCTTAGCATGTTGTGATGGAGATATACAGGATATAATCGAAGGTGCCGAGTGGGCGATAGAGAACAAGAACTCTAAGAGTATAGACATACTGACCTCTTCACTTGGAGAACAACAGTTCGAGATACATTTCGATAATGATGGTTCTTCTGCTTGGAGCCAACAAATGGATGCCGTTGCTGCTTCTGGAATCATTACCTTTCTGTCTGCAGGAAATGAGTTTGGTGGCGCTACATTTGCTGGTTGTAATACTATAGATAGCCCTGGAGATGCAAACCTTCCAATCACTGTGGCTAGTCTTGACAAAGATTTAGGCCTAGCAATATACTCCAGTAGAGGATACACTTCAGATGGTCGGGTGAAACCTGACGTATCTGTCATAGGATCTAATATCATGGCTCCCGATGCGGCAACGTCGGATGGATATACAAGTAAGTCAGGAACCAGCATGGCTACTCCTTTAATGGCTGGAATAGCCGCGTTGATGGTTGAATCTAATCCTGATATTACACACGATCAAGTCAAGGCTATCATCAGTGCAGACTCGATTGAAAGAGACTTACAGTTCCTCGATGATCCAGGCTTCAATGATTGTAGTATTCTGGAATCAAGACCAGATAATGAATTTGGATATGGGCAAGCGGATCCTCTTTTATTCGTACAATCAGCAGGGGCAATTGATTCATCTCTGAATATCACGATGGACATTAAAACTCTCCAACATATCGGTAATGAATCTATTATTTCTGGAATTTCATCAGGAGGGTCACCAGGAGTTGGATTTGTACAGATTAAGGTTGGGGGAGGAGATTGGCAGCAAGCAACAGACCTTTCCTCTAGCGGCGATTGGTCTTCTTGGAGTTTGAAATTGAAACCTCATATTGAATCTGGGAACTCTACGATGTACTCTAGGTTAGTCATTAGTGTCGATCAAATGTCTCCTGTAGATGCTCGGAGAGTAATATTGATAGATGGACAAACTGGCTCTATTGAGGATATATCAGGTGAAATGACGTTCGGTTTCTATGCACTAATGACCACATCCTTCACCATAGTTACTTTCCTTGGCTGGAAAATATACATGACTAGAAATAAGGGAATGAAAGATAGGCAATAGATGTGTTTTTTATACCTTAAATAATGGGTCAGCAGTCTTTTCTTTCAATACTAAACCTATTATTAATCCGATTAACCCCACTCCACATAGAGCTTGAGATAACAACATATAGAGTAAATTAATTGATTCATAAGTTCCAATTTTATTGAGTTTGTCCTCAAAATATAACATCGATAAAAAACCAATAATTATTGTTGGAACTGAAATGAGGATAATAGTCAGTTTTCTAGTCTCCATGAATTATCGTAATTGATTAAGTGTATTAATAATTCGATTAATACACGAATCATAGGGTAACTGCTTAGATCTATTCGATTGATAATTCTGAAATATAGGGATATCATAGGCTATCATTGACTCGAATCACTGGCATTTCCAAAGGATCATAATTCTCTTCTAGAATTACGTTTGTGAGTTTCTAATAGTGCAACGCTTGCGAAGCCTAAACACAACATATATTACTCAAGTAATACTCCGCGAATACATGGGCGGAATAAGGATAGTTGATTCGAATGAAGAAATGGATGAAAATCATTGGTCGGTAATTATGAAGAATGAATATAAGGAAAGATTAGCGAATAAAACCATAGAGGAGTTAGTAGACAATTTTAATTCTGATCAACCTAGTCAAGGTTGGGTTACTGCAAGAGGCTATTTTCTTGCTGCCTTACGTCAAGCTTTTTTAGATTCAGAAATAGATTGTTCTAGTTTTATTTCTGAAAAAGGTATGTCGCTGCGATATCAAATAAGGCTTGAAGGAAATATTATTTTTCAAGTCAAAGATAATTAATTTATTACTCATTCAAAGAGTACCTAATTAGATGTATATGTCAATAAGGGGCCACCTTGTTGATATGGTTAGTAAAAGAACTAAGTGCTCTGATAGTTACCAAGAGGCATGAATCAACTAAAACCGATGATTATTGTATTGCTAATGCTGACATCCGCTCTTGCAGGATGTACTGGAGATGACACTAGTGATCTTGAACAACAGATAGCAGATTTACAACAATCAAATGATGAGATGAATGAAATAATTATACAATTACAAAATCAATGGGCATATGCCGACCTGAGTTATGCTAATCTAAGTAATACTCAAATGAGTCACGCAAATCTGAGTTTTTCACATCTTAATCATGCAAATCTGAGTTATACAAATTTAAGTTTTGCTAATCTAAACGGTGCTACATTAAATGGTGGTACTAACCTGATTGGTACCAACCTAAACTATGCGAATATGAGAGATGTGTTTGCTAATGAAGTAGATCTGAGTGATGCATCTCTACATGGTGCCGACCTGACTAATGCCATGCTGGGTGGTGCCGACCTGAGCAATGCCTACCTGAGTAGTACCGAACTGACTGGTGCCAACCTGCATGGTGTCGACCTGAGTAATGCAGACCTTAGTAATGCAGACCTGAGATATGCAGACCTGAGTTATGCCGACCTGACTGGTGCCGATCTGAGTAATGCCGACCTGTATCTTGTCGCTGCTATCAACTTACAAGGATGCCCTGCTTTTTTACCAACTAACTGGCAGTGTATAAACAATAATCTCATGGGGCCATCAGCCATCTTGATAAGTGCCAACCTGAATGGTGCCAACCTGACTGGTGCCGACCTGACTAATGCCATGCTGGGTGGTGCCG
>Ga0213869_10001476_pt1 | contig 17540 bp, 30 predicted proteins | sample PICome_10_FD_160083 | JGI IMG/M metagenome (GOLD analysis project Ga0213869, IMG submission 160083) | Coastal seawater microbial communities near Pivers Island, North Carolina, United States - PICO132 | ecosystem: Environmental > Aquatic > Marine > Coastal | place: USA: North Carolina...
TGTTGATAAATTAGATGGTATGTTATTAGCACCTAGAAAATACATTGACAATATTATGACTCGTGGAACATCTATAAGTGCTGATGATTTTTCATCAAGTACACTAGATTTGCTCGGAAAAATTGTTGCTAACGAAGGCCCTGGACAGATAGACTTAAAAAAAGATCAAAGTATGGTTAATAAATATGGCGGTGATTTTGTTGGCGGCATGGATCATATAACTACACCCTATGGACAACTTAGAAATACACTTGGCTCCTTTAATATTGTACAAAATGATATTGGTGAGTATGTTCTTACTGACACATATGACTGGACTCATGATTATGCAAATATGAAAGACCCTGATGGTCTTTTAAACAATTTAGGAAAATTTGCATATGAACAAGGAGGTACAAGAGAGGGAGAAGGAAAACCTTATCAGATAAATCTTGGAACATTAATGAACCAAGGCATGTTTAAGGGCCTTTAACTTACTGGCTTTTGTAGTTGTTGGGCCATCTGGACAGTCAGTTCACCATTAATAGCAAAGATCTTAATCATAGCTGATCTCGATATACCAAGCTTATCTGCTTTAGCATCAATCAAAGCTAAATCCTTAGAGTTAACTTTTATATTTATTTGGTGTATCACATTTCCCTTTGCCATATTGATTTCCTATAATTTGTAATACACTTATTATACATTGATTAAAATATTACAACTTACAAACACCATCTTCGCAGTCATCTTCTGATGGGGCAGATATAATATATTCGTTATCATTTAGTACAGGTTTAATTTTTACAGGATCCGATAAATTACCAACAGTAAATTGTTGTAGAAGATTCTCATATGTTCTTACACTACATCTCTTAACATACTTATCATAAGCCTCTTCAAATTTAAGGCCTAATACTCTTGCTCTTTTTCCATAATCTTTAGCAAGTTCTACTATCAATTCATCTCTGGTAAGTGTTTCCATTTTTCTCCTGTAGGTATCATTTCTATTTTAATATTTGGAGTATCACTCCATCTCTTGACAGTCATTATCTTAACAACTTGGCGATCATCTAAGTATAAGACACCATTCAGAGAGTCTAAGATAGCTTTCTGATAGTTGTCTAGGTCTACATTGTTATCGCAATACTGACCATTTTGTTCCAGTTTTTTCTTCTTGGGCCAAGCAGTAGGCATCTTTACATTAAATACCATACCCATAGCAACCAAGTTTTCAGTAGGAGTAACATCTAACTCACTTGTTAGTGCTAACATATCTTTTTTAAATTGAGTGTACTTCTTTGGGTAGTATGTAGACCATCTGGAAACTCTTGGTCTGGCGGCAGGAACTGGATTTAGATTAAACTTTAAAGCAATCCTCTTATATTGTTTCCCCATACTCTTCGCCTCTTAGGACATCTAGATCTCTTACAACCAAAGCCAGTAATATTCTTATTTCAACATCCCTGGGTGTGTCCTCTTCTCTTGCTAATTCTAAAGCATCTTTTGTATTATCAGTTATTTCATCTAATATTTGATATCTTTTAGCTTTTGTACTATACCTTGCCATTACTGTTAATTTCATCTTGAGCCAACAATTTGTCGATCTCAATCTCGATGTTCTCTATTGCTTTTCGGAGATCATGGATTCGCCCCTCACCTTTATGTTTCCATCTATACCTAACAAGATACTTGACTGAATTACCTATTGCCCAAGTCATATCTTGGTCAACAATAAATGTCTTAGCCTCTATCTTGCCTTGGGTATAGTGTGAGGGGTTTTTGATATTGTCGTGTACTGTATTAGCCACCGACCCATCCAAAGAACAAAGCGACCACACAAATTCCTAAAAAAACTGTCAAAGATCTGTTTTTCAAGATTGTGTTTACAACTTCCATTACCTTTTCCATACTTCTCTCCCCTAGTTATAACAAGTTAGGGTACTCTTCAGTTGGAAGCTACTAAATGTAATGCTAAAAGAATGCATTATTGAATACCCTAATTTCTTACTACTGCTCGATGTATATAGGTTTGTCACCTAACCAACCAGTACATTCATTGACCTCTATAGGATGACATTGTAATTGTTCTGATGTCGTATTACAGGCAGTCAATAACCCAATTATAAACAATATAGATATAACTTTTAAACTAGATTTCATCTTAATCTCCACAAAAACAAGGTATGGTTTCATCATCAAAAATATCATCAAAGATACTTGTTTGCTCTAAAGCTATAGTTTGCATTACTTTGTAGCTTGGTTGATCAGATCTAAAGAATGCAGCAGAGCCAACTTTTTTACTTAATGATTGTTCTTGATTAATCCACCAATCAGCAAGATCTGGTCTGGCCCGTATTAAACTTTGTTTCTTTTTATGTCCTTTAAGAAAACATAAATCGCAATTACCCCAATCTGTAACACCATTATTGTTTGGTAAATCTAAATCAAAATTATTCTGATCCCAAAATTTTCCAACATCTTTAGCAGTAACACCCTCCAGATACAAAGGCAAATATCTTTCTTGACCACTTTCTATTGTGCCATTTAATTTAACTGCCCTTCTTACTTCATCACCTCTGATGCCAATGAAAGAGGTATAGGGTGTTTCAAAACCACATTGATCAACTAAGTATTCCTTAATGGCCCTAATCTTTAAATCAGCAGTACAAAATCTAGCAACAGGATTTGGTGCATAACCCTTGACTTTTATTAATGTTGCAAAAGGCTCCCCATTACGACTAGCAGTTTCATAGGTAACAACCTTTGTATCATAAGCATACTTGTTTTTTTCATCATCCCTAGATTTTCTAGCATATCTTTCAAGCCAGACAATATCTACACCCCAGTTAACACCTACATCTCTAACAAAGTCTAAAGTCTGCGGCATTTCTTTGCCTGTATTAGCGAAAGTAATCTTAGCAAACTCTGGAAGATCACCATCATGTGCTTCTAATATCTTATGTAGCATATACGCAGAAGTTCGTCCTCCAGAAAAACTAATACAGGTAGGCTCATTAATATAATATAGTGAATTTTTATCCATTATTTGTAAACTCCCCATGTAATTTTTCTCTCAGTTTACATACAGCTATTTGAGCTTTTTCCAGATCATTAAAATAACCTGCACTATATTCTTTCCTATGTAATTTAACTCTACCTCGCCATTGTTTTGTTGGCTTATGCCAAGTCACACCTTTAACTCCAGATGTGCTTCGAGAAGATAATCTTGTGTTATGACAATTTTGTGATTGCGTGGCCTCTCTAAGGTTTTGAATACGATTATTTAATTTGTTTCCATCTATATGATCTAATGTCTTAGGTAGACTCCCATACACAAAAAGCCATATTAATCGATGTTCTCTGTATTGACGATAATCTACTTTAAGAACTTTATATCCAGAAGATTTATGAAGACTAGCACCTGTTCCAACCACCACCCCTGGCCTATTTGTTTTCCAAAACAAACCTTTACTAGTTAATGTAAATAATTCTTTTAATCTTTCTTGTGTTACATGTTTAATTTTATTTGTCATATATATTTAACTCCTCATCTTGAAATTTAGAATATTGACCTAAGAATTGAGTCTTAACAAAACCTATTTGACCCATTCTGTTTTTAGATATTATTAACTCAGCTAAACCCTTGTCCTCTGTATCCTCTGGATTATAATAATCATCTCTATAAACCATCATAATTGTATCAGCATCTTGCTCAATCTCACCAGAAGATCTTAGATCACTCATAAACGGTCTTTTATCTGGTCTTTGCTCAACACTTCTATTCAATTGTGATAGCAATATTACAGGTAATTGTAGTTCTTTAGACAAATACTTTAACTCTCTACTAATACTACCTAACTCAGAAACTTCTCTTTGTTTATCATATTTAATGATTTGTAGATAATCAATCACTATCATATCTAACTTGTTTTGACTGTCTATTTGTCTGGCTCTAGATGTGATGTCGTATATTGACATGCCAAACTTATCAACAATAGTCATATTCTGGTGTCCAATCTTATTCATTTGTTTATAAAAATTTTCAGATTCAGCATCATTCATATTCTGGTTAGTAATCTTTGAAAGGTGTACATTAGAATGTGATGAAGCTAATTTAAGCATTAATTGGACTTGACTCATCTCTAATGAAAAGAACAAAACATTATTAGACTTAGAAACATGATCCGCTATGTTTAAAGCTAAAGTAGATTTACCCATACTAGGCCGACCTGCAATTACATTAAGTGTTTCTGGACGGAAGCCAGACAATAAAGCATCTAATGATTTAAGACCACTAGACAGTCCTACTTGATTTGTAGTTAAACTTTGCATGTAATCTACAGTTTTTCCTACAATAGATTTAACATGACTCTCATCTTTATCTTCTAATTCTAACTCGTAATTTTGTATTTGAGATACTGTATCTTGATAGTTCTCGTATTTAATATCTTTTTTTAGAGCTTCTATTGCATTATTAATACGACACTCTCTCACATGTTTAGCATAACTTTCAATATTATTAACACCTGTAGAGTTCTCTAACAACAATGCTAAAAATTGAAAATCAACCATCCAGGACCTACTCTTAGGTTGAGGATCGTTACTTATAAAATCTCTAACTGTAACAACATCTATTGGTATGTCATCTCGATACATGTTATTAATACATCTAAAAGTGTAACCTAGCTTTTCATCGCTAAAATCTTCTTCCGTTAATCTAGTAGCAGCCACCCTATGAACACAAGGCTCTAATAGTAGGCCACCTACGACTGCTCTCTCTGAGTCTAATGAATTGTATTGCATGATTTTCCTCATTTAGGGGTATAGCGAGGTTTAGCTATACCCATTAAAGTTGCTAGAATCGAATATTTCGAGTCCATTTTTTTTTGAAAATGACTTAAACAAGCCATCCTTTGCGTAAAGCCTCAAGCCATTGCACTATATAGATCAAACAACTGGCTGATACTATTGCTGATAAAAACGATAAATAAATTAAAAATCTTTTTATATATCTCATGGTAACTCCTTTAGGTTTTATTGTTTGTTCTTTCATGTATTCAACCCTTTGTTGGTGCATTTGCATTTTAGTTCCGAAATATTGTATTGACATAATATCTCCTAATATAAATGGTTTTCGATTTGGGCATATAGATAATCACCATCATCATTTAATTCTTCATATTCTTCATCAGTTAGAATTGTTCCATCATGCCAAACTGCATCAGTTATAAAACTATCGCAAAAGTCTGGATAGTCACTTGTATTAATGTCTATATCTAATACATCAACAAGGCTTGTGTTTATTCTTTTAACTAAAGTTTTATATCCTTTACGACCTTCCCAGACCCATTTATATTTTTGCTTGTCTGTAAGACCTATTGTCCAATCTTCTTTTTTTATGTCTTGACCGCAATCAACACATTTAATAGCACTCCAAGAAAAATGAAAAACTCGTATTGGGGCATTACATGTACAAACAATACGCTTTCCATCATGACTTGCTCTTGTATATCTATTTACTTTTTTTATTTCAAACTTATTCATAATTTTTCCTCCAATCAAATTCTGTTCCATAAGGGCTTGGTTTCTTTTTCTTGATATCAAACATTTCCCATTGCCTCTGATTAATAAATGTCTGGAAATGAGGTATGAATTTTTGATCACCCCAATCCAAGTACAACCTATTTAATATTTTTAAAACATCTCTCCAATCATGATGCTTCTTGGTAAAGTTTGCCATCTCTGTCATCAAACCACGCTTCTTGCCTTTGTAGTTATCTCTGAATATATCAAACTCAATCAACTCCTCATCAGTTGGTGGTTTTGTTTTTTTGTCCACTTGATATGGTTTATTACAATGTGGGCATATTACTTCCATAGTATTCTCCTATTTAAGCATTAGTTTAGTTAAAGGGTCTGTGTACCATTCGTGACTATCGATCATCTCTTTAGGCACTTTAAATCTAGGCTCAAGAGGTTTTCGATCTCTGGGTTCCCGATAGATTTTTTTCGGATCCGTATATTTTTTAAGCCTTGCTCTGGCACAACTATTAGTACATTCAATGTGTTCAGATACCATTCTTGCCGTTACCTTACTACCATCGTCTAATGTAAACAACTGTACAAGCTTGTATTCCCATTGCCGCAATGGATTTTGAATGTGTTCAACCCCATCAATTAATATGATGGGGGTTTTTGGATCAATGGTTAACATTAAAACGGCACATCATCATCACCAACATCACCGAGTGGACTCTGGCTCTGTTCACTTGGTTTAGGTATGTTAGGCATACTTGATGGTCGTTGTATTTGAAATCTCAATACAGGAGCCTTAGTGTTGTCAGTCTTATTTCTCCAAGCAGAGATCTGAAAGTCTTCACCCTCTACATTTAATTGACCCTTATATTGAGGTGCATTGGGATTGCTATTATCATTTTTCCAAATAGCACCCTTGTTAGTATTGTCATAATTTTCACTCATGTCGTTTCCTTAGTTAATTAAAGGGTCACTTATGGTAGACCCAAGCACCAGACTTATTCTTAACCTAACGACTAAATACCAAAAAGCATAAGGAGGTAATGCTTTAACGAGGGATGGTAAGTAACCGATTGACATTGGAAAGTCAGCCCCAATCAATTCTTAAAAATCATCATCTGGTTTAGATGTATAGTTTTCTTCTAGATCAGTCAATTGATCTTCAGTCAACAACTCATCCCCTCTGGTGTAAAACTCATCACCAAACTCATTCATTGCTACATTAATAACTGCAACCCAAGGTGAGTTAGGATTCTCAGCCTCTCGATCTTGCATGTCAGTCATAATTTGTTTGGCTCTGTCTAAACTACAATTTTTGCTTTTGAGTTCTTTAATAAGCCTGTCAACTTCGATTGCCGTTTGTTGGCTCCTAGTAGGTGCTTTAAAGTCTTCTGACTCATCCTCACCCATATGACCCATTTCGTACAATCCCGCCAGTTTAAGTACGGCTCTGGACATTGCTCTCTTTTCAGCAATTTCCATAACATACCAAGATATGGTGTTTCCATCACCACCTTTACCTCTCTTACAAGACCCAAAAGTTTCTATAGAAGAATCATTCATGGTTGCGAAAGCTTTAACACAAGAAAAATCTGGCTCACATTTGATCACTTCATATTGAACTTTAATGTTAGCACCTCTCTGAACTTTCTCAATACCACTACGGGTTAAGATAGTGTAGTGTTGATGTTTAAATGTATCTTCTTTTTCTAGTCCGAACTTTTTATAGAGTGTGTTCAACCTCTCTCTGTTTGTAGCCATAGCCACTCCTCTGATAGTTAAAATTTAGGTATGAAATGTTCACCACTAGCAAACAATTTTTTAAGGTGTTTAAGCCTTTCAGCATGTTTACTAGCATCAACATCTCTATCCTCAAATATAGCTTCATAATATTTGTTTTCTTCTGTCTTAATTAAAGTGTGAGTACACTCTAAATGATCGTCATTAAAACCTATAATCATAAAGCCCCTTACTTCCCGAATTGACCAATAAAATTCCAAAGTAATTGATAAAAGGATTCGGGATACTGATCCTTAAATCTAATCTTGTCTTCCTTACTTAGGACAGACCCATCTTTATATTTACCACCACGAACTGTAGCAGTATCTAAATCTGGGTACTCCCCAAGCTTATAATAAAAAGTAAGTGATTCAAGATCTATTTGGTCAATAAGATTATTCATTACGAATGACCTCCAAAAATACTCTTAAATGAGTAGTTTATTTTTTCAGTATTTATTTGTTCGCCTAATTCAACAATCTTCTTACAATCGTCAATTAGACCCGTTGATGGTAATTCATCTGGTGTAGGATTATTGTGTTCATCATCCAACAAACCATCTTCTTGCATTTCGATATGCAAATCGCTCATTCTACCCATTGTAACCTCCGCTTTTTTGTTGTCTTTCTAAATCCCATTGATTGCATGTAACAATTGCATTTTCAAGGGCTTCAACTACATCATCTGAGAAATCCCAGACATCGCCAGACATCTCAAATTCTTGATACCTTTGTTTGGATTCGACTATGAAATCTTCTAATGATTCAATAGTTTGTCTTTCATGTGGTTTATACAATGAAAGATCTTGTGCAAGATAAAGTTCAAACATCAAATAGATTTGCTCATTTCTATCATCTTGATCATAACGAGCATTTAATTGTGATTGGTTGTAGTCCATAATTTTTCCTCTGGTTGGTTAATATTATACGCTTTTGGTACTAAACATTAGAACTAAAAGCATTGCTAAGTATATGTTGTATAACGGAAACTGTAAAAGAATTTCCTAAAGCCTTGTACCTTTGAGTATTTGATATACCCTCAGTATAGCCTATTGGAAATGTTTGTAATTTCTCACATTCTGTAGGTGTTAACTTTCTATAAGTTGGTTGATCCATAACTTTAGCAACATTACTTGCAACTATTGTTGGTGATTTTCCATCTTGACTATAAACTCGATCAGCCATATCAAACTTACCATCTCTAACTTCAAAACAAACTATTGACTTGTCAAACTCATCAGTCTTAATCACTAACAAATCTTTTAACCTAAACCAAATGTCTTCACTAGGTATTGCAAAACTAGAATCAGTCCTAAACCAATGCTCAACTTTTGTAACTGGAACATGTAAAAGATCAGCAAGATTTTTGTTGGTCAATATAGTCATATCTTTATGATCTCTTAAAGTCTTTTGTAATTTAGGAATGTCAACCTCATACTTCCTAACTTTAACTTGTTGAGGAATGATCAAAACTTTTGGCTCCCGATGTCCACCACCCATAGTAGTTAGTGTTGGACTCTTACCAGAATCAGCATATACCCTCTTAATTGATTCATTACCTTTAATGTCTGTAGCATTAGCAACATGATGACATTGTGCCTTAGAATCAAAGTCTTTGAGTTCACAAAGCCTTTCAATGTGTCCTAAAGCATAACCATGAGTTCCCGCACATATCGTTGTAGATTTACTATTTATATCGTGGATAGTGTTGGCTTGAGATTTATAAGTAGTATTTAACATATTAGTATGTTTACCCCCTAACTTTTGTTTTCCCGAATTAAAACTATTCGAAACATTGTTATCTAAAATATCTCTAAGAACCAATCCTTGATCTTCTGGCTGATCAATACCCTCAATGTTAGTCCAATAAAATCTCTTACGATTTTGGGCAGATACTAAAGCTGAATTGATCAAATGTTTGTTAACTTTTCCAAGGGCTTCTTCTGTATGAAAAGTAATGTACTCTTCAAACTCATTTTTCATTCTGACATTTTCCATTAAGAATTTAGCGTTTGGATTTTTCTCAAGTACTAACTTCATAACATCAAGCATTGTCCAAAATAACATTCCTCGTGGATCTTTATCGCCTTGTTTTAATCCCGCATTTGACCATGCTTGACATGGAAAACCACCGACAACAAGATCTATAGAAGACCAATCAATATTCCAAGACTGCCAATTGTTAACATCCCCCAACATAATTGTTGAGGGGTAGTTTTTAAGAGTAGTTTGCATTGCATATGGATCAATTTCTGAAGCATGGTAATTGTTGACTTTGACACCTAAACGATCTAAAGCAACTTGAGTTCCAGAGATTCCATCAAACAGACTAAGTACATTCATTACTCTTCCTCCCCAAACATTTTTTCAACTAAAGAATCTGACGCAATATACTGTTGACCATTTTCAACATTTTCTATAATCCAAGGCTTTTTTCTTGCACGAGATTTATAACCAACTAACTTGTAAGCAACACTTGAATCTTCGTAGCCCGCATCATAACCAAGCTTAGTATCGTCAATTGTTTTCAACCAATCAGCTTTTCTTCTCATGTCTATTATTTGTTTTAAAGTTTTTTGCTCTGGAGTTAAAGCATCAGCAATTGAGATTCTGAAACCAGTAAACTTAAATGAGTCATCATCATAAGTCGCATTACCTAATTCAAATCTTAGGTTGTTATCTTCCATAATAACTGACAATGAATCTTTAATCATCTGGCGAACTTGTTTAATAGTTTTTGGGTTTATTTCTGTAATGTTATACTTAGTTTTCATAATTTTTCCTCTTAGTTAACACCCAACAGGTTTATTGGGATGTGTTAAGTATAAATTATGTTGATCTAAAAAGCAAACCTAAAGTGTAGAACATGTAAAAGCTCTAAGAGCTGAAACCAATGAAACCCTTTCCAGGACTGGCCTGTAGCGGCTTTTGTTGATTTAGGTTATTTAAGTTATTTAGGTTATTTAGGTTATTTAGACTGTTTAGGTTATTTAAGTCTTTTAGGATCAGCCAGTAATGTATTTATAAGATATGTATTTAAATAATTTTATGATCCGAAAAAATTTTTAAATAAATAAATTTTTAAAAAAATATTTTATAAAAATCTAATCAAATATTAAATAAATAATAGATCTAATCATAATTGGGTTAGTGATACAAAAGTATATAAAAGGCTTTAAAGGTCTTTTTTTCCTGTATTATTATTTTTGTCAATTTTGACAATTAACTATAGAGGTATAAAAATGGAATTAATTTTTAATAGTGTAGTAATACATTTATTAGTATTCTTTTTTGGAATACTTTTTTCTTTTATGATTTTTTCAATGATATTTTTTCCTATATATATGAAAACTTTGGGAATCAAAAAAAGGGAGGTTAAATAATGGATTTATTAGTATTAAAATTTTTGCATGGTTTTGCAAGTAATAAATTAAACCAAACTAGATGTATTGACCCTTTTATTTGGTCAAGAATTCTAGACTATACAACTAAAGAAATTAAACTAATAGAGGGTAAAAAATGAATATACAAAATAACTTAACAGTACCAATCAAAACATTAAAACAAGCTACTGAAATAATAGGAGGTTATACGGTTACATCAAAAATGCCAACAATCTCATATTCAATAAGTGCTAAAGATTGCAAAACAGGGTCAAAACTGAGAAAGATTAAAAATTCTGTTTGTTCGGATTGTTATGCCTTAAAGGGTAATTATGTCCGATATGCAAAAAACATTGAGAAAGCCCAAAATAAGCGATTAAAGGCTATATTTTCTAAAGACTGGGTTAATGCTATGGTTTATATAATGAAACATCAAAAAAGGGTTGTAAATAGTGGTTTATTTCGTTGGCATGATTCAGGCGATTTACAAAGTATAGAGCATTTACAAAAAATTGTAGATATTGCAAAATCTACACCCAATATAAAACATTGGTTACCTACTAAAGAATCAAACATAATTAAAAACTTTAAAGGTGATATACCTAAAAATTTAATTATCCGTTTGAGTGGTTCTTTTATAGATGGTAAAGCACCTATATATAAAAATACTTCAACTGTAACAACTAATAAAGATAAAGCGACATGTAGAAGTTTTGAGAATAACGGACAATGTAAAGACTGTCGCAAGTGTTGGGATAGTTCGATTAAGAATGTTAGTTATTTAAATCATTAAAGGATAATATTATTATGAGTAAATGTATAAAAAATAATTGTAATGGTGAGTTAGAGTTTAACGAATCCAAAGGGGTTTATTCTGAGCATTGGTACTGTATTAAATGTAATGCTGATTATTCCGTTTCAGTTGAATTAGTGAGAGATTTTGAAAACATGGAATCAATAGAAAGTTTATTAAATGATTGTCAATGTGCAATCGATGGTACTGATATTTGCAAGGGTAATTGTTAACTAACAATAGATCTAAATTTAAGGGCTTTTAATTAAGCCCTTTTTTTTTATCTAATCTATATTGAAATCGAATCAAAATAATATACAATCGGTATTATTTTAATACCCTTAAAACTATTCTAGTAAATACCCTTGACGATAAAAAAAAGCTTCCCTTAACGGGGCTTTTTTATTATCTTAATACTAATAGTTATCTAATTAATTTAACAGGCTTTAAAACTAAAATATAAAGCTTTAAAACTGTATTAGTTTTTAATTGGTTTTAGATCTGTTATTGATTCAAATGATATAAAAATATAAAAAATATTCTATATCACACATTTTTTTATTCAAATTCTAATATTTAATATTATTTTTTTAGCTATTATTTTTTTAATGGCAATAAATATTATTTATTCTTAATAAAATTTCGGATCTGGTTATTAACATACTTACTAACAAGTTATCAACAAGTTTTCCACATAGTTACTCACAAGTTATTAACAAGTTATTAACAGGGGCCCACCCACCTGTTATTAAAACTTTTTGCTTAGGCCTATACCCACTACACAAAAAACGAAATTTGAAAAAAAAGGTTATTTAGATCATTTAGGTGTTATACTTAACTGAGAATAATTATCATTTGCATTAAATATGTCGGAAAGACCACCGCCTTTAGCACCTCAGACACCTTTTGAAGATAAAGAGGATAAGCCTAAGAAAAGAGGTAATCCTAATTTTTATAAAGGAATGCCATCTTTAAATCCTGCAGGTAAACCTAAAGGTACGATGAATAAATATGCAGCTCTTTCAAGAGAACTCATGAATGAGAACGCTGTAGAGATCGTAGCAACGGTATTAGCAAAAGCAAAAGAAGGTGATGTACATTGTTTAAAAATGTGCATGGATAGAATTTTACCAGTACAAAAGGCTATTGATCCGAATAGAACCAAGAATGATGCCCAGGTCATTATAAATGTATCTTCTATAGAATCTATAGAACAAAAAGCAAGTGAATATGACGAGGCTGAGTTAGTGGAGCCAGAAGAGAAGAGCGATGATGAAGTTGTAGCCACAATAAACACTTCACCTATGGCTGATAAATTTAAAGATGTCTGAACTTAACATTGATTTGCATCCAGCACAGCTGCAGATCTTTAATTCTAAAAAACGATTTAAAATAGTCGCAGCAGGAAGACGATTTGGAAAGTCCTACCTTTCTGCTTGGTTATTACTCATTAACGCTATACAAAGCGAGTCTAAAGATGTCTTTTATGTAGGGCCTACTTTTCAACAAGCCAAAGATATTATGTGGGCGATGTTAAAAGACTTAGGTAAAGATTTAATAGCACAGGCTCATGAAAATACAGCAGTACTTACCCTGATCAATGGAAGAAAAATCTATTTAAAGGGCAGCGATCGGCCTGATACGCTCCGCGGCGTTGGCTTGGCATATTGCGTACTTGATGAATATGCCTCAATGAAACCACAAGTCTGGGAACAAATTATAAGACCTACGCTTTCAGATGTGCAAGGTGGTGCTTTATTTATTGGAACCCCAGCAGGAAAAAACCATTTTTACGATTTGTATAGAGATGCGTTTGAAGATGACGATTGGGATGCGTTTCAATTTACATCAACCGATAATCCGTTTATACCTGACAGCGAAATAAAGGCCGCTAGTAAAACGATGTCATCTATGTCATTTAGGCAAGAATTTGAGGCATCTTTTGAAACTAACTCTGGCGGCATATTTAAAGAAGAATGGTTTGAGAAATCTGAGGAGCCAGAAGAAGGCTCGTATGTCATAGCAGTCGATCCTGCTGGTTTTGAGTCTATCGAAAAAGAACGAAATTTAAAAAGATCGAGATTAGACGAAACGGCTATTGCGATAGTGAAAATAGATCGTGATAAGTGGTGGGTCAAAGACATACTACATGGTCGGTGGAATGTAAAAGAAACCGCCAAAAAAATTCTTTCATCTGCGATGAAGGTAGAAGCAGCAACCGTTGGCATCGAAACGGGATCACTAAGGAACGCTATATTACCTTATTTGGAAGATGAAATGCGTATCGCAGGACGATGGATTACTATTGTTGAGCTGCGGCACGGTGGAAAAAAGAAAACAGAACGCATTACTTGGGCATTACAAGGCCGAATGGAACATGGCCAGGTTAGCTTTAATGACAAAAAAGATTGGAAAGAGTTTCTAGGTCAGCTTAATGACTTTCCAAATCACTTAGCACATGATGACCAACTCGATGCTTTAGCCTATATAGACCAGGTGAGTGTAGCAGACTTTGCACACAGCATTGAATTGGCTGATGATTGGGAGGTACTGGATGATGTCGCTGGATATTAAAGACATATTTGAAGAAGATATGACTGAGCAAGAAATGATAGAGTTGCTAAAATATAGTGCGGATGATACAACTTTAGCAGAAAGATACATTGTTGCTTGTCAAATTATTAGTAATTTAACAAAAGATATACCTGATGATATAACCGAAAGAGAAGAGATGGTAGATCTGACAATTTGTAAAATGTTAGTAGATGGTTTAATTGCAGTTGAAGAAGTAAATCGGTCAATTCATTAAATGAGAACGATTATCACTTGCAATTAAGAATGATTACTGTTAAAATCGGCTAAAATTAATGGAGTAATAAATGAACCCCTATGAATAATCAAGAAAACAAATATCAAGCACTCGCTAGTTGGTTAAGTTATCGTCTTGAAGGGTGGAGAACTCATAGAAATATTAATTACATCCCTATGTGGGATGAATATTACAGATTGTGGAGAGGTATTTGGTCTGCTGAGGATAAAACAAGAGCAAATGAAAGATCAAAACTTATATCTCCAGCACTACAACAGGCAGTTGAGTCATCTGTTGCTGAATTAGAAGAGGCAACTTTTGGCAGAGGAAAATGGTTTGATATACAAGATGATTATTTAGACCAGGATCCTAGTGATGCTGAATATGTTCGTAATTTATTGCAAGAAGATTTAGAAAAAACAGGTTGTAAAGATGCAATTTGTGAAGTTTTCTTAAATAGTGCTATATATGGCACAGGTATTGGCAAGATTGTGGTTAAACAAACTATTGAAAGGGCCCCGGTAGAAGAAACTATTGAAGGCACTATGGCTACAACTCGTACTGTTGTTGAATACCCAGCTATTGATGTTCATGTCGAGCCTATATCCCCTAAAGAATTCTTAATTGATCCATCAGCTAATTCAATTGACGATGCTTTGGGGGTTGCTCACGAAGTTATAAAGCCGAGATACCATGTTGTAGAGGGAATACGCTCTGGCATTTATAGAGATGTACCTCTTGATGGTGATTATGAGTCAGTTAAATTCGGTTATGACCCAGAAACTAAACAAGCAGACGAATCTGACTCTGTAAAAATATGTGAATACTGGGGTTTGGTTCCAAAACGCTTTTTAAAAGCAAGTCAAGACAAAGATGACTTTGAATATGACAAATCTAATGCAAATGAATTAGTAGAAGCAGTTGTTACTATGTGTAACGACCAACATATTCTTAGAGTTGAAGAAAATGCGTTTATGATGAACGATAGACCGTTCATTTCTTATCAACATGACATCGTACCTAATAAATTTTGGGGCAGAGGAGTTTGTGAGAAAGGGTATAACCCACAAAAAGCTCTAGATGCTGAAATGAGAGCAAGAATTGATTCTCTGGCATTAACGACTACACCAATGATGGCCGCAGACGCTAGTCGACTACCACGAGGAGTTAAGTTTGAAGTGAGAGCAGGAAAAACTGTTCTGACCAATGGAAATCCACGAGAAGCTATCATGCCACTCGACATGGGTACAACAGATCCTAATACATTCAATCAGGTTGCCTCACTTCAAAACATGATTCAGATGGGAACTGGCTCTGCTGATAGTGCTTCACAAGGTGGTGAAACTGCTAGTGGCATGTCTATGATGCAAAGTGCTGCAATCAAACGACAAAAGCGTACTTTAATGAATTTTCAAAACACATTCCTTATACCTTTGATAAACAAAGCAATGTGGAGAAAGATACAGTTTGATGTAGACAGGTATCCTGTAAACGATTACAAATTTATTCCGTATTCAACTATGGGTATTATGGCTAAAGAGTTAGAAATGACTCAAATGGTACAAATGCTACAAACCATACCGCAAGATTCACCTGCATTTAATGTTATCTTGTTAGCTTTGTTTCAAAACTCATCAATACATAATAGAGATCAGATTGTTAATGCTCTAATGCAAGGTGGTGAGCCAGATCCACAAATGGAAGAAATGCAACAAATGGGTATGCAAATAGAAATGCAGCAATTACAGGCTAATGTACAGAAAACTTTGGCTGAAGCTAAAGAAGAAGAGGCACAAGCTATATTACATCAAGCTGATGCTATGAGCAAACAACCAAATGATATAGATGTGCAAGAAAAGATACTTAAATTGCAAAAAGATTCTATAGCTATCGAAAAAGGCATTGCAGATATTGAAAATATGCGTTCTGAAACTGCCAGAAACATACCAGAAGTAGAACATTTGCAATCTGAAACAATTTTAAACCTAGCAAAAGCCAGGGAAGCAGGAAATAAAACACAGGTAACTAATACCGTACAATAAAATGCCAAAAACAGATGAAAAGTTTTTAGTTGACAGACTAAAAATGACAGAAACCGAAGGCTTTGTAGATTTAGTTGCCGATTTAAAAAATTTAGAAGAAAGTATTGGTAATTTAAACAATATTAATTCTGAACAAGACCTTTGGGTAATCAAAGGTCAGTTGCGTATCATAAATTTCATTGTAAATTTAGAAAATGCAACACACCTAGCGTTGGAAGAACTCCAAGACGGAAATTCAACATAATCAAACTTCACAATCCTGAAGAGGACGGAGAACACAATGAGTGAAAGTATAGTAGTAGATGAAGCACCTCTACAAGAGGAACCGATAACAGAAACACAGGAAGAACAAGTAACACAAGAGGCACAGACGGAGGAAACTTCACAATCTGAACCTGAGATTCCTGCAAAGTATGCTGGTAAATCAATGGCAGAGGTTATTGAAATGCAACAAGAGGCTGAAAAGCTAATGAGTAGACAGGCTGATGAACTCGGCCAACAAAGAAAGTTAGTTCAAAGTTTACTTGATGCACAAAATAAAGCTAATGAAGCTGCTCCACCAGAAGAACCTGTAATACAGGAGGACAACTTCTATGATGATCCAGTTTCGGCTGTGAACAAAGCCATAGAAAACCACCCTGATGTTATAAAGGCCAGAGAAGAAAGAATGGGTAACATGCAGAAGCATAATTTGGAAAGTTTAGATAAAGCGTATCCAGATTGGCAGAAAACTGTTGCAGATGCTTCTTTTCAGAAATTTATTGGTGATAGTGCAACCAGAACAGAAATGTTTCGTAAAGCTGATACTGAATATAGATCAGATTTAGCAATTGAACTTTTTGATTGGTATTCTCAGACACAAATGTCTGGGGCCACACAAGAAGCAGTAGCTGAAGAAAAGTCTAAGATTGAGAAACAGATGAAACAAACAAGTTCTGAAAGCAGGACATCATCAGAGTCTGTAGGTGGGAAGAAGATTTACCGTAGAGCTGATTTAATCAATCTACAGGTAACAGATCCTAACCGATACGCATCGTTGGCAGATGAGATTCAGTCAGCATACGCAGAAGGTAGGGTTAAATAATAATACTATAATAGGAGAAGTAAAATGGCTTTGGGTACAAACCAAGTAACGACTGCCGTAGCTAATAACTTCATCCCCGAGTTGTGGAGTGATGAAGTAATAGGTGCATATAAGTCAAATCTAGTGGTTGCTAA
>Ga0213869_10001480_pt1 | contig 17507 bp, 24 predicted proteins | sample PICome_10_FD_160083 | JGI IMG/M metagenome (GOLD analysis project Ga0213869, IMG submission 160083) | Coastal seawater microbial communities near Pivers Island, North Carolina, United States - PICO132 | ecosystem: Environmental > Aquatic > Marine > Coastal | place: USA: North Carolina...
TGCCAGTGTTGTTTTACCCACACCAGGTGCACCACTAAACAACAAATGCGGAATAGCACCCTCATCTATCCAAGTTTTTACTTGTGCTTTTTGTTCTTCATCACGGAACACATATCCGTCGATGTCATTGGGCCTATACTTTTCAGTCCACAGTTGCTTCATACAATACTCCTAATTTGTACATAGTATACAGGTATTATTGCGGTAAGTCAACCAATTCTGGAAAATCATCTAACAAATTCACTTTATAAAACGCATCAAGAGGTTTTATATTTTTCCAAAACAATTTAGAATCAAACTCGGCATCTGTTTGAACCTGATTTATTACACTTTCAAAACCATTTGTAGCAAGACCTTGCCTGTCAAGTGGACGCAACCAGTCTAAATGTGTCTCGTATTTTTCTATTATCAGCTCTTTAAGGTATAAAGGAGCTGTTTCAACGGCTAGCCATTTTGGAAAGTGTAGAGTGTTAATTCGAAATTGATGGGGTTCAATTAGTTCTTTATCAACCCAACTTCTATGGAAATCTGGTAAATGTAGTGCATTAATAATTGACAATGTTGGACATACAAAAAAATTAATATCAGGGCGTTTTTGCAACATTTGTTGTCTAAACTCAATGACGTCATCCCATTTGGTTCCAGTTCTAATGTACTCAGCACGAGTTTGTTCAGCATCTAGACTAGCACCAACAGTTATATTATTAAAATTTTTCCATGCATCAAATATACTACGGCCTTTTAAAGCACTCTGTGTCATGTTTGTATTGTAACTTAATTCAACTTGATGTTTGCCATGTTTATCGAGCTCATCTAAAATTCTGTAGTTATCTTCCATAATCAATGGCTCACCGCCAGCAAAGTAAATTCTTTCAATGTTGTCTAATTGTTCTCTGACTTGCTCATATAGATCATTCTTTGTTCTTCCTGCTTTTAAAAATACAGGAGTATCTTTATCTAATAATCCAACTGCTACCGCTGGTGCATGCCAACTGCTACTTGAACCGTGATAACAAATTCTACAACTTAGATTGCATAAATTACTAAAACGTGAATCAAAATATGCAATTTTATAATCAGGAGTGGTGCCTTGATCGATTCTATTAACATGGTGAGAAAAGTCTGCATTCATGTTTTGTCTAAGACTTGTCTTGTTATAATGCTCTTCAACAATACACTGTTGGCATCCTTTGACTGTTTTATCTTCTAGCATAGTTGCACGTAGTTTTTGATTGTTTTTATTGTTCCATATAGTTTCCAGCCTATCTAACTTTAAATCTCCTACTTGACCTTTATACATACAACATGGTGCAACTTTATTATCTATTCCTACTTGCAGACTTATCCAAGGTACTATACAAAAATTTTTACTCTTGAACAACAAATCTTTTTGTTTTTGTGAGAGTTTTGTTAACTGTTCAATATTTTGATTTATACCACTATTTTTTGTATAGGCCTGTATACTATCGCCAGAAAGTTTTGTGTAACTTCCATCAATAATTTCAATATCAAAAAATGTATTATCAATATTATAGGTATCATGTATGTGCTTGTACTCTGCATGGACATTGGCATTGGTAGTAACTAATAAAATAAAACAGTTGCTTATATCAATATTGTTTACAATTGTTTGTAAACTTTGTAATAATACACCATGTTGTCGTTTGTAATAGTCAGCAGTAATTGTGACCATAATACGTTGATTAGGGGAAAATGAATCTTGTTTCAGTTTTTGTAAAGCAATGTATAGATCTGCAAAATTGTTGTTATACGCATTGCAGTCTATAGTTCCTACAATTTTGTAATTATCTCTGATAGATGTCAATTGCGTCTGCTAGTGTATCGTCGGCACCAGGATCATCATCGCTAACAAGTAAAATGTCTGCATTATCTACCTTACGAATTACAGTTTCTCCGTTTCCGTCTGCAATTTTTACACCTCTGGTCCAACGACCGTGTGCTACCATGATCCATTGCCCTGTGGTAACTTCTGTTTGCTCTGGTCCAATGGCGTATACCTTGCCCCAACGTGGACGTATACCGTGTCCTTTGCCGTCATCATCTAACAATATAATTCCGCTTTGTAGTTTTCTTTCTTTGAAAGCCATTTCTTCAACAATTACATCATCACGTAGTGCTCGAAACGTTTCTCTAGTTACCTTGTATGCGTCGTAGTTTACTGTAGCCATTATATTCTCTTTACTCCTGATTTTTCTTGTGCTTGTTGACGTGGTGTTTTTACTGATTCCTGTTTTATTGTCTTTGCTCTTGCAATAGCATCTGCCAGTCCTGTTGCCTTCTTTTGTACTGACGGTTCAGGCTCTTGTATTGGCTTTGGAGTTGGTTCTACAACTGGAGCTGGTGGGGGTGGAGGAGGAGGTGTAACTGGTTGTACTGGTGCAGTTGCGTCTACGTCTAAAATTTTTTCAGTTATTACTGGAGTTTTCTTTGCGGCAGTTTTCCGAGATTTGTTTGCTTTAGCAACTTCTTTTTCGGCTTTACGTTGTGCTTTAAATGCATTGTGCTCTTTGTCGTTTCGTTCTTGCAACTCGTACGGATTAGGCGCAACAGGTTGAGTTGGAACAACATTTGTAACTGAGCTGGCATGAGTTTGAGGCTTAACATCTTGTGGTCCAATCTGCTTGTTGTATGCACGTTGAGAAATTTTGTTTTTTGTATCAATTACTTTATTTTGTATATTGATTCTATCGCCACGTGCATTTACACCCATGTTACCAACTGCTCGTACAGTTTCATTCTGTAATAACAATGCACCAAGGTCAACTGACTTGCCTTGCGAACTTCTATAAACTTTTTTGCCTACCATTAGGTACTCCTATTAACTGCGTAGTTAATATTTATCTTAGGAACTCACCAGGGTCTAAATCATAGTACATGCTATCAATTCTGTGTACACCAAGCAAGTATAACACATAACTTGCAACACTTGATCCTCTGCCAACACCCCATATAACGTTGTTTGCTCGCATGGTATCCACAAGATACTTAAGATACTTTAGCAAGTTAAACAAGTTGCGTTCTTGAAACAGCAACAGTTCTTGGCCTGCACGTTGTATCTCTGGTGTTGTTTTACAAAGATCAATTACATGTTGTGCAATATCCATTTGTTTGTATTCTTCAGGCATTAGCCAGTTGCGTTGATTCATCATATCATACTCATCAACACTCAATGATATATCAGTTTCAGGTGACGTGTTTTCAAGTTGCACAGTACCATCCACAGTGATACCAGCAGTAGATTGTTGTTTCATAATCAAATCAACTACGTCTTCAATGTTGTATACTATTTCACCAAACTTATTTTTTATCATTGGGTTTAAATTCTACTACGTTTTCGCCTGCGTTTTCAATTTTATCTTGTTTCTTCTCAAGTTTAATTTCAATAACTGTTTCTGGTTCTTCACCATTGTCCCAATCCAAGTCTAAACTTTTCCAAGTTGGATTATTAAGTGTTACAATTTTCTTACGTGTACTTGGCAGTGTGCTACAATTTGGACCTGTATCGCTCCACCATCCTGGTTTTTCATATGGACCAGCAGTTTCCTCATCATGATGCAAATAACTTATTCCGCCACCCATTGTGCTTCTAAGACTTATATCTAATATATCCATCACATCTTCAGTAACTGCTTGTAGTTTACTATACAATGCTAAACCTGTCAATTGATCAGCAGGTTCATTTGGCAAAATTATAGTGCGAAAACCAATGTCTTGATATTTTTTAGCAAGTTTTTTGTCGTCATCTCCAATTATGATAGCATCACAAAATTGCTCATAGATAATATACTTGCATCTTTCCATTGCTATATTATGATCAATAGTATTCATTGACTTTGTAATCATCTGTAAATCAACACTATAGGTATTCATAATTACACCAGTATCAAAATATATGCCAGCAGTGAATGTTGGACTAAAACCTATTCTTACATTACTCATGATATGTCTATTTTATCCTCAAACTTATCGTCTTTGTTACGTTCAGCGGCATGCATTTCACTTAGTTTTGTTCTATAAGTTTCTATTGCCATCCTCACTTGGTTGATTAAACTAGAATTACCCATTCTCATTGCCACAGTTAACTTGCCGTTTAGTTCAGTGATTTTATCCATCAACTGTTGTTCGTCTAGTCCACCAATGTCATTTATCAATGGATGTTCCATTAGATATCGCCGTCTTTTCTGTTTTCACTGTAGTGTGCATCAAAGTCGCCACCTGGGTAACGTGCTTTAAGTTTGTCAATGTTCATTTGTATAATGATATTTGGATCAACGTCTAAGGCCATACATCCTTGCATCCAGTACCACATGATGTCGCCTAGTTCACGTTTCATATGATAAATGTTTTCATCATTTAATGGCTTACCTTGAAATATCATCTTCTTAACGATTTCTGTGAACTCTCCGGCTTCAGCACCTATACCACAACTTGCAGTTAACAAACGTGGCATGTTGACATCTGAATGTGTATTAAGTTGGTCCCAGTTATCATTAAATGCAGTAGCATCTTTGCTTTCATCGCTGGTAACTGCGTCTACAAATTCTTTATACTTGTTTAGATCTATATTCATAAAAAAACTCCTTTACTCATTAATTATACAGCAAAGGAGTTGGTATGTCAATTATTATTTTGCTCTTTATGCAAATGCGGCGCCGTTGTTTCCTATACAGTACCATTTGCTGTTGATGTACATAAGTGTAGCGGCTTCGCCTATATCACTGAATGTCATAGTACCTGTGCCAGATGCTTTCCAACCTGCGTTGGTAACAGTAATAACCATATCACCACCGTCAGCTACAAAGGCAAATACTTTAACTTGTCCTTCAACACCGGCTGCTAGTGTAGCTGTCTCTGCTCCACCAGTTGTAAAGAAACTTGCAGTTTTTGTCAAACTGGCTGCACCTGATGCGGCTAAGTCTTCTGAACCTGTAAGTTTAATTGGATTTGTGAAACTATCTCTTGGACGTGTTAATTCACTTAAGAATATAGTTGTTCCGCCATCGTCTGTGTGGAATTGAAATTCGTATGTGCCTGTTTCAGCAAATGTTATTACATTTGACGCAATACCTTGTATTCCAACAATGCTCTTTGCACTTGCTCCGTTGCCTACTGCACTTGGTAGTGTCATAGTATGTGCAACGTTTGCAACAGTGACTGTCACTGTGATATATGCTTGGTTACCTGCACTTGGGATATTTGAAAATGCTAGTGTGATTGAACCTGATGTTGTAACACTATACCAGTTACCTGCACTGTAATCAATAGCAGTGGAACCAGTTACTGCGCCTAATGCAATTCTTGTGTCTCTGGTTGCTTGTAACTTTGCATTTTTAATTACTGCACCAGCCATATCATTGTCTAGTGTTGTGCCTGTTAATGCACTTTTAAAAATACCTTTTGCCTGCAAGTCATCAATCTCAGTTTCTGCAAATTCAAAATTGCTTTTGATGTTTGTGAAGTTATCACGAAACCCTTGACTGTCATTATCCTGACCAGCAACTGGATAGGTTGTGTCTATGTTGTTTGGATTGATACTACTTGCCATATTATAATCTCTCTGTTTATGTCTTTATATTTATCATATTGCGTTATGTAGCATTAATAACTGTAACTGCTACTTGATGAACTACTGCTAGAACTACTACTTGAACTACTATATCCGCCGCCACCGCCTGAGGACCCGCCGCCAGTGCCTCCGCTGTATCCTGGAGTTGTTGGTACACTAGGTGTAGGTAAACTTGGATTGTTTGGCGTTGTGTCTTCTACTACTGATGCGATTGGACCAAGGTCTCCTGAGTAGGTATATTCTGGAAAATCAGGTTTAATTGCTTCGCCATGGTTCATGTTACTATTAGGCATGTAAAAATTAATTCCAGGAAATCCTTCGAACGTATGTATGTGACTGGTTCCATTACCTAGTGTTGCACTGCCTGTGCCTGTGTCAGCAGCATCAGCATCTGCTCTATTTAGATACAATGGATAGAAGTAACCTTTTTTCCCATCAGTGGAGCCACTATTGCTTGTACCAAAAACATAGTACGGACCTTCATAGTTTGCTAGGCTCTGGTCAATTGTAACTGCACTGCTAGGGTTTGGTACTATAGTATTTGTAGCATCGGCTGAACCAAGTATGGTGTTTGCTGGATAAACAAAATACTTGTCATACTTGTCTGTTTTGCCATATGCATCTACAGGTCTAGTAAATCTCATACTGTTTCCATCAAATGTAGTTTCCTTGCCACTTGTTGTTGGATTGGTTGTTTGATCTGCATTAAACGTAGTAGTTAATGGTGGTGATGGTGCAAAACTACCGCCGTCAACTGAGTCTTCATTAACAACCCAGTTATGTGTAAGTTGATTATCTAAGATATATCTATCGCTTATAAAGTCCACCCTATTGAGTATTTCTCCAAACTTAGTGCGTATGTTGTAACTTATTCTATCTGATTCACCTGGATTCACATAGGCAATTACCCACGCTTTTGTAAAACCTAACACTCTGCCATCAGTCTGTTTTGACGTCATCCATAATGGAAGTACTGTATTTGTTTGTCCAACAGTGTCTATAACTCTATCACGCATGTTTACAAGACTGTTTGGATATACTGTTGTTACTGTTTTTGTTACATCTACTCCGTTGATACTACGTACTACAACCGATCTACCGCGTGTACCTGCATAAAAGTTTGCATTCATTCGCATTAAATGTTCAGCAAGATTAAACCCTGGTGTGGCTTTTACAGGAAAGTTTGTAACATTTGGCCACTGATTCAAATTGTTAAATGGTGCATCTGGATATTCAGTAGTTGGGCTAGGATATCTAAGTGCAAACGCATATGCACCGCAAATTTGATGACAAGCCCCAGCATCTGGATTCATCTTGCCGTCTTTATTTGGTTTCATGTATCTAGCATTGAAGTTAATAGCAATACCTACAGGTTGAAATCCTGGTAATCTTGGAAAGTTGTCATTCCATTGCCCATTTGTGTTTCTGTTTATAATACGTGTAAATTTCTCATTTACACTGCCTACTGCACCATTCTTTTCTTTAAGTGTTTGAAACCATTTGTAATAGTCTTTGTCGCCCATCTGTGGCCCAGCAGTTGGGTATGATTCTATGTGTGTGAACTTATCCAGTGTTGCTGCCAATGCAGTTACTGATGTTGCCACTGCACCACCTAAACTGTGTCCACCAATGCGTATTTTTGTACGTCCGGTATTGGTAAGGGCATCGATCAGTGTTTGCCCTGGTATTGAATAAGCTCTTTCTGGGTTTGGTCTGTCCACAAGTCCTGTGCCTAACCCAATAAATGCCTTGTTAAAACCTTGACAAACTCTACCATATGTGTCTTTATCTGAACCAAAAGGCGATTCAACTAAATTTGCTTGAACATCTAATCCACCATCAGGTCCGTTCAAGGTGCCTCTTACTGTAATATAACAATAGTCTTCACCGTCTGGCTCACAAAAGAGTGCATAAGGTGCCACATGATATTTTGGGTCTCCAATTTTTATTCCGTTTGGATTGTTCTTTGGTATGTCAGTTGGAACTTCTTTGCCAGTGATTGGATCTTTGTGTGGTCCTTCGTATTTTCCAAATAGATATTCACAGTATATTAGTGTATTGTTATCGTATTCACCGCCTGGAAAGAATTTTTCAAATACCTCATGTTCATTTTTTGTCCAAGTACATGTGTTTTCTGGTGTAAAAGTAAATGTGCCGTCGACATTTTCGCCTGCTGGATTTCCTGGCATTACTGATGTAGGATCATTGGGATTACCTGCCCAACGTGCGGCCATTTGCGATGCAACAGTTGTGAGCAAGTTCATATCTTTTGCTTGTTTATGCCATGCTGGATTGTCAGCGGCATATGTTGCAAGTTCATGGTGTGGCACACGCCATTTAGGATAAGGAAACAAGTAAGTTCTATCAGCGAGGGTATGCAGTTCACCTTGTTCAAGTTTTCTAAACTTGTTTTCAAACTCTTGTGGTTCTTCATACTCTACTTCAACTTGATTGTATGTTGCACCTTCGATGGTTACAGGATACGGTAGTGTGATACTTTGTGGCGGTGATTCGCCTGCACTGTTTACACCTGTGTCTACTACATTTGAATATACTACTTCGTATGCAACTGTTCCATCGTCGTTTAATGCTTGTGCGGTCTCTATATTACCAAGTATAAGTTTTTTTCTAAAGTGATTTTTGCTTAGGGCATGCAAGTATTCATCAAGACTTGCAGTATCAAGACTAAACGCATGATTGTATATCACACTGGTAGATACGCCAAAGTACGGATCGTCTGCTCTGTAAATTCTTTCTGGAGGAAGTATGTCAGTATTTTGAATCAGACTGTTTACAAAATTCCTATCTGTTTGATCAGGCATTGCTTTCATATATAAACCGTTATACGGACTATCATATTTTCTATCAACAGTGATTCTAAATTTTCTCTTGACGCTTACTAATCCATCAGCACTATAAGCAATGACTGTAAAGTCAAAGTTCTTATCAAACACTGTTTCTGCACTTATTAATCTGGTTGAAACATCTTTGTCAAATGTTGTAGTACCACCATCAAATGTAAATGTATTAAAACTTACACGTCCACTTATATTTCCTGATTCAAGTAATTGTAATCCTTGTGGCAATAAATTGTATTTGTTTGCACCTTGATCTAATTTAAATAACAGAACACGCCCGCTTGGATTAGTAGCAATAATTGAAAACATTGAAGTTTCACCATTGTCGATATTGCCTAACGTATAGCATGCTTCAATACCTGTGCCAGTGCCAGTGCCTGGAACCAATGTGCCATTGCCCCATATAACTGAACTTTCTATAGAACCAATTACTGTTATTATGTAAGTGTATGGTTCACTTACTACACTATTATCACCTGCTTTATAAATTGTTATATCAAAAGTGTAGGTGGTTTCGGTTGCTCCTTGCTCTGGAAAGTAACCAGTAAGCCAACCAGTTGTTCTGTCAAATGTAATACCAGGTGGCAAGTCAGCACTATCTCCCATCACAATTTCAAATTCAAATGCACTACCATCACAGTCAAAGCCTAGTATTTGGTATGCAAAAAAGTTATTGTGTCTAAATGTGCCTATTGTGCCTGCTGGTACAACTGGATCAGTTTCAGCCGCTGGATAGTTTAGTATGTAAGGTGTTCTGTTTGGTGATAAGTCTGCAGTTAAGACTTCACTGTCAGCAGTAAAGTCTGTGGTATCAGCAGTTAAACTGTCTCTACTAACAACAAACATAGTAAATGTTCTTAGATTTTGATCTTTACCATCTGTAATCCGTAAGGTAAACTCATAGTTCTTATTAATACTGCGTGTAGCAAAGTCAAAAGGATATAAATCAAATGCACTTGCATCATAACCACTGGTAGCATCGTCGGGCAAGTTGCTTATGGCACTTATGTGTCCGCTTATTAAACCAGTAGAAGAATTTAATGTTAGTCCAGGCGGAAGTTCACCGTTATCCACATCAATTACAACCGTATCTCCTGGGTCTGAATCAGTAAATCCGATAGTGATGTTTACATTGTCACAATCGTAAAATGTACCAAGACTGCCTGCTGGTGTTGTAAACTCGGGAATGTCTTGTCCAGTGACTGTTAAACTAAATGTTCTATCGTTTATGCTTAGTCCGTCAGGTGATGTAGCTCTAATAGCAAATGTTGACGTTACGTTTTCACTTACTTCAGTTGGAGTTCCTTTGACACTAACATATGCTTGCGGCACACCTTCAACTGTACCATTTGTTAGTATCTGTACACCTTCTGGTAATCTGCCAGCAATTAGACTGTAGGTAGGAGTGCCTCCATCTGGATCTGTGGCAACAATTGATAACTGAAAAAATAAATTTTCAGCAATAGTGCCGAGATCACCTGCGGCTGTTACCCATACTGGTTGTGCCATGTTACTATACCTTCAGCATACATTCTATCAGTTTTAAGCCCTCGTCTGTGCTTGATTCCAATGCAATACCTACACGATTTCCTTCTGAACTTCTACTTGCTCGGCCGTGTATGTCGGTGTACACTAAATCGCCTTTGTCTACTACACCAAATACACTTACCGGTACTCGTCCTACCAATGCAATACCAAGTCCGCCTTCAAGATCCTTGTTCATTAAAAATGCCGGATCAGTTGTTACTACGCCTGCAGGTACATCATCAGCACCACAGATTGTAACTTCTACTGGTCCTCCAACGCAAACTACTGTGCCACTATCATATTCAGCATCTGCTAGATATTTCTCTGCGATATCAGCGTATTGTGCTTGTGTTGCAGTTAGTGTTGCTATGTTTGCTGAAAAACTACCGTTTACATCACGTGCTATAACTTTACTTGCAGTGTTTGCATCTGTGGCATCAACTGCTAGTGTTAAGGCAGCACTTTCACTACCACCATCACCGCCTGTTAAAAAACTACCGTTTGTAATACTGGTTACATAGTTTCCTGTCGTATCTGTTCCTAGTGCTACACTATTGGATTGTATTGTTGTAGCAATGCTTATGCCTGCACTACCGTCAAAGTCTGCTGTTCCTACAACGTCACCACTAAGTGCTATTGCTCTAGCAGTGGTTAATGTTGCGGCACTTCCTGTAGTGTTCTGATTGAGTGTTGCTACTCTAGCGGCCGCTACTGTGCCACTTGCTATATTTGTTCCGTTAAGTGCAGTAAGTGCTGATCCATCGCCAGCAACTGTTGCTCCTATAACTGCACCAGCAGTTACAACGTTACCACCTGCTACGTTACCTGTTGCCGTAATGTTACCTGTAGCAGTCATTAAACCAGTAACAGCAGTGCCTGTCGACGATACTGTTAATATTGTGCTACCAGCAACTCCAACTGTTGTGTCCGCTCCACTTGCCACTGTGACATTTGATGTACCATTACTAATACTAGTAGTGGCTATGCCTGTTAAGAAACTTCCGTTACCTAAGAAGTTTGTACCACTTACGTTTCCACTTGATACAATGTTACCTGTGGCTACAACTCTACCACCTGTTAGTAGGTTTCCACCACTAACGTTTGCAGTTGTTGTTACGTTGGCTGCACTTGTAGTTGGTATTAGTATGTCTAAATTTGTTCCGTTGGTTTGGAATGCTAATGTACCACCCGATGTAAGTTCAACATTACCACCTGAGCTTGAAATACCTACAACTGATGTTCCGTTTGCAATTTGTGTAACTGCAACGTTTGAAGCCGCAGTAACATTAGACAAGAATCCGCCATCGCCTTTAAAAAATCCAGCAGTAATGACATTTCCAGCACCAGTGGTTACTAAATTTAATCCTGAAACGTTAGCACTTGATACAACATTGCCAGTTGCAACAACTCTACCACCGGTTAATAAATTACCGCCACTAATGTTTCCTGATGATGTAACGTTTCCAGTTGTTACATGTTGTCCTGCAATAATTACGTCTTGTGTTGCAATGATATTAGAACCAGATATATTAGCAGTGCTAGTTATATTTCCTATTGCACTTATTAACACACTGTTCATTTCTGCAAATCTGAGTGTTGCATTACCAAGATATCTTGTGTTATTAGTATCTGGAAGTACGTTTGATCCAAACGTACCAGTAACAATCAACTGATCACCAATTGTTACGTCTTGTGTTACTGTTAAACTGTTTCCTGAACTAATGTCACCAGTGGCAGTTATATTGCCTGTGAATTCACTTACTGAACCGGCAAAGTTTACTACGTTTGCACTGCCGGCAATGCTAATTGTAACATTGGCACTGTCTGCTACACTTACGTTAGATGTTCCGTTTGGTAAACTTGTTGGAGTTATTGTTGTGTTATATAATTCGTTGAAGTTATCATTACACTTTATATAAGCCGTACGGATACCATCTCCAGTACCATCATTGGCAGTTGCGCCTACATTAATTGTTTGTTGTGCCATGGGTTTCCTCTAACATACTGTTATGAGTATTTATGGCAATTGTAAACTAAAGTTTATGCATTAACAGTTATTGCTTGTGCGGCAATTATCTGCCAACCGTTAGTGCCATAGATCATTGTAACTGAATCGTTGGCGGCGTCCATTGTGATTGATGTGCCGTTTGAAAATGTAGTTGGAGTGATTGTTGCAGTACCGCCTTCTACAAGTAAGGTGATTATCTTTATCTGTCCTGCGGCACCATTTGCAAGTGAGAATGCATCTGCACCAGTTGTTGTAAGTTCTGTATACAATGTTGTTGTGTTGATTGCACCCGGACCACTTATGGTTTGTATGCCGGCTGTGATACCTCCAGTTGTAACAATACTACCTGCAGTACCTCCACCTAAAAATGTGTTTACATCTGCATCAGCATATCTATAGGTAATGTCTTTATCTGATTTAAGTGATCTAGCAATACCGTCTGTATCTTTTATAAATCCCATTGCTTATCCTTTACTAGTTTAAGTCGACCCAAGCAGATCCTGTGTACCCTTGAAACTTTGTGCCAGTAGTATTGAAAATTAGCATGCCAGCCACTGGTTGTGTAATGGTTGCATCTCTTGCAGTATTATCTGCAAACGTAGGAAGTGAAATTGGGCCACTGCTTATTACACCAGCAGTTCCAATATATGCTCCTAATGGACGTATGTTTGCATTACCAATATATCTTGTGTTGTTTACATCTGGTATAAGATCTGATGCAGTACGTATGGTACCAGTTCCATTAGGACCAAGTACAATATCTTGATTAGTAGCAAAAGTTGAAACAGTGTTTCCGCTTAGTGCAATATTTGAACTTACTGAATTTGCTCCGTAAAGTTCATCAAAGTTATCGTTGCATTTGTCCATTGCTGAACGTAGGTTATCACCGTTGCCGTCGTTGGCAGTGGTTCCTAGATTTATTGTTTGCTGTGTCATACAGTTATTTATCTATGCCCAGATGTCCTTTTGCCATCTGTTTTATTTCTAAAACATTGTAATTTGGATCTTCAACAAAGAATGTTTCCTGTTGGTAGTCTGTATCTGCAAAACGCACATATGGCTCGTCTAAGAATCCTCCGTGTGCTTGTACACTTGCTCTAACACGTTGATAATCAGCATCGTTTAAATGTATACCAAAATGAGGTACACATACTGCACCCATATCAACATGATGTCTTGAACGATCTGGGCCTTTGCTTGTTCTTGGAGTACTGCTGTGCAGTGTAAGTTCATTTCCAAAGAAGTTGATGTCTTGCCATTTTCCTTCTTCAGCCATATCTAGATCACAGCCTAACACGTCAGTATACCATTTAGAGGTTGTGTCCAAGTCGCCTGCTTCGACTGCTAGATGAAAACAATTACTCATACTGCAAAACTTTCACCACAACCACATGAAGCAGTGGCATTTGGATTTATAATTTTTAGATAGTTGCCACCTAGTTCATTTACCCAATCCACTGTGCAACCCAGTACAAACATTTCAGCAACTGGATCAACAACCAGTATGTCATTGATCGGTTCGCTCCATTTAACATCTGGCCATTTTGATTTATGATCCCAAACGTATGTGAAGCCTGAACACCCGCCGCCTTTCACGCCAAGTGTAACGTAGTCGCCTTCTGGTGTCACTGACTTTAAATAATCTGTTGCTTTGTCAGTTACCTTTAACATTATTTGCATCCTGGATAGTTGGGTTCGATAATTGTAATGCTAGGTTCGTTAACAGGTGTTATGAATGTATCTTGTATGACGGCATCAACACTGCCCATGTTACTGGTTGACATAGGTGTGTTAGGTGGCATGTAGTAACATGTTCCAGCTGGGTAATACATAGGCGGCATGCCTTCTGCAAAGTCAGTCATAGCGCCTTCAAGTACACAGGTCCATCCACCGTATTTGTGAACGTGTATTCCAACTCTTGTGCCTGCTTTACGTACTGCTTTTTCAACTGTTAGTCGTTCGCCACTGGCAATTATAGTATCAATCATAATTTCGCTGTCAACCAACGTTGCCATTTTACCTGGCAAACCCACGCCGTTAATTGTTGTAACATTGGCTTTAGGATTGCACTCAAGATATGCGAAAGCGGTTAAAGGTGCTAGTGCAATAGCAATACTGAATAGTATAGTTCTAATCATTTTTCTTTTTTCCAAATTGTCCAAGCACCATATGCAATCGCAGCATATGCCGCTAGTTTAGCAAATGGTCCTGCTATAAGCACAATAATGCCTACACCAATTAATATAGCACCATCTAATGATGTGCGTTCTTCTAGTCTACTAGTAATAAAGTTTTTAATCATTGTTTAGTACTCCTTGATATGTATTTAACCATAATTCACTGGCTGCTTCGTGTGCATCTTCTAGTGGATGTAATCCTTCTTGTGTAACTTCAAATCCATTGGTATAACTCCAATCTAAGAAACTTTCTCCCTCGAATGTTTGTAATGGTTCTTTGGTAAGATCTTGAAGTGTTTTTATATAATCCGGACAATGCCATTCTGTATCCCATAACATATAATCCATATAGGTTTGTACATTTTTTATTTTATGCAATTTTAAAAATTGTTGAGTAGTGTATATTGTTTGTAAAGAGCGCCATCTATCCCAAAGTATACTTTTACCTGCATAGGTATTGTAAAAATCTAAAACTTTTTCTGCTTGTTTTAGTCCAATAAGAGGTTCTAATTTACTAGGAACACAGGTTAATCCGAGAGTAGTCCATTTTTCTTTACTACTAAAATAGATGTCATACCTGGCACCCCATGTCCAGTTTATTACGGCAAGTGTATTCTCTTTTTTGTTTTTTGTAAAATAAGAAAGTATTTGCATTGAAATATTTTCATTACCACAACCTGGTACGGCAGTTGTTTCATATTCGTAACCAAGTTTCTCTGCACACTGACTTACCCAACTATGAGGTTCACGTTTAAGCTCACTACCGTAAATAAAACTATCACCAAAACCTACTATTTTCATTTTTGTACCTCGTATTCAAAGTTCTGACATTCTTCGCCTTTGTTAAGCAATACTGCACCGTTACGCAGGTGAAAACGTTCTGCCATCTGTGTTAGTGGGCTAAGTGTAACAAAACGTGTTACACCTTTGGTTTCTTTTATATGCTTTGCAGCTTCTAATATGATCTCTCTGCCAGCACCACGTGAATAACTCCACACCGTATAAAACACTGCGGTATCTGGAGTTACATCTTCAGCACTCCATGATTCACTACTCATCCAGTCCAGTTGTGATTCAGTAATAGGTATTCTATTTGTGTATCCAACACAGATTACTGCACGTTTGCCTTCTTCTAGTGGAGGTGCATACTGTGCATATTGATCTTCATATAGTGCATAAACTTCTCTACCACACATAATACGCCAGTCAGCACTAATATGTGGACGCACTGGATCATCTGGTAATATTTGTGCAACATCTTGTAAATCAAGTCTTGATAACATTCGATACCCTTATAGTCGTTTTGTAATTCTGCCTTTGGTAAGATCATATGGAGAAACTTCTAACTTTACTGCATCTCCTATTAGTACTTTAATTTTGTACATTCTCATTTTGCCATTTATCTGTGCAATCACTTCATGTTTAGATTCATTGATTTCTACCCTAAACATGCCTCCTCTTAGTAGTTCAGTAACTGTTCCTTCAAACTCTACTAGTTCTTCTTTCAACTGGTCTCCTTAATTCCTTGTAACCGATCCCAACGAAAACTTCTCCAACCGTTAGCATCAGTGTCCCATACAACTTGTGTATCAGGATTGATCTTGCGTTCAGTGTTGGGCTCCACATGAGGAACTACACTTTCTTGCAAGGTTGCTTTCATCGTACGTTTTGAACCGTCTGCTTTTAGAAATTCTATTTCTATTACACCATCTACCAATGCACTTTTCACAAATGCTTGATTTTCTAGTTCTGTATATTTAACCATTTAAAGCCTCCAAGTTAACGTTGATTAAGTCGTTGTAGGTCCAGTTTACTGGTGCTGCTCCGCCAAAACTGCCCATTTTTATTCCTTTACTAAAACTGACGCCACGCCATTCTCGTTGTTCGTGACGCAGTTGCTTGTGCAAATATTCAGGCTTGACACCATGTCTTTTGGTCATATCATACATGGCGATGTGCTTGCCATATTTTAAAGCCAGCATATTTGCTTCTTCGTCAGTAAGTGGCACACAATCATTCTTGCCACAAATAGTAACACTCCAAACTGATTTCATAATCTGCCTTTTATATCTTCCATACGTTTGTTCATCCATTTGATAATAATCAGACGTTCTTCATCTGTTATATCCCAACGTTGTTCAAAGTCTGTAACATTTTTTAATGTTGCCTCTTCATAGCGAAGGCATGCAAATAGTGCTAGGTCGCCACTGTCTGGTTTGTTTTTCACTAACCTCTCCTCATACGTGCAATTTCTTTTGCATCGTTTGAGTCTTTACGTACCGGGACCATGTTGCTTTTGTGCAACATACCTATGCCTGCTAGTTCATTGCCAGTGTAGGTGTTCTCATGACGTTTAGCAGTCGACCCTACTATGTTGTTACTGCAACCAATTGTGCCTTGATGTTGCTTGTAATCAGGAACGGAATAAATGCCCTTGCGTTCGCCTTTGGCGTTAGTTGGCAGTTTTGCTTTCAGCTGATCAGGTGCAATACCTCTTGCTCGTAGCCATTTGTCATGTGCAACATCAGTTGCAATCTGCTTGGCACTTTTATTCTTAGTTTTTTTCTTACGTGAATACTGTGTAGTAGTCATATATGGACCAACTAAATGCATAGACATGGCGAGCTCCTGTGTTAATACTTGTTTATTATAACACTTATACACAGTATGTCAACCTTTATCTAGTAGATCAAGTTTGTTTGGAACATCTTTCCATTCAGCTGCATCAGCAGGTCGCTTGCTTTCGTCGATTTCTGTAATTTCTACAAACGATGGTAACTTTGCAAGTTCAGCATTTAAATGTAGCCATGGATCATCTGGTTCAATGTCTGTGTCTGCTACTATTGCATCAACAGGACATTCTGGCACACATACTGCACAGTCAATACACTCATCAGGATCTATAACCATAAAGTTTGGTCCTATTTTAAAGCAGTCCACAGGACACACTGTCACACAATCTTGATGCACACATTTTATGCAATTTTCAGTTACAACATAAGTCATTAGTCGTCCTTGTTAAGAGTTTCCCACATTTCTTTTTTCTCGAGTAGGTTCCGTTCGAGTTTGATGTATTGTTGTCTAATTTCACGTAGTTCTTTGAATTCTTTTTCTAGTTCTGGATTTGGCTGAAGAATAGCCATACGTTGTTGTATATCTTCTAGTGTTTGTTTTAGACTGATACCATTTATTTCTATATCAGCATCATCGCCACTTATTCTCATCTTGCCATCAATGTCGTGACTCATTGAAAATATGTTGCTTGTGGCAACGTCTTCAGTTGGAGAAATTGACTGATAGGTCGGAGGGCTAGTATAGTCAAATTCTAGGTCTTCTATAGCTTCATACTC
>Ga0213869_10001482_pt1 | contig 17505 bp, 12 predicted proteins | sample PICome_10_FD_160083 | JGI IMG/M metagenome (GOLD analysis project Ga0213869, IMG submission 160083) | Coastal seawater microbial communities near Pivers Island, North Carolina, United States - PICO132 | ecosystem: Environmental > Aquatic > Marine > Coastal | place: USA: North Carolina...
ATTCGGTTGTGGTGAGTGATGCTGATTCTTGCTTGTCAGATACCGCTATTTTCCTAGTGGAATTTGTAAATACAACTGGCATTGAGAATTGGAGTAATAGTGTTTCTATTTATCCAAACCCAACTAGTGATATACTAACTATTAGTAATGGAAACTATAGCGGACTAATCACCACCAATGTTTATGACTTATTTGGAAGAAAGATAATCACCACCAATGAAAAAGAAGTAAGCCTTAAATCATTTGCTGATGGTGTTTATATACTAGAACTAAAAGCTGGAAAAAACTCTTATACAACTAGAATTATTAAAGAGTAGCTTTCAAATAACTTAATTATATATGGCAGAAGTTGAATTATTTAACTTCTGTCTTTTTTTATATATACTTCCTTTAAATAATAATTAAAAATTATTAAGTTTAAAAAAAATTTAAAAATTGTTAATAGGAAAAGATTTTGAAAGAATAGAGTTTTCGGTATTTGGTGTTGACCTTCTTGAACCAAATGCCTTTATTGGTGATAGTTTAATTCTAATAGTAGCTTTATTTTTAGCTTCTAGAACAAGAAAACAAGATATTAATATAGATTTTTTTAAAAACTGGAACTATTTCTATTTGTTTTTCGGGATATGTATGTTTTTGGGTGGGGTAGGTCATTTAATGTTTAACTATTGGGGCTTCTATGGTAAGTATTTCCCCTGGTATTTGGGTATTGTAAGCATCTTCTTTTTAGAAAAAGCGATGATTAGCTTAATTAGTTCTAAATTAAGAATCCTATTATTAAGAATTAGTGTTATAAAGTTAGTCGCAGCTCTAATTTTAGAAACTATTATTTTTTATTATATGGATATGTCTTTAGACCACTCTATTGGTGTTAGAATTCCAGCAACAAACTCAGCTATAGGATTTATATTTTCTCTTGGAGTCTTAGGAAACAAGTTTAAGAAGGAGATTGATAAAAACTTTATATACATGGTCTATAGTGTCTTTATTCTACTTCCCTCAGCAATATTTTTAGGTTTAAAAATAAATTTTCACCCTTGGTTTGATAAAAATGATTTTAGTCATTTGTCACTAATTATAGCAATGTTTCTTTTTTACAGAGCCATTAAGTCTTACGGACATAACATCGCTAATCAGAGTATTTAAATTAAATACACGTAATTTGTTTTCAATATTGCTTATTAATTAAATAGTATTTGTTAATTTGAAGCTCTATTTAATTTATATACTATGAGATTATTTATTTCTATTTTCATTTCATTTTTTGTTTTGCTTGTTAGCACAAATGCTCAAGATAGATATATAGAAAATCAAGTAACTATGGATCATGATACTATGTTTCTTAAAAAAGAAATGCATAAAATTAATGGCATTGTATATAATGAGTACGGCGAAATCGGCAATTTCCTTGACGGCTTGAGAGAGGGGATACATAAAGAATGGTTTAGAAGTGGCAATGTTAAAGATGAAATCACTTATCTAAAAGGCCAAAAAGAAGGGCTTTTTAAGTACTGGGATGATAAAGGTCAATTATTGAAAGAAGGCTACTACAAAAGTAACAAATTAGAAGGTCTTGTCAAGGAGTGGTACCATAATGGGAATATAAAACTAGAAGTAAGATATAAAGAAGGAGAAATGCATGGCCTCAGAACAGAATGGTATAAAAGTGGGCATAAATGGTCTGAACAACTGATGGAAAATGGATATGTAGTTTCTGGAAAGCATTTTTATAATGATGGTTCTGAGATTACCCACGGTAGCTTAATAAAGCACTGATTGAAACAATTTTAAAATGATCTACTCTGTATTTTATTTATCAAACATTTCTACTAAGACGTTATTTAATAATCAAAGCCTAACAACCACTTTTATGATTCGTTTTAATGTTTAAGTAATGATTATAATTAAGATTATTATTTCCTATAATTATAATCTTAACTATTGGGTGCGAAAAAGTCAATTCAGAATGTATTCCTAATATTTACGATAATGCAACTGAAAAAGAATGGTTTCAGCCTTACGGAGGCTCAGAAAACGAATCACATGGACAATAGATACTTTCTTTAGTCAGAATTAATTAAATTTAAAACTCATGAATAAATTAAGCATCAATAAATACAATACTTTTTTTTATTTAATACCTATTTTTTTCATACTAATAAATTTTTATGTCAAATTTAAATTCATTTCTTATCAATCGATTGCTGGAGATGAGCCTTTTTCCATATACTTTTCTCAATTTAATATCACAACGATTATCAGCCATTTAAGTAGTGGTAACAATCCACCACTATTTGAAATTATTCTTCATTTATGGATCAAATTATTCGGAATAAGCGAGACTTCTGTAAGACTATTGCCTTGTTTATTTAGTAGTATTACTGTTTATTTTATATATAAAATAGGTCAAAAATTCTTCAGCTTTAAATCAGCTATAATAGCTAGTTTATTCTTCACATTATCAAACTACCAGATGTATTTTGCTCATGAAGCTAGAGTATATTCTTTGTTCTTACTACTTACATCTGTATCGATGTATTCATTCCTAAACCTTACAAAAGAACCAAAAAGTAAAAAATATTCAGTTCTTTTAATTGCCTCAAGCATTTTGATGCTTTATTCCCATTTCCTCAGCTTTTTCGTATTGTTTGTTCAACTATTGGCGACTATTTCTATTAGCGACTTAAGAAAAACATTTCTTAAGAGACTACTTATATGTTTTGGAGTAGTTTTTTTCCTATACCTACCGTATTTGAGAACTTTTATAGAACGTTTTTACTTCTCATCTAAGGAAGGTACATGGATAGAACCCGTAAAGAATTTAGGTCAATTGCATGATTTTTTTAATAACCTCATCAACCAAAACACCACAAATTATTTAGTTTTCTTAATCATAATATGGTTTCTGTTACAAAATTTTATCAATAGACAATTTTCTAAAAAATATTTAAAATACGCAATGATAGTAAGTAGTATCTTTTACTTGTTTTATAGTATTTCAATAATGGGGCCAATGCCTTATTATTGGAAATTTTCCTCCAATCTGATTCCTATGACCTCCTATATTTGTTTTATTCTTACTCTTTTGCTCTATTCTGTTTTATATAAAGGAATTAACCATTATTATAAAATTCTTCTTATATGGTTTTTTACCCCACTTCTCATTATGTTTATTTCGTCTATCTGGGTGCCAATGTTTATCAATAGATACCTTATTTTCATTACTCCACCGTTCTTTTTACTGATAGCTATTGGTGTAGGTAACCTAGAAAAGACAATAAACCTAAAGGTTTCATTATTAATAATAGCAATTATGGGAATTTCATTTAACAGGAACGTTGATAATAAACGTGAAATAAGAGGAATGGTAAATAAAACAAAAGATATTAAGACCAATCGAACCATTGTTTATTTGTGCCCAGATTATTTTGATTTGAATTTTTCATATTACTACAACATTGAATATTTTAAAAATATTCATGATATTAATCTAAAAGAAAACTTAAGACAAAATTTAGCTTCAGAATTTATTTTTCCTATCAATAGTTTTTCTGCGATAGATACAAATGATTTTCATATAGCTGACAAGATCATATTTATCGATGCAGCGGCTGATTTCAGTTATCCGAATAACAATATATATTCCGGACTAACATCTCGATTCGTTGATTACAATGTTTATGAATTTCCTGAATCATTTAAAATTTATGAATTTCGTATACCAGAAAAACCTGTTCAAGACAAAAAATAAAAGCCAATAAATCGGTATTTATTCCTTATACATAATTCATTTTTTTCATTTAATTATTTACAATTAAATGAAACCAACAGCAATATTTGTATTTTTGAGTAGTAATGAGTTTTATTAAAATTCAACCTTAAATATTACACTATGAAATTTAAGTTACCCCTTTTTGTTGCCGCAATATGCTTACTTTTTAATATCCAAGCACAGGTACCAACCAGTGCTTTTAACTACAGCGCTTTCTGCAAGAAATGCTCAAAGCAATCCTATTACCAATCAAATAATTGGTATACAAATAATCATACTTCAGAATAACTCTTTTGGACAAGTCAAATATGCTGAAAACCACTTTATAAATACAGATCAATTTGGTTTATTTAACCTTATCATTGGCTCTGGAGCTATTCAAAGTGGTAACATGAGTGATATTGAATGAAATACTGACAACTTTTTTTAAAAGTGTGTATGGATGCTAGCGGCGGAGTCAACTTTTTATTAATTTAATTTTATTAATTGTTTATTAGTTTTTGTAGATTTATAAAAAAGTATAAAATGAAAAAGTTATTTACCATATTATTTTTAATTCCTATTGTTCTTTCTGCACAAAATCAACTTACTCTTAGTGATATATTAACTATAAACGATAAAGACTCTTTTTTGAATATAGTAAAAGAAAAAAAATACTTAGAAGGCAACTCCACAACAGATAAGATTTATTTTGGAAAAGGATTATCCAAAGACAAAACCCAGGCTACTGATTGGGCTGAGTATACTTTAAATAAAAATGAATTCTATTTTGAGCAAAGTGACGTTGCGTTTGTAAGAAAGCATAAAAAAAAGATAACTTGTTACTATGATATTATTGTTTCAGATATTAAAAAGAGCTGCAAACAGCTAGAAAACATGACGCACGAGTCTACAAGAAACGGAGAAGTTAATTTCTCAACTTATAAATGTGAAGCCGCTAAGTTTATGGGCAATATAGGCTTTGCTATGGTAAAAAATAACGGTGTTATTCAAGAATTCCCAGAATAATTTTTTTTGCTTTTTACATTTTTCTCCTCTTCTATTTTTATTTTTCTATATTCTTTTGAATCCTATTTAGAGAATTAATTCTACGTAATTGATTTAATAATCGAAGAGATTATAATGCGATTTAAAAAAAATGTTAATTACTCAATAAGAATTATACATTTGCAACTTATTTAAAACAATGAATATTAGAAACATAGCCATCATTGCACATGTTGATCACGGAAAAACAACATTGGTAGATAAAATGATCTACGCTTGTAACGCAATTGATGAGAGAAAAGAACAAAAAGAATTAATTCTTGACAATAACGATTTAGAAAAAGAAAGAGGAATAACAATTTTATCTAAAAATGTTTCTGTTCAATACAAAGAACATAAGATTAATATTATTGATACACCTGGCCATGCAGATTTTGGAGGGGAAGTAGAAAGAGTTTTAAATATGGCCGATGGTGTTTTATTGTTGGTAGATGCTTTTGAAGGCCCAATGCCCCAAACAAGATTTGTACTTCAAAAAGCAATTGAGTTGGGTTTAAAACCTTTGGTTGTAATTAATAAAGTAGACAAAGAAAACTGTAACCCCGATGAAGTTCAAGAAAAGGTATTTGACTTAATGTTCAATTTAGATGCTACAGAAGATCAACTAAATTTTCCAACTATTTACGGATCTGCAAAGCTTGGCTGGATGGATACTGATTACAAAACTCCAAATAATGATATTTTTCCTTTGTTGGATGCTGTTATAAATTATATTCCAGCCCCAAAAGTTCAAGATGGGAATACTCAATTATTAATCACATCTCTTGATTTTTCAACTTTTATTGGTAGAATAGCAATTGGGAGGTTACAAAGAGGAACTCTAAAACAAAATCAACAAATATCACTAGTTAAAAGAGACGGAGATATTAAAAAGTGTAGGATAAAAGAACTTTATTTATTTGAAGGGTTAGGCAAAGTTAAAGTTGATCAGGTTCAACCTGGTGATTTATGCGCAATTGTTGGACTAGAAGATTTTGAAATTGGAGATACTGTTGCGGATATTGAATCTCCGGAGGCTTTGCCAACTATAAAGATTGATGAGCCAACAATGTCAATGCTATTTACAATTAATGATTCTCCATTTTTTGGTCAGGAAGGAAAGTTTGTGACTTCAAGACATTTAAAAGACAGATTAGAGAAAGAATTGGAAAGAAATTTGGCTTTAAAATTGGAATCTACAGATTCATCAGATTCATTCAATGTTTTTGGAAGAGGAGTTCTTCATTTATCTGTTTTAATTGAAACAATGCGACGAGAAGGTTACGAACTTCAGGTTGGTCAACCACAAGTTATTATTAAAGATATAGATGGAGTTAAGTGCGAACCTATTGAAGAGCTTACTATAGATATTCCAGAAACACATTCTGGAAAAGCAATAGAAGTAGTCGCGATTAAAAAAGGAGAAATGCTAAGTATGGTTCCTAAAGGAGACAGGATGCTACTTGAATTTAATATTCCTTCTAGGGGAATAATAGGGCTTAGAAATTACTTGCTTACTGTAACTGCAGGCGAAGCTATTATGTCTCACAGATTTATTGATTTCCAGCCCTACAAAGGAGATATTCCTCAAAGACAAAATGGCTCATTAATATCTATGGAAAAAGGGAAGTCAATCCCTTTTAGTTTGAACAATTTACAGGAAAGAGGAAAGTTTTTTGTCGATCCAAATGAAGACATTTATGAAGGTCAAGTGATTGGTGAAAATTCTCGTTCAAACGATTTAGTAGTTAATATTACCAAGACAAAAAAAATGTCTAATATGAGATCCTCAGGAGCAGATGATAAAGTAAAAATAGCACCTGCAATTAGATTCTCACTAGAAGAGGCACTAGAATATATTCAGGCTGATGAGTATGTTGAAGTTACCCCAAATAAAATAAGACTAAGAAAAGTTTTACTTAAAGAAAACGAACGAAAAAGAGCTTCCAAGTAATTTTTTAAATTTATAATTTAAACAAGCTTTTTTAGGTTATACAGCTATATTGCAAAATTACTTTAGGAAACACATTTAAATATATGTCTAAGCTACCTAAGGAATATAAATTTTTAGATCTGTCCGATTATGGCCGTCAACCCGCACGTTGGATAGCTAACGCTTTAAAAAAAACTGCTATCACTCCTGTACATATTACTATGGTATTTATTCTTGCTGGAACTATTGCTATTGCTTTCATACTAAATAAACATTTTTGGTCGGCGGCAATTTTTCTCATTATTAAGTCAATTCTTGATGCAGCAGATGGAGAACTTGCGCGAGTTAAACAAACTCCTTCTTACATTGGTCGCTATTTTGATTCTGTTTCCGACATCATTCTTAACTTTTTCATTTTTATTACAATTTGTTTCATCAATGAGGGGTCTTGGCTATTAATGTTTTGTGCTTTTTGTGCAATGCAACTTCAAGGAACCTTATACAACTATTATTATGTGATTTTTCGTAATAAATTTAATGGTGATAAAACCAGTCGTGTTTTTGAACACCAAGCCCCAACTGCTATGCCAGGTGAAAAACAACGAAACGTTAATCAATGGTTTTGGATGTATAACCTTTGCTATAGTTTGTTTGATAAAGCGATTTATCAAATGGATAAGAAAGCTGAAGATAGTGATCACTTTCCAAAATGGTTTATGACTGCTGTTTCTACTTTTGGTTTAGGATTTCAATTATTGATAATTAGCATCATGCTATGCGTAGGATGGGTAAAATATATTATACCATTTTTTATCATTTATTCGATGCTAATATTTGTTTTTATTCTTCTTCGTAAGGCGATTAATTCTGGACGAATGGGAAACTATGTGGACTAAGATTCACAAATGAAATCGAAATATTTTATTTGCTACATTCCACTTTTATACTTATCAAGACTTATAGTGTCACTATCTCTTATTTGCTTAAAGGCTTCACCGTATGTTAGTAACTGTTTCAGACAATAATCCAATCGATCTTTAAAATATTGCTCTGCGCTTAGACTATTTTCCTGCTCATTGTCGTTAAATACTGATTCTACGTTTCGAATAATTAAATGCTCAGGTAAAAAACAAATACGATTATTTTTATAACTACTCATACGCAATTCAGCTACTGGATAAGAGCCACCATCTCCATTTGAAACGGTAACTATTAATGCTGGTTTGTGGGCAAGTTCGCCTTTACCCCACATCAAGAAAAAGTTTTTCAATCCTGCAGGTACCATTCCATGCCATTCGGGAGAGATTACAACAAAAGCATCACTACTTGCTAGCTGCTCAGAAATGGGATCCAATAAGGTTTTCCATTTAATATCTCCGTTCCATATCCCTTCATCCCAAAGTGGAAAAGGTTTATTAGCTAGGTCAAATAAATAATACTCATCACATTTTGGGAATGCCTCTAAAGCTCTCTCAACAACTTTGGCAATTTTAGTACTTTGTGAATTTTGACGGTGACTCCCAGAAATAATGGTGATTTTCATAATTTTAATTCTTGTGTTAATATTTAGTTATGTGCTAATTAACTACTTTTAAATTAAGTTAATTATAAATGAAAAATTTAACAACCTTTATTTTAAGCTTTTGCTCTTTATTTGCAATTTCTCAACAAACCCCGAGGATTTTGGTCTCAATTGTGGTAGATCAAATGAAATACGAGTATGTAGATCGATTTTGGGAATATTTTAGCGAAACAGGCTTTAAGAAATTAGCTAATGATGGTGTTTTTTGTAGAAATGTACATTATAATTATATTCCAACTTATACTGGCCCAGGTCATGCAAGTATTTTTACGGGAACAACCCCCTCTGTTCATGGAATAATTGGTAACAATTGGTATAGTAGAAAGGATTTTAGCCCTATATATTGTTCAGGTGACTGGAAATCGCAGACCGTTTGTCTTTGCAAAAAGCCACATGAAAAAACAAATCCAGGAAATGGTCAAATGTCACCAGAATTATTACTTTGTAACACAATTGGAGACCAGCTAAAGTTAAAAGATTCAATTTCTAAAGTCTTTGGAGTTTCTATTAAAGATAGGGGAGCAATTTTATCGACTGGTCCTCTAGCAGATGGAGCTTATTGGCTTAATGATGAATCTAAGTGGATAACGAGTTCTTTTTACAGAGAAAAAATCCCAGAATGGATGATTGATTTTCATAAAAATCATACAGTTTCGTCTTACTTATCTGGGTTTTGGAAAGGAAAAACTTTTAATTATGATTTAAATAAAAAGCACCTTGAAAAAGGGCCAATGTATATTAGGTCGATACCCAAGGGTAATGACTATACTTATGACTTTTCAAAAGAGCTTATTGTTAATGAGAATCTAGGATTAGATAATCATACAGATTTATTGGTAATATGTTTTTCAGCGACTGATTATGTAGGGCATAAGTATGGTCCTGACTCTGAAGAAGTAAAAAGTACGTATCAAAATTTAGACAAAAATATTTCAGATTTAATTAGTTTTTTAAATGATAAAATAGGTCAGGATAAATATGTACTATCCCTAACATCAGATCACGGAGCTGCTACTTCTGGACAGGAACTGGAAAAAAACAGATTAAAAGGTGGGGTTTTTATTTCACAGAATATGTTTAAAGAACTTAATAAATATCTAGAAGTTACCTTTGGGATTCCTGATGTCATAGCAAAGTACTCCAACATGCAATTTTATGTGGATTTTCAAAAAATAGATTCTTTAGGAATCTCCTTCAACGAAGTATTTCTTCAAACAAAAACATGGTTACTTAAACAGGATCCTATAGACAATGTTTATTCTATAAATACTTTAGGTATTTCGTTAAATTCTATAAAAATACAAAGGTTAATTAATGGAATTTATCCAAAAAGATCTGGTGATATTTTTATAACTCTTAATCCTGGTTATTTAAGCTGGTATAATAAATCTGGAACAACACACGGGAGTCATTATAATTATGATGCCCATGTACCTTTATTTTTCTATGGTATGAATATTAAGTCCAAACAAATATTTAGGAATATTAAAATAACAGATATAGCACCCACGTATTCAATTATTTTAAAAACTGCTTTTCCAAATGCATGCACAGGAAATCCAATAGGAGAACTTTTTTAAATATAAATAAGCTTTTCATTATTATAGAATAACTCAAAATCTTCAAATAAAACAAAAAATAATATTGTCGTATTTTAGCTTATATTTAAAATATGATTAGAAGTTTTAATTTACAATTTTTTCCTATCAAAAAACTAGCTATTAGCCTGCTAATAGTAATTCTAAGCTATTTAAGTATTCAATCACAGATTTTACAACTTGAATCGGAACAAATAACTTTAACAAATTCCACTTTAAAATTCACCCAACAAAAGATTAAAAATACTGAAATCATAAATGACAGGTATTATAGACTAATGGGATTTAAAGAAATTCCAGAACAACAAACTATAGATAATTTAAAGAAGCTAGATATAAATTTTATTAGCTATTTACCTAAAAATACCTATGTTGTTTCTTTGCCTGTTAATTTAGATAAAAGTAACCTGCTAGAGTATGAAATTAATAATATTGAAAAAATTCCCTTAACAGCTAAATTTCATCAAAGTATTTTCGAATCTCCTTTACCTATTTGGGCAAATGACAGTAATAATGTTAAGGTATCAATTACGTTAATGAAAGATGCTGAGATAGAAGACTTATTAAATTACTTAAGAAATAAAAATACTCGTATTCTAGATATAAATAAAGTTGTTAAGATTATTAGAACTTCTGTTCCTAAATTAATTTTAATGGATATAATTAATTACCCTTCAGTTAATTATGTCGATCTGATACCTCCACCATCAAAACCGGAAGATATCCTTGGAAGATGCTTAGTTCGTTCAAATGCTATTAATACTCATTATAACGAAGGAAGACATTACGACGGAGAAGGTGTAAGCGTTGGATTGAATGATGATGGTTTTGTAGGACCACATATTGATTTTCAAGGAAGAACCGAGCAGAATTTAGTGCAAAACGATTTAACTGGTGACCATGGAGATATGGTGGCTGGAATTTTAGCTGGAGCGGGTAATTTGAACCCCCAATATGAAGGGATGGCTAAAGGGGCCAAGATACATGTTCGTCAATACAATTCTTCTTTGCCTGGGTCTGTACAACTACATAATGACAGTGGAGTAATGATTTTTTCTTCTTCTTACGGAAACGGATGTAATGACGGATATACCACCTTATGTAGACAAGTAGACCAAGAAATAAGATTGAATCCCTCTCTAATTCAAGTTTTTTCTTGCGGAAACTCTGGAACTCAAAACTGCGGATATGGTGCTGGATCAGGATGGGGAACAATAACAGGAGGTCATAAGCAAGGAAAAAATGTAATTGCTACAGCAAACTTAAACTATAATGGTACACTAGTAAATAGCAGTAGTAGGGGCCCAGCAACGGATGGAAGAATAAAACCTGATTTAGCGGCACATGGGAATGGTCAAATTTCAACAGATCCAAATAATACTTACGGAGCAGGAAGTGGTACATCTGCAGCTGCACCTGGTATTGCCGGAGTACTTGCTCAGCTTTACCAGGCCTATAGAGAAATTAACAATGAAGATCCTCCTTCAGCGCTAGTTAAAGCTTGTATGTTAAATACCGCTGAAGATTATGGTAATCCAGGTCCAGATTATAGTTTTGGATGGGGAAGGGTAAATGCTTTAAGAGCAGTCAAAACTTTAGAAGAAAAAAATTACATAGATACTAATATTTCTCAAGGAGAATCTCAATCTTTTGCATTTCAAATCCCTCAAGGAGTTAAAGAGGCTAGAATAATGATTTACTGGTTAGACTATGAAGGTAGTGCATCTGCATCTAAAGCATTAGTTAATGACTTAGACCTTTCTATTTCAGATGGATCAAATAACTTTCTTCCTTGGATTTTGAATCCAGCAGCAACTGCTGCTTCGATAAGTGCTCCTGCAACTAATGGTGTAGATCATTTAAATAATATGGAACAAGTAACATTGTACAATCCTGTTTCTGGGACATATATAGCTAATGTCAATGGCTTTAGTATACCCTTAGGCCCTCAAAAATACTTTCTATTATACGAATTCATAAAAGATGAAATAACAATAACTTATCCAATTGGAGGAGAAGGTATTTCACCAAAAACAATGGAATATATTAACTGGGACGCAATTGGTAATAATGGATTTTTTAAAATAGAATATTCTGTAGATAGTGGAAATACTTGGAAAAATATTGGTAGCGCTGGCGGTTCAATGAGAATGAAAAATTGGTATGTTCCAGATATAGTTACTTCTAACTGTAAAATAAGAGTGAGTAGAGAAAATATTATTGATGAGTCTGATTATCCGTTCACGATAATAGACGATCCAAAAAACATTTTGATTGATTCTGTATGTCTATGTAATATTTCAATAAGTTGGGATAGTGTTCCAGGGGCTGATTCCTATGAGGTTTTACTTCTAGGAGAAAAATATATGGATTCTATTGGTTCAACTATAAATACGTTTTACAATATTCCTGTTAATACTCCTACTCAAGATTTTTGGTATACTGTAAGAGCTATTTCAGAAAATGGATTAAAGGGAAAAAGAGCTATAGCTCAATATTACGACGGAAATATACAAACTACTAATTGCGCTATAAAAACAGACTTTGAATCTAATACAGATTTCATGTGTGTAGGTTCAAGTATTGAAATTAATGATTTATCTACAGGTTGTCCAACCAATTGGGAATGGATTTTTTCCCCAACTAATCCAACTTTTTTAAACGGTACTAGCTCATTTTCTAAGAATCCAACAATAAGTTTTAATCAAATAGGGATTTATAATATTACATTGACTTCATCAAATATTTATGGTTCACAATCAATTACTAAAACAGAATACATAAAAGTTGTAGATGAAAAAGACATTGAAATTTTAGAAGATTTTGAATCAAATACATTTCCGCCATCTGAATGGAAGCTTCAAAATATTGAACAACAATTGAATTGGAAAGATACATTGGTAAACGGAATTAATGGCCTTCAAAGCAATGTTATGATAATCAGTAACTCAATGAATAACAACGTAGATAATAATAGATTAATTTCATTCCCAATTAATATAGCTAATAATCTTTCAAATCCTTACTTATTTTTTGATGTTGCATACTCTAATTTTAATGAATACAATGATGAATTAATAATAGAAATTTCCGATGATTGTGGACAGAGTTTCTACGACACTATATACTTTAAAGCTGGTTCTAATTTGGAAACTTCGTCATCTTCAAAATCTAATTGGGCACCTAACGAATCTGGAGATTGGAGAAGAGAATCAATTTCTCTTTACAATCAAAAAGGTAAAATTGTTAGCGTAGCTTTTAATTTTAATAATAAAAGCAACTATGGAAATAACCTATTTATAGATAATATTAATGTTAAAAACAAGGTTAATGAAGATTATGATCCATTGAGTTTTAACCTTTATCCAAATCCAAATTATGGTTCGTTTACAATTCAAATGGAGAACTATGACATCGAACAAGTAAATGTTAAAGTAATTGATGCTTCTGGAAAATTAATTGAGGATAGTAACTTAAATTTTTCAAAATCAGCTTCTAAAACAATTGAATTTAAAAATAATTTTTTAGCTAAAGGGTTTTATTTTATAAAAATAAGTGATGGTCAATTTTCAAAATTAAAATCATTTGTTGTGCTATAAATCAAGTCCAACTATTTAAGTATAACCCATTTTTTTAATTAAACTCTAATTATTGTGCTTGTTATTCCAATACTCCATGAATAACTTTTCTTTGTTTTTTTGAATTTTTATTGTCCTCAGCCTCTTTCAATAGCGAAGGTTTTTCAATTTTTGGTTTTGGAATAAATGAACATAATTCACCTGCAATAATAGAAAGGTACTCGTTTTCAATTTTTTTAATTTCTAGCACATCACTTGGCATCTGAACTTTTACTACTCCGGCATCAACTTCAATCCCCGTTTGATTAAATACGGTATAATGGGTACTTATCTCTCTTTTTTTCATATAAATATTTTCTGGAACTGATAATGATCTGCCAATATGAAACTCATTAATAAAAAGATAATAATTCGTCCTATACTTCTCATTTAATTCGCTTAATAAATTAGGATTTTGAATGATAACATTCATAAATCTTTCACCTGTCAAACTAGTTGTATGTATTTCCCCATTTTGAATATTTTCTTTTTTGGAATTATTTTTTTCAAGATCTTGTTTTGTGTGCTTAATAAAGTTGTTTAATTTATCCTTAATTAAGTCAGTTTTTCTTGGCTTTGCTATGAGTGTGTCTTTTGATTTCACCTGATCATATTTTAACCCTATACTATTATAGATATAATTTAATACTTCAGCGATAGAATCTTTATGATGAGCCATTGAAATGGCAGGAATTTTATTACTTATTGTAAGTAGAATTTGTGCTGAAATTCCAATTTTAATCTCCTCTTTTACCTCTTTATAAGGGATTTTATTAAATGCTGCTATTTCACTGTCAACAGATGAAGCATACATTTTATTTTCAAATGGTATAATTAATATTTTATTGTTTTTATCCTGAGTATAGATTTCAAAATCATTGTATTGTGCAGCCTCTTGTCCAAAAGAAATTAATTTAAAAATAATAAAGAATGAAGCAAAAAGAATATTCTTTCGCATAATTTTTAATTTAAGCAAAAATACAAGCTAAGTAGAGTAGTTTACTTTAAAACAATAAAAGATTATGCGCAAATAGATGTTTAAAAGTAGGTATTAGCTAGACATAAATCTATACACATCCATTCCGTTGGCGTATATTAAAAGTGAGAATAACAGAACCATTCCAACCACTTGAGCTCTTGTTAAAAACTGATCGCTTGGTGCTTTGCCAGCTATCATTTCATAAATTAAAAACATAACATGGCCACCGTCTAAAGCTGGTATAGGTAGAATATTCATAAAAGCTAAAATAATAGAAAGCAATGCAGTCATAGACCAAAAAACATACCAGTTCCAATCTTTTGAAAAAAGGCCGCCAATTGACCCAAATCCCCCCATTTGTTTCGCACCTTCTTTGTTGAATATTAAACTTAAAGATTTTACATAGCTACTCAATGTTTGCCCACCTTTTTTAATACCTGCAGGAATTGCTTCAATAAATGAATATTCTTTAAACTCAAATATATTTTTATTTGATTTAATATATCCTATTGTAGCGTTTTCATTTGTAGAGACCAATGTAGTTTTTAAAATATCGTCTCTAAAAAAAGATATTTCAACTTCCTGAGATTTGTAATTTTGAATTTCTTCATAAAAATCTTTATAAAAAGGAGTTTTTAATCCATTCAAGCCAATTATACTATCACCTTTTAGAAAGCCAGCTTTTTCAGCATTTGAACCCGTTATAACAGAGTCTATAGTATTGTAGGTTCTCATTTCAGAGAAAATCCCTTTTCCTTTATTCTTAAGTAGCTCTTCAATAATATCATCAGATAAATTAATAGTAACAATTTCATTATCTCTTTTGACTTTTAATTCTCTTTCACCATCAATAAGAATTCTTTTTTCAGCTTCCCCAAACTCAACAATTTTATCATCTCCAACTTGAATTATAAGATCACCTTCTTGAAATCCAAATGATTCATAAATAGGATTACTTAAGTGGGCTCCATATTCTATTTTATCATTTGAAATATATCCACTTCCCCATACAAAAAGAATCATGATATAGATCAAAAAACCCAAGAATAAATTTACAGTAACCCCCCCTACCATTATAATTAAACGTTGCCATGTTGGCTTAGATCTAAATTCCCAATCTTCAGGCTCTTTTTTTAACTGCTCTTTGTCCATGCTTTCGTCAATCATTCCAGCAATTTTTACGTATCCTCCTAGTGGAAGTAACCCAATTCCATATTCAGTTTCGCCAAATTTCTTTTTTATAAGCGAAAATGGCCAATCAAAAAATAAGTAGAATTTTTCAACTTTTGTTTTGAAAATTTTAGCTGGTATAAAGTGTCCAAGTTCATGAAGAATAATTAATAATGAGAGACTCATTATAAACTGTGTGATTTGTATTACTATATCCATGGACAATAATTAATTTTAATCGACAAATATATATTAATTATATGTATTATAAGTCTTAAGAATCTATAATATAATGCAAAAAAAAAGCCCCAAAAGGGGCTTTAAAAAATTTAAAAGTTCTGAAATTATTTTAAAACGAATTTTTCAGTTTTAGTAGAGCTAGCATTAGAAATCTCAGCATAATAAAAACCTTTAGCATAAGAACGTAAGTCTAAATTACAAGTAAATCTGTTAGGTTTAAATTGCCCCATTAAAACTCCATTATTATTAAAAATAGATATTAAGCTAATATTAGTGGATGAATTAATTGTAATAAAATCATTAGATGGGTTAGGGTATATATTAACATCCATTTTAACATCAATAATTCCAACAGAATTTCCAGGAAGCATTAATGTATTTACAATTCTCGGACAGAAAAAGCCAAGAGTAGAATCTACATAAGCCATAGCTTTATTCATGCTCATATTAGGGTTTGTTTGCAGACTGCTAGCAAGTGCAGCGTTTGCCTGAACTGGTCCAACAGTCGGACCAAAGGCACCAATAGCTAGTTGAAGAATTGTTGCAGAATCCCAAAAATCCCAAGGAGCACCTTCACCAGGATTCCCAGTATTAAAAGGAAATAAATTATCAACGCTTGCTGTAATAGTATCACCACTAAAATCTGCTGTTCCTATTAAATTATTAGAAGCTCTTTTTGCAGCAACTGTGTAAGGGTCGTAGAGATTTGGAATAGAATTATTATTTCCCAACATGTTAGCTTTTGCCACTACATCATGAGAACCACTAATATTAGAAACTACATTTACTCCAGTAGTAGTAAGGTTTCCCGTTGTAAATCTGGCAACAGCATCTAAATTACCGTGAACAGCGGCAATAGGTTTGTCGCCAGCTTCTAACCATGATAAATCTCCAATGGCACCACCCATATTTAGAACCATATCATGATCGCTAGAGTAACCTTTATGATTTTCAATATTATTAGTAGCACTTCCACCATAACCAAACCAATCTCCTTCAATAGCAGTGTCAAGTAACGGCATTGAAGTAACTGCATCTAGAAATTTAGGTAATTGTAGCTCTACTAGCGTATCTAATGAGTTAAGACAAGTAGCAATCCAACCGCCGGTGCCTTGGCCACATAGGATGATCCTTGATGTATCAATTCCATAAGTATTTCCTCCCATCTCATAGTCTTTTCTTAAAAACCTAATGGCAGCTTTTACGTCTTGAATTCCTCTGTAAGCAGCTTTTATTAAACTTGTTGCTCTTTCGGGTTCAGTTGGTAATGCTGGATTCCATCCATATCTATAATCAGTATTTGCCACAACATAACCTCTTTTTGCATATTCCATACAAAACTTTTGTGTTGCCCAATCAAAAGTTCTTGAACCAGTAGCATTTCCATTTCGGAAAATCGGAGCGAAAGTACCAGTATGTAAATATATAATTAAAGGTCTTTCAGTGACTGAATCTGTAGTAGGTTCAAAAATATCCATTTCCAAAGCAGGCATATCAAATAGTATCGGAGTGATAGTAGTATCTGCTCCAACTATAGTAGTATCTGCTCCAACTGGAATATTAGAAGTCCCAGTTGGTATTGGCGTAC
>Ga0213869_10001484_pt1 | contig 17501 bp, 24 predicted proteins | sample PICome_10_FD_160083 | JGI IMG/M metagenome (GOLD analysis project Ga0213869, IMG submission 160083) | Coastal seawater microbial communities near Pivers Island, North Carolina, United States - PICO132 | ecosystem: Environmental > Aquatic > Marine > Coastal | place: USA: North Carolina...
TGCCATTTTTTTGACGGTGTCCTGATTTCCTGGTTCAAGCGTATCGTCAGCTTTGTCAATTGTAGCATCGGTGTTTATAGTTACAATTTCCTGGTTGTAATCGGCAATAAGATTATCGATTGTTTCGTTACCTTTAACAAGAGCATCTAGCTCACCGTAAGTAATACTATGCCCAAGATTTTGCATTAATTTATTCAGACTGTTAATGCTGATTTTTGCCCCGACACCTCTGTTATTTGCTTTGGCTTTTAACATGTTAAGAAGGGTCTCAAGAGAGCCCTTCTTTTCTGTTTTACCTTGTGATTCAATTTCACGTAAACGCATTAGTCTCTCTTAGCACGGCCTAGTGGCTCGTCGCCACCTATTGCTGCATCACTTGACTCAAAATCATCTAGGTCAATGTCATCGTCATTTCCAAGATCTGGTTCTGCACTTGGTTCTGTTGTTTCAATGTCGCCCATTGGTGTTGGCTCTCTGCCACTTAACCCTGCTACACTGTTTGCCATTGCTTCTCTTGAACTACGGCAAGCTTCTAATAGACTGTTTAATGTTTCACCAGCACTAGAATTAAATGAACCCGCGGCGTCGGCACCAGCACTACGGCGTAGACTGTCTGTTAACGGTGGTAGTTCTTCGTTAAGCATTTCGCCTACATCTTCTAGCATACCTTGGATGCGATCAACCATATCCTGTGCGGCCATTAGTGCTTCTGCTTCGCCAACTTCGTCTTCCATCATTGGTGTTGCTTCACTAATACTATGGTGGCCAATTGCATCGTAATGTGCCTCTTCTAATACATCGTATACTTCGCCAAATGCACTGTTAATTTCTTTTACATCAAACTTGCCACCTTGTGCAAGAATTGCTTTGTGCAAACTGCCTGCTGAACGGAAACGATTTTGTATTTTGTTTACCTCGTCCATTGTTCTTGTAAAAACACGATCAATTATCTTTGCTGCATCTGCTTCAAGTACTAAACGAGTTGTATCTAATTCCATTACTTCTTCAGCTTCGTTAACTGATTCGTAATATTCGTCTGCCATTTGTTTGCTGTACTTTTTAATAAATTCTTCTTTAGTCATATTTTCTGAGTCGACTATTATTTGATCACTTATACGACCTTCAGTGACTGCATTGCAATTGCAATGCTTACATGTTGCAGGGCATGTGCAATCTTCTGCTTTTACATCACTACCGCAGCAATCGTCTGAGCAATGTGCATCGGTTGCTTCAGACAGGTAAGTTTCGAGTACTTGTTTGGCCAATACCATGCCATTGTACGCAACATTTTTTTCACTTTCGTGCAATTTGCTAGTAGTTTTAACTGCTGCTAATTTACAATCAACTGTTTCAAGCATTGCACTTGCTTGTACCATAGTTAACTTAGAAAGATTGCCAAAATTCCAACCGACACGCTGCTGCATGTTGTTGTTTAGTGTCTTAGCATCAATCTTGTTCATTTCGCCTAATCTCATGACTAAATCCTTATTATAAGAGTATTTATCCAACTTGAATACTTTTTAAAAGTTTGTTTGTTTTAGATTCCAATGAAGAGATTTCGTATTCAATTCGACTTAACCGACAACAAAATATATCCTGTTTAGCTGCATCATTTCGTTTTTGGGCAATTCTCAGATGATAATTATAGCTGTGTTTTTTTTCCAAGAATCTAGCATACTGATCGTTGTCTTCTTTAAATTTGTGTGCCTGCAGATGTTTGTGTTGATACAAACATAAAGCATACCCAACACCCCAATTGCGTCGAGAAAACTCACATAGTTTTTTCCGACTTCTCCATACTTCGTAAATTTTACCATTTGTAATTATACGATAAGGCCCAACAGTAACACAATTAGGTCGATTATCAATTATTGGTGTTTGTAAATGTGGAATTTCATTGGCAAAAAAATCATTAATCTTCTGGTAAGATTGTTTCTCTATGTATTTGTATTGTAACATGACTACCTTTCTTAGATCTAATTACCAACCCTTTTGATAATAATCTATTTATAACACATTTAACGTCAGAATTCAAGTTATTATAAAGTAAATTGTCTGACTTTTTTAAATATCTTAGGATTTTAAGCTCCAGAGTATTAACCATAATGTTAACCCCTGGAGTTATTTGTACTTTATGCATACAATTATACTATTATGTTATTATGTTATCAGATACCATAGTACACCACCTAACGTTCCTAGTAGTGTAAGTATTAAAGTTCCGCTTACTTTGATTATTGATCTTAACGCTGAGTTTTCTTTTTCAGTTAAACTTTCAGCAATTTGTCTCATCATTTCTTCAAGCTTGTCAAGACGTTGATTTGTTGCTATTTGTCCGTTTTGCAAATTTTCTAGTTCCAGTTTTAGTTGCTCATACCGTTCGGCACACAGATCAACATGTGCTTCTAGATTATGTTTTTCATATTCAGTGGTAGACATTATACACAACTCCTGTTACTTTAAATTTAATATCTCAGTTGCCATAATATCTTTAGCCTAGGGTATTTGGTTGCCTTGAGCTCGGACTTAATTGTCTCCGAATCACACTATTATTTAACATCATATTACTTAACAAAATACTGTACGTTATTTAATAAAAATATTTGACAATTGCCCATAGCTTAAAAAATATGGAGGATATTGCGGCACAGTTTCAGTTAGTGCAGGCACAACAGGAACCATATGTAAATCGTTGTACAGAGCTTCGTGGTTTTCTCCAAATACCATTTGTCTGTCGCAATAAAACTCTAATTGCCAAACAGTAATATAGTCAGGCAAATTTGGATTTGGGAATACAATGTTGTAGTCCGACTCAGGTACATTATAATATTGGTATGTTAAAACTGATGTATTGTGTATATTTGATCGTAAACTTATTACTTGACATAACGTATCAAAATTTCGTTGTTGATTACGTTTAACAATATAGTCATTGCTATTGTTCTTGTTTGTGCCATTAATACCTGTTGGTGTAATGTCTACTGTGGTGTAAATGTTATATATATAATTCATAATAATAAGTGCTCATAATCGTATAATCCCATGTAGGATAAACTACTAGTGTTATTTAACGGATCGCACTGAGCAAACCATTTTCCCGATTTAACGCTGATTATTCTGTTATCATTCCATTTACAGTGCAAAGTTTTCATGTCATTAAAAAAGGCTACTATAAAGTATATAGCAGCCTTTGTTAGTATGGTTATATTTTATTAGCTAGTTGCTAATTTTAAACCTAAGTTAGTTACTGTTGTGCCACTGACGTCTACACTATTTGCACCAACTGTTGCACCTAGTGCTCTAATTGCTGTTTGCATTGTTGCTGCCGTCCAGCCGCCACCGTTGCCTTCAAGCATGATACTGATTTGACCGGTTGCGTCATTTTCAATTTGCATGTAGGTTACAGTTGCTTTTGTTAGCACTTCAAAAAGAATTGCTTCAATACTTTCGCCAGTTTGACCTTCTGTGCGAATATCTTGTGCTACAGCTGAACCGTTTTTAATAACAATTGCATATGCCTCTGGTTGACTGCCGCTAAAGCTAACAAGTCCGCCAACTGCTGTATTTTGATTAACACCACTAAGTACATCACCGTTTACACGAGTTACTTCTGCCATTTTTCATCTCCGTTTATCGTGCGCATTTGCGCTGCTAGTATTTATCATAGCCGTAAAAAAAGAACGGCTATAAAAACCGTTCTTTTCTTACACTTGTAGTAAATTTACTGAGTAAATGTTAGTGTAGTTGCGCTAGTAACGCCGGCTGCGCCGTAACCACTACCGTCAGTGATGCCTGCACCCTGAAGTAGAAGTGTTACTACGTTAGTAGCAACGATAGTTCCAGCAACAGTGTTGCCTTCGCCTTCGGCTTTTTGGATTGCTGCTTTCATTTCGTCTTGTGTGATACTAGTTTTGCTCATTGTAACAACACGAGTAGTTGGACCTACGCCATTGCTGTTAGTTACTGAAGCGTTCGAGTTTGTTAGTTCTGCCATTTGTTCATCCTTTGACTATTAATATGTTATTATTTATCACCAACCGGCAACTTTCTTACCTAAATAATACCCACCTGCGCCGGCGGCGGCCAATTTTGCCCATAGTGGAACACCGCCGGTTTTAGTAGTTTCAGCACCTGCTTTTTTTGCAACACGTGCAAATGGTGCATAAAAGTCGACTTGTTTGAGGTCTCGACTTAACCCTCTGTGTACTCTAGCTATTGCTTGTACACGCTCGTTACCTAGGGATCTGTCCCAATCGGCAACTACTCGTCTAGCACTGATCAACCCTGGGCTTTTAACTCCCAGCTGTCTTTGCAATGCTAGAAAGAATCTTCTATCATAACTTGCATCATTTTTGCCTTGTGCAATATTTCTTAACCAAGATTTAAGTTGTAAACTTGGCACTGATATTGCACGATCATTTATTATTTTGTCAGAATATCTATCTGGACCGAGCAAGATCTGAGCCATATTATTAAAATCACTTCCGCTACTACGCCAGCCCGATAGTCCATTGGACAAGGTGCGAGTTGCATACTCTTTTGCAGCCTTAGGATTTTCGTATTTCATAATTTGTAGTGCTAAGGCACTATTAAAAAAATTGTCTGCTATATTTCCTATACCCACTTCTGGTAAATTAGTTGGGTTTCTAAATACCCTAGCTTCGCCTAAATCTTTAATAAACGTGTAGCTCATGATTGCGCCTCTTTTGCTGCTCGCCTTGCAGCTAGTACTTTAGTCATTATGTCTAGTATACTACGATCCGTTAATTTAGCGGTTCCAATTTGTCGTTTGAGTTCATTATCTAATTTAACTTTATTATTTGAACTTAAAAATGCATATAGAGTTTTTCTATATACTTGCTCGTCGGTCATATCTCTGCCGGTCCGTTGCAATCGCTTAACAGTATCATACCATTTTTTTCGGTTTTGTTTGGCAATAATAGTATCCTCTGGGCGTATTTTAGCAACCTGTTTTTTAAACCAGTTTGCGCTTTTTTGTTTAATTGCTGTTGTTCTACTTGCACCAGGAAGAGGTGCTTCATTTAATATATCTACAATTTTCATTGTCTATACTTCCGTACACTGCGACTAAACTTTTTATTATCTTTGCCTCGAATACTATTAATTAGCTTTCGTTCTAAGTCAGCTGCAGTAGCAGAATCAAAGTTTTCGTATATCATGTTTATAACATTAATAGCACTACTAATTGCATGATTGGCACGGCTTTCAATGATTGTTGCACGATCCTGCTGAGGAACCATGTTACTAATTTCTTCAAGAATACTGCGAGTTTTCTTTTTCATAATTATATTTATTCAAAAATACCTATTAGAGAATTTATCTTATTATTAGCTACTCTTTAAGCCTGCTAACATATTTTTTAATTTAGTACTCTGAACATCTGCTTTTATCTTAGGCACATCTCCGGAATCAGGTGCGCCATTCACTACACTTTTCTTTTTTAATGTGTCATACACTGTACTATTTGGCGGTGGGCTATAATCATCCTCGTCACCTGCATCAACAATACGCAAACTGTCAACATCAAACGCTAGCTCTACTTTTTGTCCAACGCCACTACTACTACGTGTTTTCATTAGTTGCAGTTGATAGCGTCCAGTTTCTCTCATGCTACGAGTAGTGAAGATACCAAACACATTATCTGCAGTATTAATCTTACTAATACCCCCTGAAATATGACTGTGATCAAACTCAACTTCTTCTACTGCGCCTCTATTCAGCTGACTAGCAGTAACTACAATCATATCCATTTCTTTTGCTAGGTTGCGCAATTCTTCTGACACATATTTGTCTTTTACAAACATGTCGCTTGGGCTAACTTTAGCACTCACTGGCATAAGCAAATCCAAATAGTCAACACAAATGTAATCGCATCTAAGCCCAGTTTTGATTTGTAGTTCTTTGAGATAACTGCGAATGTCGTTTACGTTGCTTTGTGCTGGCATGTACTTGATTTGTAGCTTACCGGACTTTTTGCCCATCATCTTGACTTTCATTTCCACCCCGTCGAGATCTTTAAAAATGTCTCTACTAGCAATACCTGTGGTCATGCTGTCGATACGCATACTACAAAGATTTTCACTAAGCTCTAGTGTAATGAATACGCCGTTTTTGCCTCCTTGCATCCAGTTAACAGCTAGGTTTTGCATAAACAAACTTTTACCAGAACCCGAACCACCTGCAAAAATTTCTAGTTCGCCTCTATTAAAGCCGCCAAACAATTTACGGTCTAGCGTAGGCCAACCTGTGGTCATTTGTCCGTTGTTGTCTTTAAGTGCATTTAGCCTGCTTCTTGGGTCTTCGAAATAGTCAAGCCCTAAATCTCGTGTTAAACTAATCTGCACTGCATCCTTAACCAACTTTTCAATTGGATCGTACTCGCCTTTTTCAATCAAGTCAGCACTTTCCAGTATCACACGCTTGAGTGTTTCATGTCGTGTAAAGCTTTCAAACTCGTCTAGGAACCAGTCAGTCATTGTGCTGTCTAGCCCGTCTACTTTTTCAAGTGGCGTACCAGTTTCTGCTTTTACTTGTGCAGGCGTAGGAAGATCATTGTACTTGTTGCTGTACTCACTAATAAAATCGGCAGCACTTCTTAGACTACGATCAAAGTTAATACTGTCAAAAATGTTTTGCACTCGCACATAACATTGAGCATCACTGATCATGATTTCTAAAAATAGCTTTTGTAGATCTGTACTATAATCTTTAGTTGCCATGTTATTCCTTGTTTTATTATATATTAACCAAAAACGGTTCTGCTACGCAATTTAATTTTTAAATCATTAACTTCTACATCGGCCAAAATACTTCGTAATGTATATAATTTACCATAACGAAGATGTGCTTCTGCGCAATCTTTAACATCTTTTTCCCATAATGGGAAACTTACACCCCAGCCATATTCAATTGCTTGTTCCAATAAACGCTTGCCGCTGCGATCTTGGTCGGGCACAACAATAACTTGTTTTCCTAGACTTTCGATAATTTCTGCTTTGTTTTCGCTAACTTCGTTAGTTAGTACTGCTACACCATCGACTGCTACAGCATCCAATGGCCCTTCGGTTACTATTACAAATTGTCTTTCGGGTGTTTGTGCATCTACATTAAACACATAATCACTATCAACTTGATTAAAATATTTTAATCTACTATCATTATTAATACTTCGTGCAGTATAACCAATTGTTTTGCCTTGCCATGTATATGGTACCATTACTCGTTGATTTAATCCATGTTTAGAGTCTGGGCTCCAATGCCAGTTATAATCATCAAGCGAAAATCCTCGAGCTTTTATAAATTCAACTACTGCATTGAGATTCGAATCTAACTTATGTGCTCCTGCAGCAACTAAATCTGACACATTTCCAGAATCTGGCAGGTCTACTGGTTTAAACGATTTACTTTTCTTTTTAAATTCTTGTTGTACAATATCCTTGTCAACATTGCGCATCGCTTCAAACACCAATAGTTGTATTTGATCCGGCGGCATGCCCAACCAGTTAAGCAAATTTCTGACACGATATCCAAGATGCCCACCTGGTTGCCAACCTGTTTTATAGTTACAATTAAAGCAATGATAACTGAACCCGCCTTCGGGTGTAGGCAATAATCCACCACGATTACGTTTATCTGATGTTTCGCCACGATGAGTACAACAGGGTGCATTAAAGCTAATCCACCCTTTGCTAACCTGCTTTTTGCGAGCAGGTAATACATCAATTATTGCCTGTTGTATCAAGTTCATGTTAGTAGTATATACTAGATTTGCCCAAAGAGCAATTAGTATTTGTATAAGATTTTGTCTACGCTGCCAGCAGTTAAATCAATCTTGAATCGTATTACTTTGAACATACCAGTGAAGTTTGTATATGCTACACCTGTTTCTGTTGTATACGTGCTACTAGTTATGTCAACCCAATCGCTACTACCGACACCGGTTGAATCTTCCAGTGACCCTTGTACAGTTATTGTTCCGCTGAACCCACTTAGGTAATATGCAGCAGTACTAATGCCATTATTGCCTAGTGTTACTGCAACAACACTTGAGTATGCTGTGCCGCTGTTGTATGCGCCAACTGTTGGTTCTACTGCTGGAGTTGGTATTGGATAAGCATCATTGTGTATTTCAATTACGCCGCTTGCACTGTAGTTATCATCAACATAAATTGGATATTGCACACCACTACTGTTTAGCATTTTAATACCATAATGATATTGGTTCATTGTGAAGTCCCGGAGGTCTTCTTCAGTAATAGTAACACTCAACATACCTTTGGTTGCGTCTTCGATTGTCAGAGATCTATTTAGAATTTCTTTGTTTGTTTTGCTATCTACAATACTTAATGTAAATTGACTATCGGTAATATCAACATCTTTTTGGTTGTTATTGCGAATTTTAAACTTTACAGGATTATCAACTCCTTTGTGCAACTTTACTGATTTTGAGTAATACATACGATTCCACCTATTGTCAGGGCTACTGGTTCCTAAAACTACCGGGTGAATTTGGTTGTATAAATATCCTATAGTAGTAAACATAAACTGCCCTTAATTAATAAAGATATTTATCGTAATGGACAACAATAAAATAAAACAATTGCTAGAAAAATACCCATTCCTTGCAATCGTACGTTATTCAGATTCTGAATTTGTATGTATTATACAAAATCAAGACAGTGACGTAACAACTATATACGACTTTGGAGAGCTAAAATCAGAGTTGGATCAAAAAAACTTTTTGAGATATGCCGAGCAATGGTGGTGGGAAAGTAACCGAATGATCCCAATCAACATCTTTTTAAAAGATGATTGGAGAAATTTTTCATACAGTGCAAAAACACTGATAACCAAAGAAGTCGAAATAGTTGTTGGGCATTGTGTTAGACTAGATGAACTTTCTACTAAGCGTACCAAACGAAAAAGCATACAGCTTTGCAAAAAAATGAACTAGAATCAAACTCCTGACTGTAAGTTTATATCTAGTGCCACTAAGTGGGCATACGAAACAGCATGGCTATGTTTATAATAATAGCTATTATCACTGGGTTTTTGCCACACAGTTTCTGCTACAGTTGCCCAGGGCAATCCTATTAGATGTCGTTTAGCAGGACGAATAATACTAAGAAACATAGCCATCCTAGCAATACTGTCAGTTAGTTCTGGCATACGTTGCATAGTATCGTAATGGTTGCCAATGTGTACAATATTTTTTACAAAATGCTCATCTTGTAATTTACTCCAGTCTGGATTAGTGTTTAATAATTCTTCCAAGTGAGCATTATCTCTAACCTTTTCGTACACACTAACATTAAGAAAATCCAATTTGATATATCCCATAGCTTCTGCTTGTTTGTGATCTAAAGTACACAAATTCATCTGAGGATCGTATGGCACAGGATTAACATATACTCCTGTGTTGTGTTTTACAATTTCATCTTTTCGGTGTATGCTAGCAGGGACGTTTTGTATTAGTTTAAGTATACGTTCTCTATCTGCACTATCAATATCAATATCCATTAAAAACCTGCCTGTGCCATAAGCGACTTACACCAATCTGTGTCGCTAACATATCGTTTTAGTTTAGTATTCCAAAAGTCAGGATCAATCCATGGATATATTAATACAATCTGCTCTTCGTTTAAGCGGCTCAATACTGCTAATCCGCTTTCACTACTGTAGAGCGCCCACGGACTAATGCGTCCGTTTGTTATACTTCTAGTAATTCGATTTTCCGAAGCGTGTTTAAAATATTCATTCACTGGGTTATTAGTTTCAGCAGCCCATTTTCCCATTTCGATAATGCTTCTTTCTAGCGCATCTCGAGGGTTTTCGTTCCGACTGTATTCCTGTAAGTATGTTTCATAAAAAATATCTTTGCACCAGTGGTCAAGCTTTTTATTATTTTTGATAACCCATTCTATAAATCTTTCTGGATTTACTGCATCTATACTACAGAGATGCCTGCCAAACTTTACAAATGCAGCATAGTATGGACTTTTAGAAAACTCATCGTACGTTTTATTCTCTTTGCCCTGTGTAAATTTAAAAAACTTCCTATATGCCTGAAATGCAAAGGTCACTCCTTTTTCATTTCGCTGTTGATATCTACGCTTAGGCTCGCACAAATGACTAGCAAGTGTACTTTCTTTAACATAAGCTTTACTGCAGAACTTACATTGGTATAGCTTTTCCATTGGTCCTAAGTCCTTGGCTGCTTTTATGATATCGCCCATTCCATTCATAGTTGTCTACCGTTTAAGTTCGGCTTTGATTTTCTTAGATTCCCAGCCGTGCGATGCCATTAACTCTGCAAACTCGTCGTCGGTCATTACACTAGCCAATGCTTCCAAGTCATCATCTTTAAAACCTGGATTTAGCTGAGATAGTATACGCATTTTATTATTTGTTTTTTTATCAGCTTTGTTTTTTTTCATCGGAGGTATATACTGGTGGTCAGCTCGTGCAAATTCATTGGGCAATGTAGTCATTAGCAAATAAATCAACTTTGCATGATTCTTAGTAAGATTACTAAGATGTTGATTTATAACATTGTTAGTGGCCATAACATAGTATCGGTGCATATCAGGATTATTGTGACGTACAATACTCATATATCTGCTATACAACCAACTACTGAATTTTTTACGCTGATCATCATTGAGTCGTTCCCACCAATCTCTATCTTTGCGATTGACAGCACTAAATAAATCAGCCAATTTAATTGCACTAGTACTGTTATCTACCATGCTTTGCTAATATCCACTACTTCACACTGTCTGCTAATATCTTTAACAAAGTATGCACATTTAGGTTTATCTGTGTTATCTAAGGGCACTGCTAGTATTTGTCCTGGCTTTAGTTTAGGAAAATACCATTTAACATCATGATATACATCAGTGATTTCGATAGGTTCGTAATCAGGCATACTGTCACTAAGTGGATTAAATGCAAATACTTTAAAGTCTCTATCGTTAAGCCGTGACAATGGCAGTACTTCTAAGTCGCCGTAATCGCTTTCACCTATTAGAACTTGCCAATTGTAAGGCATGCGTATTTCTTTTCCGCCGATGTTAAGAACAAAGGCAGGATCATTAAATGTTTCTAAAAATATAAGAGGAATAAAAAAGTAGTCGGGATCTTTAGGATCGCTGTTGTCTAATACAGCAAATCGCAAGTCATCAACTTCTTCTGGAAAATCAGTCATTTCGAAACAAGTATTTTCTGCTGTTAATATTCTCATTAGTTATCCTTTGATTATGTATTACTGTAACACAAATAGTTTAAGAGGTCAAGACGATTTACGCCAATTTACAACATCATCTAGATTTTCTTTACTCCAGTTGTTGTAATATCCTTGGCGCTCAAGAATAGCACTGGCTTTGTCTAGTTTTTCTTTACTCTGTACAAGTACTATTGCCCAATCGCCATTGTTCATACTTTCGCCAGCAACTATTTCTGGTGCGTCAGGGTGGTCTTCGAGTGCGACATAACCACGTGGTAACAGCGTGTGAGTATTGCTTTGTTCCACGGCTGTTTCAAGTTCTTGTGCTGTGATGTGTTTTGGATCACATCCCAGTGCAACAACCTCAATACCTTTTGGCCAATGGTATGTATAGTTTTCCAGCTGTGCTTTAAAATAGTCAGGCATGCTGATCCATTCTTCCAGTGGTGTAAGTTCATGTATTATTATTTTGTTGTCCAGCAATGCTTGTTTGGCAAATGGACAAGGCACTGCATCTAATGCTGAATTATACTGACTTACCCATTCTAATATCCAACTGTGAATATTTTCTTCAAACGACATCTGGGAAGTCTCTATACAAAAAGTGTTGTATAGTTTCTACATCTACTAGATGATTAAAGCCAACGTGTTCGCTTTCAATACTTTGTTCGTTGCGTAGCACACTAGTCATACTATCATCTAATTGCTGTAAATTTTTAAATTCCATGTCAATTCTAAATTCCGGCAGGTCCATGCTACGGAAGCCCAGTTTCATGCGTGTAATACGATATGTTTCCATACGTTCTAGTTCTACCATTTTGTCTAGAAACTTACGCATTAATTTTACAAATTCGTGTGCGTTTGTTTCTTCACTGTGGTCAGCGTAAATTGTGTATACATCCATTATGCAGGTCCTGTTATTTCAAATCCATCTATTTTCTTTTTGTACTCATCTGCTCCGCCTAAGTAAAGATACTTGTATCCACGTTCTTTGTATATGCTACATTCGTTGCGTAAACTTTTTAAACCCAAGTGTAAGCTAGGTGTAACATAATTCCAAGCAAATTGGACACATTCGGCATTGTGTTTATTATAACGTGTAATTAAACTAAAAGCAACCAGTTTCTTTTGATGATAGTAACCAATAATATCATTCTTTGGATCTGTATACTCGCTATCAAAAATAGGCATGAAACTTCGAAATTTTTTGTGTTGACAGTAAGTACGATAAATGTCGTCTAGCTCATTGGGGTTTGGGTCAGTTATATATTGCCAATTATCTAATTGACTGTAATTGGTTTTAGTTAAATCAATCCTAGCAAACAGCATATATGTCCTCAATGATAAAATAATATACGCATATTTATCTTTATAAATATAGTACATAAAAGGAACTTTCATTGAACCAATATAATGTATGGAATAAATGGGGCAAACTTAAATCGGTCATGGTAGGAAATCACTACACCAGTGATTTTTTCAATGACGTAAAGAATTCAAAAATTCGAAGTTCTTTGCAAAGGATTGCCGACGAGACACACGAAGATCTAGAAAATTACAAGAATGTATTAAAAGATTTTGGATGCAATGTAATACAGCCCGAACTTGATCCTCATGACAGTATCATGAATTACATTGACAATAATGGTGCCATTACAGGAAGCCAGGGTGTGCCTAGAAGCCCATTACAAGTACGAGATGCGCATGTAGTTATTGGTAATACATTATACTATACTAACATGGAAAGCAAAAGCGATTGTATAGAAGAGGCTTTTGATAGTTATAATTCACAAGACCAGGTAAAATGGTACTCTATTAGAGATTACGAAGATCTTGATATTCGATATTGGTCATTGGATTATTGGAATATTATAAGTGGCAGTGAGTGGGGTAGTTACAAAGATTATCGCAACGATATAAACTACTTCAACAACCTCAGTGAAGAGATCAAAAAAGAAGCATTGGGATTTCATAAAACTTTGCCTTATGACTTTTTATTAGATGCTCCATCAATGACACTTGTTGGGCGGGATCTTTATATCGACGACATGGATGCAGTGTTTTACGATTTTCAAATTAATGATTTAAAAAATAAGATTCCCAATATCCGAATTAACAAGCTCAAAGTTGGAGGTCATAACGATGGTTGTTTCCATACAATTAAGCCAGGTGCAATACTAAGTTTAAAAGAAATACAAACATACAACAACACTTTCCCAGACTGGGATATATGTTATCTACCCGATCAAAGTTGGGATAAAGTTAGAGGTTTTTTAGATCTTAAAGATCAAGTAAGTGGTAAATGGTGGGTACCGGGCGAAGAAAACAACAGTGAACTTACACACTTCGTAGAAACTTGGTTGCAAGACTGGGTAGGATATGTCGAAGAAACAGTGTTTGACGTTAACGTATTGGTACTCGATGAACATCATGTATGCGTAAGTCAACTTGATAACCCAGTTATTAACAAATTTCTTAAAAAGCATAAGATGGAACCAGTTCATGTGCCCTGGAGACATAGATACTTCTGGGATGGTGGATTACACTGTATTACTTTAGATTTAGAACGTGAAGGCACACAGGAAGATTATTTCCCCGAGAGAGGCAACAACAGTGTAATCGACTATGGGTTTGATTAGTATTCACTGACTTTGTGAACCTTAAACGGATAGTTTGCTTCTTTATAGAAAGCTTTCCGTTTGGTTAAGTGTCGTTTGCTAAACTTACAACTACTGGTTATGTCCCATATTTCAACATGATCTTTGTCTTTGGCTTTGCGAATACCACGCCCAATACTTTGTATTACCCTAACGAAACTTTTCCCAGGCTCCACAAGAACCAAGTTAAAGATACGAGGAATGTTAATGCCCACGGCAGCAACACCGTAAGTAGCAATGATAACCAAGTTTGTTCCTTCTTTAATTTCATCGTAAGCATCCTTTCTATCTTTTAATTTAACATCGCCTTTAACAAACACACTTTCAGGAATTAACTCTTGTAGTTTTTCTCCTGCTTTGATTCTGTCTACTAGTATAAGAGTATTGCCGTTTTGCTTAATACTGTTGATACGGTCAGCCATCCATTGAATGCGTGTATCGTCTGTAACAAGATACTGCATTTCCTGTTGATACTCAGTGTACTCTTTATAGTCCTGTGTTTGTAATATGTTTACATTACATTGTGCCAGTACACCCATATCTTGCAGTTCACTAGCAGCAATTTGATTTACTACTTCACCTAAACTTACTTGTAAGCTAGAAAACTCATGTTTTTCTTTAGGTATAGTGCCTGTTAAGCCCCAACGAATAGGAATATTAGACATTACTCCTGTAAGTAATGTTTTTAGTGCATCGGCCTTTGCTTGGTGTACTTCGTCGATAATAACACAAATAACATCTTCCAAGAACGCTTCAATGGTAACAGGTGCTACTCCATTTTTTGTGTTCTTAAGCATACTGTTTAAACTTTGCCATGTACAGATTGTATGCGTTTTTCCAAAGTCTTTCCTATCACCAAAGTAAACACCTACATCTAAGCCTAGATTAATGTAGTCTTCTTCTGTTTGCACAACCAAGCTTTTGTTTGGCACAACTACAATACTGCGGCCATACTTTTCTACACTGCTACTAAGTGCGGCTGTTATTAGTGTTTTGCCTGCGCCCGTGGCAATTTCTTGCAAGCACTGTGGATTTTCTAAAAAGTTGTTTACTACTTCAATTTGATAGTCACGCAGTACAACCGGTTCCCCTGCAATAGGATGCCCTTCTGGCCAGTTCTTATTAGCAAACGTTTCTTCTGACACACGGTCAAACCTCAGCTCACCGTATTCCTGCCTACGGTCTTCGAGTTCAATATTATAGTTGTAGCGTTCTACTATAGGAAGTATTTGTGGCAACAGGTTTAGATATGTACTGCCTCCCATCTGAAAGAAGCTTACTGTGCCGTCCCACCGTCCTAATTTATACGCCGGCATATGCCTGGCGTAGGGCAGAAGATACTTAAATTCATTGACTAGTTTTTTCCTTACATCGAGGTCCAGACCTTCGAGCTTGATATTAACTTCATCTTTGATTATAATTTTACATGTTTTCAATTTTTTTTCCAGTATCGTGGCTATACAAGTATACAACTTTTAACAATGATTCTCTATCGGGCAGTTCAGTTACTAATTGAGTCAATATATAAGTATTGTCTACAAATAAAACCACACTCTTAGACTTTAACTCGCTTGCTAAAGATTCATACACAATCTTCTTTTTGTTGTCTCGATGTCGATAATGTATCTGTTTTCCAGGTACATTAGTTTGGAGCAATGTATCGACTAGTTTATTATTATATTTTTCACCTGGTGAATCCGGGCCTTTAGAGATGCCAAATGTTACTACTACCCAATAATCTGCCTGAATACTTTTCATAAAATATTCTAAGTCTGATATTGAAAGATCAGTTTGTAGTTTTAATCCGTTTAACAATATGTCAGACTGTGATGTTAGCAACACTTGATATATGCTAGTATACTTTTCTTTGATATGTTTTGTCAACCTAGGACCAATCTGCAACCCATAATTATCTGCAAAAAATACCGCACGAGCCATTGACTGAGTAAGGTCAAATTCTTCTAATGCCCGATCAAGGAAAGGATTGCTATTGTAAACAAGTAATTGATTATCTTCATTTAAATCTAAATACGGAACATAGTTGTATGTGTTGTCCTGGATATAGTTTATTGTTGTAAATTGTTCCTGAATTTCTGGATCAATTTTCCAATTACGATTTTTGTACTTTTTAATAAATCCGCACAATAATGAAAGATTAAGCTCATTTGGTGCAATAGACCAATGACGGTCAATGTCATTCCAAGTATACCCACCACAGCTTTGAGTGCGACATTCAAACATATCGCCAATCATTGATTTATCATATGGAAATTGAACTATGTAACCGTTGGCACTTTTACTAACAACAAGTTGTCGATATACTTCGCGAATATCAAGTCTGTGTGGCGGCGATTCTAATAAGTAGTCTGTTGAAATATCCAATTGTTTGGCAATCTGACGTCGATATTTGGTGATGATTTTTGCAGCAGTTGTTAACTGTTTATCTGTAAATCCAACTCCATTGATAATATTGTCACAACCATTATTAATAAAACTTACATCGTAATTTGCTAGCTGAAGACGAGAAGTAAAAGGCCGATAGTAATAATAGTCAACGAGCTTTCCTTGGTCGTCGACTCTATTACCGACCCAAAGTATCCAATCTTCTATATAGTATGGAAACTGCTGATCTTCCATACTACCTAGTTTTCATACAAGTATTTTCGGCAATGCTCATCCAACGACCCGGGCTCATGCGGCGCAGGTCTGCTAGTTTAATTGCCATGCGCAAGCTCATTTCACGCAAACGTGTGTCGTTTTGTTTCATGAACTGTAGTATTTCGTTTTCGTCTTGGGCATCCATTTTATATCCGTCAAACAACGCTCCAGTACGTGCAATTTGTTTAATACGCAGATACTTATCACGCATAGTATCCAATGTAAGATCCAAATAGTGACAACGGCTCATTAATGCTTCTAAGTGATCTTTTATCTTTGCACTGCGCACATTATCAAACTTGATATTGGTGATAAAAATAACACTACCGTGGAATGCAAACTTATTAGGTACACCTTCGTTGCGTAACTTATGACTGTCGGCATTCCAATGGATAGTGCGTTTTTTTCCACTATCAAGTGCTGCCTTAAGGATATTCAAACTAAGTTCATCGCCTAGAACACTGTCACAATCGTCGAACACTAATACGTTATTTCTATCGCTGTATTCGAACAACTTGCAATATAGCCCAATAGGTGTAATTGCACCCTTAACAACTTCATATTTACGTGGGCGACCTGCCAAATCGTCTAGCAAGCCACTTTCTTCTAGTTCTTTTTCAACACCGTAACTCTTGCCAACACCTGGAGGCCCAACAACCACCATTGCTCGGACATTGCCATTTACTGTTGCACGTGTCATCTCATTGAGGATCTCAAATCGATCCTCAATACGTGCTATAATTTCTTCATCAGTTTCTACTTTGACTGCCGATTCGGTCATCTGGCTATCTCCAACATATTCATATTCATCTACTTGTACTCGAATTTTACCAAACTCAGTACCTAGCAATTCAGTTGCATTAACTGTTACAAAGTCGCCTTTAGCGCCTTCTACAACAGGACGATGCATAGGTAGTATAACATTTTCTAATTTAGATCCG
>Ga0213869_10001488_pt1 | contig 17476 bp, 14 predicted proteins | sample PICome_10_FD_160083 | JGI IMG/M metagenome (GOLD analysis project Ga0213869, IMG submission 160083) | Coastal seawater microbial communities near Pivers Island, North Carolina, United States - PICO132 | ecosystem: Environmental > Aquatic > Marine > Coastal | place: USA: North Carolina...
GAGATCGTTTTTAAAATTGATGAAGTTGGTTACTTATATTTATTTTTTTGACATTCAATAACGTGATCACAAGAAAAGAAAGTTTTATTTTGATGACCTGTAACATATTTCGCTCGAATTTGTTTTACTATAAAACGAGTGCTCATTCTAGTTTGGAATGAGTCGAATGAATTTTTCGATATTAAAACCGTTATAATATAAAAACAACATGATGTCTATTCCCAAAGTCTTAACTGTAATTTTTGCCCTTTTATCAACTTCTTTATTTGCGCAGCAAGATCCGATTTACATCAGTGAGGGGCAACGCTCTTTTTGGTTTAATCCTGCTTCTATAGGAACTTATAATTCATATAGCATAAACACGGTAGGGCAATTGCGTTTTGTTAACTATGAAGGAGCCCCTAAAGGTTTGCAGCTTAATGGCGCCCTGAAGTGCATGAAAATTGGTGATTCGGAGAATCCTTTTTCTACTGGGGCTGTCGGCATAAATTACCGCTATGATAGATACGGAATGATGGAAATGCATCACGTAAGCGTGCCTATTAACATTCAGTTTAAAATTAAGAACACCTATCTTAGTGTAGGGGTTTCACCTGGACTCCAAAGTATTGGATTTGAGGCCTTATGGATACCACCAACTTCAGTAGCAGATCCCGCAATTCTCCCTGTGATGGATGCCTCACAAACTAAATTTGATGCAGGTGCTGGAGTGCAATGGTATGGACGGAATTTTTCTCTCGGCTTTGCAAGTACCCATTTATTCGAACAGCGTTATGATGAATTAGGTTTTGAAGCTGCTAGACATATTTATTTGAGCGGTTCTTACTCGTATCCGTTTAATGATAAGTTTGCGTTAAAAGCGACTGGTGTTGGTCGTTCAGTCAACGGGTTTTACTCCACTCAAGCAATGCTTTCAGGGATATTTGGTTCTAAAAATGAACTAACTTTTGGTATAGGATGGCGTGATAGAAATACATTGATGGGGGCGATCACAAAACGATTTAATAAATTCTACCTTGGCTATTTTTTGGATTATGGCAGTTCACAATTAACCAACGGTGGCTGGTTCAGTCACGAGGTTCGAATTGCTTTTGAATTGTTTGATTCGAACTTATAAAATCAATTTTAAGGGAATTGGTTTGATTATCGCTTTACCGCAAAGAGTTCACCAACCGTTGCTTTCCGTTCTGGCGTTGTTGTAAATGGCAAATAGAAGAGCGCTACATCTGCTTCGTCGTTATGAGTAATATCAAAGGCAATGGCGTCAATAGCATCTGCCCCTTCTTCCAATTGTAACTTTACTTCATAAGCTAAGGCATAACCTTTCATTTTTGAAGCTTTCATTTCTCCTTGGCAATAACCGGTAAGATTATCAATCACCTGACCAATAGTTGGTACTTTCTTTGTGTCAATCTCCATTTCTAATGGATGTACGTTTCCAATAGTATCAGCATAAGCACCAAAAGGGTATGATTCACCTGTTTCTTCCAATAATTTGGTCGCATATTCAACACTGTGTTCGAGTAATTTTTCTACTTCTTCAATCATTCAAAGGTTTTTAGTTTTTTATCTAGAACGAACATTTCATCTCGCAATCGCGCGGCTTCAATAAAGTCGAGTGCTTTCGCAGCTTTTTCCATGTCACTCTTAATTTTTTTAATGCTTTTTTCCAATTGCTCTTTCGACATATAATCGAATACAGGATCGGCAGCCATAGCCAGTTCCACATTCATGTCGTAAATCTTCTCTTTTCCTTCAGCGTCAGCAACTTTAGTTTGTTTTAAGATACTCTCTACTGATTTCTTGATCTGTGTAGGTGTAATATTATGTTCTGTGTTGTAGGCTTCTTGAATAGCCCTTCTTCGGTTCGTTTCATCAATGGTACGCTGCATACTGTTCGTCATCCGATCGGCATACATAATTACCGATCCATTTACATTACGCGCAGCTCTTCCAACGGTTTGTGTCAATGCACGTTCTGAACGTAAAAATCCTTCTTTGTCGGCATCAATTATTGCGACTAGTGATACTTCAGGTAAATCTAATCCTTCACGTAAAAGATTTACTCCAATCAACACATCAAAGTCACCAAGGCGGAGTTGACGCAAAATCTCAACTCTTTCCAAAGTGTCAACATCTGAGTGAATATAGCGACATGGAATTCCCAAACGGTCTAAATATTTTTGTAATTCTTCCGCCATTCTTTTGGTGAGCGTAGTCACCAGAACGCGTTCGTCTCTGTCTTTTCTTAACTGAATCTCTTCAATTAAATCATCAATTTGATTTTCACTTTTTCGCACTTCAATGATCGGATCTAATAATCCGGTTGGTCGAATGACTTGTTCAATAATGATTCCTTCAGATTTTTCCAATTCATAATCTGCAGGAGTTGCGCTTACATAAAGCGTTTGTTTTGTGATGGATTCAAATTCTTCAAATTTTAAAGGACGATTGTCCATTGCTGCAGGCAATCTAAATCCAAAATCAACCAAATTAACTTTCCGTGAACGGTCGCCACCATACATGGCTCTAATCTGCGGCAAAGTCACGTGACTTTCATCAATCATCATCACAAAGTCAGACGGAAAGTAATCGAGCAAACAAAAAGGGCGCGAACCGGGCTCACGTTTATCAAAATACCTCGAATAGTTTTCGATTCCCGAACAATAGCCTAATTCACGAATCATTTCTAGGTCATAATTGGCTCGTTCATCAATTCGCTGGGCTTCGATCAATTTTCCTTCACGTTTAAAAAACTCAACGTGATTTCCTATGTCTATTTCAATTTGTCTAATTCCGTTATTTATTGTGTCTTGACTTGAAACAAAGATGTTGGCGGGGAAAATATTCGTTTCATCAAATTGTTCGATCTTTTTATTAGTATCAATGTCAAAGGTATAGATTTCTTCAATTTCATCTCCCCAAAAAATAATACGAAGGGCATAATCCACATAGGCCAAGAAAATATCTACCGTATCTCCTTTGACCCTAAAATTGCCACGTTCCGGTTCAATATCATTTCTAGAATAGAGGTTTTGGACTAAATTGAGTAAAAATTTATTTCGAGAAACTAACATCCCTTTTTTTATCTCAATGACACTATTCTGAAGTTCAGTCGGATTTCCAACACCATAAATACAAGAAACAGATGCAATGATTATAACATCTTTTCTTCCAGAAAGTAGGGCTGAAGTGGCCGATAAACGCAATTTTTCAATTTCGTCATTAATCGACATGTCCTTTTCAATAAAAGTATTCGTCGTTGGCAAATAAGCTTCTGGTTGGTAATAATCGTAATACGATACAAAATATTCCACCGCATTATTCGGAAAAAAACCTTTAAACTCACCATAAAGCTGTGCCGCAAGTGTTTTATTGTGCGATAAAATTAAAGTAGGGCGGTTTATCTCTTTAATGACATTCGCCATGGTAAATGTTTTACCACTTCCCGTTACTCCTAAAAGGGTTTGAAAATCTACACCATCATTCAACCCTTCAACAATTTGACGAATCGCTTCTGGTTGATCGCCGGTTGGGTCAAAATCTGATTGTAGTTCAAACTTCTTCATTAAAAGCTTGTTTTATTTCAGCCAATGCAGCTTCAATGTCTGCTTTGGTATTGGTCAATTCTAAAATGCGTTGAATTACTCTATCCACGGTAGCGTCTGGACAAGATGCACCGCTTGTTAATATGATTTTTAAAGGTCGTTTTATAGGAATGAAAGCGTCAGATTCAAGGACTTCGTTTTTGTGCATATCAAAATGTTGCACTGAATTGTCGCTTCGAATTTCATCCTCATCTTTAATATAAAATGTTTTGAATTTTTGTTCGCATAGTTCAACTAAATGCGAAGTGTTAGAACTATTATATCCACCGACTACAATTGCTAAATCGGCCGTTTCGTTTAGCAAGGCCAATGTTGCTGATTGATTGTCATTTGTAGCATAACACAATGTGTCTCGTGTATTCGCAAAATGTGTTTTACTGTTTTCACTTCCAAATTTCCGAATCATTATTTCAGCCAAATAATCAGAAATTTCTTGTGTTTCAGAAGCTAACATGGTTGTTTGATTCACGACACCAATTTTACTCAAATCAGTATTGAAATTAAAATCGGTTGAAAAACGCCCAGCAAAAATGCGGAGAAAATCACTTTCAGCTAAATCGCCCAAGATCATTTGACCCAAAAGTTTTGCTTCATCAATGTCTCTAATAACGATAGATTTAGCGTGCGCTTTTGAATGAGAGAAAGTGGCACGAGTTTCTTCATGCTTGTCTTTACCATGAATAATAACGGTGTAATCATCCGATCCAAGTTTTTCAGATTTTTTCCAAACGCGCTCTACAAAGGGGCAAGTTGTATCGTAACTAGGAGTATCTACGCCAATTTCTTTTAATTTATTTTCGATCTCTAAGGTGGTGCCAAACGCTGGAATGATAACCACATCATCTGCTTTAACTTCATCCCAAGAAATGAGTTGATTTCCATTAGTGTCTTGCAAGAACCTCACGCCATGCTTTTCTAAATCCGCATTAACTCCCGGATTATGGATCATTTGACTTAAAAGAAAGATCCGCTTATCTGGATTTTCATTGATCGCTTTATACGAAATTTCAATCGCGTTTTCAACACCAAAGCAAAACCCAAAATGTCGTCCTAAAATAAATTCAACCTCACCAAAATTTAATCGGGTAGGTGAGAAGTCTTTTTTTCGCTTATCGAATTTAGAACGAACGGCTTTAACACGACTTATGATTGGTGATCGATAGTAGGTTGGAATGTCAAAAGTTTTCAATTCTTAGTGGTTTTTTGAAACCAAAAAATCAGTTTCATTTCATGAACAAAGATAACGATTATCTCCGCTTATTGTTCAAGGCTGAGCAAATAATCGAGGGCAGAATAGTTCATTTCATCTCCCACCCAATGAAATACAGTTTCGCCTGAAGGATTTATCAAATAGATGGATGGAAATTCGAATCCGGCATGTTTGAGAAACAAACCTTCCGATAGCATATAATGATGATTTAACTGGCTGCTGTTATTTATATCCAAGAAATGATTCACATCCGAACTATGGTTATGAAAAAATAAATGAATTGGCGCATTTTGTCCAGTTGTGAAGTTGGCATTCATCTTTTTTAGCGCCATTTCACAATGCCCACATCCAACATCTAAAAAAGCAATGAGTTCATGTTTATCATTTTGTGAATAACTGAAATTTGTATCTTCTGAAAGGTCTGTGAAATGTTCTAATTTCAATTTATCATCCAATAATCCATAGTCAATATCATAAATAGGCGAGATAATGAATGAAACAAAAAATCCGGGTACAACGCCAATCAGAATAGTCACCCATTTTTTAATTTTCTTAGTTTTTTGAAAGATTTTAAAAATGGAATTGATACCGATAATAAAAAGGAATGCAACAATTATTCGAATATAAATACTAGAGTAAACCCAGCCAAATCCTATTTTTAGAACGAAAAAATAAAGAACAGCTTCAAATTGAATTGAGATAAGAACGCTTCCAGCGAAAAATAATAAAGCAGTTAAAATAAAAAATAATAGCTTCATGGTTATCGATCAAGTACTTGCGCTAATAAGGTTTGTATGCCCACTTCAATTGCTTTTTCATCAATATTGAACTGCTTATTATGAACAGGATGAATAATTCCTTCAGCTTCATTTCTAACTCCGATTCGAATAAATGTGGCAGGAATTTTTTGAGAAAAATAGGCGAAATCTTCACCGGTCAAACGCAAAGGTAAATCAACGACATTGTCTTCGCCCAAAAGCCGAACCGCTTTTTTATGCGCCGCTATGGTCAATTCAGGATCATTTTCGAGATAGGGATAACCCACCTGGATGTCTACATCAATTTCACCGCCCATACTTTTAACAAGCATTACAGACTGACTTTTAATATTTTGATGCGCCGTTTTACGCCATTTTTCATCCATTGTCCTGAATGTACCTTCGAGTTTTACTTCATCAGGAATAACGTTAGTGGCGCCAAGTCCCTCAATTCTGCCAAACGACAATACACAAGGGATTTGAGGAGGGCAATTTCTGCTCACGATTTGCTGGAGTGAAGTAATTAAATGAGCTGAGATCAAAATGGGATCAATGTTTTGATGTGGCATAGCCCCGTGTCCACCTTTTCCCTTCACGGTCATCCTAATTTCGTCACAAGAAGCCATATACATTCCACCGCGGAGTCCAACTTTACCCACCTCCAATTCAGGAAACACATGCAGGGCATAAATTTCTGAAACAGTAGGATTTTCTAAAACACCATCAGCAATCATTAGGCTTGCACCACCAGGTAATTTCTCTTCTCCTGGTTGAAAAATAAGTTTAACAGCAACTGTTATTGTGTCTCGTAAACCATTTAGAATTTTAGCAGCTCCAAGGAGCATAGACGTGTGCACATCATGTCCACATGCGTGCATTACTCCTTCGTTTGTCGATTTATAATCAATTGTATTTACTTCTGTAATTGGCAATGCGTCCAAATCTGCGCGCAATGCAATGCATTTCTCAGCCCCATCTGTAGGTTTAATTAATCCTACAATTCCAGTTTTTACAATTCCAGTTTTATGGGTGATATCCCATTCCGTTAATTTTTTGGAAACAAACTTGCTGGTTTCATATTCTTCAAATGATAGTTCGGGGTGAGCATGAATATGTCGCCTGATCGCAATAATTTCATCTAAAATTGCGGCAGTTTCTTTTTTTATTCTTTCGTTTAAATCCATAACAAAAAAGTGAAGTCAAATTTACTGATCTGAATCTACTTCTGGTGTTGAAATTGGTAATTCCGATAAATTCTTTTTTTCGTCAAGATAGCTTTTGTATCCGCCGTAAATCATTTTTACTGAAATGTAGAGCATTAAAATTCCAAAAATTAATTTAACTACACTGTCTGAAAGACGAATGGCCAATTTTGATCCAAAATATCCGCCAACCACAAAGGCTATTGCAATGACAATTCCGTAAGTTATGAGGGTATTACTCAAATGACCCGCTTTATAATAGTTCATTACGGCCATAATTCCGATTGGCGGCAGCATTAAGATAAGACTTGTTCCTTGCGCCTCCATTTGTGAAAGTCCCATCACGTAAATTAAAGCAGGAACCATTATGACGCCGCCGCCAATGCCAACAAAGCCGCTCATAGCACCTGCAAAAAGTCCAATTAAAACGAGTAGGAAAACGGTAGTAGTTGTCATTAAATGTCTTTCGTTAATGAAATGTACGGCATTGGTTTTTGAACTTCTAAATTCTCAATTCCCCAGGCTACGTCCAACCGCACAAAATAACCCCATATTTTAGAACGAAGTCCAAGTCCCATACCACCAATAATCGGTTCTCGTAAATTCTCCACGTTAATGACTACCGGTTTATCATCAATAATCTGCGTATTAAAGTAGTTGCCTGGATGGAATGGATGCGGACCAGTCCAAGCGGCTCCAACATCTCCAAAAGCCACAATTTGGAATTGTTTTAAGAAATCACTTTTAATCGGGTATTGTGAGAAAAAAGAAACGATTGGTAAACGAAACTCGGAATTGAACAAGGCAAAACTATTTCCATTTCGTGCATTTTGAATAAAACCACGCATTGGAGTCGCAATAGTTTGAAACGCAAAATTCTGTGAAGGATCAACTGTAATATCGGTGTCAAAATCCCTGTCAGGTCGTAAAACCCAATTGTCTACACCACCCATATAATAGAGTAAACGACGCCCGCCGAGTGAAGTGGAAGTAGCAAATCTATTGACCCAAATAAAGTTTCTTGTGAGGCGCGTATAATTTCTGAAATCCATTCCTAGATTAAAGGTAGGATCAAAATCTCCGCCTAGTTCCTGCAAATACTCTGCAAATACTTTAAATCGGGTTCCACGGCGAATATTCAATTCCATAGGAATTGTATTGTCAAGCACCAATTCAAAATTTATTCCAGAGTTATATGATTCGCGCGATTCACGCAATAAAGTGATATCATTAACTGGAATAAACACTTGATTGTCTTTTCTAAAGTTCACCGTTGAGCGGACACTCCATGTTTCGGTAATTGGGTAACTCAGGCGATAGCGCACATCATGTGTTAACCACTTGAAAGGATCTGCGGCGGCGGCATCAACCGTTTTTTGTCGATAGATGATTAGTCTATGATCAATTCGGTTTTTAAGATGTTGCACCATGAATAGGAATTCACCTCCTGTATTTAACTGAGTTGGAATTCGAACACCGCCCAATAATTTAAAATCGTCAAACAAATCACTTGCACCAATTTTGAGCAGGGCGTTTACGCCTGGGTTAAAATAAACCGAACCTGGTCCAGCATAAGGCTGGTAATTCGGGAATAAAAAATTATTATCAAATTGTGAAAGGACAAAATCTTTGGCAAAGTTGATTTTATAAATCAAATATTTAGGTGGAGTGAATTTTGTTGGCCTGCGCGTGCTGTCGCTACTGCCATCTTCAGTGTTAGTTTCAGTAAAACCTCCACCAATATAAACAATTTCTTTTTGATAGAAATGGTCTCCTACGGTAATGGTGTCGTTCTCCGTTCCCTCGTTCTTATTGCGTTTTTCTCTCTTTTTTATTCTCTTTTGAATATAAGTCGTATTCCAAATGACGTCTAATGTATTTGTATTCGCCTTATCAATTAAGAATTTATAATGTCCATTTTGATACACTGAATAAACCAAATCCATTTGTTGGTTGATGTCATGTTCAGCAATGCTTGTGACATAGTTCGTTTGAGGCTCAATTTGAATTGTTTGGCGGTAATGAATGCTGGTATCTATAAAGCTTATAACGCTGTCTTTTATAGCGACATATCTATTGTTTAAACCATTTTCATCACTTAAAAAGACAAATTCTCCGCTTGACAGTTGGTAGGGTTGCGATTCATTTACCTCCGGTGTATTGGTGATACGATCTAAAAATTTATATGTTCTGTCAATTTCCGCCAAGTTATAAATGTAGACGTCATTTTTGCGGTCAATAAAATCAATCTCGGGTTTTTTGAAAATCGTGTCTGAAACACGGTTGGAGACAAAGATCACTTTACGCGCATTATCAATGAATCGCGGATTTAAATCATCATAAATATCATCCGTGATTTGTTTTTTTGAATTGCCTAAGACGTCATATAAATAAAGATCAGTCTGACCTTTGACAACCCCGGAAAAAATCATTTTTTTACCATTTGGAGAGTAGCTGAAGTCTAAAACTTTGTCCAAGTTTTGCATTTGTTTCTCAACCGTTTTTCCATTGTTAAAATCATGGATGTATAGGTTTAAGACTCCACGGCGTTCTGAAAAGAATGCCAAGGCGTCTCCACTAGGATGCCAACTAATAATGGGGAAGGAGTGATCTTGAATTCGTTCCATTTTCGCTTCAGCAGCAAATATTTTCTTCGTTTTTCCAGTAATTGTATTGTAAATTTTAACGCGATAACGCCCCAGTTGATTTTCAACGAAGGCGACTTTTGTTCCATCAGGGCTTATTCTCACTGAATAGTAATGTGATTCTTTTTTAATTTTATAGTCGACATCTTCACCAGCAGGTTCATTTTGTCCATCATATTCATTAATATAACAAGCTCGGTAGAATGAAATGTAATTACGTGTTAGCTTGGCAAAGTCCATCCCTAAAAGAGAATAAAAACCGCGCTCTACGTTTTTAGAAACTCTTGTCACGTATAAAATGTTTGGGATAATAGTAGGGCCGTGTGTCTCGGCAATATAATTCCAAACTGCATGTCCAGCATACCGTTTTTCTTCAGGACTTAGGTTATTGAATTTGTCAATTTTTCTAGTAAGAATAAGATCTTTTACTTTGCTTTCGGTATCCTCATCCCATTCTTTTACGAAATATCGAATCAGTCCTTCCTCTAACCACAAAGGAATACCAGAATTAACACTTGACTTTAACTGATCTTTCCAATCTCCACCAAAAAAGAGGTGTTTTAAAAGCACTTCATACACTGCACCTTTAATATTCTCATTAAATTTTTGATGATCACCTTCGTAATAAACGAAAATTTTAGAACCTACGATTCGTGTTGTACCGCCAACGTTAGATTGTTCGTCATTATTAAGTCCCAAATTACTTTGACGGAATTTAGATTGACTTTGGTAAACGATCACCTCTAATTTTTCCGGGATAGAATAATCTAATCTGGATTCAGCAATCTCTAAATAATGATGCAATGCTCTGGCGGTATAAACGCTAATGTCATCATTAATACCGCTATAGTATATTTTAAAGCGCTTGTAGTTGTGAGATTTCCATGCAAAGGTATTGTATTGAACCCGGTTTTTACCAAATTCTTGATAAGATCCTTGGTAAAATTGCGACCAATTGGTATTGGGCCAAAGTGCAATCAATAGGGCAGAAAGTATGAGTTTCAAAAATTTGTTCATTTCAGTAAGGGTAAAGATACAAATAATAGGCGTGACTATTTGCGTCTTTGGATAAAGAAAATATACAGTTTATTCAATTGTTTACCTACCAAATGCCTACTTACGAATCTTTTCAATTTCCGATTCGCTTTAGTTGATTTCAAATTGGTTTTTTTTAGCGACCAATTTACCGTTTACTCTTTTGAAACAAGACTAAAATGAAATTCAGTAAAAATCTCCATTTGCTTCGCCTGCGGCGGACAAATCGTATTTGTCCTGACTGTGCTGTTTCTGATTTCATAAACGGTGCGGTTGTCTTAAAATAAAAAATATATATTATGAGAAAAACGAAGGAGTATCCAGATTTTTAGACCTTAGAATAGGGTCACCAAGAAAAGTGTGTTCTACTAAATAAACTCTTTGTAAATTTGCAGTCGATATACTGTTCACTATGATTCAAATAGCAAAGTTCACTTTTAATCCTTTTCAAGAAAACACATTTATTTTAATGGATGAAACGAAAGAATGCGTGATAATTGACCCGGGCTGCCAAACAAAAGCGGAAAAAGAGACACTAAGTAAATTTATTACTGAACAAGGATTAAAACCAGTACGGTTATTGAATACACATTGCCACGTCGATCATGTTTTTGGTAATTATTACGTGAGCGAAACCTATCACTTACCATTGGAGGCACATAAATTAGATTTACCAACACTGAAAATGGTTCCGCAGGCTTGCATGCTATATGGAATCAAAGAGTTTGAACTTTCACCTGAACCCACCTTATTTTTAGAAGAAGGAGATGTGATCACATTCGGTAACTCTTCACTAGACGTAATTTTCACTCCAGGACATGCACCCGGACACGTCCTTTTTTACGCGGCAGAAGATGGATTTGTGGTGAACGGAGATGTTTTGTTCGCGGGGAGTCATGGTCGAACAGATTTACCTGGGGGTGATTATGCCACGTTGAAAAAAAGCATTGTGGAAAAAATGTTTGTCCTTCCGGAAGAAACCGTCGTATTAACCGGCCATGGACCTGAAACGACCATTGGGCAAGAAAAAAAATCGAATCCCATACTTTATTAATTTGAATGAAAGGAGTGAATTTAAGCCTCCTCTTTTTCTACAAAAGCGCGATTTGGGCGCAAGGCATCACGTAAAATTTTAACATTTCCCTCTGCAACGGTCATATAAGCATAAGCATGTAAATCACCATTAGAATCTGTGCCACAATTAAAGTGCGTGAGTTTTTCTCGTTCCATAAATTCTTCTAGATGGATGACATGATGTTTTGCAGTTCCATCTGCAGTTTCACCGTAAAAATCCCAAATAAGGCGTATTTTTCGACTCACTGTAGAATGATTTTTCTAGTTTCCACGGCCTCGGCAGAGAACAGACTCAAAATATATGTTCCATCCGGAATATCGCTAATGTCCAATTGATAATTTGAGTTAAAAGAAGGCTGAGCGATATAGGTTGTGCGACCTTGCACATCTGAAAGCACTATAGACTCAATGTTTAAATCCGAAGCGTATGAAATATACAAAATGTCACCAACTAAAGGGTTTGGGTAAACTAAAATGGCCTCTTTCAAATCGTCTTCAATGGAAAGATTTCCCCAAGAGTCTTCAGCCTCAGCTCCACCCCAAATGTGATTTGCAATATGGGCGTTGTCAATGAAAGGATTGCGATTACCAGTGGCGGCATGAATGGCGTTATTACGATTTGTTTCATGAACGGATACAGGATCAAGTGCATTCCAATCCAATAATAAATCAACCATATTTCCATCTACCGCATTGGATGATCCAACAGCTACGGCACTAGGCAAACAACGATTTCCATAACGTACATACATATACATCACAATTCTCGCAGCATCCCCAATCCATTCATCACCTGGATACCAATTTGACCCTACTGTGCTAGCATTACCAGTGCCACTTGCGAACTGTCTATTTGATCGATTTCCGTTGGCTTGAACATCACTTGCTCTTAAATTATACGGGTCAGAACCTGGGCCACTTTCTCCTAGATTGGGCGAACCTAATGATTTAGGAAAAATATGCTCTCGGTTCCATTCACCAACTTCACCGCCGTTATCATTTTTATTGCGGGTTCTATCGTTAATAACGCTTCCGTCGTCGTCATTATAACCATAAATAAGTAATACAACTGAGCTATTAGTCGGATCTAAATCTGACGTTTTCAAGACATCCCAAACCTCAGAATAGGTTGTCGGTGAAGTATGCGTACTGGTAATTAAATCGCTTAATTCAGATTTTAATGCCAAGCCATTGAGGGTAAAGTCAATGCTACTATAATATGCTGGAACTTGACCATAACTTAAGGCAGAGCATAATAAGGTGAGCGAATAGAGAAGTTTTTTCATCAAGTGCAAATATACCGAATTCAATTGGCAATAGTCAATGTGCAATGATCTATGAAAATCGCTTGGATTTGATTAATTAATCAAATGATTGATTTGCATTGTTCGCCATTTCCAGCAAACGCTCATATTCATCTCCACTGATATCAGAATGGAAAAAATGAACTGGATCAATTTTTTTGCCATTTTTCTCAATTTCATAATGTAAGTGTGGAGCGGTAGATTTACCCGAACTTCCAACCAAGCCAATTAATTGACCTCGAACAACTCTGTCCCCTTTTTTAACTTTAAATCCACTAAGGTGCGCATAACGCGATTGATAACCGAAACCATGATCAATAATGATACAGTTTCCGTATCCCCAACGTTTTTCTTCAATCTCTTTCACAACACCGTTCCCCGTTGAATAAATATTGGTGCCTGTTTCGGCAGTAAAGTCTAAGCCCCAGTGCATTTTTTTCGTTTTGTAAATTGGATCAATTCTCCACCCGTAACCTGAAGAGATTCGGGTTAAATCTTCATTAGAAAGCGGCTGAATTGCTGGGATACTCGCCAACATTTGTTCTTTTTCTCTTGCTAACTTAATCACTTCATCATAAGAAATAGATTGGGCATAAATTCTTTTTTCTAAGGCCTTTATCAATTTTTTATTCTCGATAATTCGCTCAGAATGATTGAACCCTTTGATTTCTTCGTATTCCTCAGATCCACCAGTTCCTAGTTCACGCATTTGCTCTGGAAAAGGCTCGGCGTTAAATACAACGCGGTAAATTTCATTATCTCGTTTTTCTAGATCTTCAACAACGGCTGCAATTAGCAGCAATTCGTCGTTTATTTCTTTTATTTGCTTATTTAATTCTGCGTTCTCGCGCTCAAGTGATTGTTCGTTCGCCGATACAAATACAGAAGAAAATAAGACATAGAATCCGAATCCTAGAACTACCGCCGGAGCAATAACTAGTAATGTTCTTAAAATACGTTCTTTCCATGACAACTGTACCTTATCGTAAGAAAGGGTCTCTGGGTTATATCTGAATTTTTGCTTTTTCATGTTTGAGGTGTATGCTTAATTCACTTTTACAAAGGATTTTTTACTTTAAAAAATCTACCTTAGAAAGCGCAAATTTAAGGATAAAGAATAAATTTGCAATGCATTTAACAATCGTTAACATAATAGAGTAATGAAAATCAACGAGATACGACAGACATTTTTGGATTTTTTCGAAGGCAAAGGACATAAAATAGTTTCATCAGCACCAATGGTGGTTAAAAATGACCCTACACTTATGTTTACAAATGCCGGAATGAATCAATTTAAAGATTTTTTTCTGGGGTATAATGAAGCGAAGGATAAGCGCGTTACCAATACACAAAAATGTTTACGTGTTTCTGGTAAGCAGAATGACTTAGAAGAGGTGGGTGTTGATACATACCACCACACCATGTTTGAAATGCTCGGTAATTGGTCTTTTGGAGATTACTTTAAGGAAGAAGTGATTGCTTGGGCGTGGGAATTGTTAACAGAGGTATACAAACTGGATGTCGACAGAATTTATGTGACCGTTTTTGAAGGTGACGAGGCGGATGGAACAAGTGTAGATCAAGATGCAGTCGATATTTGGAAGAAGTATGTTGCTGTTGATCGCATAATCTATTCGGATAAAAGCGACAATTTTTGGGAGATGGGTGATACGGGACCGTGCGGACCATGTTCAGAAATCCATGTAGATATCAGAAATGAGGCTGAGCGCAAATTGGTTGATGGAAAGTCGTTAGTTAATAAAGATCATCCACAAGTGATTGAGATTTGGAACCTCGTTTTTATGCAGTTTAATCGTAAGGCAAAAGGTTCGTTAGAAGCACTGCCAGCGTCCCATGTCGATACAGGTATGGGCTTAGAGCGATTGGCAATGGTGCTGCAAAGTAAACAGTCAAATTATGACATTGATTTATTTCAGACATTGATTTCAAGCCTAGAAAAAATTAGTGGTAAAAAATATAAAGAAACCGAAGAAACGGATATTGCACTTCGCGTAGTTGCGGATCATATTCGTGCCATTGCATTTTCAATTACAGACGGTCAATTGCCGTCTAACAATTCAGCAGGTTATGTTATTCGTCGAATTTTGAGAAGGGCGGTGCGTTATGGCTATCAGAAATTAGACATTAAAGAACCGTTTATTTATAAAATGGTTGATCCGTTGGTGGCTGAAATGGGAGAGTCATTCCCAGAATTAGCAAAGCAAAAGGATCTGATTGAAAAAGTGATTCATGAGGAAGAAACGAGCTTTTTTCAAACTTTAGCAACGGGTATCAACAAGATTGATGGCTTAATTGCTACTCTAAAATCTCAAGGAAAAGATACGATTCCGGGAGATGATGTATTTAGATTGAGCGATACCTTTGGTTTTCCTGAGGATTTGACCCGTTTAATTGCTGGGGAAAATAATTTAAAAATCGATCACGAAGGATTTGAAAAGGCAAAGAAAGAAGGTCAGGATGTTGCGCGTGCAGCTACAAGTATTGAGTCGGATGATTGGGTAGAGATTCGTGAGGATGACGTTGAGGAGTTTATTGGGTATGATTTTTTAGAAACGAATGTTTCGATTATTAAATACCGAAAAGTAATTCAAAATAAGAATACTTTTTACCAATTAGTATTCAACATTACTCCCTTTTATGCAGAGGGTGGTGGACAAGTAGGAGATTCAGGATGGATAGCGTCTGAATCTGAAAAAGTGGTGATTTTCGATACTAAAAAAGAAAATAATTTAATTGTTCATTTGGCAAAAGATCTGCCGAAAGAACCAATGGGACATTTTAGAGCTTATGTCAGTGCTTCAAAAAGAAGACTATCAGAAGCGAACCATACGGCAACACATTTATTGCATCATACCTTAAGAGAACTGCTAGGAACCCATGTTGAGCAAAAAGGTTCATTAGTAAATGCGAAACATTTACGTTTTGATTTTTCGCACTTTTCTAAAGTGTCAGAAGAAGAATTAGAGACGATTGAAAACAAAGTAAATGAGGCTATTCAAGCAAATATTGCATTGAACGAGCGCCGTGCAGTTCCTATGGAGGTGGCTCATGAATTAGGGGCTATGGCCTTGTTTGGTGAAAAATATGGCGATTTAGTGCGAGTTATTCAGTTTGGAGATTCTGTTGAATTATGCGGAGGAACACACGTGAAATCAACCGGAGATATTCGATTATTTAAAATCACCTCAGAGGGTTCAGTTGCTTCAGGGATTAGAAGAATTGAAGCCATAACAGCTGATACGGCACAAAGCTACTTTAAAGAACGCGCAGATCAATTTGAAGAAATTTCGGCATTGTTGAAAAAACCGAAGAATGCTGTAAAAACTATTCATGAATTGATTGATAAAAACACGAAGTTAACTAAGGAGATTGAGCAATTGAAACGTGAGCAGGTGAAGCAATTAAAGGCAGGCGTTTTAGCGAAAATAGAAAGAAGAGGAGACATAAATTATGTATCCGAAATCCTTGATTTAGATAGTGGATCGATTCGAGATTTGTGTTTTCAGCTCAGAGGAGAAATAGATAATTTATTCGCTGTTATTGGCGGAAAAGCAGACGGAAAAGCAACGTTAAGCATTGTAATTTCAGAAGGTTTAGCGAAATCAAAAGATTTGCATGCGGGCAATTTAGTGCGAGAAACGGCGAAATATATCCAAGGTGGTGGAGGTGGGCAACCATTTTTTGCAACTGCAGGCGGAAAAGACAGTAGCGGTTTGAAAACAGCTATTGACAAAGTTTCAGAAATTACAGGAATTTAAGGCAATTATGGGGGATTGGTTCAAAGATAATAAGACACTAGCCTATGGCATTGGCGCAGTGGTTGCTTTAATAGTGGTATTGATCATTCTTGCCAAATTTTGGATATATGTCATTGTGGCAACTGTATGTATAGGAGTAGGCTATTATTTCGGTCGCCGTCACAAAAAAGAAAGCAATGCTAAAGCTTATAAGAATGAAGAGCGAACAGGCTTTTTATAGTCGCAGACTTAGCCCTAATTCAAAGTGTATGTAATCAAAGGTTTTATTGAAGGAGACTTCTTTAAAGCTATCCCCTATCACAGGTCTGTATTGAATGGTTCCTAAACAGACAAATATTAAATCTATTGTGCAATTCGACCAATTAGGGGTGGCATTTTAAATATTAACGAGAAATAGGCAGATCAATACGAAAACCGAAGGCTAAACGGGCATCATGCGAATAACTTGGGTTCTAATCAATGCTCAAGATGCGCACATCATAAACAATGTCGGTGTTTTTAGGAACAAGATCAACCAAACCTTTAGACCCGTAAGCTAGTTTTGAAGGAATTTCAATAAAAGCATTTTCTCCAGAGCGAACGACTTTCATACCTTGGTGTAAGCCGTCAATTACATTGTCATTTTCAAATCGAAAACTAAATGGTTGACTGTCTTTGAATGAATTGTCATAAAGGCCACCTTTGCTGCCTTTTCTATAAGCGAAATAATCAAAAGTGATTAATTGGTCTTTTTCGGGTTTATTGGCGCTAGTATTTTGTTTCCAAGTATAAATCTTAACGCCCTCACTTAAAACAATTGGTGTTACGCGCTCAACAATTTCAATTTCAACAATTAAATCAGCGTCAGGAGGAACAATGGAT
>Ga0213869_10001490_pt1 | contig 17457 bp, 17 predicted proteins | sample PICome_10_FD_160083 | JGI IMG/M metagenome (GOLD analysis project Ga0213869, IMG submission 160083) | Coastal seawater microbial communities near Pivers Island, North Carolina, United States - PICO132 | ecosystem: Environmental > Aquatic > Marine > Coastal | place: USA: North Carolina...
GACGATGAAACGCTTAAGAAAATGACCAACGATGCGATGCGCAAAGTGATGTCATCAGAGGATCTCAAGGAAGGGTTGAGCGCATTCATCGAGAAGCGTCCACCGAACTGGCAGGGCCGCTAGTTCAAAGTCGTTTATACGTGGTGATCAAACGTGCAACAATTCCGGCACGCTCGTAGAGGTTCTTAGTGTGGCGATCCCCTGGAAGCGCTTGCCCCTCGACTGCCTCGGCGCCGTGCTCGACTGCGCCCGCGATGGCTGCGGTAAGCATTCCGTCGCCGAAACCCAGTTCGCGCGCCTCAGGCGTCACCCAGACCTGCTCGACGCGCACAATGCGGTCTGACCCGAGCACTGCGACAAGGTAGCCCACAACAACTCTCTCAATGTGCGCCACCCAAACGTCGGCGGTCAAAAAACGTTCTGTCCACGCTTCACCAACTTCTGGATGTTCGATTAACCAGCGCTCGCCACCGCGCTGACCAATTAGGGCACCGCGAGCCTCACGTTCGAGCAGTTCAATGTCAGCAGCATCATTGGCTGCTGCGCGGCGCACCGTTGGATCGAGCACGTTAGACCTCCTTTAATTGCCGAATTCTTCCCAACACGGTGCGCCGTTGTCGATGTGCTGTTTCATAAGCCTCAAGAGCATTGAGTTCGCTAAGAGTGAGCCCAGACAACTTGCTCACGATCTGCGAGGCCGGAAGTTGGTCATAGTCGGGCAGCGCCAATTCAGCGAGTCCCAGAGCCAATTTTACCGTGCCTTCTTCTGCGGCTTCGTTGTTTGCCTCATCTGGCTGAGGTGCGCGTGAGCGGTCCGAATCTGAGCGAGCCGCAGGCGGTGTGAGCCGTCGACGCAGCTCGATAGCGCCCTGATCAACGGCCATCTTTCCGATAAACCGCGCGAATGCGATTTGCTGGCGCGCCTTGGTCACGGTTCCTGGAAAATCGTCGGCCAACTGTGCTCCGAAACCGATCGGGGCAAAGACCGCAACAGCAATCGCCCGCTCCAGGGGCGTTGAAGCTGGCGACGCCATCGAGACCAGCGCTCAAGAAAAGATCGGGCAGTCGTCGTCGCCGACGGGGCAATTGGGAGCAGATGTCTTGACGAGAAGGAAACAAGAACTGCAGAGCTGCTCGTTCTGCTGCTTCGGCTGAAGCCGCTCGTCACCTTCACCTTTTGGCTCCGGCTCGTCCGCCTCTTCTTCTTCCTCTTCGTCCGCTACCACGAGACGATCTTTCAGAATTTTGTCAAGATCCTCTTCGACGTCATCATCGAGTAGCTCATCATCATCGTCATCATCATCAGTAGATTTACGCCGCGTCTTCGGGGCTTCGTTTTCGACCTCGTCGTCGTCATCAACCACAACGTCGTCGTCGTCGTCATCGGGGGCTGCGCCGTCGTCATCGTCATCGAGGTCGTCGACGTCGACATCCTCTGCTTCATGCTCGACTTCTTCTTCGTTGATTTCGTCTTCAGCCATTTTACCGTTGTCGCCGTTCGCACTCGTTTGGATTGACCTCGCTCTTGCGAGGACCGTTGCGGGCGGAGCATACGCTTACTGATGACCAGAGGTTAGGTAACAAACTTGTGACACCAGTCACAGTCGCATCTTTCACGTTTCCGCAGCGTCTCGGCGGGCCTCAGCGCGACGCTCCGCCTCCAGTCGCTCCAACTCGGGGGCTTCATTCGTCATATGGTTCATTGCGGCCGAGATTGCATGGTGGCCAGCTTTTTCGCTGATCAGGCGGTGCATCTCGAGCGCTACACGACGGTACGACGGGTGGCCTTGCGGCGACGACCGCAATTCAAGCATGTGAATTGCCTCACGAGCATTAAATTGCATCGCGTAGCGCATGCGATAGGCCATCGAAACGGCGTAGGGAGCCTGCTCAGAGAAGTCCTTGTTCAATGCGTCATACAGTCCGGCGGACCGGTGCATCGCTTCGTCGAACTGCTCTCCAACGCCAGCCTCGTCAACCAGTTCAGGTCGCGTGTAGCCGTGGTTGGGAGTGAGTCGCTGCCATTCAATTGTGAGCATGCGATGGCGTTGCATGTCGCGGAACGCCCCGTAGTCGCTGAGTACATCGAATCGGTAGAAGCTGCGCTCAAACGCTCGACCTGGCTTGTGCCGACGGTTGTCGCGTTCGCCAACGTACGCACGCATCAGCGAGACCTTCTCATCGATACCGAGGTGACGGACCTTTTCAATGAGTTGGTGCTCGGGAAGTGACGAGTGGGAGTAACAGATCGCAGCTAGGATTTTTTCCTCAGCCTCGGGATCGAAGTCGACAAGTTCAACTTCTGGAGCGACCTCAACCGGAGACGCGCCGAAGAGCTCTTTGACGATCGCCGACGTATCTGCGCGAGTCGACGCTAGGTATTCGCTCCAGCGACCGCCACGTTCAGGGAGATCTATCCGTCGTAGAAAACTCGGAATTACCTTGCGCAGTTCGTGAAGCATTAGGTCGGCGTAATCGCGTGCCTCTGGCAGCTCGCTCGCTCGCATCCGCAGCAGAAGCGCCTCAAAGGCTTGACCTGTGCCGTAGATTCCGACGTTCGAGGTTGCTGCGGCTGGCAAGATACCGCGCACGGCATCAAGCGCCTTGGCCTTCGTCGCTGTTCGGTAAACAAACTCGCTGCTGTCGCCGCGATCGACCGAATTGCGGACGTGCTCAGTAACCAAATCGGCGGAGTGACTGTATGCGTCGAAGATACGGTCAAGGTCACCCACATATCGAGTACCAAGTGGGCCAGCAAGCACGGCCGGATCGCGGTAGTAGCGATAACGGCCTCCAAGGCGAGAGTCATATGCTATGTAACGAGTGCTTTGCTCGAGGTAGCTCATCAAACGGCCCCACTCGAGCACCTTGGTGAGAATATTCGATGCCTGCTCACAGGCAAGGTGGACTCCTCCGAGCTGTGCGACTGAATCATCGCCGTAGTCGAAAAACACTCGTTCGTACAGCTCTTCGGCGCGATCGAGCCCGACAGTGGCATCAACAGAAAGGTCGCCCGAGATGTCAAGATCACCGACAAACTCGTCAAGGAATAGTCGGCGCAATGATTTCGGGCTCCGGCTATAGCGCGCAAACAACGCGCCTTTCACAACCTCGGGCAAGTTGACAAGCGCGAACACCGGCCCATCAAGGTTGGTGAAGTAGCGACGGAGGATGTCAGACTCGCTTGGCGTGAAAGACTCTGGGACGTAGACGACCACGGATCTGTACTCTACGACCGACTAAGCCCTCAGACGGGGATTCAACTTGAGGTCATACTGTTTGCGTATGGAGACCGCAACAATCCCAGTCATTGCAACCGCTCTGCCTGCCATCACTGTGGTCTTGAGGTGATCCAAAGCCATTCTCATGGTGTCGGTTACTGCCGCCAGCATCGTCGGAACCGGTCCCGAACTCAGAGCGATTGCTCTACCCGTCAAAGTGGCTGTCGTCATCGTCCTGTTGAACGATGACGACAGCCACTTGTTTCCCGACTTCTCTGCTCGTTGGAGCTGCCGACTTGCCTCTCTCACGTCAGCCTTCCCCCTCACGATGTTGATCGGCCTGCGCCCTAGCCGCAGCGGATTTATTAAATGCCTGACGCAGATGCATTTCGGCTTACCACCATGCTGACGTCCGGCAACAACGCACCCGGCGGTGCCGCCATGTCGAATCCTGACGGCCCGCAAGAAACGGCTCGCAGGCCGTCGCTTTTGGTCTGAACCCTGGTCTCGTGGTTTCAGTCGCCAGGTTTACGCTCAAGCGTAAATCGTCGCAGCATCCGGCTTGACGATGATCTCGACCCGCCTCGCTGACGCTGCTCGAGTACCGTCAATGCTGATCTGCATTGCACGATCGAACTCCCATGTTCGCTTTCTAAAGGACCGAGTCTCGATCTGAGGGTGAGGAACATGCTGATTTCCTGGAAGTCGGCGGCGGGCTTCCCACCGCTGCCTTGCTCCAAAGTCGGCATTCCACTCACAGCTTTCAGCGCGGCCATCGTTTGGATGACCGCGGGCAACCACATGCCAGTCGCCGATGAATTCGGCGTTCATGATCATGATCACTGGCCCACGCCACCATCCGCCTCTGACAGTCGGCAATTGGATCAACACGTGCGCGCAGGCGTGTTGGGGCTCGCCATCGTCAAGCGTCACCCGCAAGAGATCGATCGGCAGTTTTAGGACCTTCTCTCGCCCCACAGGGTTGCGGCCACCGATGGTCCGATGCAGATCACCGCCAGCAACCGCCACCGGACGGGCGGAACCATCACGGAGCGCACTAGTAATTACCGCATCACCGACGAGATACCGAAGCTTGTCGGGTCGGTCGACGGTGGCACCCCACGGCTCACCTGGTTCGATGGTCATACCGGTTCAGCCTGCGGCGTAGTCGGCGCAGCACTATCGGAAACAACACCTCGGAACGCAGCCTCAGCCGCTTGACTAGCGGCTCGCCGAGTCGCTTCCGACGGAGCGACTATCGCCAGCTGGCGGAGTAGGTCAACCAGCTGGCGGGTCGTTCGAACAAAGTCCCCGCCGGTCAATTCATCGGCGTCGACCACCTCAGCGAATCCCTCACCAGCTACCCAGGCATAGGCAATTGCCGCAAAAGTTGGGTCGGGACCCCGATGCTCGTTAACTCCCGCAGAGCGCTCATGCGCTGCCAGATCTTCACTGATCGCGGCAATTCGCTGCCAGCGTCCACGGATCTCGTTGTTGCTGAACCACGGCCGAGGTGGCGGTTCGGGACTGCGATGTTCGTACACAAGCGTCGAGACAAGGGAAGCAAGATCCGCCGCGCTGAGACCGTCGAGTAGGCCGGCACGAACAACTTCCGCAACGAACAGATCAGATTCGTGAAAAATTCTCGCCAACAGCTCACCATGAGACGTCAGGCCCCAACCAGCGACATCAACGTAACCGAGGGCTTCGAGCACGCCGAGAATCCGGTCGAAATCGCGTGCAAGCGTCTGCGTCTTACCGCGGACACGTTCCTCGATCTCGGTGACCTCACGGGCGAGTCGTGCGGCTTGTCCAGCAGCCTGCATCCGCTGTTTCAACTTTGGGTCCTGGGCAACTGGGTGCAAATCGGCCTGAATGTTGTCGTGGCGACCTCGACGATTCGAGGTGTTCTGGGGTTGAGTAAGACTCGTCTTGCGAAGCCGATACGAAACCTCCTGGCGAAATTCTTTCCGATTCGGCGCAAAATTTGATGGCATCTTGACCGAACCGAGTGCAGCAGGAACCGCATCGAAGTCTTCGGCGGTGGCTTGTAGGGAAACTCCGCCTTTGTTGACCACTCGAAGGCGCGCACCGTCCTTCCGACTCGCAGTGGTCATCACCACGACGGGACCACGGTGCTTGCCTTTCACCAAATAGATGACCGCACCCGGTGACAGCCGTTTCAAAGCGGCTTCGATCTCTTCGACACGTTCGACACGGCCAAATCGGCGCGCCTCGCGCTCAGCATTGCGTAGCGTGCGATATTCATCGATGTCACCCAACGGACTCGTCGCCTCTGCTTGAAGTTCGGCCAAAGCGTGCCGACGACGCTCGAGCCGCGCCTGCATCTTCACGATGTCTCGATCCGCCTGGTACTGAGCAAAGGAGAGATTAAGAAGGTCGTGGGCTCGCTCGCTCTCGTAGGTGCGAATCAGATTCGCCGCCATGTTGTAGGTCGGTCGGAAGGCTGATCGAAGGTGGAACCGCGAGCTGCCTGCAAGCTTGGCTACGTCGTCAAATCGTACCCACGGTGACCACAGCACCACAGCGCTCCCCCGGTCATCGATACCTCGCCGACCGGCTCTTCCCGTGAGCTGGGTGTACTCCCCTGGTGTGAGCTGTTCGTGGTGTTCACCGGTGAACTTGGTGAGCTTCTCGATCACGACACTGCGTGCTGGCATGTTGATGCCAACTGCAAGAGTCTCGGTTGCAAAAACCGCCTTAACGAGACCTGCGATGAAGCAGGCCTCAACGACTTCTTTCATCGGCGGAACCATGCCAGCGTGATGTGCTGCCACTCCCGCTGTGAGCTGACGAACAAACTGTTCGAAACCCAAGACAGCAAGGTCAGCCGAATCGAGGGCCCCTAGTCGGTCATCAATGATGACTCGGATCTCAGCTTGCTCGGCCTCGGTCGTCAGGCGCACCCCAGCGTCAACACATGACTTTGCAGCTACATCACACTGATTGCGGCTGAAGATGAAGAAAATTGCTGGCAGCATCTTGCGGTCATTGAGCAACTCCAATGTCTCGACCCGTCCGGGCGGAACCAGCTTGCGACGACGCGCACCGCTAGCTTTTCCCGTACGGTTCGATTCCTTGCGATTCCGTCCAGCGTTTGATCTCGGCGGATGCCGGATTGCCGACTCGTCAAGCTGCACGGCATCCCGGTTGACCGCTCCCCCAACGAATATCGGGAGTAATTGCAGCCGATCCTCCGTTCGGTCCTTCGCAAGGTATTGATTGGCTAATTCAACCGGTCGACGCATCTCGGTGATCGCTTCGGTTGCGCCGCGCACGGTACTGATCCACTCGGCGAGTTCAGCGACGTTGCTTACCGTCGCTGAAAGACACACCAGGCGCACGTGGTGCGGTAAATGGATCATTACCTCTTCCCAAACCGGCCCACGAAACGTGTCCTGCAGAAAGTGCACTTCATCCAAAACTACGAGACCTAAATCGTCGAGCGTTCGTGACCTGCCATAGATCATGTTTCGCAGCACTTCGGTGGTCATGACAACTATTGGCGCATCCCCGTTGATCGAGTTATCGCCCGTTAGTAGACCGACCTTGTCTTCTCCGTGGAGTGCGATGAGGTCTCGATACTTCTGGTTCGACAATGCCTTGACCGGCGCCGTGTAGAAGGCGCGTTTGCCATCACGGACGGTCACATCAATGCCGTACTCGGCAACTACGGTCTTACCGCTGCCGGTGGGTGCCGCGACGACGACGTGTTTGCCATCGTCAAGGGCGTCAAACGCCTCGTACTGGAATCGGTCGATCGGAAAGGAGTAGCGAGCAGTCAGCTCATCTCGATCGGAGCGCATGCGGCGATCCTCAGGCTTCTTTGGGTCGCTTACGCAACACGAGGAACCCGATAAAGATCGCCACGAAATATAGAAAGAGCATTGGGAGCGCCAACATCATCAAGGTGACCGGGTCCCCTGACGGCGTGATAACAGCAGCGAGAATAAAGACGCCAATCGTGGCGTACCGCCAGCTCTTTAACAGTGTCCGGGGGGTGACAACGTTGACAAGCTGAAGAAAAACGAAAAGGACCGGTAGGAGAAAGCCGACGCCAAAGGCGAATATCATCAACCCGATCAGACTGATGTAACTGCTGACCGTGAAGAGTTCTCCAACATCTTCGCCAGCCCAGCCGATGAGGAACTCGAGAGCTCTGCCAACCGTGATGTAGGCGAGCGCGCCACCTGCGGCAAACAACACGATCGAGGACACGACAAACGGAATCGCGTACTTCTTTTCTTTGGCGTGCAGTGCTGGCACGACGAACCGCCAAATTTGCCACAGAATTACCGGCAACGCCACAATGAGGCCCCCGTACATACCTACCCGAATACGCGTGGAGAGTCCCTCAGTCGGGGAGGTGATGAACAGGTTCGGATCGCAGAACTCCTCGGACTTGCTTGTGCAAAGATCAACGTATGGCTGCTTGAGGAATTCGAGCACCTGGTCATACAACGCAATGATGACCACCATTCCAATGAGCACAGCCAACGCCGCTCGGATGATCCTGGTTCGGAGCTCACTGAGGTGTTCGGTGAGGGTTTGCGCATCTTCGGCCGGCTCTGCCACCTGTTCGTCCGCAGTCACGTTGACTCTTCTGATGGTTCGTCGGGCGGCTCGTCGGGTGACGCAGGTGTGGCGAACGAATCTGCGCTGCTATCAGGCGGCGCACTGAGTGGCGTCGTCGGCGCCGATGCCTCATGTGCCTCGCCACTCGGGATCTGTTCGACGGGGCCGCGAGCCATTGACGCAGCAATTTGATTGATTTTCGGGCCGTTCGCCAATGTGATTTCGTCTGCGGCAGCCGAGTCGGAAATTGTTAACGATGCATCGCTTACCGGAGTATCTAAAGTTGCGGCAAGCATTGCGGCGTCCGCTTCTGAACGCAGACGCGCCTCAGTCTCAGACTCCTCGGCCACGAGTGCAGGATCTGCAGCCTTCTTGACGAGATCAGCAGTCTCGCGCACCTCGCGCATTGGTTCGTCGAGGGCAGACTTCAGCTCGCTCTGAAACCCGTTGCCCATTTTCTTCAGCTCGCCATAGGTTTGAGAGAACTTTCGTATGGCGTCGGGTAGTTTTTCCGGACCAAGGACGACGAGGGCGAGAAGCAGGATGACGATGATCTCGCTGCCCTGGAGATTGAACACGTCGTTGAGTCTACGGGGCTGCCATCATCTGGGCAGTGCAACAGCGTCTCCCTTCCCGCCTTGATCCCCCGATTACCTTCGCGCATCGCGGCGCGCGAGCCCACTTACCTGAGAACACGATCGAGGCATTCCAGTTGGCCCTGCGGCTCGGTGCCTCCGGCTTAGAGAGCGATGTCTGGCTGACCTCCGACGGCGTTGCGGTTCTCGATCACGATGGTGTTGTCAAGCGCGGCATTCGCCGACGCGCAATCAGTGAAGTCGCTCGAGGCGACCTTCCCGAGCACATTCCAACACTCGCCGAGCTGCTATCGGCCTGCGGCGTTGGCTATGAACTGTCGCTCGACATTAAAGACCCTGAGGCAGCGGAGGCAATCGTCGAGGTAATCCAAGGGCATGATCCCGACATGCTCAATCGGACCTGGCTTTGCGAACCTGACTTCGAACGGTGTCTGCGATATCGCCCGTTATTTCCTGACGTACGAATTCTAAATTCCACACGGCTAGATCGTTTGCGTGAGGGCCCAGAACGCCGGGCTGCTTCACTCGCTCATCACGGCATCAACGGCATCAACCTGCATCGGATTGATTGGAACGGTGGACTCGCTGCACTTTTTCACCGTTTCGGGTTGGTCGCGTTCGGCTGGGACATGCAGTACGACTATCAGCTGCAAACGGCGTTTCGCATGGGGCTTGATGCGGTCTACAGCGACCACACCGACATCATGATGGAAACTTTCCGCCATGAGGTTGGCGGGCAGCTGCCCTGAAACCTGAGACGCCTCCGTCAGGCGCCGCAAAGAGAGTCAGTTCTCACAGCCATTGCCAGTTGTGGCGAGGCCAAAAGACGATAAATGCGCGACCAACCAAGTCATCTTCACTAATGGGCCCTAGCGCTCGGCTGTCTTGGCTTCCGCCCCGATTGTCGCCCATCACGAAAACATGGTCGTCGGGGACCACTTGCGATGTGACATCTGGACCACAGGTACCAGGGGCCCGATCGGCTTCATCCAAATAGGGCTCGTCGAGAATCTGTGGAGCATCACTACCCTGCTCGGTGATCCGCACAACGCACCCGGTCATCTCGATGGTCTCACCGGGCAGCCCAACCACGCGTTTGATCAAATCGCGTTCAGAGGTCCCGGTTATCTGGTGCAACACTACGACATCGCCACGGTTTGGGTCGTGCAGCCGATACGACAATTTGTTAACAAACACGCGATCGCCCGTCTCAAGCGTTGTCGCCATCGATTGACCTTCAACCACAAAGTGGGCGAGAACAAAGCCACGGACAACGAAGGCAACAAGCAACGCGACAGCGATGACCGCAACCCAGTCAAAGAAGGCCCGCGCACCAGATGACCGCTCAGGCGCAGGCTCGCTGTCTGGAACCTCACCACTGCCGTGTGGGTGTTGTTTGCGAACTACAAGGTGAGGCTCGTTCACGCTGGAATCAGCTAATTCATCACCTGTCGGTCCCTCCGGGCACGGGAGCGGCGGACCGTTGTCTTCAATCGTCACGAGCGCCTAACCGTACCGGCCGCATGCGAGTGATTGGTGTCAGAGCGAATCGATGAGCTGTTCTACCCGTTCATCTTGGCTCTTAAACGGATCCTTGCACAAGACCGTGCGTTGGGCCTGATCGTTGAGTTTGAGATGAACCCAGTCAACCGTGTAGTCCCGCTTGCGTTCCTTTGCGCGCTTCACAAATTCACCACGCAATTTCGCTCGGGTGGTCTGTGGCGGAACGTCGATCGCCGTGTTGATGTCCACGTCAGAGCAGATCCTTTCAACGAGACCCCGATCTTGCATCTTGTAGAACGGGCTGCGACCCCGGCTCACATCGTGATACTGCAGATCAAGAAGTTGTGTTCGGGCATGACCGAGAGGCAGGTCGTGGCGTTCACGGAACTTCTCAATCAGTTTGTACTTAATGACCCAATCGACCTCACGATCGAGCTTGAGCGGATCATCCTCGATGGTGCTAACGCAATGCTCCCACATCTCCAGCGCCTTTTGTTCTAGCGGCGGGAAGCCCGGGCCGTCGGCGTACCTCAAGGCACGATCTAGGTACTCACGCTGAATATCCAGGGCGCTGACCTCACGACCGTTGGCCAGTCGCACTGTTCGTCGGCAGGTGGTGTCGTGGCTTATCTCTCGAATAGCTCGAATCGGATTTTCAAGAGTCATATCGCGCAGTACGACGTTCGGATCTTCAAGCATACGAAGCATGCACGCTGCAGCGCCGACTTTGAGGAACGTTGTGTACTCGCTCATATTTGAGTCACCGACAATGACATGTAATCTGCGGTACTTTTCGGCGTCAGCATGCGGCTCGTCGCGGGTGTTGATGATCGGACGGCTTCTCGTGGTCGCCGACGACACGCCTTCCCAGATGTGCTCTGCACGCTGTGCAATCGAATAAGAGGCACCTCGTGCCGTCTGGAGCACTTTGCCAGCGCCCGAATAAATTTGGCGACTGACAAAAAATGGGATCAGCACCTCGGCATATTTGCCCAAATCATCGTCGCGATTCGTGCAGTAATTTTCATGACACCCGTATGAGTTGCCCGCTGAGTCAGTGTTGTTCTTGAACAGGTAGATCGTGCCACGAATGGACTCCTCCGCTAGGCGCTGCTCCGCTGCCTCGACCAGCTGTTCGAGGATTCGCTCTCCTGCCTTGTCATGGACAACACACTCGTACAACGAATCACATTCGGGTGTTGCGTACTCGGGGTGCGAGCCAACGTCTAGATAAAGACGTGCACCATTCTGGAGAAACACGTTGGAGCTGCGCCCCCACGACACGACGCGCCGGAACAGATAACGAGCTACCTCGTCAGGGCTCAGGCGACGTTGCCCACGAAGTGTGCAGGTAATCCCGTATTCATTCTCGAGGCCGTAGATTCTGCGCTCCACTAGATGCACCTCATGTGGGAAACATATCCCAGCTGTATTCAGTGTGTACGAGCGTTCGGAAAGAGTCGCAGGAAGTTTTCGGCATAGAATTGTCCGCGTCGCCAGCGACCGGTCGCCAAACGCTCTTTCAAAGCGCCCGATCGGGTCCTTTCCGCCCTCCACATGCGGGTAGTCGCTGGAGAACAGGTAAAGGTCATCCGCTAACGCATCGATCAACGCTCCGACATCTTCGAAGACGAAGGGCGTGAAGGCCAACTGCTCCCGAAACTTTTCCGATGGCGTTCTCTTCAGTTCAGCAAGATACTGATCAACCTTGCTCCATAAGCGAATGGCCCAATCGAGCCGCTGAAGCATCGCAGGAACCCAACCAGCACCGAGTTCAACGCTGCCCCCCTCGGAGCTTTGGGTAGCGCTCAAAAATTCCGTCCATCACCAAGTCAAATAGGAACGATTCCGGCCCTTGGTGCATTACGGCCATGTCTTTGCTTCGCACATTCTCACCGCCAACCATCCAGTCACGAACGGGGGCTCGACCTGTGTTGGTCCACTTCGGGTCGAGCTGTAGCGGTGCGCCACCGACATGTAGGCGAAGGGCGGTTCCGATCCGGCGAGGCGCTCCCACAAAGGGTGGAGATCGACGTGACCGGGTGACATGTTGCCCGGCGCGTAGTGCGGCACCAGATTGCTTCCATCCCCGCTATGAGCGCAAACGGGAATGACGAGCGTTAGGCGAGGATGGCGGCCAGTTCTGTGGCGTCAATTCGACTAAAGCACCGGCGGCCGTGACTGCGCGATAACTCAGCTACTTCAAGTTCTGCCGCCGATATCTCGCGGTCGGGTCCACTTAAGGCATTTAGACCGACATGAACGGCAGCGGAACGACCAAGCCCTGCACTCCAAGTCGCAGCGAGTCGTTCGCGTACCGCCTCAGCATCTCCTCCAATTGCGGCATAGTCGCGGGCATCGACAACGGTCCCGTCATAGAGCAAGTGGAACATCTGGTCGCCCTCCTCAGCCAAGCCGACTTCGGCGACGAGGATTTCGACCTCCATGGGCTTCATTTCATGGGTAAATATGTTGCCGAGCATCTGTGCATAGCTATTGGCCAAGCTGCGTGCGTCAACGTCATCGCGCGAGTATTGGAAACCCTTCAGGTCCGCCGCGCGAACGCCAGCAACGCGCAGTTGGTCAAACTCGTTGTACTTGCCGACGCCGGCGAATGCGATGCGGTCGTAGATCTCGCTGACTTTGCGCAGCGTGTCTGACCCGTTTTCAGCAACGATCACTAGTCCTTCGGTGTACCTCAATGCAACGAGTGCCCGCCCGCGCGCGATGCCCTTACGCGCATAATCGGCGCGATCCTTCATCATTTGTTCAGGAGCAACGTAGAAGGGCTGACTCATCGGTGACTCGCCTCCTCGCGGATACTGTCGAAACGTGTAAATAAATCGACGTCGTCGATTCGCTCCCACCCATCGACATCTATTGCCGCAACGACGGGATAAATCCCGCGGAGTACGTCAGGACCTCCTGTTGCACTGTCGGCATCTGCTGCCTCCCAGAGCGCGCGGCAGGCGAGTTGAAGCGCCTCATCACGACCAAGTTCGGGGTGGTAGCCGACCTTCATCACCGTGCTTGCATGCAAGCTACCGGAGCCCGTCGAGACAAAATCTCGCTCCTCGTAGCGTCCGCCTGTGGCATCAAAGTCCCACAACCGGCCAGCACTGCGACGGAGGTCAAAGCCAGCAAAGATCGGGACGACGACCATCCCCTGCATCGCCGCAGGCAAATTGCCTCGAACCATAGCTGAGAGTTGATTCGCTTTGCCCTCAAGGCTGAGCGCATTGCCCTCAACCTTCTCGTAATGCTCGAGTTGGAGCTGGAACATCTTGACCATTTCCATCGCCGGTCCAGCAGCCCCTGCAATAGCCACAGCGCTGTGACGATCTGCCTGGACAACCTTTTCCATCGACCGATGCGAGATCAGATTGCCAGACGTCGCTCGGCGATCTCCGGCCATCACGACACCATCGGCAAACTTCACGGCCACGCACGTCGTGGCGTGCGGTACCGATAGTTCGTGGCCGGGCACCGCCGGAGTGAGCACTGAAGAATGCGAAGTCATCCCTATACGACGAAGTAGCTCCGGAAAGTTCGACCCGGGGTCGTCACCGGGCGTGAAGAACGGCATTGCCACGAGCTACTGACCGCCCTTTTGCACATAGGACTTCACAAAGTCCTCGGCATTCGTTTCGAGAACGTCATCAATCTCGTCAAGGAGGTCGTCGATGTCGGCTTTAATCTTCTCGCCGGTCTCGGTGACCGCATCAGCAGCCGTGTCAGGAGTCTCAGGTTTCTCATGGGTCGTCTTGGACTTCTGGATCCGTTCAGCCATTGATTTCTCCTATTTCTGACTTGAGCGAGCTTTCGGCCCGGTTTCGTTATTGGCCCAGTCGGTTGAGCAACTCACGCGCAGTGGCACTCTCATCAATCAACGTACCAACGTATTCAGCCGTCCCACGCAACGGTTCCATCATCGGCACGCGCCGAAGTGGATCCCGGCCAATGTCAAAGACCAAGGAGTCCCAATTGGCGGCAACAATGTCGTCCGGGAACTTCTCTAAACAGCGACCACGGAAGTAGGCTCGGGTCCCCTCCGGAGGCGCTGTCATGGCTGTACGGGCTTCTGCGGCGGTCACGATTGTGTCGAGGCCAGCACGAAGCGCCAGGCACTTGTCCACCCGCATGTCGTGATACTGCAAATCGATCGCCTTAAGTCGCTGCGAGCCGGGTTTAAGGTCGTGGCGATCAGAATAGCCATTGACAATGCGACGCTTGGCGACCCAGTCGACCCAGTGCGCTACCGACTCGGGATCATGCTCGAGGCCGGTGAGAACCTGCTCCCACTTCTTCATGACATCAGCTCCGACAGCCGCTCCAACAGATGCGAGACCACGCGCCTGGACGTATTTCTGCGCCCGCTCGAACAATCCCCATTGAACCTCAAGCGCAGTTGCACGGTTGCCGTTCCGCAACATGATCGTCTGGCGAAGCGATGGATCGTGGCTTACCTGACGAATAGCCGGCACAGGGTTACCCAGGGTCCACTCGTCGCCGAGTTCATCATCCTCGATCATGGACAAAATGATTGCCGTGGTACCCACCTTGAGGTACGTCGCCATTTCGCTCATGTTTGCGTCACCGACGATGACATGCAGTCGCCGATACTTTTGCGGATCAGCGTGCGGTTCGTCGCGGGTGTTGACGATCGGGCGTTTGAGCGTGGTCTCGAGACCGACCTCTTCTTCGAAGAAATCGGCTCGTTGGCTGATTTGGTAGCCGATGTCATCGCTGGGTCGGCCCGGCAGCTCACAGCCGACCTTGCCGGCTCCGGTAAATATCTGCCGTGTAACAAAGTGCGGCGTGATTTGGCTGGTGAGCCGACCGAACGGGAGCTCTCGTGCTAAAAGATAGTTCTCGTGGCAACCGTAGCTATTGCCCTTGCCGTCGGAATTGTTCTTGTGGATGATGATCTCGGCGCTGTCGCCAAGCAGCTCCCGGGCGAAGACCATCGAGTCACGAACAATTTCGTCGGCGGCACGATCCCACACGACTGCCTCTCGAGCGTCGACGACCTCAGGTGTCGAGATCTCTGGATGAGCATGATCGACGTAATACCTAGCGCCGTTGGTTAGAACAGCATTGACCAGAGTAGTTTCGACCTCTGGAGCGATGGACGCGTCCATGGTGAATCCGCGTGCGTCGGTTGTCGGTTGCTCGTCTTCAAAGTCCCATCCGATGCGACTCACTTGCCGCTGCGCTGCAACGTACGCGTTAATCAGCGACGACGACGCCGCAACAGGATTGTTATCCCCGCCGCGCACGAAGATGCCGTACTCGGTCTCTATCCCGAGCACCTTGGGCAAAGCCATTCCTTGAACCTATCCCGACCCCGCCGAGCAGGCCAGTCAGAATGGCCGACTCCGCTGATGATCAGAGCACCTCGAAGGTCAACCCCGCATGCTCGATGAGCCGACTAATCAGATCGTCGCCGAGCGCAGTGGCGGGCGTCCAGAAGCCACCAGTGACTTCCGACTCAAGCAGCGTAAAGGCCGACTCGCCAAGCATCTTCGAAGTCGAACCGTACCCTGGATCGAGGTCGCCCGTCACCTTCGTCATGATCTCATCGCCCGACGCCGTGGTGCCATGGAATCGAATATCGAAGAAGCCCTGCTCTTGCGCGGCGAGCGAAGGACCCTCGCCAGGCTCTGGGAGGAAATGGCCGATCATCTTGCGCATCGGGCTTAGCGCTGCTGCCCCCGCCACCAAGCCCATTGCGCCGCTCAGCGACATCGCCTTCGCCCGGGCACCGAAGCCCTCGCCCATCATCATTGCCTCGCCGTAAGTAAAGTCATCTCCCCACGGGTGATCGAGGAGCGCATGGGTTCGGAAGACCACGCGTGTGTTAGTTCCCGCCATAACAAATGGGGCCAACCATGAATCAAGACCCTCGTCGTACTGCGGAAGGGTCACGTTCGGTTGGTCGGGCCCCGTCCGGTCGCCTTTCGGAGCTATGGCGTACGGGTTACTCAGGACGTGGCGCAAGCTCGGATCAGCTGAAACTTCTTCCATCATGTTCATCATCGAGGCCACCGTGCCGCCGCTCGCTCCCCCTCTCATTGCCTTGACCCCCATCGAGATCGACACGCATGGCTCACCGAGTTGTTCGATCGCTTCCTGCTGAGTGTGCCAAACACCGAGGTCGGATGGAATCGAGTCAAAACCACAGGCGTGCACGATTCGTGCCCCGGTCTCGATCGAACGAACCTGGTATCGGTCAATCATCCGTCGCATCCATTGCGGCTCGCCCGTGAGGTCACAGTAATCAATTCCTGCCTCAACAACGGCTGCGATGAGCTTCGATCCATAAAGCGCGTAGGGTCCCACGGTGGATACCACGAGCTTCGTCGAAGCGCAGAGGCCAGCGACAGCATCAGGATCGCGAGCGTCAGCAACGATGCGTGGTACATCTGCACCGGTCGATTCGACGATGGCCTCAAGCTTTTGTGCGTTGCGGCCAGCGATAGCCCAACTGACAATCTTGCCGTCAACACCATGTCGGTCGACCATGTACTTGCAGAGGAGTTGACCAACGAAGCTTGTCGCTCCGAAAATCACAATGTCATGCTTAGTGCGCTTCCCTGCCATACCCAGACGGTAGTCATGACGATTCCAGGAACACCAAGCCGCATCGAACTGGAAAAGCCGCTGCCGCTCGTTCAGACGAGACCGTGATCAGAGGTACTGGCCCGTTGCCACTCGCTCGATCGCACGACCGCCAGCATGGTCGTCATCAGAATTTTCGGTGACAAGCGTTCGGATGAACACGATACGTTCACCCTTCTTTCCCGAAATTTTGGCCCAATCGTCAGGGTTGGTTGTATTCGGCAAGTCCTGATGTTCCTTGTATTCCTGCTTGATTGAGTCGAGTAGGTCTTGTGTGCATACACCTTTGATACCGCCGTCGATGACTCGCTTTATAGCGAGCTTCTTTGCCCGGCGCACAATGTTTTCGATCATGGCCCCAGATGCGAAGTCCTTGTAGAACATCACCTCTTTGTCTCCGTTTTGGTACGTGACCTCAAGAAACTGGTTTGCTTCATCCTCTTGGTACATCTCGGCGACCGTTGCGTCGAGCATCGTGTCAATCGATTCGGATTGATCAAGTGGGATCTCTGTGGTGAGGTACTGGGCGAAGATTGAACGGGCGCCAACCTCGTTCGGTCGTTCGATCTTGATTTTCACGTCAAGGCGGCCAGGGCGAAGAATGGCTGGGTCGATTAGGTCCTCACGGTTCGTCGCACCGATCACGATGACGTTCTTCAGCCCTTCAACGCCATCAATTTCGGCCAGCAGCTGGGGCACGATCGTGGACTCCATGTCGGAGCTGATTCCGGTGCCTCTTGTTCGGAACATTGAGTCCATCTCGTCGAAGAACACGATGACTGGCCAACCCTCGTCACTTTTCTCACGCGCTCTTTGGAACACGAGGCGAATCTGTCGCTCGGTTTCGCCCACATACTTGTTGAGCAATTCCGGGCCCTTAATGTTGATGAAGTACGAGCGGCCCTTGCCCTCACCGACTT
>Ga0213869_10001494_pt1 | contig 17454 bp, 22 predicted proteins | sample PICome_10_FD_160083 | JGI IMG/M metagenome (GOLD analysis project Ga0213869, IMG submission 160083) | Coastal seawater microbial communities near Pivers Island, North Carolina, United States - PICO132 | ecosystem: Environmental > Aquatic > Marine > Coastal | place: USA: North Carolina...
TCCAACGGAGCAGGAAAATCAGTACTGATTGAGTCTTTAGTTTGGGGTCTGTTCGGACGCACTATCAGGAAGTCTACTGAGGAAGCCTTAATAAATAACCGTAGCAAGAAGAATTGCACGGTCAAAGTGTTCGTAAATGATCTGATTATTGAGCGTGGCAAGCGTCCTACTACCCTCAAGCTGTGGAAGGGGGAGGAGGAGCTTACGCAGGATAACGGACTAAACACTCAGAACCTGATTGATGAACTACTAGGCACCAACTACAAGGTGTTTTTAGCCTCAACTGTGTTTGGTCAGTCCAACACTACGGAATTCCTTACAGCCTCTCCTGATGATAAGCGAACCATCATAAAGAATTTCCTGAACTTAGATAGCCTTTTTTCTAAGAGAGACTCTGTGAAAGCTTTGAAGTCTGATTACAATCAAGGTAAGAAGGCGTGCGATGCTGTTATCAAGGAGTTAGAAATTAACCAAAAGACCTATCAAACAGAGATCGACATGATTAGCGACTCTCTCCAAAGCATCGACAAGGAGAAGCTGGACTTACTTAGTTCTATGACCTATGACGAGGTAGCCGCTGTAGAGGAGCACAATCGAGAAGTAGCGTGGAAGGTAAAAGATATTGCGTTGCTTATAAAAGGCGAGCAGAGACGCGCACAGAAGCTTGAGAAGGATGCTAAGGCTAAGTCCTGTCCCACTTGTGGTTCTGATATGCAGGAGGGTATGGATCCTGAGGTTATGGACGCTCGTATGGCTGAGTTTGACGCTAAAATTATTGATCTAGGGGTTGAGCTAGAACAGGTTAGCAATACTCATAAGCCTGAGCGTATCAGTTCTAGGGAATATATGAAGTTGCGTGACGCCGCAGCCCAGGATGGTAAGCGAGACTTCCTCCAACGTCAGCACGACAAGGTATCCGAGCGTATCCAAGAGCAGATGGATATGAGGAATGATTTCAATACCAACTACGAGATCATGAAGTTTTGGGAGAAAGCCTTTTCTGAGCAGGGAGTTGTCAAGTATATTATTAGAAATATTCTAGAGTACTTTAATGCTCAGGTCAATTATTATTTGTCTCATTTGACTCACGGAAAGTACACAATACAGTTTGACGAGGCACTCAACGAAACGATAATGACTCGTAAAAACGTCCTTCATTATATTTCTATGAGTGGGGGCGAGAAAAAGAAGGTGTCTCTCTCTGTAATGTTAGGATTACAGGCTTTGCTTAAAGTATCCACTACTGAAGATAGCAACGTAGTTTTCTTTGATGAAATTGCAGAAAGCTTAGACGCTGATGGTATGAATGGACTATATAATCTACTATCAGAACTGAAGAAAGAGCGTACTCTTTTCGTTATTACACACAATACTTACTTAAAATCCCTAATGGGAAATGCTAAGGTCGTTACCGTAACCAAGACCAACGGCACCTCCAAACTAACGGTAAAAAACAAAAATGGCAAACATTCAACTTGATCCTCTTGGACAATCAATTTTCGAGTCTCGTTACGCTTACCCTGGCGAAACTAAGTGGTCTGAGCGAGCTAGGGTAATCGCTAAAACTATTGCATCAGCAGAGCTAGATGTAGACAAGGAGAAGGTTGAGCAGTCGTTTTACTCTGCTATTGGCAGCGGGGACCTTATTCCTGGAGGTCGTATTATTTTTGGTGCTGGCCGTAACCGTGGCCGTCATAATCTGCTCAATTGCTACGTTATCATTCCTGAGGACGACGTAGACAGTATTGGTAAGACGGTTCAGGACATGTATCGCATCTCCTGTGCTGGTGGTGGTGTGGGTTTTAACGTATCCAAGATTCGTCCTAAGGGCGACAACATTGGTAGCGTTGCTAACTCTGCTCCTGGCGCAGTCAGCGTTCTTAAAATGATCAATGAGGTAGGTGAGCACGTTCGTGCTGGTAAGAATCGCCGCACCGCTCTTATGGGTATCCTTAATGTTAATCACCCTGACCTGCTTGAGTTCCTCTCTGTAAAGCTAGACCAGGGCCAGCTAAACAACTTCAACATCTCCGTTGCTATCACCAACCGATTCCTTGAAGCTGTTGAGCTTGATGAGGATTGGTTCTTCACTCACAACAGCAAGGAGTACCACCTTTACGATGTCGTCCGAAGCAGCGACGGAGAGCTTATCCGCGTTGTAGGTACGGATGAGGACGACGCTATGGCGCGTGCTAATAACTTCTACAAAGAAATGTGGACTGATGAGTTTGTTATGCAGGGCAAGCGTAACATGAAAGCCAAGGAGCTTTGGGACGTTATCTGGAAAAACTCTGTAGAGTCAGGTGACCCTGGAATCTACAACATTGACCTAGCTAATAGTTACACTAACGTCAGCTACTTTGAGGACTTGGATAGTACTAACCCGTGCGGCGAGATCTCTCTTCCCAGCTACGGTAACTGCTGCCTATCCAACATTAACCTGGATAATATGGTCCTTGAGGATGGTAGTGATCTGGACTGGAAGCGTCTGGCTAGAACTGTTCGTACTGGAATCCGTTTCCTAGACAACGTGCTTACGGTCAACACGTTCCCTACGGACGAGTGCCGTGTGGTTGCTGAGCGTAGCCGTCGAGTTGGTCTGGGCGTCACTGGTCTCCACCACATGCTCATCAAGCTAAATCTTCGCTACGGTGATGAGTCTTGTCTTGAGTTCTTAGAGCGTCTCTTTGGTACGATTAGGGACGAGGCATATAAGATGTCCATCTACTTGGCTAGGGACAAAAAGCCATTCTCTGCTTTTGATTCTAAGAAGTACCTTTCTGAGGATTTTGCACGCACACTTCCCGCGCGTATCCGAATGCTCATTAAGAAGCACGGCATCCGTAATGCGGTCATGCTGACCATTCCTCCGTGTGGAACAACTTCTATGCTATTTGGCCTGTCTTCTGGCATCGAGCCGATCTTCAGCGCCATGTATAACCGTCGCTACCGTGAAAACAATATCTGGAAGGAGAGCCTTGTAGTTGACCCACTGTTCCAGAAATACTACGACGAGGGTAAGGATGTAATGTCTTTTGTTGGAGCTATGGATGTTACTCCTGATGAGCATATCAAAGTACAGGCTACCATTCAAAAGTATATCGACTCTTGTATTAGCAAGACGATCAACCTCCCTTCTGAAACCACGCCTGACGCTTTCTCGCAGCACGCTCTAGACTTTGCTCCCTACTTGAAGGGTCTTACAGTCTATAGGGCAGGAAGTAAGGCTGGAGAGCCTTTGGCTGCTATCCCCCTTACTGAGGAGAACGTCCGTAAGTATATGGGTAATAAGAACGATACAGCAGTAGCTAGTGGAGACTCTTGCTCCATGAACGGAGGTGACTGCTGATGGCGTTTATGGAGTGGATTTGCCAAGAGTGTAATATTTTTTGGGAGAGAGAATGTCCCGTAGGAAAAGCTCCTGATAGGACTAGGTGTCCTAAGTGTAAAACTTTATCTGACCGTTACTTCGGTAATCAAGGCGTAAATGTTTCTTGGGGGGATGATACAGACTTTCATTCTCACAGAGCACGCATCAAGAAGTTTCAGGAGAAGGGTTATGATAAGACCGCAGGAGATCGCTGGTTGAATAGGAATATTGCCGCTACTAAAGATGCTATGAACGATGAATCGTTTCGCTACAAACCTGCTAATTTAAATTACGAAAATATGGCTAGAGACGGCAAGGTTAAAAAGCTATCGAAAGAAGAGGCTCAGAAAAAGATGGATAGAGCCAAAAATCTGACAGAGAAAGCCTATGATGTAGCGAACAAGCAGGGCCACAAAGACATCGGCTCTACTAAACTAGATGTAACTAAACCACAAAAGCAGCAGTAATGGCTTACGAATTCAGCGACAATATTCAACGAGCGATTCTTTACTACCTAAAAGGAAGTAAGGACTTTTATCACCAGATTGTAAATCTTGTAGATCCTGATTACTTTGAGTTTCCTTCTCACGCCAAGATTTTTTGTGCGGTACGGGACTACTTCGAGGAGTATGGAAAACTACCTAACGACGACTTCATTCTTCAGGACCTCAAGAAGGTTCTTGGTGTTAGGGAGTCGATATCTGAGTACGAGGACGAGCTTGATCTAATCAACAATCTAGATGAGCGTACAGCGGATAACCCTGAGTACATTCTTGATCAGGTGGAGTTGTTTGCTAAAAACGAGGCCATGAAACAGGCAATCTCAGACTCTATCCTTCTAGTAAAGGAAGATAGGGTTGAGGAGATCGAGTCTGTGGTAAAGAAGGCGCTTCTTATTAGCCGTGATGTTGATACGGGTCAAAACTACTTCGGAGACTTTAGTCAGAGGTGGGACCGCACGTTCAATAAAGAAAAATCAGACAAGTATAGGACCGTTCTTCCTGCTTTAGATAAGTCTCTAGAAGGAGGACTTGGTAAGAAGGAACTGGCTATGGTTATTGCTCCCCCTGGTGTAGGTAAGTCGCTGTATCTAGTTAACCAGGGAGTTCAGTCGATGATTGAAGGCAGAAAGGTCCTATACCTTTCACTGGAAATGAGTGAGGATAAGATCGCGCAGCGGTTCGACTCTGTAATGACACTTGTTCCCCAATTCAAATTGAAGAAGGAGTCTACTGCTCTTACAGTCAAAGAGCGTCTTGGTATGTTCCAAGATGAGTTTCCTGGTAGCGACCTGAGAATTAAGGAATTTCCTACTGGCACAGCTTCAGCAAACACTCTTCGTAACCTTTTGGTTCAGATGAAGAACTATGACGATTTTGAGCCAGATCTAGTCATTATCGACTACCTGGAGCTACTTCGACCTACCCGTAACATTGAGGCAGAGTATCAGGCCCAGCAAAGGGTGGCGGAAGAGATTCGTGGGGTGGCTATGGAGCACAACATCCTTATTTGGACGGCTACCCAGACTAACCGTCAAGGACGCATGGTAAAAGTAATTACTGACGCTGAATTGGGTGATTCTTACGGTAAGATCAGGACCTGTGATTTTGCTATTTCCTTAAACCAATCAGAGGAAGAGTTTGATAATGGGACAATGAGGGGTTTTGTTGTGAAGTCTCGTAATGGACGACCTAGGTTCTTAGTTCCTATGAGGGTCGATTACGGTACACTTCGCATGAGCGAGGGAGAGGAAATGTTTGATAATGAATAACCTTTTTTCCAAATTAGAGGAAGAGGGTGTTAATGAAATTCTCGTAGGGTATAGGACTTACAAACTAACTATAAAGAGGGGCTTGAAGCTTCATGACGATAAATGCTTCGGCATGGTAGATTTCGACATCGGTGTCTTATACTTGGAAAAAGACATGGATTATGAAACTGCTAGAGAGACCCTCATCCATGAACTAACGCATATTGCCTTAGAACTGGGTGGGCTTGGTGGGGATGAAAATCATCAGGTGGGTCCATATACCAATGAGCATATAACTACTGTTTTGGCAAGAAACTGGTTGTCTCTCATGAACCTCAACCCTAAACTATTTAGTATAATAAATGAAAGACCTTCAATTAACTGATATACAGACTTCAAATCAATTACTTTCTGATGTGAAAGTTACTAGCGTCTACAGAGGGGGGTTCTGGGCTTTTGCTTACTTTCCTCAATACTCCACCAACGTAGTCCAAGGGGATACTTCCTATTTTCGTATAAAGGAAACCTTTGGTCTCCACCTTGTAGGAGCTTCTAGGGCGGATAAACCTCTTTATCGTGGTTATCCTGGGGATTACATTGCAGTAGGCCAAAACGGGGCATATAGCTTGGTAAAGAAAAAAGAATACGACATTATGTTTTCTCCTTTAAATAACGATACTTCGGACAATAACGTCAACAGCAACTCCCTTAAAGACAAAAAATATATTACTTCTATAGTAAAAAACTACGAAGATTGAGCTATAATATTTGGCTATGACAAATATTGACCAATTACTAGCAGACTTTAACTGGGATAATTTTAGAGAGCTTTCTGATTCTCTTGCTGAGGTAAATTCTGATGACCTAGACACTGTGCTATCTGAACAGGCTTCTTTGTACTCTTATTACAGCGGACTTATGGCCGCTTCCAAGCGTAAGCTAGGATCACTGGAAGCTAACCTAAATCGCTTGAGCGGCTCTGTTAGATCAAGTCTCAAAAAAGGATCTTCCGTAAAGTTGACTGCCAAAGACCTCGATGACCTAGTTTTTTGTGATGAAGAATATATTTCTAAGAATGACGAGGTAATTGAGGCAACCTTTCACTATGATGTACTTAAAGGGTTATGCCGTGCCCTTGAGCACAAGAAAGACATGCTTGTCCAACTTAGCTCTAATCGACGCGCTGAAACTAAACTATACAACTAAACCTAACTTATTTACTATGGCTATTGACCTAAACAAACTAGCAGCGAAACACGCTGAACTAAACGGGGGCGCTCGCGTCCAAGGCAACGCAGACTTCCTTTCCAAATTTTTTCAGGTTCCCGTAGGCACCTCCGCAGTCCGTATCCTGCCTCCAGCAGACGAAGACAAGGAGTTTTACGCTGAGACCAGAATTCACCGCATCGCTGGTCCTGATGGACAGAACCGTAATGTCCATTGCCTAAAGACTCATGGAGAGAAGTGCCCTCTTTGTGATGCTTATTACGAGCTTTGGGATCAAGTAAACAGCGGCAAGCTGTCTGAAGAAGACGCAGAGAAAGCAAAGTCTCTTGCAAACAAGATCCGTGCCCGTGAAAGGTACTACATTAATATTCTTGATCGTAATTCTGAAGATGTGAAGATTCTTTCTATCGGCAAGATGCTTTTCAACAAGATTATCTCCACTATGCTTGATGATGATTACGGAGATATTTCTGATGTGAATGAGGGCTTTGATTTCAAGATTATTAAAGAGCAGGATAGTCCCCGTGATTGGCCCAAGTATGACAAGTCTGCCGCTCGTCCTAAGTCTACTCCTCTAGGTACGGACCAAGAGATCTCCAGCATTATGGAATCTCTCCATGATATTCATGGTCTAGTGAAGAAGGAGGAGTATGAGGATGTCAAGAAGGTTGCTATGCAGGTTCTTGGAGTCCCTGATCCGTCTGAGATCGTCCCCACAGAATCAGCCGAGGTTGCTGATACTGGTGATTACCTTTCTAAAATGAAAAGCTGATATGAAAAATGTTATCCTAACCATTGTAGCTAGTCTCGTTATCATGACGGGCTTTAGCTCTTGTAAATTTCTTGGTGATCTCTTCGGAGAAGACACCGTGCTTACCACTACGACTCAACTCGTAGAGGGAGCGGAATCAACCCCCGTTCCTTATGACCAGCTTCCTGGTACTATCAAGGAAAAGCTTCCTGAAGGTACTGAGCTTGTTATGGCTGATAAAGAAGACCTCCGGCCAGAGGCAGCGTACCTTCCTGTTGGAGGGGTAGGAGAAGGGGATGCTGGAGGCATTCTAGATGCGGTATTCGCTCTTGGTGCTACCTTTATTCCTGGCCTTGCTGCTTGGGAGGGTGTCCTTACCTTAATCAGTCGTCGAAAGCGACAAAACTATGCCAAAGCAATCAAAGCCCTAGCACCTACCGATAGTAAAGTTGATCTAGGAGATGGTCTCAAGGCAGTTGCTGCTGCTATTGGAGCTTCTCATTCGACTGAAGCTTCTAAAGAAGTAGCAGAAGAAGAGTTCAAAAAAGTAAGCTAAAAAAACTCAATAAAGACTATTATGAGGAGGCACTTAATTAGTGCCTCCTCTTTTTTTATTATGACTAAAACCAAACTAAAAATCCTGGCTGTACCTGCAAACGATGGTGGTTGCGCTTACTACCGTATTCATCTCCCTATGCGTAAGCTAGAAGAGCATTATGGTGATGAGGTAGAGATACGGTATAATAAAAACCCTATCGACTACGATGAGAAGACGGGAGAATGGATCGAGGACTTTGAGTTTGAGGATATGAAATGGGCTGATATTGTATTCACACAGAACTTCTCAAACCACGGAGGAAACTTTACGGCCAGGGTCATCGGTAAAGCTAAGGAGCTTGGTAAGTTCGTACATTACGATACGGACGATCTGCTTACTAACATCTACGAGGGGCACCGTCTGTACGAAGTGTACAAGAACAAGGGTCTAGAAAGTATCGCCGCGTTTATTTACAGCCACGCTGACCTAGTTACAGTAACCCAACAGAAGTTCGCTGATCGAATCTCACAGTTTGTTACCAGAGGAAATCTAGAGGTTGTCAAGAACGCTATTGATTACAACCTTCCTTGTTGGCGTGAGCAAAGTATGCAACGTCCCAAGGGTAAGAAAGGCTATTGCCGTTTTGGTTGGGTAGGAGGTATCCACCATGAACAAGATTTGAAGTACTTTGCTGGAGTTCCTAACATAGTAAACCAGCGTGTAGGAAGAGAGAATTGTCGCTGGGATTTTTATGGTCATCCTCCCAAAGGGACTAAGGATTGGCAGGTAGATGTCTGGAAGAGTTACTCTAAGCTCATTATGAAGGGTTTCCGTGGACCAAGTAATGTAGGTGTTCATTACGCAGCCCAGCCAGACCGTTACGGCTCCTTCTATACCAATATGGATGTCGCACTAGCTCCACTAGAGTGGAACAACTTCAACGACTCAAAGTCTGAGATTAAAGTCGCTGAGTGTGGCAGGTACAACATACCTCTAGTAGCTACCGACTGTGGTGCCTATGACGAGTGGATTGTAGATGGAGAGACAGGGTTCTTGGTAAAGCCTGAAGATGGACTTATGGGTTGGATAAATACTCTTACTAAGTGCGCTAAGAACCCTAAGTTAGTTGATCGTATGGGTGACAATCTTCATGAGCTTACCGAGAAGAACTTCGATATCAACAAGACTGTTGGACAAAGACTAGAGTTGTATAAAAGGTACATGCCCAAAAAGTCAACTTCTGCTGAGGAGCAACATGCGTAAGGTAAAGATAGTTAGTGGGTGGTCTAACCCTGGGGGCAGCACGTTGCACCATATCAACCTAACTAATTTGCTGAACAGCAACGGGTACGATTGTACCTTTTACGGCCCCCATGATTGGCATATGAGCAAGTGTAAAGCTGGTCATATAAGAGACTGTAGGTTGGCTGAGGAGGATACGCTTATTACTCATTTTATTCAACCACCACAAATCAACGTAAAGAAGCATATATTAAGCTGTCACGAAACTAACTTATTTCCTCTTAAACAAAAGCCGTTACATACTTACGACTTGATTCAGTATGTAAGTAACTATCAGAAGGAATGGCATAATGTAGATCATCCAAGTATAATCATCCCAGGCACCATTGACGATATTTCCTGGTCTAATCCAAATAACGGAATTGCTGGAGTTGTAGGCAGCATTGACGAGCACAAACAGACTCATGTTTCTGTCCAGAGAGCTTTCGACGATGGTTACGACAAAGTTCTATTATTTGGGCAGATAAACGACAAGTTATACTTTGATAGTGAGATCGAACCTCTCTTGCATACAGGAAAAGTTAGTGTTAAGAACTATTGTGAGGACAAGGATGAGATGTATGGTAGCGTTGAGGCGATATATCACTCATCAAAAAGAGAGTGCTTGCCTACTGTGCAAGGTGAGTGTTTAAAAGCAGGTATACCTTATTTCGGTATGGAGCGTAACATGCGAGGACGAGAAGATTATGAATTCGACAATAAAAAAATACTTTCTATGTGGGAGGATGTTTTAAGTGCGTGAGCTTGTGCAGACTCTTTGGATTGGAGACACCTTATCACCTGTTGAAAGGATGTGTCTAAGTTCTTTTGTTAAGGTAAACGGTGGAATAGTTTTATACACTTACTCGGATATCAAGAATGTTCCTAAAGGTGTAGAAATCCGAGATGGTAATGAAATCCTAGACGAGAGTGAAATATTCACCTACAAAGTAGGAGCAGGTAAGGGTTCTGTCTCTGCTTTCTCGAACTGTTTCCGATATAAAATGCTGCTGGAGAAAGGAGGCTGGTGGGTCGATACAGATGTTCTGTGCCTACAGCCCTTGCCTGAGGGGGAAGACTATGTTTTCTCTACGGAGTATCAGCAAGACGGCACCCCTCATGTAGCTACAGGTATCATCAAGAGCAAAGCAGGTTCAGATATCATGAAGGAATGCTTTGAGTACAGCATGGATCAAGATCGAGATAATCTGACATGGGGCCAGATCGGCCCAAAGCTTCTTCATCTAAAAGTTGAAGAGTTAGGCATGAGCGAATACATAGTTGATCCCAACCAGTACAATCCTCTTTTTGGCCCAGACGTAGGAAAACTGTTTGATCCTACAATCGACCTGGAGTACCCAGAGTCTAAAACAGTTCACTTGTGGAATGAGATTTGGAGGAGATTAGGTATCGACAAGAATGCTACTTATCATCCTGACAGTTTTATAGAAAAAAGTAAGAGGAAATATTTATGAAATTACTAATCATTAAGGATTGTGAAACCCCTAAAGAAAAAAATTACAGGCTGAACGCCTATGATAACTTTTCTAAGAAGATAAAGGATGTTCAAGACCTAGAGGTTACGTCCTATGGCCTTGGGCATAAAGACTACTCCCCGGATAAAACGATACAAGATGTAATCTCTTTGTTTTATGGTGACGAGTACCCGGATGTGGTTTACATTTGGAGACCCGAAGTTTTAGCAGCCTCTAACTTCTATAGCATACCATCTAAGAAGTATGCTTTTTGGACAGACACTCATATAACAAATCCTGTGGTAACACAAGGAATGCTCAAGCATTCTATTGATCTTGATTTAGTTCTCCACAACTACACATATGAGCTAGATTCATTCAAGGCTACAATTGCTGCTAAGGAGTATATTCACTTTCCTTGTTGGAGTAGTGATATTTATAACTATGATGGGAGAAAAAAATCTATTGATTTCCTGCTAACAGGAACATATACACCTGAGTATGAGTTCAGGGCGAGGTATAGAAATCTACAATTAAAGGGCACCATTGTTGACAGACTGCATCAGCTTACGGACACCACTGAAGACAATAATCTATTTAGGGATAACTTACTTTCCTCTAAGTTTAGCTTGCTTGATGGAGGCGTGAACGGCAGAGTGGTTCCTCGATACTTTGAATCGTGCCTAGCAAAATCTGTTGTAGTTTCACCAGACCTGGGAGAAGAATTAGCTTCTGATGGTTTTAAGGATGGTGTGAACTGCGTGCTGTTTGACAGACGAGATAGTTATGAAAATATCTCTGCTAAGATAAATGAGGCTAGAAGTAACTGGCAAGTTCTTTCAGAGAACGCTTATGATTTAGCGTATAATAATCATACAACAGACAAGAGAATACAGAAACTCTTGGAGGTGCTTAATAAATGAATCCACATGATGAGCTATTACACGAGACACTTAAAGTGCTCGGAAATAAAAACTGGGTAGAGATTTCATATGTAAATCCTTTTGGTTTTAGAGAGGTATCCTACCCAACACGAATTAATGTGTCGATCACAGAATTTTTAGAAGATTCTGTTGCTATTGATACAAATATTTACGACACTTGTGTTCTTCACATATTACTAGGCTGCGGTGTCAAATTTGATATACTGGAAAAAGTTATCAATAAGTGTTTAGATACTTTTTCTAGCGTTGTGGTTTTAGAGCATGATAAGACCTCATCTGACTGGAGTAACGATTCCTTAAGAAGGGAGCACTCAATTGATAATTGTCTATCAGGAGAAGAATTACTTAAAGTTGCTGATAAAAATAACTGGAACTGTTCCGATATACTTTATATGGCTAATAATAGAAACCTAATTGTGGAGTTGAGTCGATGACTTATCCTGATATTACAAGCGTTCCCCCTCAAGGTGTTTTCAGTGAGATACCTTCTCACGGAGCTTCCTTCTCAAACCTAAGAGATGTGTACTTGGGAACAGCAGACGACAGTAACTTGTCACAAGACCTGTTGGAAAAAATTTCAGAGTCTTATGAAACTTCATCTACTTCAGTATACTCTAGTTGCGGGGGTTTCTTAAGTCTAAATTTACTAAATGCTTTAGTAGAAAAAAAGGTAAAGAGTATTTCTTTTTTTGATATAAATAAACACTCTGTAAAATTTTCTAAAAGCGTAGTTAATCTAATAAAAGCTTCTACTAGTGTGCAAGACTTCATACAAAATTATTTTATGATCTCTGTGGGTAAGATAGCGGATCGTTACTTTTTTACTCCCACACCACAAGAAGACAGAGATAGTATGTTCTTTAAAAATAAAAAACATTACAATGAAGTATCAGAATTAATATTTGAAGCCATATCAAAATCTCCCTATGATCGGGATCAACTTTACATAAATGGATTCATGCATGTAGGGGGTTGCGGCGTTGGCAGGGTAAGTATTTATCCAGAAGGTAAAAACTACAGCACATCAAATTCCCTTGCTGTAGGGGATGGTTGGCTAAAGAATGATGAAGTATTTTTAAGGATGAGAGATTGGCTTGCAACCACAGATATAAATCACTTCGCTATTGATATTAAAGATCTGATCACAGAGCCTCAGGATATTGTATTTGCTTCAAATATTGATGTTTGGACTCCATTTAGTTGTCACGGTAAGGTATTCCCTTGAAGCGTATTTACCACAAAGATAAACTATTGCACATTGTTTGCACGCCAGAGGACTTTTCTAAAGAAAGAACAGACATAGTTGATGCAAATCAGTTTATACAATGTTCATTTCTTAGAATGGAAAATGGCAAAACTTTTAGACCACACAAACATATTTGGAAGAAGCCAAGTTTTACTCAAACCATAGCTCAGGAAAGCTGGGTGGTAATCAGAGGTAGTGTAAAGGCGCATTTTTTTGATACAGATATGCAGCTTTTGGAAACACACATTCTCCAAGCTGGTGATGCCTCCTTTACTCTGGAGGGTGGGCATACCTACGAAATTCTAGAAGATGATACTTTAGTTTACGAGTACAAGACTGGACCATACGAAGGCCAAGAGAAAGACAAGGTGTTTGAATGAAATTACATTTAGGTTGCGGAAAAAGAGATTTTGGTGAAAGTTGGACCCATATCGACATGGCAGACTTTCCTCACATTGCGTCGAAGGATGTTACGCGACTGCCGTATGATGATGATGTCTGTGATTTGATATATGCCAGCCATCTTTTAGAATACTTTGATAGAGTTGAAGTAGTCGAAGTGCTTCAAGAATGGAAGCGCGTTTTGAAACCTTCAGGAGTGCTAAGATTAGCTGTTCCTGATTTCAAGAAGCTGTGTAACCTGTATACGAGTGGGCATGGTATAGAGAGTGTGTTAGGGCCTTTATATGGAAAGTGGGGAACTCCTCCGGTATACCACAAAACTACTTATGATTTCACTTCTATTTCAGAGTTACTACATGGTGTAGGATTTCAAGATGTTGCTAAGTATGATTGGAGAGACACGGAGCACTCTCATATAGATGATCACTCTCAAGCCTACTTCCCACACATGGATAAAGAAAATGGTACTCTGATTAGTCTGAATGTCGAGGCAGTAAAATGAGCTTCAAAAGTGTAAAGAAGTTTGAAGAGGCTGTAGCAGAATTTTATGGCGCTCCTTACGCGGTGGCAACTGATTGCTGCACACACGGCATTGAACTATGTTTGAGATATACTAAAGCAGATAATATTGTTTTACCTACAAGAACGTATATCTCCATTCCTTTTACAGCAGAAAAACTAGGGCTAGGTTGGGCTTTTGAAGACTTTGAGTGGGAGGACTACTACCAAATAAGTAACACAAATATTATTGACGCCGCAGTTTACTGGAAGAAAGGTGGATATAAACCAAAGACGTTTATGTGCTTAAGCTTTCAGTATCAGAAACATCTTAGCTTAGGTAGGGGCGGTATGATTCTGACAGATAGTAAAGAAGCCGCCGAAGAACTGAAAAAAATGTCTTATGACGGTAGATCCCCCGACAAGCCCTGGAGAGAGCAAGATATATCAAGTATGGGGTATCACTACTATATGACGCCCGAGACAGCACAGAAGGGCTTAGAGGCCCTGGAGGAAGCCAAGCAACGTGAACCTAGGCAGTGGGAGTGGGAAGATTGGCCTGATTTACGAGAGATGCCTGTATTCAAAGACTATAATGAGGCATGAGTAAAACAGCACTTATTACAGGAATTGCGGGACAGGACGGAAGTTATCTTTCAGAACACCTCCTGTCGAAGGGGTACGAAGTACATGGTATTGTTCGTAGAAACTCTGTAGCAGAGAATCAAGACAGTAGGATTAAAGATCTTCCTGTGCACACTCATTATGGAGACCTTTTAGATCCCCACTCTTTGAGTAGAGTTGTTAGCGAGGTAATGCCTGACGAAGTGTACAACCTTGGGGCTCAGAGCCACGTTAGAATTAGTTTCGATGTCCCAGCGTTTACTATTCAAAGCAATGCGATTGGTGTTCTTAATATTCTAGAAACTCTGCGTTCGATCAAGAAGACGGCAAAGTTCTATCAAGCCAGTTCGTCTGAAATGTTTGGTAACTCTGTTGATCCTGACGGTTATCAGCGCAAGACTACTCCCATGAATCCTACATCTCCTTACGGGTGTGCTAAAGTTATGGGGTACAATTTGGTTCGCCACTATAGGGCTGCTTACGATATGCATGCGTGTAATGGAATCCTGTTCAATCATGAATCTCCTCGTCGTGGCTCGAACTTTGTTACCAACAAAATTGTAAAAGGTGCTGTTGAGATTGCAAACGGGAAACGAGAAAACCTAGCACTAGGAAACCTAAATGCCTCTAGAGATTGGGGACACTCTAAAGACTATGTTCGAGCAATGCACATGATTGTTGATCATGATGAACCCAGGGATTGGGTTGTAGCTACGGGGCAGAGTAGGACTATTCGAGACATGTGCGAAGTTACATTCGCCGCTCTTGGTTTAGATTACCGAGATTATGTTACGGTTGATCCTAAGTTCTTTAGGCCACAAGAGCTAGATTTCTTGAAAGGCGACTCCAAGGAAATTAGAGAAAAGCTTGGATGGGAGCCTGAATATACTTTTGAGAGCATGGTAGAGGAAATGGTTAACTACTGGAAGGAGAAACTATGAAAATAAACGATTATCAAATTCAAGCAAACGAAACGGCAATTTATCCTGAAGGACTCAACTACCCTATCCTCGGCCTAGCAGGTGAAGCAGGAGAGATTTGTAACAAGTACAAGAAGATCCTTCGAGACAAAGGTGGAGATGTTGACGTAAATGACCTAGATGATCTTGCAAAGGAGCTAGGTGACGTATTATGGTATGTGGCACAGATTGCAACTGAGCTTGGCACGGATCTAGAGACCGTAGCCAGGGTAAACATTATGAAGCTTGGAGATAGGAAAGATAGAGGAGTCCTTGGCGGCTCAGGAGATGATCGCTGATGGTAAACTACGAATTTTATTGTACTGAGTGTGATTCCTTGTGGAGTGCTGATATCTCTATCCACGATTACGAGGAGGGTAAGAAGCAGGTCAAGTGTCTTGACTGTGATCCCAAGAAGGAACGTCCTACGACTCTTGAGAGGTATATGGGGAATTGTGCTCCTCAAGTAAAAATCTCTGGTCAAGGGGTGTATGAGCCTGGAAGCTTTTGATGATCTTTGTGGCGTCTAACCCTGGGATGCGTGCGGCTATGAAAATGGCTGACGCATCCCAATCTAAATTTAAGGTGGGCGCTGCTATTGCCAAAGGCAAAAAGGTTCTGGTGAGCGCATGTAACGTGAACAAGACTCACCCAGTGTTTGGATCAGGTACATGGGGAACACTACATGCTGAGTCTAACGCTATCCGTAAGGCAGTGTCTCAAGGCATAAACCTTGAGGGATCAACTATTTACATTTACAGAAGGTACAACACTCTTTCTAAGCCTTGTCCAGGCTGCTCTGCTTTGATAAAGAAGTATGGTATTACGGACGTAATCTGGTCCGATCACAACTATAATAGAGCATGAATCAAGAAGTTCTAGATAGACTAAAAAACGCTGGTCTGCTTTCTGAGCAAGTACATGATCAAGGGTTTGTTTCCACTGGAAGCTACGCCCTCAATAAAATCATTAGTGGAGACTATACAAAAGGTATTCCTATCGGTATGCTGACGCAATTTATGGGAGAGGCGTCAACAGCCAAGACCGTCTTTGCTACACACATCCTCAAAGATGCTCAATCTAAGGGTCACTACGCTATGCTCGTAGACTCTGAGAACGCCTACAACGCAGAGTTCGCAGAGACTCTGGGCCTAGACCCTAAGAATCTAATTTATGCAGCACCTGACACACTGGAGGACTGCTTCCAGGTCATGGAGGACACCATCAAGGCGATCCGCGAGACGGACATTGATACGCCCATCGTTATCGCCTATGACTCTATTGCTGTAAGCCCCTCCAAGGCTGAGTTTGAGGCAGAGAATTACGAAGGAAACAACATGCTAGGTGCTGTCCGTGCAAAGAGCACGGGTGCCTGTCTCCGTAAAATTAACCCTTTGCTCCGTAAGTACAAAGTTGCTCTTGTGGTCATCAACCAGATTCGTAACAAGGTCGGCGTGCTTTTTGGAAGCCCTGAAACGCAAGCGGCTGGAGGCAAGAGCCTTGAATACTACCTAGGAGTCAACATGAAGACGATCTCTAACAAGACCAGTGACCTCATCAAGGACGAGAACAAGAAGATCATCGGTATCCAGGGACGATTGAGGAACACCAAGAACAAGTGCTCCCTTCCTTTTGGAGAAACTACCTTCAAATTAACCTACGACGAGGGTCTGGACCCTCTTGAGGGGCTTCTTGAGTGTCTGGTTACGGATGGAATAGTGGAGCAGAGTGGTTCCTGGTTCACGTACAAAGGCATGAAGTTTCAAAGGAAGGGATTCTATCGAGATTTCTATCTAGATGATTTTGAAGGACTTAGGACTGAAATCGGCCTAGAATCTGGTGAATAAGTAGAGAAACCTCTTGAAGTATTTGGTGAATAGACTATAATGGTGTACCCAACGAGGCACTGACCTCCCAACCCAAATAAGAATCATGACTGCTACCATCATCAACGAAGAAATCCTCCGCTCCTCTGCGCCCGCCATTTTTGCCACTAAGCCTGACTCAGACAGGACTAGTGATCGCTACAACTTCCTCCCCACCACTGAGATCATTGAGGTCCTTCAGGATGAGGGTTGGGAAGCTTGGAGCGCCGTTCAGGTATCATCCCGCAAGTGGGACTCCATGTCTGCCAAGCACATGGTTCGCTTGCGTCGTCAAAAGGAAGGACTCCAGTTCGGGGACTCTCAAATCGAGATGCTCTTGATCAACAGCCACAACGGCATCCAGTCCTACAACCTTCACGGTGGCGTCTTCCGCCTCGTCTGCTCCAATGGCATGGTCATCGCGTCCGAAGACTACGGTTCTGTCAAGTTGAAGCACATCGGGAACGAAAAGGAAGAGGTTATTCAGGCTTCCCGTGATCTTGTTGGACAAACCAACCGCATCA
>Ga0213869_10001496_pt1 | contig 17442 bp, 22 predicted proteins | sample PICome_10_FD_160083 | JGI IMG/M metagenome (GOLD analysis project Ga0213869, IMG submission 160083) | Coastal seawater microbial communities near Pivers Island, North Carolina, United States - PICO132 | ecosystem: Environmental > Aquatic > Marine > Coastal | place: USA: North Carolina...
TGAAGTATTTATTATTATTGAGTTTTTTTTCATTATTTTAAGTTTAGAAATATTAATCATATTTTTTGTTTTTTCTGTTAAAGGAATATGTAAAGATAAATAATCACATTTTTTTAAACCTTCATCGAAGTTATCGATTTTATTACCACCGAATTGTGAAATTACCTCTTTTGAAACAAAAGGATCAAAAATATTAACTTTCATTTCAAATCCTAAGCATCTTTTTATTAAACTTTTACCTATTCTCCCAAAGCCGACGATCAGGATTTCTTTCTTGAATAATTCTACCGTTTCAATTGTGGATGCATTTTTTTTAAAATATCCAGATCTTACTTCTTGATCATAGCGATTTATACTTTTAGAGATGGAAAGCATCATATAAATCACATGTTCAGCTACCGCAACTGAATTAGCTGTAGCTGTAATTAATAAAGTAATATTATTGTTTTTAACATAATCTAAATCAACATTGTCATATCCGACTCCATGTCTTGAAATAACTTTTAATTTGGGACAATTTTTAAGAATATTTTTATTAAGCTTAGTCACTCTTAAAGTACATCCATCAAATTCAGGAAGTTTTTCAATTAAATTTTCTTCGGAAACATCAGTGATTAATTCGTAGTGAAAACCAGAATTTTTTTCTAATATATCTAAACCATCTTTATGAATTTGTTCAATAATAGCAATTTTTTTCATAGAATTTTGGCGGTCCCAAGGGGAATCGAACCCCTCTTTGTTGGATGAAAACCAACTGTCCTAACCGATAGACGATGGGACCTTATTTTTGAAAGTCTTATTAACAGAAATATCATCGATAATAAACTCTACATTTGATTGCCCTTTCCACTCATTTAGGGATAATTTTCCAGCTATATTAAATGTTTTATTATTTTTTTTTATTAAATATCCTTCAAAATCATTATCTACAGCATTAAACGCGATAGATTTTATGGTAGACCCATCTTTACCTATTAAAATCGATTTAATGTGTTTTTCTCCTACAACATTGCCATTAACAGTTTTTATGTTTTCAATAATAAATTTAGGTTCTGGATTTCCTGATCCGAATGGAGATAGCAAAGCTATTTTATTATAAAATTCTAAATTTACTGCAGAAGGAGAAATTACACTATCTAACATTAAAGGTTTATCACTTGATAGATCTTCATTGATATTTCTAAATTTTCTAAATACATAATTTTTAAACTTTTCAATATTTTCAATTTTTATTGAAAATCCACCTGCCATTTTATGTCCACCTCCTTTTAGCAAAATACTTTCTTGAGTGGCAGCTAAAATTATGGATCCAATGTCAAACCCTACAATTGATCTTGCGGATGCTTTACCTATTTTTCCCTCCATCGAAATTATTATAACTGGTTTATTAAACTTATCTTTCAATCTAGCAGCAACAATTCCAATTACACCTTCATGCCAATTAGAACCACTTATAATAATAACTGGATCTTTTAAATAACTAGTCTTTTTATTTAAGATTCTTTGCAGCAAGTCTCTTTCGAGCATTTGTCTTTCTTTGTTATATTGATCCAATTCTGACGCTATTTTAAAAGTATTTTTTGGATCTTTATTTATAAGTAGGTTTGCACCATGCGAGCATTTACCAACCCTTCCACCTGCATTAATTCTTGGTCCTAGCATAAAACCCAGATGGTAAACTGAAGGATTTGACTCAATTTTACAAATATCTAACAAAGTTTTTAAGCCTAAATTCTTTTTTGATTTAATAACTTTTAAACCTTGTTTTACTATAGCTCTATTCAAACCTATTAAAGGAACAACATCACAAACTGTTCCTAAAGAAACTAAATCTAGAAAACCTATTAAATCAGGTTCCTTAATATTGTTTTTTGTAAACCAATCTATGGACCTTAATTCTCTATTCAGCGAAACAAGAAACATGAAAGAAACACCAGCGGCACATAAATATTGTAAATTTGATTTATCATCTAGCCGATTAGGATTTACAATTGAATAAGCAGGTGGAAGTTTAACTTCAGACTGATGATGATCTAATACAATTACATCTATATTTTTTTTTTTGGCATAACTGATAGCTTCAAAAGAAAGAGTTCCACAATCAACAGTAAAAATAACTTGAACTTTTTTTTGGATTAACTCTTCAAAGCTTTTAATTGAAGGTCCATAACCCTCTTTTTTTCTATCTGGAATGTAAATTTCATAATCTAAATTTAAAAGAGAAAAGTAATTTCCTAATAAAGCAGTTGAGCTGGCCCCATCAACATCATAGTCTCCAAATATTCCAATTTTATCTTTTTTGGAAATTATTTCAACAGTTCTTAAAGTTGATTTTTTCATATCTATTAAATTATCTGGATTAGGAAGAATATTTTTAATCGAAGGATTTAAAAAAGAATTTATTTCCTCTTTCTTAATATTTCTTATCGATAAAAGTTTTGAAGTTATTTCATCTAATGAAAAATTATCTTTTATAAATGATAGATATTTTTGACTATATTTTCTTAGGACCCAATTTTTACCACTTATAGAAAGTGAGTTCATTTGTTATAAATATTTGTGACTGTCTTAATTATATTTTGGCTTTTATGAAGTGCAAAAGTATTTACTTCAAATTCATTTCCTAAATCTTTTACACCTTTAGCTAAGTCACCTGAAGTTACTCCTGTTGCACAAAAAATCACATCACCTTTAACCATATCATCAATATTATATTTCTTGGCAAAATCTTTAATGCCTAGTTTTTTTGCTCTAACTTTTTCCTCATCATTTAGAACTAATCGTCCCTGAATTTGAGCACCGTAACAAGAAAGAGCTGCGGCAACTATAACTCCTTCTGGCCCTCCACCTGTACTGTAATAGATATCATTTTTTGGATTATCACCTATCACACTTAATGCACCTGCAATATCTCCATCAGTAATATAATTGATATTAATATTCATTTTTTCTAATTCTTTTACGATGTTATCGTGTCTAGGTCTCTTTAAAACGCAAGCATTTAAGTCTGAAATTTTTTTATTTTTAGCTTCACTTAATAATTCAATATTTTTTTTAACTCCATTATCAATATCCATTAAATTTTTTGGAAGGTTTGCTCCTACTACAATTTTTTCCATGTATGTATCTGGTGCTGATAATAAACATCCTTTTTCAGATATTGCCAAAACTGAAAATGCATTTGACTGACCATTAGCAGTAAATTTCGTACCTTCTAAAGGATCTACCGCTATATCAAATTTTGGACCATTTAAAGTACCAAGCTTTTCACCTATGTATAACATTGGAGCTTCATCCATTTCACCTTCACCTATAACAACTGTTCCTTCCATATTAATTTTATTAAGTTCTCTTCTCATTGGATCGACTGCTCCTTTATCTGCTGCAATTTTATCTTTCTTTCCTATAAACTTTGATGCTCCTATTGCGGCTTTTTCGGTGACTTTAATGAATAAATTTAAAAATTTTTTATCAATTGACATTTAATTATTATCAATTCTAATGAGTTTTGGTTTTTTTTTAATGAAATTTTTTTTGGCAATTTCATTTAATATCTTATTTAAAGAACTATTTTTTGATTTATGAGTTATGACTATGATTGAGGAAAGTTTTTTATTTTTGTTAGGATTTTGTACTAACCTTTTAATTGAAACTTTATTTTTAGAAAAAATATTTGTAATATTGGATAAGACACCAGGTTTATCTAAAACTTCAAATCTTAAATAAGCTGAAAAGAATCTATCTTCAATGCTATAAAATTTTAGAATCTTTCTTTTTTTTCGAGATAGTGAAAAAGGAAATTTAATATTTCCTCTTAAAATAGATGATATATCCGATATTAATGCAGAGGTTGTTGCAGCTGCTCCTGCTCCTTCACCTTGAATTACACTTTGTCCTACAGGTTTACCATCTATAATAACAGCATTCAAAACACCATCGATACTAGCTACGTAAGAGTTTTTTTTAATTAATGTTGGATGAACTCTTTGATAAATTTTATTATTAATAGATTCAGCAAATCCTAATAACTTTATTTTATAACCAAGTGCGTTAGCATTATCTATATCTGTTTTGTCAATTTGATTAATGCCTTCAATATAAATATTATTATTTAGAAATGAATTAAAACAAAGTGACGAAAGAATTTTTAATTTTGAAGCCACATCATCTCCGTTTAAATCTGCAGAAGGATTAGTTTCTGCGTAACCAAGTTTCTTTGCTTTTAACAAGATTTCTTCAAAATTTTTATTTTGTTTATCCATTGAAGAAAGAATATAGTTTGATGTGCCATTAAGAATTCCGTAAATTTTAGATATTTTATTTGCTATTAAACCTTCTTTTATAGATCTTATAATTGGTACACCACCACAAACAGAAGCTTCAAATTCTAAATTAACTTTATTTTCTTCAGCAATTTTGGCAAGCTCGTCGCCATATTTTGCTATTAAAGCTTTATTAGCTGTTACAACATGTTTTTTATTTTTAAGAGCATTAAAAACTAATTTTTTTGCAGGGCCTTCAGAACCTCCAATTAATTCAACTATTAAGTCCACTTCCTTTAATTTTGTTGCATCAAGGTAGTTATTTAACCATTGTTTTCTACTAAAGTTAATATTTCTTTTTCTTTTTTTATTTTTAGCTGAAATAAACTTTACAACTGGTAAACAATTATTTTTTTCTGTTAAAATTTTTTTATTATCTTTTAGATATTTGTATAAATAACTGCCAATATTACCTAATCCAATTATTGCAATATTTAATTTTCTCATATTTGTTATTATCTTTGCGTTATATCAGGAAAGTCTTTCTTTTTCCCTTGTTCTAGTAAATATTTCGATATCTCATCAATACTACATTTTTCTAATATTGTACAAACATCAACAATCTTTATTTGATTTTTATTCACAATTTTTTCTTCACTTTTATTTATTTTATATTTCTTTTCAGTTTTAATAATATCAATATTTTTTTTAACTTTTCTTTCTGATTTATTGGTCACTTTATTTTTTTTAACAATCCTATTTTTATTTTTATTTATTTTAATATTTTCTTTTATTTTAGAAATTTCCTCTTTAGATAGAGTTTTTAAATCTTTATTAGTATTATCCTTTGAAGAAATACTTATTTCTTTTTTTCTACTTTTATTTTCTTTTAAGTTTAACTGAACCAAATCAATATTATCTTCAATTTTCTTATTTAATATTTTAACTTCAATAGAAAGATTATCTTCAAAATATTGATTAGCTTCTGCTTTGTTAATACAAACATGATCACCACAAATTAAAACTGTTTTAGGCTTGCTGCAATTTGACATTAAAAAAAAAATAATTATCAACAGCAAATGCCTCATCTTAAACCTAAGTATTCAGGGTATTTATATAATTGATTCATATTTTGTATTGCCTGACCAGACGCACCTTTAACTAAATTATCTATAGCAGAAAATATAACTACTTTATTTTTAAACCTTGTTTCGCAAATCGATACTTCACAGTTATTTGTATTTAAAACATTTCCAGAACCAAGAGGTGAATTTAATTTTAAAATTTTAATAAACTTTGAATTTCTATAAAATTTAACTAACGAATTTCTTAGAATTTTTCCTGATTTACCTTTTTTTACTTGTATATAAATCGTTGTCAAAATACCTCTAAATGTAGGAAGCAAGTGTGGATTGAAAGTAAAATTAACCTTTTTTTTTGTTAATTTAAATAATTGCTGATCTATTTCACAAATGTGTCTGTGATTTTTTGTACTGTAAGCAAATGTAGATGAATATAGATTTTTATGAGTAAATTTCTTTTCTAGATTTTTACCAGCTCCCGAATAACCTGATTTTGAATCAATTGTAATATCATTATTTTTTATTAAGTTTTTTTTTATTAAAGGTACTAAAGGGATTTGAACTGAAGTGGGATAACAACCTGGGTTTGAAATTATTCTAAATTTATTTATACTTTCTTCATTTAATTCTGGAATTGAGTAGATTGAATTTTTAATAAACTCTTTTGCTTTATGTTTAATATTATAATTTTTTTCAAATATTTTATAATCAGCGATTCTAAAATCAGCTGATAAGTCGATAAATTTTAATTTTTTATTTTTAAAGTAATTTTTTTTTATTATTTTCTGAGCTTCACCATTAGGTAAAGATAAAAAAGCTAAATCTAAATTATTCCAACTAATTTTATTTATAGACGTAATTAATGGTAATTTTTTTTTAATTCTTTTATCAAAAAAATTGATTCTTTTACCTAAGTTTTTTGTAGCACACAAATATTTAAGTTTTACATTTGGATGCTTTGATAACATCAAAACAAGATCCAGGCCCGTATATCCAGTCGCACCAATTACAGCTATTTTAATTTTATCGTGTACAGACATATAGTCTTATACCATCCTCTTTAATAATAGTTAAATTTAAATAATTATCTTTTTGAAAATTGAAAACTTCGCCTTGCTTTCCTATGACCGTACTTTTTACGTTCAACAACTCTTGAGTCTCTCGTGGTAAGTTTGTCTTTTTTTAAATTTTTCTTTAAATTTTCATCATGAGATATTAAAGCTTTTGAAATTCCAAGAATTATTGCACCGGCTTGCCCTGATAACCCACCACCTTTAACAGAACATTTTACGTCATAATTGGTAGCCACTTCAGAAATCTCCAGAGGTCTAGTAACAATTATTTGATGAACTGGTCTTTTAAAATACTCATTCATCTTCATGCCATTTACATGAATATCGCCAGAACCTTTTTTTACCCACACCTTGGCGATAGATCTCTTTCTTCTACCAGTCGCGTACTTACTATCTTTAAAATCTAAAATAATTTTTTTCGATTTAGTTGATGTCTGATTAGATTGATCCATTATTTAACAATGTTACTTTTGTTTAATTTTTCAAAAGTAATAACTTTAGGTTTCTGAATTTCATGTGGATGTTTTTCACCATTATAAATTTTTAATTTAGTTAGTTGTTTTTTTGCTAAAGGACCACCAGGTAACATTCTTTTTACAGCTAATTTTAAAATTTGTTCTGTTTTATTTTTCTCTTTAAGAAAAGATGGAGTTGATTCCTTTATACCCCCTGGATGACCAGTATGCCTGTAATATTTTTTATTTGTGAATTTTTTTCCAGAAAATTTTATTTTGTCAATATTAGTTACAACAACAAAATCACCATTATCTATATGAGGATTATATGTTGGTTTATTTTTCCCTCTTAAAACTTTTGATATATAAGCAGCCAGTCTACCAACAACAGCGTTTTGAGCGTTTATGATATACCAATCTTTTTTTATTTGTTTCTTTTTAATAAATGGTGTCATAATAATGGGCGATAAATACAAAGATTGAGTAATAAAGTCAATTTATTTAACTCTTAAAAAATAAAGATTTAAGGCGCTAAACACGACCAAGATGCTAGTAATTTGATGCATAGAAGCTAAAAAGATATTAAGATCGCTTATTAGTGTAAAAATTCCTAGACCTATTTGTAAAAACAAAAAGAAAAATAATATTTTAAAAGGTTTGTATAAATTAGTTAATTTTTTCTTATAAATAAATATTGTTAAAAACAGACTGTAAAAAAATATTATATAGGCTAAATTACGATGATAAAATTGAACCAAAGAATGGTTATCAAAATCGAAAATATAGTTATAATTTTCAAAATTTAAATCATTTGGAAAATATGAATTGCCCATCATTGGCCAAGTTTGATAAATTTTTCCAGCATCTAAACCAGATACGAAAGCACCTATTATTATTTGTATAAAAATTAGTAAAATTAATAGCAGGAATGGTAAATTATTTGTTGAAAATTTAAAAAATTTTTTATCATTTTTTGAAATGATATTTCTTATAAGCCAAAATATAATTGAAATTATAAATAATGCTGTAGTTAAATGAATTGACAATCTGTAATGATTAACTGTTGTATTATTTATAAGACCACTTTTAACCATATACCAGCCAATAATTCCCTGAAAAATAATTAATAAAAAAATCAAACTGGCAACATTCATATATTTTTTTTTAATTTTTTTAGTTAAATAAAAATAAATTAAGGGTATTAAAAAGAAAATACCTATTAATCTTGCAAGAATTCTGTGAAAATACTCCCAATAAAAAATAATTTTAAATTGATCAAGGGTCATATTAAAGTTTAATAACTTATATTGTGGAATTTCTTTATATTTATCAAAATAAAATTTCCATGTTTCATTATTTAGTGGTGGCAATATACCTTTTATTAATTCCCACTCTGTTATTGAAAGACCTGAGTTAGTTAGTCTAGTTAAGCCACCAATTATAATTATAAAAAAGATCAATATTAAAGAACAAACTAACCAATAAAGAAATAATCTATTTATTTTTTCTTCTTTTGTGTGCATAAACAATAATATATATTTATTTAATAAATCTTAAATTTTTATATTGTCGCTATGTTAAACAAAAATATACTTAAAATTAGAAAAGAATTAGATAAATTAGATAATGATTTATTAAAAATAATAAAAAAAAGAACAAAATTTGTAGACCTTGTTATTAAAAATAAGAAATTTAAAAAAGATATAATAGATAAAAAAAGAATTTTAGTTATCCTCAAAAATATCTCACAAAAATCTAAGAAAAAAAATATAGACCCATTAATTACACGCAAAATATGGAAATCTATGATTAATGCTTTTATTGACTATGAGTATAGAAATTTTAAAAAAAAATAATTATTTGCTGTGGGGCGGAAGTTTTTTTTCAATGAAGTATTCGTGTTTTCTAGTGTTAGGGTTGTATTTTTTTAATTTAAGTTTGTTTTTTACTTTTTCACCCTTCGTAGGTTTTTTTGCATAGTAAATAAATTTACTATCAGGGTTACTTTCAGGAACCATTCGAACTTTAAGATGTGTTTTTTTTGCCATATGATTTAATTTTTTTAATTTTTTCTAACAATAATGAGCTTTTAGCTTTTAAAGATTTTTTATAATAATTAACTTTTAAACTATGATTGTTCCCAACGTCAAGTTTATTTATTTTCATTTTCAATAAATTTTTTACACCTAAAATAGTCATGCCTTTATTTTTTATTAAAAATTTAATCATTTTAATAATTTCGACTTGTTTTGGTGAATAATATCTTCTATTATTTATTTTCTTTGGTTTAATTTCCTTAAATTCCTTTTCCCAATATCTTAATACATGATTAAGTGGTTTTTTAGTTATTGGATCTACTAAATTTAAGTCCTTTGATACTTCAGTAATATTGAGTAATTTAATCACGTAAGTTTATCTAAATTGTCTGTTATGTTTGATGATGGTGTAAAAATAATAGATTTTCTTGAAGTTATAACAAACTCTTCTTTTGTTTTAGGGTTTCTTCCTAACCTTTCTTTTTTATTGACTATCTTAAAAGATCCAAAATTTTTTAAATTTAGTCCACCTGATTCAATATTTTGTATAATTATTTCAATTAAATCATTAATTAGTTTTTTAGAAAAATTTATGGAAAACCCAGTTTTGCTACTTAAATAGTTTATCAAATCAATTTTTTTTAAATTTTTTTTAAACATTTTTGGTATGTTTTAAGTTTTTTTTAATTTGTGTCATCAAGTCACCTTTTACTATTTTATAACACAAATCTATTGAATGAAAAAAACCTACAGAGTCAGTCCCGCCATGACTTTTAACTACAGGACCATTTAAACCTAAAAAAATTGCTCCATTATATTTTCTAGGATCTAATTTGTTTTTAAATTTTTTTAATGAAAAATAAGAAAAAATAAGAGATAATTTTGTGATTATATTTTCTGTAAGTGATTTTTTTAAATTTTTTATTATAAATTTAGCAGTACCTTCTGCTGTCTTTAAAGCAATATTGCCTGTAAAACCGTCTGTCACAATAACATTTGACTCACCAGTCATAATATTATTTCCTTCGATATATCCGTTATAAGTAAAATTGTCTGAATTAGATAAATCACGTAATTTTTTTGAAGCAGCTTTTAACATTTCCGTACCTTTAATTTCCTCTGAACCAACATTTAAAAGTGCAACTTTTGGAGTTTGATTGACAAATAAAGATTTATACAAAGCAGAACCTAGCTCAGCAAAATCTACAAGATTTTGGTCGTTGCATTCTATATTTGCGCCTAAATCTAAAACAACATTCATTCCATTTTGATTGGGCCATAAACCTGCCAATGCTGGTTTTGTTATTTCATTCATCATTTTTAAAATCATTCTAGATATAACTAATAAAACTCCTGTATTTCCAGCAGATAAGCTAATATCAGATTTACCATCAAGTTGATGTTGAATACATTTCCACATACTTGTATTTTTTGAATGTTTAACAGCAGTCATTGGTGTTTCCCCGTCAGAAACAACAGTATCTGTGTTAAAGATTTTTATAGAATTATGAATAACATTAAATTTAAAGCAACTTTTATCTATCTCTTCTTTTTTACCGAAAACATTTAATACAAAATCATCTCTAGATTTATATTTATCTAAAAACAATTTTATTCCTTCGACAGTTTTATCTGGAGAATTGTCGCCACCCATTGCATCAATTGCAATAGAAATTATTTTTGACATGATGTATGTTAAATATCTAAAATTTTCTTGCCGTTATAATAGCCTGATTTTAAGTCAATATGATGAGAAAGTTTATATTCACCGCTTTTTTTATCTTCAACTATGTTTATAGAGGATAATTTATGGTGAGATCTTCTCATTTTTTTTTTGGAAACTGAAGTTTTTCTTTTTGGTACAGCCATAATTATATTTTAAATTTTATAGAGGTATTTAGCATATTTTCTAATGGTAATTCAAAGCAAAAATTGTAAAAATTTGTAAAATAAGAAGAAAAAAACTTATATTTAATGCTTTTTTCATCACTCAAATCTTCAAAATATTTCATAACAACAGAGGAGTTTATCCTAAAATCACTTTTTAATTCATTTTTCTCAATTTTAAGTAAAATATCATACAATATCTTATTTAAATCTTTCATTTTTTTATTCACTGAAACATCTCCAAAACCTAACTCTCTTAGATTATTTTCAATGTTGTGAAAGAGTATATCGTACACCTTTTGATTAAATTTTTTTTCTTTCTTTTTATAGATTTTTAAAAAAACTGAAAAATGAAAAAACATAAGATTAATACGAGTTTCAAAGCTATCAGGTAAACAAACCTCACTATAAAAAAACTTGTTTCTAGATAAAGTTAATAAAATATTGTAAAGATTATCTGAATGTGTTTTTTTTTTAAAAATCATAATATATTACCAGCAATATTGTTTCTTATTTTAATTGGATGTCAATTACAAGAGCCAACAAAAACACACGGAATATTATTCTTAGAAAATAGATCAAATCAACTTACTGTAAAAAAAAATAATAAAAATGATGTTTTAAAATTAATTGGATCACCTCATTCCAGGTCATTTAACAATGAAGATGAGTGGATTTATATTGAAAGAGTCTTGACCAAAGGATCATTTCATAAATTAGGTCAAAATGTAATAAAGTCAAACAATGTATTAGTATTATCATTTAATAAATATGGAATATTAAATAGTAAAAATTTTTTAAACCAAGGTGATTTAAATCAGTTATCTTTTTCTAAGAGTATTACAGATAATGATTTATCGAAGAAGAGTTTTGTCGAGAGTTTTTTAAGTAGTATTAAATCTAAAATGTATTCTAATAGATAGTTTTTTTTAATTTTTTAATGAGCTATAACTGCCAATAAAAGCAAAGCGACTATGTTTGTAATCTTTATCATTGGGTTTATCGCTGGACCAGCTGTGTCCTTATACGGGTCACCTACGGTGTCTCCGGTTACTGCCGATTTGTGAGCTTCAGAGCCTTTACCACCAAAATTACCATCTTCAATATATTTTTTTGCGTTGTCCCAAGCGCCACCACCAGCTGTCATTGATATTGCTACAAATAATCCAGTAATAATTACACCTAATAACATTGCTCCTAACGATGAAAGTGCTGCTTCTATTCCACCAATTTGTAAAATTATAAAATACAAGATTACTGGTGACAATACAGGTAAGAGAGATGGTATAATCATTTCTTTAATTGCTGCTTTGGTCAGCAAATCAACTAATCTACCGTAATCAGGTTTTCTTGTGCCTTTCATTATTCCAGGTATTTTTTTAAACTGTCTTCTTACCTCAATTACTACAGAGCCACCTGCTCTCCCCACTGCTTGCATGCCCATCGATCCAAATAAATAAGGTAACATCCCTCCAATTAATAAACCTGCGACAACAAAAGGATTAGATAAATCAAATGTTACAATAATACCCTCTAAAGCAGAACCTTTTACGGTAGAAAAATATTTAATATCTTCCGTGTAAGCCGCAAATAAAACTAAAGCTCCTAATCCAGCAGATCCTATCGCATAACCTTTAGTAACAGCTTTTGTTGTATTTCCTACAGCATCTAGAGCATCTGTAGTTTTTCTAACATTTTTTGGTAACTTAGCCATTTCAGCTATTCCACCAGCATTATCTGTAACAGGTCCATAGGCATCTAAAGCAACAACCATTCCTGTAAGAGCTAACATCGAAGTGACTGCAATAGCTATTCCATATAAACCTGCGAGTTCATTAGTGTATAAAATCCCTGCAACAATTATCAACGCTGGTATAGCTGTTGCTTCCATTGATATAGCTAAACCTTGAATAACATTTGTTCCATGACCTGTTGTAGAAGATTGAGCAACTGATTTTACAGGTCTATAATTTGTTCCAGTATAGTATTCGGTAATCCAAATTAGAAGTCCTGTAATGACGAAACCCACTACACCACAAATATATAAATCTAGTCCTGAGAATACTTTACCATTATTGCTGTAAGTTTCTGTAAGGCCAACTAAAGAGTTTGTAACAGGATATAAAATTAAAAGAGATAAAATAGCTGTTACTATAAACCCTTTATATAGAGCACCCATTATATTTTTACTCTTACCAAGCTTAACAAACCAAGTCCCTATTATTGATGTTAATATACAAGCACCTCCTATTGCTAATGGGTAAATCATTAAATTGTAATCTGAAGGAAAGAAAATTGAGGACAAAACCATTGTTGCTACAATTGTAACAGCATATGTTTCAAATAAATCAGCGGCCATTCCTGCACAATCTCCAACGTTATCTCCAACATTGTCAGCTATTACCGCAGGATTTCTTGGATCATCTTCTGGAATACCAGCTTCAACCTTTCCGACCAAATCTGCACCAACATCAGCACCTTTAGTAAAAATTCCACCGCCAAGTCTTGCAAAAATTGAAATAAGTGAAGCTCCAAATCCTAAAGCTACTAAACCATTGATAACTTCTCTATCATCTACCTCTAAATTAATTAAAACTATATAATATAATGTGATTGATAATAAAGCTAAGCCTGCAACTAATAAACCAGTTATTGCACCTGACTTAAATGCAATTGTTAAACCAGATTGCAAACTATGTCTCGCAGCTTCAGCTGTTCGAACGTTAGCTTTAACAGATATAAGCATACCGACATATCCTGCGACGCCAGATAAAAAAGCGCCAATAAAATAACCAATACCTACAAGATAACTAAAAAAATAAGTTACTATTGCAAGAACTATTACACCAACTATTGCAATAGTCTTGTATTGTCTATTTAAATAAGCTTTTGCACCAATTTGAATTGCTTCTGCAATTTCTTGCATTCTAGAATTTCCAGCGCTAGATGAAATAATTTGACCAGATAGTAAATAGCTGTAACCTACGGCTAAAAACCCAGCAAATGAAATTAGATAAAGTAATTCTAAATAATCAAACATTTTATAAAAGGGATAAATGCCAAATAAATATTCAAAACGCAAGCTAAACTTCAGTTAAATAACAATTTTTAATCATTTTTTCTTAACTCTTTACCTATTTTATCCAATATAGCGTTCAAATAACCAATTTGAATTTTTTCTAGAAAATATTCTGATGCTATTAAATACTCGTTAATAATGACTTTTTTAGGAATATTGTGTTTAAACATAAACTCAAAAATAGCTGCAAATAATATGATTTTTAACAGTTTGTCTGTTTTTGTTAAATCAATATCATCATTTAAATGAGTTGCTACTAACTCTTCAATTAATTCTTTTCTTTCTAAAGTACCAGTCACAACATCCTTAATAAATTTTTTATACTGACTTTTCGCGTAAGTAATTTCAGAATCAGGATTCATTAATGAATTATATAATTTTTGAACAATCTTTATTCTTGGAGTTGAATTATTAAATTTTTTTTGGTTCATTTATTAAGATAGATAATATTGCGTTTGCAGCTTCTGAACCTTTATTTGGTTTTAAAGTATTAATTTTTTTACTTCTTTGTTTTGCCTGATTAATGTTTAAGGCTGTTATAATTCCATTTCCTATAGGTTTGTTGTAACTAATAGAAAGAGACTGAATCGCATTAAAAGTCGATGAGCATATAAAATCAAAATGAGGTGTTTCACCTTTAATTACACATCCTAGTGCTATGAAACCATCAAATTTTGCAATATTTTTTCTAATGGCTATAGGAATTTCATATATACCTGGAACATCTATAATGCTAATTTTGTAATCATTTCTAAGAAGTTTTTTTTTAGTTTCAGAAACTAAGTTTTTAGATATTTCTCTATAATAATTTGAGTTAATTATTAATATTTTTTTCATTTTATAATTATTTGTTTTTTTATTCTAAGCCCAAAACCTTCAAGTCCAATTATTTTTTTTTTACTTCTAGAAATTAATATCATATTCTTAATATTTAGATCTTTTATAATTTGAGCACCAATACCATAATATCTTAAAGTGTTAGTACTATAGTCTTTTGTAGTTTCATTGCTATTAATGATTAATAATAAGAAATTTTTAAATTTCGATAAAATTTTTAAAGAATTTTTTATATTAATATTATTTAAAATATTTAAATTTTTAATTTTAGTAGAAATTACCCTAACAGGCACAGATTTATTTGGATTTAACTTGCCTTTAGAAATCACTAAATTAATATTATTTTCTAGTTTATTTTTATAGCTATAAATATGTATTTTTCCGAATTTATTAGAAATTAATACTTTTGAGGATAATCGTAATATTAATTTTTCATATTTTAATCGATAAGAAATAAGATCTTCAATAGATGCTAATTTTATCTTGTGTTTTTTAGAAAATTTAAATAGATCATTTAATCTTGCCATTCGACCATCTTCATTCATTACTTCACAAATCACTGAACTAGGGTTTAGATTTGATAGTATAGATATGTCCACCGATGCTTCTGTATGACCTGCTCTTTCTAACACACCTCCGTTTCTTGCAACTAAAGGGAAAACATGACCAGGAGAAATTATATCATTTTTTTTTACTCTAGGATTAATTGCTGCACTAATTGTTTTAGCTCTATCTTGTGCTGAAATTCCAGTAGTAATTCCTCGTTTTGCCTCGATTGAGATTGTAAATGCAGTTTGCATTCTTGATTTATTATTTGGTGACATCAGCGGTAATTTTAATTTATCTATTTGTTTTTTAGATAACGCTAAGCAAATTAATCCTCTACCGTGTTTAGCCATAAAATTTATATTTTTTGAACTACACTTTGAACCAGGTATTACTAAATCTCCTTCATTTTCTCTATTTTTATCGTCAACTAAAATAAACATTTTACCTTTTTTAGCGTCTTGAATAATTGATGAAATGCTTGAAAATTTTTTTTTAACCATTTAATTAAAATATTTATACATATATTTACTAAATATATCTAATTCGACGTTAACTAAATTATCAATTTTTAAATTCATCAAATTAGTAAGTTTTAAAGTATGAGGTATTATGTTGACTTCAAAAAAATTATTAGAAACTTTTGATAAAGTTAATGATACCCCGTTAATAGAAATTGAAGCTTTTTCTATTAAAAATTTACATAAGTTTTTGTCTAAAATTTTAAAGCGAACTAGCCAAGTTTTATCTAAAAAAAATATTTTTTTTACTATTGCTGTAGTATCAACATGTCCCTGAATAAAGTGACCAGATATTTTTTTACCATAGGAAAGAGATTTCTCTAAATTAATTGTTTGATTAATTTTTAATAATTTTAGGTTAGATCTTTTTAGAGTTTCATTAGAGATATAAAAATATAACATGTTGTTTTTTTTTTTAACTAGCGTAAGGCAGACTCCATTGCAACAAACCGATTCTCCTAAATCTCTAGTTTTAAATTTTAAAGTTGTTGAAATACCAACATTGATACTTTTTTTTGATTTTTTAATACTTTTTATTTTACCTGTGTTGTAAATGATGCCATTAAACATTTTTAAAATTCCTTTTTATAAAGTTTATCATCATTCAAGTTAATTGTTATTTTTTTTTTTAAAAATTTTTTAAAATATTTTAAAGAACCATTATTTTTTCCATTTTTACCCAATTTTTTACCACTAATAAATATATATAAATCTTTTATAATTTTATTTCTTAATAACGTATTTAAAAAATTTAATCCTGCTTCAACAAATATTCTAGAGTAACCTAATTTATAAATCTTTGCGTACAATAAAAATAAATCTTGTTTATTTTCAAGTGAATTAATTAATATAATTTTGTAACCTAATTTTTTATAAAAAATAGTTTTTTTATTATTTGATTTTTTTGTAATTAAATACGTTTTTCTTTTTTTTAAAATCTTATTTAGTAATAGTTTTTTTTTTAACTTTAAATTTAGATCTATTATAAATAAATCAGGTTTATAATAATTTAATCCCTCAATTCTACAATTTAGTAAAGAATTATCTAGATTAATAGATTTTGAGGTTGACATAATGGAGTCATGTTCTGATCTTAATAAATGAACAATTTTTCTTGATTTATCATTTGTAATCCATTTCTTATTTTTATTTATAGTTAAATAATCCTTCGACATTGCAATCTTGGCTGAAATGTATGGAATTTCTAATTTTTTATTAATTAAATAGCTTTTGTAGAAATTTTTATGTTTTTTTGTTTTAATTAACTTAGCATTTATTCCTCTTGATGCTAAAAATTTTTTCGCTTTTTTAAAAGTTCTTATATCCGGGTCTTCAAAAGCATAGTAAACATTTTTAATTTTTTTTTTTAAAATAATATTTACACACGGAGGTGTTTTGCCTATATGCGTACAAGGCTCTAGAGTTGTATACAAAGTGGCTCCAGAAATATTCTTAACTTTATTTAAGGCATTAAATTCCGAATGAGGTCTTCCATTTATTGATGTAACAGCAGATGAAATAACGGTGTTGTTCTTTACAACTAATGAGCCCACTGTTGGGTTTAAACCGGTTTTTCCCAAATTTTTTTTTGCTAGTTGAAATGCAAGATCTAAATAATGATTATGATTTGTTGTCATCTAAATTGCCTACGAATTGTTCAAAAT
>Ga0213869_10001497_pt1 | contig 17419 bp, 15 predicted proteins | sample PICome_10_FD_160083 | JGI IMG/M metagenome (GOLD analysis project Ga0213869, IMG submission 160083) | Coastal seawater microbial communities near Pivers Island, North Carolina, United States - PICO132 | ecosystem: Environmental > Aquatic > Marine > Coastal | place: USA: North Carolina...
TTCTTACATAACTATGCAAGGCTTTTTTGCATGACAGACTAGACCTAAAACATCAGATTGTTCGATATTTAATTTCATAAACACCTTATCCAAATGTTATTCGAACGTGACTTATAGTTTAAGTGTATTAATTTTTTTACCGTCGGAAGTTCTAAAAACATTTGGGATTTGTACCGCTCAGCGAAATAAAATTGCCAATTTAGCAACGCAGGCCTTTAAATAGAAGAAATTTTGCACGCGCAAAGCCACTATGCGGCGGGTACAAATACTGATAGCAGGTTGTATAAATTAATGAAGTTTGAAAATGGGCAAATCAAATTTTTAGCGCGCCGGTTTGTTTATTTTGTACTTTAATTCAGTCTAGATTTGCCGTCCACTTTGATAATTTGAGATCTTGAACCCTGAAGATTACTGACTAGATTGCAACAGCTCTGCCGTACCTAATGATTTGGGAACGCGATTTTAAAGTTGGTCAGCTTTATAGCTTTGCCAAGACGCCATACGTTTTCTAAACCAGGTTCTTTGACGTTTGGCAAATTGACTTGAGGCTGTCACGGCGAGGGCCTTGGCTTCATCTAGACTGAAACGCCCTTGCAGATGAGCGATCAATTCAGGGGCGCCGATAGCCTGTGAGGATTGCCATTTCGGCTCCCAAAATACAAAATTGCGGCGGGCTTCTTCAAGAGCTCCTTCTGTGATCATGATATCAAAGCGCCGCTTCAGCCTATCATTGAGCCAATCCACAGGACTGGTTAAATGCAACGCGTGACAGGCCGCTAGGGGTAACGGCGGCGGCGGGGTCTTTGCTTGCCAGCACAGAATAGATTGCCCGGTGCTCTGCAACACCTCCCAAGCCCGCGCAACCCGCATCGGATTTTGTACGTCAATCCTCGCGCATGTTTCCGCATCTAATTCCTCCAGCATCTGTTGCAAACCGCCCTGGGCCAGGAGATCTGCTGATTGGGCGCGAATACCACCAGGAATGGGGGGGATATCTGCGAGCCCCTCAGTCAAAGCTCGAAAGTAAAGCCCAGTGCCACCCACAATGATCGGCCGTTTGTCTCCACTCAGAATTGGACCAATGTCGCGCAGCCAATCGCCAACCGAATAGCTTTCATGATTAGCCACATGACCGTATAACGCATGAAGTGTACGGCTTTCTTCTTCATCTGAAGGGCGGGCGGTCAGAATGCGCCAGCCGCTGAAGACTTGAAGCGCGTCGGCATTGACGATGACGCCGCCCAATTGTGCCGCGATATCTAGCGCAAGGGCGGATTTGCCACTTGCTGTTGCCCCGGCAATCAAAACGGGGCGAGTTTCCCCAAGCGTTGAGAGCAAATAATTACGCACCATTTATAGCATTTTCCCGCTTTTTTTCATTTGCTCTGTCACACGCCGTTGCTCTTGGTCAATTTTTGAGACATTCTACGCGAAAATAGCGTGAGGGCACAATGCACCAAACTTCTGGTTTCCAAGTTCAATTTAAACGTGTTCTATTAAAAATTTCTGGTGAAGCCTTGATGGGAGATCAAGGGTACGGTCTTCATCCCCCGACCGTAGAGCGGATCGCCGCTGAAGTGAAAACGGTTCATGATCTTGGCGCCGAAATTTGCATGGTCATTGGCGGCGGTAACATCTTTCGGGGGCTGCAGGGCTCTGCGCAGGGTATGGAGCGCACGACTGCCGATTACATGGGCATGCTGGCAACAGTTATGAATGCGTTGGCGATGCAAAGCTCTTTAGAAGAGCAAGGCGTTCATACCCGGGTGGTCTCGGCGATCCCAATGGATCAGGTTTGTGAACCCTACATTCGCCGGCGCGCGGTACGGCATTTGGAGAAAAAGAGGGTGGTGATTTTTGCAGCAGGGACGGGCAACCCCTATTTCACCACCGATACCGCAGCCACCTTGAGGGCCAGCGAAATGGCCTGCGAGGCAATTTTTAAGGGCACACAGGTTGATGGCATTTATGATAGAGATCCCAAGCAACACAAGGACGCGTTACGCTATGACTCGGTGACCTATGATGAGGTTCTACAGAAGCGCCTGAAAGTTATGGATGCTTCAGCAATCGCTTTGGCGCGTGACAATAATTTACCTATCATTGTATTCTCACTCGATGAGCCGGGCGGGTTCAAGGGAATTTTAGCGGGCAACGGAACTTATACCAAGGTTTTCGTTTAACCAACTTAAGAAAGAAATAACATGTCGGATGACCCATTAGATATAGATATTGATGACCTTCAACGTCGAATGAACGGTGCCATGGCCTCTTTGAGAACCGAATTTGCCTCGCTGCGCACAGGTCGGGCCAGTGGATCTATTCTTGACCCGGTGATGGTGGACGCTTACGGGCAGATGACCCCCATAAACCAAGTCGGTACAGTCAATGTCCCGGAATCGCGGATGGTTACAGTTAATGTTTGGGACAAAACATTGGTTGGAAACGTCGAAAAATCCATTCGCGAAAGCGGTCTGGGAATCAACCCTCAAACCAACGGCACAATGATCATGTTGCCGATCCCTGAACTCAACGAAGAGCGGCGTCGGGAGTTAACAAAAGTGGCGGCGGGCTACGCGGAGCACTGCCGGGTGTCGGTGCGCAATATCCGCCGGGACGGCATGGATCAGATCAAAAAGGGCAAAGCGGCGGGTATGCCAGAAGATGACCAAAAGCTCTGGGAATCAGAGGTCCAGTCTCTGACCGATGTACAAATTAAAATGATAGATACCGCGTTAGAAACCAAGCAAGCCGAAATTATGATGGTTTAGATTGGACTGATTTGATGGCACAATCGGCGGAACACGTTGCGATTATCATGGATGGAAATGGCCGTTGGGCGCAGCAACGCGGCCTGCCTCGGTTGGCCGGCCACCATGAGGGGGCCAAAAGGATTCGTGAAATAGTTCAATCCTGTCCGAGTGTTGGAGTTAAGCATTTGACAATATTTGCTTTTTCAACAGAAAATTGGAGGCGTACCCAGGCAGAAGTTGGTGGTTTAATGCGGCTGTTCAAGCATTACATGCTTCGTGAAGCCAGAGATTTGATGAATGAGGGCGTTCGGGTTCGGTTCATCGGGGATCGCCTGCGGCTTGATAAAACGTTGGTCAAACTTATGGATGAGCTTGAGGCATTGACGGTGCAAAATTCTGAAGTGCATTTGACCATCGCGCTCAATTATGGGGGGCGTGATGAGGTAACCCGTGCGGCGCAGCGTATGGCCGGGGATGTGGAGAGCGGCGCGCTGGCCGCAATAGATGTGACGGCCGAGGTCTTAGCGCGGTATTTGGATACACATTTGCTGCCCGACCCTGATTTGGTGATCCGTACCAGCGGCGAGGCGCGCATCTCTAATTTTCTTTTGTGGCAATCTGCCTATGCGGAATATGAGTTCATCGACACGCTTTGGCCTGACTTTCGTGCCGACGAGTTCACCAACCTGGTGTCCAATTTCGGAGCTCGTGAACGCCGATTTGGAGCGATTTCCGCATGACACAGGACCGATGGGCAGATCTGCCGTTACGCATGGGCTCTGCGGTGGTACTGCTTCTTATTTTTTCTGCATCTCTCTATTTTGGACTTGTCGGGGTGTTGATCCTTGGCTTGGTGGCCGTGGTCGCCATGCAATGGGAATTGGCACGCATGTTTCGCCTGAATAGATCGCGCTTGCTGACGGTAGTGCTTGTTGCCGGCCTGGGATGGTTGCCTATGGCAGCGCAGCCAATAGTTTTGAACCATAGCTTGCCCCTGGTAGCCGCGACGAGTTTTCTTCCAATCATGCTGGGAGCACTGTTTATAGCGCACAATCGTATGATTTACATCGTTTATGGCGTTCTTTTGACGCTTGGTATGCTGTCCTATTGGTTTCTTGCGCTGACGTTTGGCGCCCTTGGTATTGCGGCCTTGGCAGCTGTGGTCATTCTGTCGGATATTGGTGGCTATATCGTTGGACGCTTGATCGGTGGAGCGAAGTTTTGGCCAACTGTAAGCCCGAAAAAAACCTGGAGCGGCACCGTGGCGGGATGGCTGTTGGCAGGTTTTTTTGGTCTGTATCTGATGCAGCAGATCGGCGCTTTGTGGCCCGTTCCGGTGGCGATGCTTGTGGCCTTTGGCGCGCAGATGGGTGATATTGCAGAGAGCTGGGTGAAACGCCGCCAGGGCGTTAAAGACAGCTCGCAACTCATTCCAGGGCATGGTGGTTTTTTAGATCGGCTTGACGGATTCATCGGTGGTGCCGCCGCTTTTGGCTTGATTACTGCGCTGTTTCTATCGTGACGCGCCGGGTTTCAATCTTGGGCGTCACGGGGTCCATTGGGCAAAATACTTTGGATCTTTTGCGGCGCGATCCAACGGCCTATCACGTTGTGGCGTTGAGCGGCGGCCGCAATATTACTCAATTGGCCAAAGACGCGCTTGAATTTTCTCCTGAAGTGGTTGTTACGGCCTTTGACGATCTGTTGCCAGAGTTGCAAGCGGCAATGGCGGGATCTGGTGTGGCGGTTGAGGCGGGCGCTCAGGCTATCGCGTGCGCGGCCGAGCGGCCAGCCGATTGGATAATGTCATGCATCGTCGGCGTAGCGGGGCTGGCGCCTAGTTTACATGCCGTGCAGCAAGGCACGACCTTGGCGCTTGCCAACAAAGAGTCGCTGGTGGCTGCAGGCCCAATTTTGTTGGACGAGGCCCGGTGTCATGGGGCGACAATTTTGCCGGTAGACAGCGAACATTCTGCGGTATTTCAGGCCCTAATTGGCGAAGATATTGCAAATGTTGAGCGGATTATTATTACGGCCAGCGGCGGAGCGTTTCGCGATTGGCCGCGGGCGGATTTGGCTAAGGCCACCCCGGCACAGGCGCAAACCCATCCAAATTGGTCGATGGGCCAAAGGATCACCATCGATAGCGCCTCTATGTTTAACAAGGCCATGGAATTAATTGAAACCAAAGAATTTTTTGGAGTTCGCGAAGGGCAGATAGAGACAATTATCCATCCCGAAAGTTTGATCCATGCGATGGTTGGGTTTCAAGATGGTGGTATGATGGCCCATGTTGGGCCGCCAGATATGCGCCATGCCATTGGCTTTGCGCTTCACTATCCTGTTCGCCGCCCGTTGAATGTTGCGCGCTTGGATCTCACACAGATTGGCCATTTTAGCTTCTATACGGCCGATGAGAAACGCTACCCGGCACTTCGTTTGGCGCGCGAGGTCATGCGACGGGGCAATCTTTGGGGGGCCGCTTTCAATGCGGCTAAGGAAGTAGCATTAGACCGTTTTATTGGTGGCGACATCGGATTTTTGGATATGGCTATATTGGTTGAAAAGGCATTGCACGATATGGACCGAGCTGGGCTGTTGGGCGCGGAGCCGCGCGATCTACCAGATGTTTTGCAAGCCGATCAAGCCACGCGGGAAAGGGCCCGGACAATAAATGTTTGATATGGTTGCACTCTCTGTCTCTTTCGGTGGATTCCTTTGGATGTTCTTCTTTTTTGTCATCGCCTTATCGATTATCGTAGCGGTGCACGAATACGGCCATTACATCGTTGGGCGTTGGTGCGGCATACATGCGGAAGTTTTTTCGGTGGGATTCGGCACTGTGCTTGTTTCGCGTGTGGACCGGCATGGCACGCAGTGGCAATTCGCTGCGCTGCCTTTTGGCGGGTTCGTTCGCTTTAAAGGTGATGCCAGTGCCGCCAGCGCGCCTGATGCTTTGCTTTTACCAAAGCTAAGTGCACGGGAGAGGCGCAAAACTATGCATGGAGCGCCAATTTGGGCGCGGGCCGCAACGTCAGCGGCTGGACCTATTTTCAATTTTATCCTGTCAATCGCGCTTTATTGTGGCCTTTTCATGTGGCATGGCCAATATGATGGTAGCTTGAAAATTGCGCAATTAACCCCTGTGCCGGGAGAAATTGGCCTGCAGGTCGGAGATGAAATCTTGGCCGTTGAGGGGCAAGAGGTTCACACTTATGAAGATTTTGCGATGATAGGTCAGTCGCTTGTGGCACCCGTACGCTACACCGTGATGCGTAATGGGGGCAGCAGTAGTGTGCTTGGCCCAGTGCCATTCCCGGCCTTGGTGGCGCAGGTTCAACCGCGCTCTGCTGCGATTGAAGCAGGTTTGCAGGCCGGCGACGTTATTTTGCGGATCGATGGCCGGACCATTGACGGGTTTTCAGAACTGCAACAGACCGTTGCAGCAGCGGATGGGAATGAAATGGGGTTTTCCGTATGGCGGGCGGGCTCGGAATTTGATGTGCTTTTGACTGCAAAATCTGTGGCGATCCCCAGCGCAAATGGCGATTTTGTGAACCGCCGATTGGTCGGTATTTCTGGGGGTACGTTCTTCGAGCCGGCTACCGATCCATTGCCATTTGGCGTTGCGATCGCCGCGGCGGCGGAGCGTACTTGGTCGATTATCACGCTGTCCCTCGCAGGTTTGAAACAGATGGTTCTTGGTTCTATCAGCGCGTGTAACATTTCTGGTCCAGTGGCGATTGCCGAGACGGCTGGGCAGATGGCGCGCCAAGGGGCGATGCCCTTTGTTGCACTGATCGCTGGGTTATCGACCGCGGTCGGCTTGATGAATCTCTTTCCCATTCCGGTCTTGGATGGCGGACATTTACTTTTTTGCGCCTATGAAGCGATCACGGGGCGCAAGCCGAGTGATTCTGCTTTGCAGATTTTGATGACCGTCGGGTTGTTATTGGTTTTGACTCTTACGGCCTTTGCTGTGGTCATGAATTTCGTGTGCCCGTAACATGGCGCTATGAGCGAAAACCCTTGAAAATGGTCCGTTTGGTGCGCAGTTGTTTTTGACACATTGCCGGCAAAGCGATAAGTTCACTAAATATTTAAGAGGCCATAAACAGGAACATTTGTGATGAAACTTTTTGAAGTTCAAAAGGCACGGGTAAATGTTGCAATCCGCGCCCTCGGTGTCATGATGATCTCCTGCGTCTGGATGTTGCAGGCGGTACAGGCGGTACAGGCGGATGATTTTAAGATTAATGAAATTATAGTCGATGGTAACCGCCGGATTGAGACGGAAACCATCCGCAGCTACACAGAGATTGAAGCCCCCGCGGTTCTGACTATTGGTGAGGTTAATGACGCTGTGAAGCGCGTGCGCACTTCAAACCTGTTTGAAAGCGTATCGGCAGAGATGCAAGGCAACCGGCTCAAACTCACAGTCGTTGAGTTTCCAACGGTCAATGAAGTCGTTTTTGAAGGAAACGACCGGCTTGGCGATCAGCAACTGGAGGCTTTGGTCCGTTCGCAATCACGGCGTGTCTATTCGGTCAGCCAAGTGCGTGATGATGCCAATGCAATTGCCGAAGCCTATGCCAATCAAGGCCGAATCGCGGCCTCTGTCGAGCCGCGGATTATTCGGCGGTCGGATAACCGTGTTGATGTGATATTTGAGATTGCTGAGGGCGACGTGGTAGAGATCGAACGGCTTTCTTTTGTGGGCAACCGAACCTTCTCCGATCGGCGTTTGCGCCGTGTTTTGAATACCAAACAAGCGGGACTTCTGCGCATATTCGTGCAGCGCGATACCTATATCGAAGATCGGGTTGAATTCGACAAACGAGTTTTGGCGGATTTTTATAACTCGCGTGGATACATCGATTTTCAAATCCAATCTGTGACCTCGGAGCTGTCTAAAACTCGCGACTCCTTCTTTCTCACATTCCGGGTTCAAGAGGGGCAGAAATTTTCTTTTGGCAAGCTCACTTTAACGTCAGATCTCGAAGATGTGGACACCGCCGATTTTGAAAAGGCGCTTGAAATAAAAGAGGGGGATGTCTATTCTCCCGCCTTCGTCGAAACTGCAATTGTGCGCATGGAGCGCCGCGCTTTGGATCTGGGGCTTGATTTTGTGCGTGTTGAGCCGCGCGTGGCCCGAAACAATGACAATCTCGCTTTAGATATCGATTTCACCTTGTCTCGCGGCCCGCGTGTTTTTGTAGAGCGGATTGATATTGCAGGCAATACGACCACGCTCGATCGAGTGATCCGGCGGCAGTTCAAAATTGTTGAGGGCGATGCGCTGAACCCACGCGAGATACGCGCGAGCGCTGAACGGATCCGTGCTTTAGGTTTCTTTTCAAGTTCGAATGTGTCCACTCGTGAGGGCTCTGCGCCCAATCAAAGGATCGTCGAAGTTGCGGTAACTGAGAAGCCAACTGGTAGCTTGATATTAGGGGCTAATTATAGTTCGGCCAATGGGGCTGGGTTGGTAGCTAGTTTCCGCGAAGCAAATTTCTTGGGGAGGGGTCAATCCACCAGTTTCGGCGTCAACACAACCGCAAACACCCGAAGTTTTAATTTTGCATTCAAAGAACCATCGCTCTATAATCGGGATTTGAGCTTGAGTTTTGGACTAGATTATCAAGGAACAAGCAAAAACAACGCCCAATATAATACCAGTTCTGTTGGATTTGATGCAGCTTTGGGATTTCCGGTCAGCGAGTCTGGATTTTTCACACCCAAGCTATTTTATGAGACCGAAGAGCTGACGGATGTTACCACAACTTCTCAAGTTATCACAGGGGAGGCGACCGAGGGCGACCGGCAAACGCTGGGCCTGGGCTACACGTACTCTTTCGATAATCGCCGCTTAGGTTTGAATCCGAGCACCGGAATGTTCCTACGCCTGTCACAAGATTTTGATCTGACCGGTGATGTGCGTTTTGTCCGCACGAACGTAAAATGGGGTGGTGAAACCTATGTGCGCAATGAAGACTTCAAAGTCACAGCAACGCTTGAAGGTGGCGCGCTGAATTTTATCAGTGGCAGTTCAAGCCGGGTCACGGATCGCTTTTTCCTGGGTTCTGGTATGTTCCGTGGCTTTGCGCCCGGGGGGCTCGGTCCGCGCGAGGTTAATGGCCCTGTGAACGACGCGCTTGGCGGGGAATACTATGCGGTCGCGCGGTTTGAAACACAATTTCCAATCGGTCTTCCTGAAGAGTATGGCATCGAGTTTGGCGCTTTCTTTGATGCGGGCTCCCTATGGGGACTGGATTCGATATATGCCGCCAACGAGCCAGCAGGTCCAATATTCTACGATGACTTCACCTTACGGGCAGTGGCGGGTGTATCCATCTTCTGGAACACGCCGATTGGCCCACTGCGCTTTAACTTCACCGATGCGGTTAAAACAGCGGAACACGACGTAGAGCAAAGTTTTGATCTCACCGTTTCGACCTCTTTCTGATGGGTACTTGCCCCAGATTAGTGCGGTTCTGTAGCGCGCTGTTTGGCTTACTTTGGGTGCTGTTCGGGGCGCCTGTGGCGGCACAGGAGACCTCGATACTGGTGATTGATCTTGATCGGGCCTATGAAACCTCATTGTTTGGGAAATCTATGCGTGCGCAGTTCCGTCAAAACAACCAAGCCTTGGCTGCTGAAAATGCTGTCATTTTGAACGCGTTGAAAGATGAAGAGCTGCAGCTGACAGAGGACCGTGCGGCGCTGTCGGCCGAAGAGTTTGCCGCTGCCGCCGCGGCCTTTGACGAAAAAGTACAGAAAATCCGCAACGCAAGGCTTGAAAAAATTCGACAAGTCGATGAGCAATTTAAGAAACTGAAGCCACTTTTTTTTCAACGTATTGAACCCTTTTTTGACCTCGTTTTGCGGGAATTCGAGGCAACTGTGATCTTGGAGAAGAGCTCTGTTTTACGCAGCATCGAGGGAATTGATATCACAGACCTGTTGGTTGAGCGGGTTGATGACGTCTTTTTAAACAGTGAAGTGATTGCGGACCCAGCAGCTGAAAACTAAACCTTGGGTTGAACCTGTGCTAGGAGCGTGCGCAAATCCGTGGTACGGGCAAATGTTGCACGGCGCGACAGGGTTTGATAGTTTTGCCAAAATTGAGGAAAAAATAAATGACCGAACTCGCAAGTGCCGACATCCAATTGATCCAAGCTATTCTTCCCCATCGTTACCCCTTCCTTTTGGTCGATCGTGTCGAAGATATTGACGGGGAAAAATCGGCGCGTGGCATCAAAAACGTTACGATGAATGAGCCGCATTTTCAGGGGCATTTTCCAGGCACGCCGATCATGCCGGGGGTTACGATTGTTGAGGCTCTGGCGCAAACTGCTGCGGTGATGGTTGGGGTAACTCATGATTTGGCAGATACCAATATGTTGATCTACTTTATGGCCATCGATAAATGTAAATTTCGTCGCAAGGTCGTGCCCGGCGATATTCTGGAATTGCATGTGGAAACCATACGCGGTGGGTCTAAAATTTGGAAATTCAAAGGCCGTGGTTTGGTTAATGGTGAAATGGCTGCCGAAGCCGAATTCACCGCTATGATGGATTTGCCGGAGACCGCCAAGTGAGCATTGACGCCACCGCACAGATTCATCCGTCATCAATCATCGAGCCAGGTGCCTGCATCGGTCCGGGCTGTGAAATTGGGCCATTTTGTTGGATCGGTGCCCGCGTGGAGCTTGCAGAAAATGTTGTTTGTAGCTCGCATGTGGTTATTCGTGGACAGACCAAAATTGGGGCGGACACGCGCATTTTCTCATTTGCCGTAATTGGTGAAATTCCACAAGATTTGAAGTTTAAAGGCGAGGTCTCACAGTTAATGATTGGCCAAGGCAACATCATCCGGGAGCATGTTACCATCAATCTTGGCACCGCAGGTGGCGGCGGTGTTACCTCGATTGGCGATAACTGTTTGCTGATGGCGGGCTGCCATATTGCCCATGATGCACGTCTTGGAAATCGGGTTGTTATCGTAAACTCTGCAGCTATTGCTGGCCATGTTTTGATTGAGGATGATGTGATTGTCGGCGGACTTTGCGGCGTGCATCAATTCGTACGCCTTGGTAGGGGAGCTATCATTGGCGCTGTGACCATGGTGACCCATGATGTGATTCCTCACGGTCTGGTGCAAGCGTCACGGGGTGAGTTAGATGGGCTCAATTTGGTTGGTCTTAAGCGTCGTGGAGTAGATCGCGCGGACATCACGGCTCTGCGCGCCGCGTTTCAGATGCTGGCCCAAGGGGAGGGTGCATTTCAAGATCGGGCGAAACGACTGGGTGAGGAAACAGACAGCGCCTATGTTCAGGAGATTGTCGATTTTATTTTGGGCGACAGCGGTCGCTCCTTTTTGACACCGGATTGAACGGATGCTGGCGCTGATATGCGGGCAGGGTGCCTTGCCTGGTATGATTGTTCGCAATACTTCTTATCCGCCTGTGATTGCGGCTCTTGAGCAATTTCCCCCCAGGAGTCTTGCTGTTGATTTGACATTTCGCCTCGAAACCATCGGAACATTTTTAAAGGCATTGAAAGAGCGCGGTGTCTTGCAGGTTTGTTTTGCCGGAGCGATCAGGCGCCCAAAGATCGATCCCGAGCAAATTGATGCTGCCACGCGGCCCTTGGTGGCGCAAATTTCTGGGGCGCTTTCTGGCGGCGATGACGCCGCTTTCCGCATCGTCATTGATATTTTCGAACAGGCTGGGTTTGAAGTGGTTGGCTTCACACAGCTCGTCCCAGAGCTCCTTCCGCCGGGCGGTGTGTTGAGCATCCGCCAACCAGGCGAACAAGAGCGACGCGATGAGGCGCGGGCTCAATCGGTGCTTGCGGGACTCTCAGCTTTGGATATGGGGCAGGGCTGCGTGGTGGCTTCTGGCCATGTGTTGGCCGTTGAGGCATTTGGCGGCACCCGGTGGATGTTGTCCAGCCTCTCATCTGACCGCCCCACAGATTGGCCGGAGGGCGGTTTGCTTTATAAATCTCCGAAGGAGGGTCAGGAGCGGCGCGTAGACCTGCCTGCTATAGGTCCTGAGACGATGGGGCAGGCCGCGCAGGCGGGGCTGACGGGCGTTGCGATTGTGCAAGGCGGCGTGGTTGCGCTGGATTTACCAAAAATCATTACTGAGGCGGACCGGTTGGGGCTTTTCCTTTGGGTCTGTGAGGCCAAGCCGTGAAAGTGTTTGTTGTGGCGGGTGAAGCCTCGGGCGATCGTCTTGGTGCAGACCTTATGCGCGGGTTGCGTCATCTGGTTCCCGATGTGAACTTTCGAGGTGTCTCTGGGCCGGAGATGCAAAGCGAAGGTTTGGACAGCTTGTTCGATATGTCAGAGCTTTCGGTCATGGGGTTGGCTGAGGTCTTGCCAAAATATTTTTCCCTTAAGCGTCGCTTGGATCAGACTGTGGCTAAAGTGTTGGCTTGGAAGCCAGATATTTTGATCACCATCGACAGTCCTGATTTTTGCTTACGGGTGGCGCGGGCAGTGCGGAGTGCTGACCCTAGGATCAGAACTTGCCATTATGTTGCGCCCTCCGTCTGGGCTTGGCGCGCCGGGCGTGCAAAGAGAATGGCAGGCTCCATCGATCATGTGCTGGCGCTCTTGCCATTTGAGCCGCCCTATATGGAGGTGGAAGGGATGGCCTGCGATTTTGTGGGCCATCCGATTGCAGCGCAAGCGCCAATCACCTCCAAACAAATTGCCCAGTTTCAAACTGATTTCAACTTAGATCCAGCGCGGGAGTCCTTAGTGATTTTACCGGGCTCTCGAGCCTCAGAAATCAAGCGCCTGTTATCAGTATTCTGCGAGGTCTTATCGCAGCCGTATTTTGCAGAGTTTCAGCTCATTTTTCCAACATTGCCGCATCTGGCGCCGCTCTTGCAGGCCGAAATTGGTTCTTTGCCGCAGGATAAACGGCTGGTTACAGGCTCCGGCCGCAGCGCGGCGGCCGCGGCTGAGGAGCGGCTGGTGGCCTATAGTGCCGCAACAGCGGCTCTGGCGGCCTCTGGCACCGTATCGCTTGAACTGGCTGCGGCGGGAACCCCAATGGTGATTGCCTATGACATGGGCCTTATCTCGCGGCTGGTGATCGGTTCTATGCTTAAAATTGATACGGTAACCTTGGTTAACCTCGTGTCAGAGACCCGCGCTGTTCCAGAGTTCATTGGAAAAGACTGTAAGGCCGAGCGTATTGGACTCGCTTTACAGCACATATTGAAGGCGCCCACTGCTCAGGTTCAGGCCATTGAGGCGACGATGATACGCCTCGGGCGTGGAGATCAGGACCTGCGCTATCGCGCGGCACGGGCGGTGCTAACGGGGCTGGGACGGGCTTAGCCGCGGGTGATCCAACCCCCTCCCAAAACTCGGCTGCCCTCGGAGTCATAAAAAACGCAGGCTTGGCCCGGGGCGACACCCTCTTCGGCCATCATGAGCTCGACCTCCGCTTCGGTCTCGGACAAAGGGCGCAGCACCGCGTCGCGCGGCGGGCGGGTGGATCTGACTTTGGCGGCGATGCTCCATTCGGCGTGCGCGGTAAGAGGCTTATCACCAAGCCAATTGACCTCCTTAAGTCGCACTTGCCGTGTCGCCAGCATCTCTTTTGGTCCGACAACTACCTGCCGGTTTTCGATATCCAAATGGACCACGTAGATTGGATTGGTCAACCCGCCGATTCCAAGTCCGCGCCTCTGACCAATAGTGTAATGTATAATGCCGTCATGGGTTCCAAGGACTTTGCCGCTTTGATCGACAATATCGCCCGGTTTTGCCGACCCAGGATGCAGCTTTTCAATCACCGCGGCATAGTCACCATCTGGCACGAAGCAAATATCCTGGCTATCGGGTTTATCGGCTACGCCAAGACCGTATTTGCTCGCCAGAGCCCGGGTTTCAGCCTTGGAGGTCAAATGCCCTAGCGGAAATCTCAGATATTCGAGCTGCTCAGAGGTGGTCGAGAATAAAAAGTAACTTTGATCCCGATTTTGATCTGCGGCCATGTGCAATTGCGCACCTTTCGGGCCTGTTTTGCGTTGGATATAGTGGCCCGTGGCCATACAATCTGCATCAAGATCTTTGGCCGTTTGCAGCAAATCTTTAAACTTCACACGCTCATTGCAGCGAATACAAGGGACAGGTGTGGCCCCAGCAAGATAGCTTTCAGCAAAATCGTCGATTACAGCCTCGCGAAACGTGTTCTCATAGTCCAGAACATAGTGTGGAAAATTTAGCTCTTCTGCCACGTGGCGCGCGTCGTGAATGTCGCGACCAGCACAGCAAGCGCCCTTTTTGGCAAGTGCAGCTCCATGATCATAAAGTTGGAGCGTAATGCCAACAACATCATAGCCTTGCGAGGCCAATTCCGCGGCAACAACCGAACTGTCGACCCCGCCTGACATGGCAACAACCACACGCGTGTCTGCGGGTGCCTTGGCAAAACCAAGAGAGTTTAACGGGATGTCGTGGCTCATGGAAGCTACTCGGTCCTACAAAATTAAGCAAGAAGTCATGATACCTAAAATCTCGCGCTTCACAACACATTAAGTGGTTTGCGGTCAATTGGTCGCGAGAAAAGAGCCCGCAGTATGCATATTCGAAATCTTGGTCACAGGCGTGGCAATTGCAAGCCTCGAGCTGGCGTTGCTCGCAGTACTATCCAGGCACAGCCTCGTCAGATCTTTGCGCCAATTGCCGAACTTCCAGATAAGGTCCAACCCTGATCGGCGATGCTATGACATGCAAACCTGATAGCATAAGGCCTCTGGACGGGATCGGATCCAATCCGTAGTTTACCTCGAAGAATCCAGGGGGCGGAATGGCGCAAGATCTACCAGTATCATACATGTCCGAAGACCAGGCGCGCAGTGAATTGAAGCGCTTGGCAATGGTTTTGGCACAGGCCAATCGCGCCTATCATCGTGATGACAGCCCGTCGATCCATGACGCGACCTACGATCGGCTGAAGCTGCGCAACGCACAGATTGAACAAAGTTTTCCGCACCTGAAGAGAACCGATAGCCCGAGCGATCAAGTCGGGGCAAAACCGAAAGAGGGCTTCGGCAAGATCAGTCATCGCCAACCGATGCTCTCTTTGTCAAATGCCTTTGAAGCAAAAGACGTGGAAGATTTCGTCGCCCGTCTCAAAAAATTCTTAAATCTGACGCCCCAGTCCGACATGCGCATGACGGCCGAGCCAAAAATCGACGGGCTTTCGCTGGCCGTGCGCTATGAAAAGGGGCAGTTGGTGCATGCGGTGACGCGCGGGGACGGTGAAACCGGTGAAGATGTGACGGCCAATTCCCTTACCATTGCCGATATTCCCAAAACATTGAGTGGGGCGCCCGATATCCTAGAGGTGCGCGGCGAAGTCTATATGACCCATGCAGATTTTGCAGCTCTCAATGCCACACAAGAGCAGGCCGGACAAAAGCCGTTCTCAAACCCACGCAACGCCGCCGCGGGATCGTTGCGGCAATTGGACGCTCAAATCACCAAGGCACGCCCATTGTTATTTTTCGCCTATGCTTGGGGCGATCTCTCCGAGCCCTTAGCGCCAAGCCAATCGCAAGCGGTGGCGCGCTTGCGCGCCTTGGGGTTTTCCACCAATCCCATGTTTAGAACCTGTGATACTTCTGAAGAGTTGATCAGCCATTACCGGGTGGTTGAATTGGCCCGCACGGATCTTGGCTATGACATAGATGGCATGGTCTACAAGGTGGATGATCTGGCGCTGCAAGCTCGGCTTGGGTTTCGAGCCACCACGCCGCGTTGGGCCATAGCCCATAAGTTTCCTGCAGAGCTGGCTTGGACTGAATTAATTGGCATAGACATTCAAGTTGGGCGCACAGGCGCCTTAAGCCCTGTGGCGCGTCTCAATCCGGTGACCGTCGGCGGCGTGGTGGTCTCTAATGCGACCTTGCACAATGAAGATTACATCGCTGGCTGTGACAGCAAAGGTCAAAGCATCCGTGGCGGCAAGGATATTCGCGTGGGTGATTGGGTGCAAATTTACCGTGCCGGCGATGTAATTCCGAAGATCTCTGATGTGGATCTGTCGCGCCGACCGGCCGATAGCCGCGCTTTTGACTTCGCAGAAAAGCTCAGACAAGAGGGCATCCAGGGCCAGCGCGCGCCGGGTGATGCAATCTGGCGCTATAGCGGTGCTGAACCCTTGGCGGATTTAGCCATTGAGTCATTGAAACATTTTGTTTCGCGGCAGGCTTTTGATATCGAAGGGCTTGGAGCAAAGCAGATCGAACAATTTTATCATAGAGGTTGGATTCGCACCTCTGAGGATATTTTCACCCTCAAGACCCGCTTTGGTCCTGGGCAATTGCAGCAGGTCAGCAAGCTTGAAGGCTGGGGCGAAAAATCTGCACAAAAACTTTTTGATGGTATCGACGCGAAGCGCCGTATCGAGCTGCACCGTTTGATTTTTGCCCTTGGGATCCGCCATGTCGGCGAAGGCGCGGCTAAGCTTTTGGCTAATCGCTTCGTAACTTGGGAGGCATTCAGCGAAGCAATGCTTACCGCCGCGCCGAGCAGCGCAGCGGCGGCCGCCTTGGTTGACATTGATGGGGTGGGCGCGGTTATGGCCCAATCGGTGGTTGAACCTTTTCAAGATCCAGAGCGTTTTGCAGCTTTGCAGCTTTTGGTTGCGCAATTACAGGTTATTCCCGCGCCGCAGATCGACACTGCAAGCAGCCCGGTGGCTGGAAAGACCGTGGTTTTTACCGGCACATTGATCCAGATGACCCGGGCGGAGGCAAAGGCCCGAACAGAAATGCTTGGTGCGAAGGTTTCCGGCTCCGTGAGTGCCATGACAGATATACTGGTGGCCGGCGCCGGTGCGGGATCCAAGGCAAAAAAAGCGGCTGATTTAGGAATTGTGACCCTTGATGAAGAGGGCTGGATCGCGTTGATTGAAGGGCTATGAACACGCGCCCCGAAATTCTTTTCCCGCTTTTCGCCGAGCTCAACACTCTGACCGGTGTGGGGGATAAAAGCGCCAAGGCCTTTGCGGGTTTAAAAATTACCAGGCCGCGCGATTTGATTTTTACCCTGCCGCATTCGGTAGTTGACCGGCGCGTGGTGCATAGCATACAAGGCTTGACGGCGCCGCAAACCATCAGTGTGCGCGTCCGGGTGGTCAAGCATGTTCCCGCCCGGGGCCGCGGTAAACCCTATCGGATCATAGTTGAGGACGCCCAGAGCACCATTGAATTGATTTTTTTCCATGCGCGTGGGGATTATCTTGAGCGGATCTTGCCTCTGGGTGAGGAGCGACTAATTTCTGGCAAACTTGAGGTTTTTGATCACCGGGCCCAAATGGTGCATCCCGAGTATATTTTACTGCCGGAAGCACAAGACGAGTTGCCCCAGTTTGAACCTGTCTACCCGCTCACCGCGGGGGTTTCGGGAAAGCTCATGGGCAAGGCCGTGCGGGCGGCGGTGTACAAGTTGCCAGATTTGCATGAATGGATCGAGCCCTCTGTGCTGCGCGACAATGGCTGGCCAGATTTTACCACCGCTGTTCGCCAATCCCATGCGCCCAAAGGCGCGGCTGATGTTGCGGCCCATAGCCCGGCGCGGGCACGCTTGGCCTATGACGAATTTCTGGCACACCAGCTGACCAAGGCGATTG
>Ga0213869_10001498_pt1 | contig 17413 bp, 18 predicted proteins | sample PICome_10_FD_160083 | JGI IMG/M metagenome (GOLD analysis project Ga0213869, IMG submission 160083) | Coastal seawater microbial communities near Pivers Island, North Carolina, United States - PICO132 | ecosystem: Environmental > Aquatic > Marine > Coastal | place: USA: North Carolina...
CGAACACATGATGGACCGCGAAACAGCGGCCCTCGAATCGCTGCCGGCCAATGTCCTGCAACTCGTCGGCTCGTACGAGACACTCCGCACCGCCGTGCCCTCCCGCCCGCTCGGCGAGGACAGATCAGCTGTGCCCGCACCCGCCGCCGAGGCCACCGACGTTCCGGGCCTCACTCGCGCTGCCGAGCTCTCCCAGGCGATGCTGCTGCCCGAGGACCGTCCGACTATTGCTTCGCTCTTTCCTGCGGGCCAACTCGATCAAGACCTGCAGCAGGTTGATCTTCGCGGGCGCAACTCTTGGCGACTGCAGCTCCACGAAGTGTCGGCGGTCGAACTGCTGGAGACGCAACTGGTCAATGCTGTTGCGCCGTTCGTGTTGAACGCTCGACTGAAGCCGTTGATGGAGGCAACCTTCGGAAATCACAAACACGTCGTCAACGTGTCGGCTGTCGAAGGCCAGTTCTACCGGCCGCGCAAAACCACCAAGCACCCGCACACCAACATGGCGAAGGCCGCGTTGAACATGATGACGAGGACGTCAGCGACCGACTATCACGACTCGGGCATCAATATGAACAGCGTCGACACCGGCTGGGTCAGCGACGAGGACCCTGTTGCCATCGCCGAGGCCAAGACCGCTGAGCAACGGTTCCATCCCCCGCTCGACATCGTCGACGGCGCAGCGCGCATCGTCGATCCGATCATCGACGGATTGAACACCGGCACTCATGTGTGGGGCCAGTTCCTCAAGGACTACACGTCAACCGACTGGTAGCCCGCGAAGCGGACACCGCTGAGCTTGGCCATCTTGTCATCCCAGGTGGCGAGGTCGTTCTGGTTCAACTTCGACAGGTGATCGTGGCCGCACGCACGCGCCATCACCGACATCAGTTCGACCGATGCACTGAAGAACGTTGCGAGGCGTTGGGCCGATGCTGCGACGTCAAGTCTGGCTCGGAGTTCTGGCTTCTGGGTTGCGATCCCGGTCGGACAGTTGTTGGAGTTGCACATTCGAGCACCCACGCAGCCGATGGCCTGCATTGCCGAGTTCGACAGCGCGATGCCATCGGCGCCGAGTGCGAGCGCTTTGACGAAGTCAATGGGGACGCGCAACCCGCCGGTCACGATCAACGTGACGCGTCCGCTTGCCCCTGCGTCGTCGAGGAAGCGGCGAGCCCTGGCGAGAGCTGGAATGGTCGGAACGCTGATGTGGTCGCGGAACATCGTCGGTGCGGCACCGGTGCCACCTCCGCGGCCGTCGACGATGACGTAATCGACTCCAGAATCGAGTGCGAATCCGAGATCCGCCTCGACGTGATTGGCACTGAGTTTCATGCCAATGGGAACGCCGCCGGACAGCTCGCGCACGCGGTCACCAAATCGACGAAAGTCATCGACACTGTGCAGGTTGGTGAAGGTTGGCGGCGACACGGCTGGGTGTCCCGGTTCGATGCCGCGGACCTCGGCAATCTTGCCGACGTTCTTCGACCCGGGCAGGTGTCCGCCCGTTCCGGTCTTCGCGCCCTGGCCGCCTTTGAAGTGGAAGGCTTGGATGGACGACAGGAGTTCTTCTCGGTAACCGAACTGCGCACTGGCCAATTCGTAGAAGTATCGGCTGTTGGCCCGCTGCTCTTCGGGGAGCATGCCGCCTTCCCCCGAGCAGATTCCCGTCCCAGCCAATCCGGCACCTGTGGCGAGGGCAACCTTGGCTTCTTCGGACAGCGCACCGAAACTCATGTCCGAGACGAACAGCGGGATGTCGAGGTGGAGCGGCCGCTCGGCCTCCGGTCCGATGACAAGTTCGGTGCCGACGGTGACGTCGTCGAGCAGCGGCTTCGTGGCCATCTGCGCCACCATGATCTGGATGTCATCCCAGTGCGGGAGGTCCTTGCGTGGCACCCCCATCGACGTCATCGTTCCGTGGTGACCGATCTTCGTGAGGCCGTCTCGAGCCAACTGGTGAATGAACTCGACAGTGGGCTCCTCGGGCGTCGAACGAGCCGTGGGCGCCGCTCCCGAGCCAGACGGTGGCGGAGCAGCTGCGGCGGCGGCTGATCCTGTCGTTCCGACCTGGACGGCGGTGATCTGAGCGTGGCTGCCATCGCAGTAGGGCGCGTTGCCCGTGCGTTTGCACGCGCAGAGGTGGGCAGCACCGTCGGTTTCCGCTGTGAACGCCTTGGGCGTGAAATCGGTGCCAACGTGTGAACCGTCGCAGAATGGCTGATTGCTCGATTGACCGCAGGCACACCAGTGGTATTCCTCTCCAGCCGTCAGGTCAGCAACTGCCGGCTTGTTGTCGGCAATGGTCGGGTCGATCGTGTTTCCTGACATGGGCTTGTCTCCTGACGATTCGGGTTGCGGGCGGGAGTGTAACCAAATTCTTGTTATTGCAATTGTTGTGGATGCATTTACTCCACGCCTTGCGGTCAGGAACGATCGACCTACTCACCCAGTTGGACTCAATCGTGCACCCAGGCTCGCGTTGCACCGCGGCCAACGCATATCGTCGGCGACATGACGTTGACCGATCGCATCCTCATGGGCCCTGGCCCGTGCAACCCCTATCCCGAGGCCGTGCAGGCGCTCGGCAGGCCAATGCTCGGTCACCTCGACCCGGAGTTCATCGCCCTGCTCGATGAGACCAACGATCGGCTGCGCACGGTGTTCGGCACCACAAATGCGTTGACGTTTCCTGTGTCGGCAACCGGGTCTGCCGGGATGGAAGCCGCCATTGTCAACTTCGTTGGACCGGGCGACACCGTCGTGGTCGGCGTCAATGGCGTCTTTGGTGGGCGGATGGTCGACGTGGTCAGCCGAACCGGCGCCGACGCCATTGCCGTTGACCACGAATGGGGCCAACCGGTCGACGTCGAACGAATGCTCGCCGCACATCCCAACCCCGCGATGTACGCAATGGTGCACGCCGAGACCTCGACCGGTGTGCAGAGCGACATCGCAGCAATGGGTGCGGCAAAAGGCGATGCGCTGCTGCTCGCCGACTGTGTCACGTCGCTCGGCGGTGTCGATCTACGCATCGACGACTGGAGCATCGACATCGCCTACAGCGGCACGCAGAAGTGCCTCGGCGTCGCTCCGGGTCTGGCACCTCTGACGGTGTCAGATCGAGCGATCGAACGAATTCTGCCGAAGCCGCAGTCGTGGTATCTCGATCTGAACATGATTGCCGGGTACGTCACCGGATCCGGCGCACGGGCGTACCACCACACCGCACCCATCTCGATGATCATGTCCTTGCACGCCGGCCTCGGCGCCGTGCTGGATGAGGGTCTCAATGCAGTACGCGCCCGCCATCAAGCGGCCGGCGACGCGGTCAAGACTGGCATGCAGCGGCTCGGGTTCGAGTTGTTCGCCGCCGAGGGCTACCGGCTCGCACCGCTCAGCTCGATCATGATTCCAGAGGGACGCCTGGGCGACCAATCCGAGGCACAGGTCCGCTCTCGGTTGCTCGCCGAGTACGGCATCGAGATCGGCGGTGGACTCGGACCCGTCGCCGGCAAGGTCTGGCGGGTCGGCACGATGGGCCATACTGCGCGGCTGCGCAATGTCACCACCCTGCTGGCCGCGCTGTCCGCCATCGTCGACTGAGTCAATGCTCGGCGGGGCGGTTCAGGCTTCCTGTTCGGCGACGTGCCCATCGGCAACGAGTTGGTCGATCATCGCATCGTCGAAACCTGCTCCGGCAAGGACCGAGCGAGTGTGTTCGCCGACCTGTGGCGATGAGTGTTGTGGCGAGATGTCGACGTCACGAATGCGCATCGGGGCTCGGACCGTCCGGTACTCGCCGAGCTCGTCGTGCTCGATAGTCGGGAAGAGACCGATGGCCTCAGCCTGGGGATCGCCGGTGACTTCGTGAAGCCCGAGGACCGGGCCCCAGATCAACCGATGTTCGTCGAAGATCGGACCCCAATCGTCACGTGACTTCGCTGCGAGCGCAGCGTCGACGGTCCCAACCAGTTCGGCCATGTTGTCGAAACGGCCTTTGATGTCTTGCAGGCGGTCATCATCGAGGAGGTGGTCGAGGCCGAGCGCAGCGCAGAAGCGCGGCCACGCGCTGGCTTCAGGCATATTGAACACGACCCAGTTGCCATCGGCACACGGGTAACGGTTCGCAGTAGCGACGATCTGTTGCTGCCGGGAGCGACGGCGCACGGGCGCCCGATCGACAGCAGTGACTCCGTAGTCGGTGGCCAGCGTCCATGCCGCCGTTTCGAACAACGAAGTCTCAATAACTTGACCTTTGCCGGTACGTTCAGCAAGCCGCAGCGCGGCGAGGATGCCACTAACCAACGCAAGGCCGGTGGTGTGGTCGCCCTGCGCCGGCCGAGCCATCGGAACCTGTCCCTCGGCACCATCGCGCATCGAGTCATAGAGCCCCGACCGTCCGAAAAATGCGGTGACGTCGTAGCCAGGGCGCCAAGCCTCGGGACCGACGGTGCCGTAGCCCGTGAGGGTCGCATGAACAAGTTTGCTGTTCGTGGCGAAGAGCTGCTCTGGCGCCAGGCCGAACTTTTCTTGTCGACGCTGCAACAAATTGCACAGGAACACGTCTGCTGATTCACACAAGCGGTGCACGATGTCACGACCTGGGCCAGATCCTAGGTCGATAGCAATCGACCGCTTTCCACGGTTGTCCACATCAAACTGGAAGTCGTAGCCCTTGAACGCGCCATTGATCTTGGCTGGGCGCGTCGTGTTACGCATCGGGTCACCGGTAAGCGGCTCAATCTTGATGACATCGGCGCCAAGGTCAGACAAAATCGCAGCTGCACTGGGTGCGGCCATCCAACTGTCGATCTCTACGACGCATATGTCGTCGAGTGGCAGGGTCATCCAACAACGGCAATGCAGGAGGCAAGGACAGGAACAGTGACAACGAAAGTGGCTTGCATCGGTGCATCTTCTCAGACGTGCTGTGGGCCGTAAAAATATTTGCATGTGACATCCCATTGAGCATGACCGAAATCCCGTTTGGCTTGATCGTCATCGCACCGCAGCGCACCGCACCGGTGGCCGAATCCAACGGCGCGGTGCGGGCCGAACGCTGTCCGGACGCCATCTCGGTAGTGATGCAGGAGCAAGCACCCCACTGATTTGGTGCTCTGCCATTGCTGTTCTCGGCTAGGTACGCCGTTACGCCAAGGCGCCAGGATCAGGCGCCTGTTGCGAATGCTTCGTCAACTTCGCCGCTGTTGTGCGCCTCGACCAAGTCTGGATACAGCAGTTCGAAGTCGGTGAGGATTTCGTCGAGCGGCAGCTCGTCGTAGGTTCCCCGGTCAGAGACGTACTCCATGTGTCGCCGACCTGATTGGTCATAGGCATGCATCAATGCGTCGTCAGTCCCGTCGAAGTCGAGCACCTTGACGCCGAAGCGTTCACAGAGTTCGATGTTGAACGCAGAGCTGACCTTGAACCAGCGGTCACCGAGCAGCAGTTCGCTGTATCCATGCCAGTAGAACAAATCGGTCCCCATCCGTTCTTCGAGCTTGTCGCTTGTGATGTGGTTTCGGACGTCAGCGAAGCCGAGGCGAGCGGGGATATTGGCATGCCGCGCTGCGGCGGTGAGCAGCACTGCTTTAGGCACACACCAGTTGGAGTCCGTCCCTACAATCGCGCTCGCCCGATAGTCGGCGGGATCCCGACTTAGCTCGTATGGGTTATAGCGGAAACCATCACGGACGGCGAGGAACAACCTGACCGCCGAAACCCTGGCGTCTTCGCACGACACTCCGTCGAGTGCCTTGTCAACGAACCTGCCGACCTCGGCGCTGTCGGAGTCGATAAACCAGGTTGCTTGAGTGTGTAGGTCGTCGGCCATCTCCTCATCGTTCCAGATCAGCACCGCTAGCTGCGAGTGGCACGAGATTTCGAGATATCGCCAAACGATGTAGCCATGGTTGGCGATCGGGTAACGACCAGGGTCGAGATCCCAGGTCCCAAAGCAAACTTCACTATGTACCGAGCTGCCCGTCCACGCGGGTCCAGAGCATCGGGAAAAGCCGATGCTCCATTGGGGCTCCGTCTGCGATCTCAGCGGCGAGGCCGTCGAACGGTGGCGACGTTGTCCAACGACGCGGTGCGTGAACCATGTCATCGCCAAGGTAGCGAACCGATAGGACGCGTCGCCGATTGATACCGGACACGCCACCCGAACCATGCACGGTCAGCATGTTGAAGAATACGGCGTCACCAGGTTCGAGTTCCCAGCCGAGCACCGTCCAACTGCCGGGCTCATGCGCATTGTCTGTTGCGAAGTCGGGAAGTTCCGCAAGGCTGCCGTCAGGGAACCACTTGGCCTCTTCGCCGAGAAAGGTGCGCGGCATATACCAGGGGCCGCTATGCGAGCCTGCAATAAATTCGAGGGTCGCTGACCTGTCCACCGGGTCAACCGGAAACCACATGCTGGCGTTCTGTGTACCCGACACGTTGTAGAACGGCTGGTCTTGATGCCAGGGGGTGCGCTGTTTGGTTCCAGGCTCCTTGACAAGGACGTGGTCGTGGTACAGCCGAATTGCGTCCGAGCCGCTTAATTCCGCCGCAATCTCTGCGCCAGGTGACTCCCTGATGAACCGCTCCATTGAGGGCAGTCGAGACCAATTGCAAAAGTCTTCGATGAATGCGCCGTCCCCGGCGGCGCTCGCTCGCTTCGCTCGCGGCGAGAGATCAGCGAGGTTCGCTTCAATAGCGTCGCGGGCTAAATCAACATGTTCTTGTGTGAATGCTTGGCGGACACACACGGCGCCGTCAGCGGCATAATCCCCCTCAATCGTCCATCGCCCCATGCGAGGCCAGTCTCCCATCTGCGATATCAGTTCTGTCGACCGCAGTCGGCATTAATCTTGCCCAAGCCATGCCTGTTCCCTCTGCACTTCTTGACCTCGCTGTTGACCCTGTTGTCCATGACGTCGATCTACGTTGGTCAATGGCCTACGCCGCAGCGCTCGGCGATCACAATGATCGCTACTTCGACACAATGCGTTCCAATGCTGTCGTTGCACACCCGCTCTTCTCTGTCTGTCCAGAATGGAAAGCCATCGTTGCGTCACGATTACAGTCTTCAACCATCGGCATGACCACCGCTGAGGTCCTTACTGGAGTTCACGCCACACACGACGTCACAATTCATCGCTTGGTTCAACCGGGCGATCGATTAACCACCCGGCTGCAAATAGTGGCGCTCACCGACATTGGTCCGGGCGCCAAGGCGACAACCCGCCTCATCACCACCGACGCCGACGGGCAAGAGGTCACCGCCACGACGCAAGACGCTATCTACCTTGGCGTCCCTACTGATGGCACCGATCATCTCGATCCGATGCCACCGACTGTCATCGCTGGCTCCACACGAACCGGTAGTCCGACAACCTTCAGTATCGACATCGCCGCAGGCGCTGCGCACACCTATACCGAGTGTGCTCGGATTTGGAATCCCATTCACACTGATCGAGCGGTGGCACGAGCAGCCGGACTACCTGACATCATTCTGCACGGAACCGCCACATTGGCTCATGGCGTCACTGCAGTTGTTAACGCCCGTGCGAACGGACGTCCCGAGTTGGTCCGCCGGATCGCTGGTCGGTTCGCTGCGATGGTCAGGATGCCTTCGATGATCACGATCAATGTGTGGCCTGGCACGCTGACTCCAGATGGCACGACGACGGTTCCCTTCGAAGTGTTGAACGCTCAAGGTGTTGCAGCCGTGAGGGACGGCCTTATTGTGCTCGGCGAGATACGCGAATGAGGCTTGGATTGGGCTCCCTCGAACCGCTCGGGTGTTACTGGAGGATCTGACGATGAAGCACGCTTTGTTTCTGCCGCCATTCGGCGCGCTCGCCGATCCAGGACTACTTGTTCAACACGCAGTTGCTGCCGAGGTTGCAGGGTGGGACGCCATCTTCCTGTGGGACCACGTGTTGCGGCGCCCCGAAGAGCCCCAGGAAATTGCCGATCCCTGGGTAGCAATGGCCGCAATCGCAACCGCCACCACTCGTATACGGATAGGTCCCATGGTGACCCCAATCACTCGTCGACGTCCGATCAAGCTCGCTCGGGAGGCAACGACACTCGACCATTTGTCGAGTGGACGATTGACGCTCGGCCTCGGGCTGGGAGTTGACACCAGCCGCGAACTAACCGGCTTTGGTGAAATCGTTGACCCGCTGATTCGCGGCCAACGACTCGATGAAGGGGCCGCACTACTTTGCGCGCTCTGGACCGGCGAAGAAGTCAACTTTCACGGAGAGCATTTCACTGCCGACTCCATCGTCGCGCTCCCACGCCCGGTGCAACAGCCACGTATCCCGCTGTGGTTTGCTGCGCGAGGCGGGGCCCGCAAACCAGCCGCCCGCGCCGCCAGATTCGATGGCCTTTTTCCGATCGAGGTTGATGCGATCCAACTCAGCGAAATGCTCGATGTCGTACGTGCTGTACGGGGCAGCTTGGACGGGTTCGATGTAATCGTCAACCCGAGTGAAAAGATCCCGTATGCGACACTCGCTGACCGTGGAGCAACCTGGGCGATAACGGGTCCAGCGCCTGGCGACGATGGCACCTTAGAGATGGCATCGTCGCCGCCTGAAAAGGCCTTTGGGACTCGCTGACTTCAGTCCGTCGGGTGCAGCGCCGATAGAAGCGTGTGGCCGATTGTTTCCTCCGGCTTCTGGGCTAACGTGACTGCCAGCGATGAACAAGCAATCGGTGATTCCCATCGTGATGGCGGCGCTTTTACTCGCCGCATGTTCTCAAGATTTCGCCGAGCCGCTTCTGCCAACGTCAGCCGTGTCGGGTGCGGTAGACACGGAACAGGCGAGTTCGACTACTGCTGCGGCGCCGAATTCGTCAGCACCGACAACCTCTACGGCGTCAACCACAACTACTTCGCTTGCCGAAGTACCAGTCCAAAGCAGCGTGGAAGGGCTGACGGTTCTGTACGCCGGACACAGTTTCGGTCGGCCTTTCGCTCAGAAAATGGACGAGGCAACCCGCCTTGCTGAGATCGAGGGGCACGAGCAGCGGGTCGTATTCCGCGGAGGCGAAGGGGGTGTCCCACAGGCAATGTGGGAAAATCCCGAGGTCCAGTCCCTCATCAGAAAACAGTTGGATGACGGCGCTGTTGATGTTGTCATTCTGATCTGCTGCTCGAGTGAGTTTCGCGAGACGGCCTGGCAAAGCGACCAAGAAGTCAGTGACCAGGCAATCCTCGAGATCGTTGCGTACGCACTTGCGCAGAACTCTGAGACACGGTTCGGTCTAGCTATGCCGTGGGCGGACTTCCCGAGTGAATACGCAACCGGCGATGAACACAGAGAAGTCGTCGATGCCGCCTACCCGCGGTATCAGCAACTCGCCGACAACATCAGCGAGGCATCAAACGGTGCCGAAGTGTTCACGTTCTACCATGGCGCAGCGGTGTACGAGCTCCGCTCCAGATTCGAGCAGGGCCTGATTCCAGAGCTCACGAATCTGATCGGGCCAAAGCAATCATCAGTCTTTACCGACACCAAGGGTCATGCAGCCAATATGGCAAAAGATGCAGGAACGCTGATTTGGCTCAACGCCATCTATGGAATCAAACCTCTGGACCTACCTCCTATTAAGGGGTACGCCGTTGATGTTCGAGAAATCGCTGCTTCAGCCTTGTCTAGCTCTCTCTGAACGCTGCGACCATGCTCACCGTTTAAAGTCGGGCAGTTTGATTCCCCGCCGGGCTGGCCAGTGTCTTAATTTTCGGGGAAAGGTTGTGCCAGTAGCCGAATGATCTCGCTGCTGGCTTGCAGCTGATCGAACAACTTGGGGGTGGACGCGCCAGACTTTCCGCAGTTCCAAACCATCGACTTCCGGGGAGTCACCGAGATGACGGCTAACGATGCAAAATTAACTCACCGAACCTTGCCGAGCGATATCGCCGAACAGTACATCCAAGACGGCTACGTCGTCGTCGATGATCTGGTCACAGCCATAGAACGTGGACGGATTATCGACGACGCCACCGGTTTCTTAGACGGCACCTACCCGGTAAGCAATATGCCTGATGACGGCGATGTCTTGGCTGTTCACTTTCCGCATTGGGTCAGCCCAGTCGCCCGCGATGCAGTGGTGCATCCAGGGATTGCCGAAGTCGTCGGCACAATTGCGGGTGCGCATTTGCCAGGTTGGGATGGTCGGACAAAATGCATGCAGTCAATGCTCTTCTTTAAGCCGCCGGGACTGCAGGGACAGGCGTGGCATCAGGACGAACGGTTTATTCCAACGCGAGACCGATCGCTCGTCGGCGCGTGGATTGCACTTGATGATGCCACGATCGACAACGGTTGCATCTGGGTGCTGCCTGGGTCGCACCGCACAGGAATGATCCATCCCACGCGACCTCACAGCCGTGTCGAGGAATTTGATCACAGCGATGAGGCATACGGGTTTGACGAATCTGCAGCCGTTCCTGTCGAGGTTCGGGCTGGTTCGGTGGTTTTCTTCAACGGGTATCTCTTGCACCGCTCGTTTCGCAACCGCTCGAACGGGACGCGTATGGCGCTGGTCAACCATTACATGAACGCCTGGTCGCTCCTGCCGTGGCAGGTCGGCGAGGGCATCGAGGTTGGGACTGCGGACACGCGGACGATCGTTCCGGTCACCGGGGACGACCCGTATGTGGACAAGGGTGTCGACGAGAGTCCCGGCGTCACGTTTGTCCGGCCGCGCGTGACCCCAGAGTCTTCGCAATTTCGGGACCCTTCTGCGGACGCGTTCAACCGCTCCGCAGACACTGACGTTCTGCCCGATGAGGGCGAACCCGTACTCCGGATCGACACTGGGCTCACGATTGCCGTACCCGTTGCCGACGTGTGGAAGGTGCTGATCGACTTCGACCGTTACTCCGATTGGAACCCACATATCGCTGTTACGCAGGTCGCTGGCGCAACGGAGTCAACGATGACGGTCACAACACAGCCGACGGACAGACACCGCAGTTCTACTTATGACGTCGACGTAGTCTCCGTCGAAGCGCCACACCGACTTGAGTGGAGGGTTGGCCTACCGGATCGTGAGAAATTTTCGGTACGACTCGTGTGGACACTTACCCAGACTCCAGACGGGACTGACCTCCATCACTACGCGACGTTCCATGGAGCCAACGAGCGGACGAGCTTTGAGATAACCGAGGCTGGTTTCCGGCAAGACTTGGAACGTTCGACTTCTGCGCTTAAGGCGGCCTGCGAGAACAGAGGCCACCTCGACTGAGGAAAGGGAGTTTGGTCGAACGGTTGTCAACTCAGAATCCGCAGCTGGTCTTGAGTTTCCTCGCCAGCGCCTGAACAATCATCATCGGACGGGCTCAGCTCTTTCTGGTGCGAAAAATACTTCTGCAGGCTGCGCAAGCGGTGACGACGTGATCACCCTTTTTCTTGTTGAGGGGGCAAGAGCACCTTCGGTCTTATCGGCTCGTCCCTTGCTTGTGGCTTTCTCAGGCTCGCTGAACACACGGCTGCTTGGTGAGCCTCGTGACGTCCGCCGGGCGCCACTCTGATTCGGGTTCGTGCAGTGAGATCAGCTTCCCATTCGCCATCCGCGTCCAAAACACAAGCGTGGCGGTCTGAAAGGCCGAAAGTGGATACAGACCACCGTCGAAGCGAACTGCATCGAATTCGCGCTAAGGGACGCTAAACTCAGCGAGGTCCGTCTCGACGAGGCGGCAACCGTAAAGCGCAACATGTTCCTCATCATTCCCACCTCACCCACCGAGCGGATCATTCGAATGAGATTGGGCGAGGCCACGTGATCAATTTTTTCCGAGATCAAGTCGTCTCCTCCACCACAGCACTGTTCTCGCATGGACCGGCGCCTCTTGAGAACACTCTGAATTATCAAGGTGACCCTGGACTGCTCGGGCCGGAATCGATTTCGTGGCGTGTTATCGGCGATACCGCGGCGTTTGTCGGCGGGATCCGTGCGCTGCTTGTCCAGGCCGCCCATCCCGAGGTTGTTGCCGGCGTTGAGCAGCACTCTCGATACCGGAGCGATCCGTTCGGCCGTCTCAACCGGACATCGTTCTATGTCACCGAGACCACCTACGGCGCCCGCCCAGAGGTGGAAGCCGCCGTTGCAGAAGTACGTACGGCGCACCGTCCTGTGAGTGGTGAGTCCTCACGAGGCAAGCAATACAGCGCCGCTCACCCCGAACTGGCTGCGTGGGTGCACAATGTTTTGACCGATTCTTTTCTCTCCGCTTATCAGGCATTCGGTCCAGGTCAGCTCTCCGCACTCGAAGCCGACCAGTTCGTTACGGAGCAGGCCACGATCGGGGCTCTCTTGAAGGCATCGCCCCTTCCTCTGACAGCAATGGAACTTTCGGCGTGGGTTGCTGATCACCCAGCGCTGTGCGCATCGGATGACCAGGCGAATGCGACAGCGTTCCTTCGCAATCCGCCGCTCCCGCTCGGCGTAAAACTCGGCTACCGACCGCTATCGGAAGCAGCCGTGTCCATCATCCCATCACGGATAACTGACATTCTTGGCTTGCAGTCCTCGCCGGCCCGGTCTCGCATCGGCGCCAGCGTCGTGCGCGGGTTGCGTTGGACATTGGGATCATCGCCGTCTTGGCACCTGGCCCTTGTCAGGGCTGGAGCTTCAGTACCGGATGATCTATTTCGACAACCGCTCCCCTCCGGCTCAACTGAGGCCATGCGTGCGGCTGGTCCCAGCAACTCCGAGATTCCAAAATGATGGTAACTGCGTGCGGACACCGACGAGCTCATTGGCATCACAGTCGAAGCGATGATGGAGCAATGCAGTCAGCGGTCGCATGCTCCTGGTGATCCTCGTCGCAATGTCGGCAGCGGCGTTCCTGTTCTACGGGGTCGAGACGCTATTTGCGGGTCGGCCTCGCCTCGAGTTCGAACGCTACGGCATGCCAAAACTGCGAGTCTTTGTCGGCTCAATGCAGATGCTGGGCGCTACCGGAGTTGTGATCGGAATCATTCATCCCTCGTTGGGAGCTGTGGCTGCAGCTGGGCTGACGATCATGATGCTGCTCGGACTCGCCGTCCGATTCCGCGTTCACGATGCTCCGCTTTTAATGATCCCAGCGACCACTTTTGCGCTGTTAAACGCCACTCTGATGTTTCTATTCGTTGCTCAGTAACGTCCTGTTTGACCGTTACGTCATTCCCGTCCGTCTGCCAGCGCCGCCACAGTTGACAAGCTGAGGACGGTGATAGCGGGCATCGACCGCTTGATCGGGTCCTTCACCTTGACGTGCATGCTTATTGCTCCGAGCATAAAAAGGGCAAGGCCGGTGGAGGCAGGGCGGGTGATCTTCGGCACTGCGTGGCCAACCAGCATGAGCGTTGCGAGGCTAACTTTGGCTGCACCGACGGCGTACATTTGGTTTTTCGAGAAGCCGTACTCCTCGAATTCCTCCTGCATGTTTGTCGCGCCGCCCCCGCGGTAACCCGTGTCTTTGTTAAATCTGTTGAACCAAACGTTGAGGATCCAGAGTGCGGCAACTGTTTGGCTGATTCGGCCCACAATTTTCATTCCTATATCTTAGGCGATCCAAAGACTGAAGGCGCTGCTAGAACCAGCGTTTCAAGACGCAACATTTGCTCGATTGTTGACAGTCGCAACCGTGACGTGCTTTCCCCTCCTCATCGAAGCTTTTATTTGTGCTATACTATGTTAAAACTCGACCTGGAGGTCGCCATGAAATCCTTTCTCAACAACTTGCCACCGGACTTCCGTTTGAAGCTTCCCTTTCTCATCGCTGGCTTTTTCTCTTTTCTTTTTTCCGTCTACCTGTATTTCGTGCTCGGTGAGGAAATGGCGGGAATCTTCGTTGGCCTCTGGGTTCCGTCAATTCACTCGCTCGGCACTCTGATCGTCGCACCGGCCAAAGATCCAGCGGCGGCCACCAGCGACAAGAAGGTCGATTCATGAGTCTCGTCATCTTCAGCGTTGGGGTTCTTGTCTTCTTCCTCACCGTCTACGGAACGGTGGTCGCAGGCGGTTTGCAGCTCACTAAAAGGCAGATTGCGACGAGTCCCGAACTCTCTAACAGTCTTGACACGAAGCCCGATGATCCCGGCGACGGCCCCACGACGAGCGACATTGTCCGAGGCGACTTCTAGGTGATCATCCGTGAGCGCGTTTGACGCCGACCTGATTATCGCCGGTGCCGGTTGCGCTGGATTGAGCGCACTGTGGCAGGTAATGATGCAGCCCAACGAACATCGAAAGGTGATCGTCGTTGACCGCGACTTCGAAGTGGGCGACGACCGCACTTGGGCATTCTGGGGGACTCGTGATGCTCCCTTCGCTGACCTCGCCAAACAAACGTGGGACAAGTTGCAAGTCCGGTTCCCGACCTGGGAGCAAGTAGGACAACTCAAGCGACCGAACGGCACGTCTCCGAACAGCCGCCGGGTCTACAGCCGAGTTCGTCAGCGTGACTATGACGCAGCCATCTTCCACGAGGCGGCCCGCCACCCCAACATACGTTTCGTATCTCAAGACATCATTGGCCTTAAGGACGGCCAAACGAGCGGAATCGTAGAGCTCCCCGAAGGCGAGCTTCATGCACCGCTGGTGTTGCAAAGCACACGGCTGTCGCCATCCAGCAATGCCGTGCCCCCACGTCATCCACTCCTGCAACACTTTGGTGGTTGGGAGGTGCGGACCCAGTACCCAGTCTTTGACCCTCACGTCGCCACGCTCATGGACTTCGACACCGACCAGTTTGACGCCACCGCTTTCTTCTACGCTCTACCCGAGGCGCGCGATCGAGCCTTAGTTGAATTCACGATGTTCTCGCCCCAAAAGCGCAATACCGTTTTCTACGACGACCAACTCCGTGGCTACCTCGATCGACTCGGCGCAGGAGAGATCACAATCGAGCGCACCGAGTACGGAGTCATTCCAATGGATGACCGACGGCGCGATCAGCGCTGGGGCAGGCATCTCTGGAATCTGGGCACGGTCGGAGGGATGACGAAGCCGACGAGCGGCTACACGTTTCAGCGAATCCATGCACAGGCGCGCCACCTCATCGGTCACTGGGCCAACGGCGCCACGCCAACGCCGCTCCCCTCACCCCCACATCGGTACCGATGCGCTGACCGGGCTTTGCTCAACATTTTGCATCGTCATCCGGAGCGGGGCCGACCCATTTTTGAGCGTCTCTTTAAAACCTCGTCGGTCGATGATGTGCTCACATTTCTCGATGAGGACAGCACTCTCGGCGCCGACGTACGGATGCTGACAAGGCTTCCCTGGGTGCCGTTCCTACGGGCAGGGGCCACAGAGATTGGTGCCGATTTACTGAGTGCCGTCTCCGGTCGGCGGTGACAACAATGACTTCGACTGTGGCAGCAACCGCAAAACCGTCCCGCATTCAGACGTCGCCACGGGCTTTCCCGGTGATATTGGCATTAAGTGCAGCGGCCACGCTGGCGGCACTCGTTACGACGCCGAGCGACATGACGTCGTTGGCAGTCGTCATGGTGGTTGTTGCAGCGTTCGGCATTCCCCATGGGGCCATCGACCATCTCGTCGCAACGGCAATCGGGCCTAGCGCTCCAAGTCCACCTACACGCAATGCGGCCGCGCAAATACGCTCGATGCGATTCCATTTCGCCTATCTCGGCGCGATGGTCGCCTACGGTTTGGTTTGGCTCACTGTTCCCGCTGTGGCACTCGCCGGATTTCTCCTACTATCTGTCCATCACTTCGGGCAGAGCGACCTTGCTTACTTGCAGTTGGCTCCTTGGAGTCAGGGTGTCATTCAGCTGTCTCGAGGACTCCTTCTAGTCGGGCTTCTTCTCGTGGCCAATCTGGAGCAGGTCAGCCCAGTGATTGAACAGATGGGCGGGTTCGATCCATTCGAGTGGGCATGGCTTGGCAGACACACCGCAACTTGGTCGCTTGCGTTGCTTGGCCAACATTTCGTCGTAGGGCTGTTCGCCTGCACAAAGGTTCGCAACAGGGACATCATTCAGCGCGAGGTCGTCACAGTGATTGCGTTGACCACGCTTTTTTTTGCAGCGGATCCGCTAATCGGATTCGCTGTTTACTTCGGCCTGTGGCACTCGCTTAATCATCTCAGTGTGATCGCTGCGGTTCTCGGACGACGTTCTGGCTCAGCATCGCTAACCCCGCAGCGCCTTGCGCGACTTGCCGCTCCTCGCAGCGCCGTATCCCTCGTTGCTCTTGTCGCACTCGGCGCCGGCGCAGCAGCTTTCGATCAAACCGAGTTGATAGTGCCGATCTCCTTGGTTTTTGTCAGCATGCTCACCCTGCCGCACATGGTCGTGGTCGAACGCATGTGGAAAGCAATCCGCTTGACTTCGCCGCCAAACCGACTTTCTGCCTGATTAGGCGCTTGCGCCTGTTATCAGTTGCACATCATCAATTAGACCGCCAAGCGTTTTGCCCGCCCCGCCGACCAGCGTTGGCGTTCCTGCGAGACGGATCCGATCAGCGGCGTCCGCAGCTTCTTCTGCCGCTTCCGGGTTGGTCAAAGAGATCACGACTGCGTCGATTTCTTCGTGAGCGTCACAAAAGCTGACCAACTCATCGCCAGGCATGTCTGCGCCGAGATGATGTACGTGCCAGTTGGCCTCGCGAAGCGCTGCTGTAGCCATGGTGGTTGGCAGGGAATGTAAATCACCGGAGACAGCAGCCACCATCACAGTTCCTCTTCGGCGTCCTCGTGGGTTCGGCAGGAGATCGCCGAGCGCCCGTTCGACTATCGCTGACGCCCGGTGCTCGGTCCAAATTGTGAGGTTGCCGCTGTGCCATGCCTCCCCGATTGCCCGAAGGGGTGGCGAAATCACCTGCTCAACGAGTTCCACAATCGTGGTGCCTTCTTCTACGAGTTTTCTAGCAACCTTGCGAACTTCAGATTCATCGCCATCGAGGAGTGCCTGATGCAGGCGCTCGGACTGGCGCTGCAAACGTGCAGGAGTCGGGGCCGCCGGGGCCTGCGGGCGTTGGCGGTGTTCGCCGACCTCGGCGACGTCGCGGGACGAGACAAGGTATTTGCCCCCCGTTAGCTGTGCTGGGAGGCGCCCGCTACGGACCCACCGGTAGGCGGTTTGGTAATGCACACCGAGGGCGTCTGCTGCGGATTGCAGCTCCAACATCGTCTCGAGTTCACTGCCCATGCCGAGATTGTAGGCGATCCAAAATAAATATGCACTAATTGGCGCTAATTGATGTTAAAGCTTGTTAAAGTTGCAGCGTTCGCAATCGTGCGGCCACTTCCGAAGGAGTATTTTGATGGATCTCACATTGAGCGAGGGCCAGTTCAATCTGGTTTACAACTCGTTCTCGTTTGTCATTGCAAGCATGGGAGCAGCACTGCTGTTTTTCCTACTCGCCCGAACCCGAGTAGCACCCCAGCACC
>Ga0213869_10001504_pt1 | contig 17372 bp, 26 predicted proteins | sample PICome_10_FD_160083 | JGI IMG/M metagenome (GOLD analysis project Ga0213869, IMG submission 160083) | Coastal seawater microbial communities near Pivers Island, North Carolina, United States - PICO132 | ecosystem: Environmental > Aquatic > Marine > Coastal | place: USA: North Carolina...
TAAATATCCACTTTCATCATTACCTGCCGCATCCAACATACTTCTTTTTTTTAAGCCTCTTTTAGAAATTGCAATTAAGTCTTTAGCATAGTCATTTATAGACCTTTTATTTATTAAAAGATCCAATCCATATTTTGGGACTTCTTTGTAAGCTTTATTATACATTTCAAGAGTCCAACTCTCGGCTAAACTTTCAGCTTCATTTAATGAATCATTATTATAAAGTAGCCCTACCCAAAGAGCAGGCAATGCACATAAACTTCTCCAAGGACCAGAATCTGCTCCTCTAAACTCTATATATTGTTTAAGCCTTACTTCAGTAAAAATTGTACTAATATGATCTTCCCAATCCAATATTGTTGGTTTTTCATTAGGTAAACTTTTGAGCTGCCCAAGCATAAATTTTTTAAAAGATTCTCCTGCACAATTTATATATTGCCCATTTCTTCTAACAAAATACATAGGCACATTAAGCGCATAATCAACCCAAGATTCAAAACCCAGATTTTTATTAAAGATAAAATCAGGCGTACCGCAGCGGTTTTTATCAACATCAAACCATATAGCTGCTCTTCTAGAAATATACTCTGATGACTTCATGTTTTCTATAGGTGAACTGGCAAATAAAGCTGTAACAATAGGCTGTAATATAAAAGAAGTTTTTAATTTTCTACTCATATCATTCTCTGAAGAATAATCTAAGTTGACCTGAACTGTGCATGTATCAGCCATCATTTCTAATCCTAAATTCCCTACCTGCGGCATATAATTTTTCATAATTTTATACCTTGGTTTAGGCATCCATAAATCAGAAGATAATTTTCCTTCAAGTCTAGCCCCAACTCCTAAAAACCCTACATTAAGCTCATCACCAACCGATTTTACTTGTTTTAAATGTTCATTTACTTCATTACATGTTTGATGAATATTTTCTAGAGGAGCTCCTGAAAGTTCTAACTGCCCGCCTGGCTCAAGGGTAATTGATTGATTATCTTTTTTTAAAGCTATAAGGTTACCCTCTTCATTAACTTCTTGCCAACCAAATCTAGTCAAAGATTTAAGAATATTCTTAATACCTGAAGCTTCATTATAGGAAACAGGTTTGAAAGTATCTAATTTATAGACAAACTTCTCATGCTCAGTTCCTATTCTAAATAAATGTTTTGGCTTACATCCTTCCTCAAACCATTTAATAAGGTCAGTTTTATTAAGACTCATATATTTGACTTTCTAAACTTTAAAATTACTGAAATAATGCTAGCGCTACCAAAGCTGCTGTTTCTGCTCTATATACCCTAGGTCCGAGGCTACATTCTATTAAATTCTCTATATTAGTCTGAATATAATCTCTTTCTGAATCATCAAACCCACCCTCAGGACCAATCACTATGGCTATGTCTTTAGGATTCAATTCTTGGTAAAACTCACTAATTAATGGTGACATACGTAATTCGTCACAAAAAATTATTGTTTTATTTAAATTCTCACAAAATTCAATTTGCTCTTCATAATTCCTTAATGGCTCTATATTAGGAATACTCATTCTTCCTGTCTGTTCTGCAGCTCCAATAGTATTATTTCTTAACCTTTCAAGGTTAATTTTTCTAACTACAGTCCTCTTCATTAAGCTTGGTAATAAATTTTCTACACCACATTCCGTAGCTTTTTCTATCAACCAATCAGTCCTTACTTGCTTTATAGGAGAAAAAATTAAGGAAGGCCCACTTTCTTTTTTTGCTTGTTTAATTATCTTTTCACAAATAATAGTGACCATAGATTTTTGAATAATAATTTTTCCCAACCATTCCCCACAATTGCTATTAAATATAACTATATCTTCATTAGTTTTCATTCTTAAAACGTTAATAATTTTATGAGATTGTTTTGAAGTTAATAGAACCTTAGCATTCTCTGCTAGAGAAGATTCACTATAAATTCTAGTTTTAAATTGATAAGCCAAATTATATATCCAATTCTTAATCTTCTAAAAGAATAATATCTATGATAGAAATAAAAGTAATTAAAAAATTTATTTTAATACTAATTCATTTTGATTACCAAACAATATTAGAAAATATGCTAAAGAAAATTAAACAATTTATTATTTTAGGAAGGTTTCATACACCTACTGGCGCTTTGCTTCTAGCGTGGCCATGCACCTGGGGTATTGCTATGGCAAAACCTGATTTAAAAAATTTAATTTTCTTTTCGCTAATGTTAGTTATTGGGTCTTTTATTATGAGGGCTGCAGGTTGTGCTTGGAATGATATATTAGATAGAAATATAGATAAAAAAACTAGTAGAGCAAAACACAGACCAATAGCAGCTGGCAAACTTAGTATTACAGAAGGCATAATATTTATTTTTATAATGTTATTTATAGGTTTTTTAATACTTATAAACCTATCTATTCCTGCTATAATAATATCACTTATAAGTATTCCTTTAATAGTTATTTATCCTCTAACTAAAAGAGTTACTTTTTTCCCGCAGGTATGGCTTGGAATTACTTTTAATGTTGGTATTTTAGTAGGATATAGCTGTATATCAGAGAATTACCCTAATATTTCTGTAATCATCTTGTATATAGGGGCAATTTTTTGGACTATAGGCTATGATACATTATATGCAATGCAAGATTATCATGATGATTTACTTACAGGGGTAAAATCAACCGCTGTCAAAATGCATGAATACTCAGGAATATTTGCTGCTTTCTCTTACATAATTTGTACAATTATATTTTGTACGGCATTTATATTAAATGATTTGAACCCATTAGCTATAATAATAATAATTATATTAGGCATATGGCAAATTTTGCATGCTCTACAAACTAAAATCAAAGATACTAGTAAATTTGTAAGTGGATTTAATAAATCTAATATTTGTGGCTTCTATATATGGGTTGTAATGATTTCAGACCTTTATATGCTTAATTAATTATGGATGATTTTATTAAAAAAAATATAACGTTAGTTATACCAACATATAATGCAGAAAAAACTATATATAAAACTTTAGATAATGTTTCAAAAAAATTTCAGAAAATTATAATCGTAGATGCTGATTCAAAAGATCTTACAAGAAAAATATGTGATAAGTTTACTATTCAATTTTTTACTTCTAAAAAAAACAGAGGCCTACAGTTAAATATAGGAGGAGAGAAATGTGATAGTGATTGGATTTTTTTTCTCCATGCTGACTCTATTTTAGATAGTGATGCTGTCAATGAGATCAATAAATTTATTTCTAATGCTAAAAATAACTATAAGGCTGCTGCCTTAAAACTAAAGTTCAATCAAAATAATATATATTCATTCTTATTGTCTAAAATTGTTTTTTTTCGATCTAAGTACCTTAAATTACCTTATGGTGATCAAGGCCTCATAATATCAAAAGTTTTTTATACAAAAATAGGCGGCTTCAAACCATTGCCTATTATGGAAGATGTGGAAATTATTAAAAATATTGGATTTAAAAATATTATATTATTAGACAGCTATATTACAACTGATTCAATTCGCTATAAAGATCAGGGCTGGCTATTTAGATCGATGATTAATCTATATTGCTTAAGCTTATATTTTTTAGGTTTTAATATAAATTTAATTAATAAAATATATCATAGAAAATAGCATGGAAAAGGTTAATCTTATAATTTTTGTTAGAAGACCCGAAATATCAGTAGGAAAAACACGCTTAAAAAAAAGAATAGGGAAAATACTAGGAGCTAATTTTTATTATTACAATCTTATACAAACAATAAAAAGATTGAACTCTGATAAAAGAATAAACATAACAATTTGTACTACGCCTGATTCATCAATAAAAAATTGGCCCAAAAATATCTTTAAAACACTTCCAAGAATCGCTCAAGGATCAGGAGATATTGGAACAAAAATGTGGAAAATTTTATCTAATAATTCTAATAAAAAAATTATAATAGGAAGTGATATCCCTAATATTACAAGTAAAATAATAATAAAAGCATGGAAAAAATTATCTTCTTCTCAGATAGTATTTGGGCCTTCAGAAGATGGCGGTTTTTGGCTTATAGGATTATCTCAAAATCATAGAATAGAAAATTTATTTTATAATATTGATTGGAATAAAAATGATACTTTAAAACAAGTTGAATATAATATTAATTCTTCAGTAAAAATTTCTTATGTAGATACATTAGTGGATATAGATTAATCTATTAAAAGCCTCATAATTTTGATACTTACTCAAAAATAAAAGGCTCCCCTTAAAGGCGAGCCTATAAAAGTTTAGCTATTTCAAAAGACTTCTTACAGCGTCTATAGCGGCTTGAGCGCATTCTTCATCTTGATCTGAGCTTGCACCACTTACACCTATAGCCCCTAATAAATGACCACTCTCTGTTCTAATTGGTAATCCTCCTGCAAATGGGACTAAAAAGTCGACTGTTGCTACCCCAGGACGTGGTCCTAAATCTCCATTTTCTCCGTATGCTAATTCCCCTACTTTTCTAGTAGACCGAGGAATCATTGCTGAAGAAATTGCTTTCTTTATAGCTATATCAATACTTCCTAAGAAAGCGTTATCTTGCCTCCTAAATAAAATAAGATCTGCTCCTGCATCGACTATAGCAATATTTATAGGGTTCCAATCTTTAGTTGCTTTCTTAGCCTCACATGCATCTGCCATTTTTTTAGCTAACTCTAAACTTATGACTGGTTTCATTTCTAATGAATAAGCTGCCTTTGTTATAGTAATTGCTGAACAAAGAGCTAAAATTACTAAATATACATATTTCATATCTACCTCCTAATAAAATTAATACTATTTCAATCATACTAGAAATATTTATATTATTTGAAATTATTTTTTATATAGTTATATTTTACATATGGATACTTTATGGATTATGATTATTGCATGTGGATTCTTTGTATTTGGTTTCCTTGCAACATTAATGGCAGTTGATAATTATAATGGTTTGAGATCAAGAGCCGTTGTTGCTGGCCTTTTATCTAGTATCTTATTTTTTCTTATTATGGATATTTATGACAAATTATAATCTATGTATTGTAGGAATTAATATTCATGAAAACAATAATATTTATAATAACACTAATATTTCCTTATCATTCTATGGCAATGGCTAAAACATTTATATGGCAATGCCAAGTTTCACATATTAATGATAAAAAACAAACTAATGGCAAAATAAGCCAGTATAAAATTGATGTTACAACTCCTATGGTATGGTTTGGAAATGAGACTAGGTGGTCAGGTTTTGTAAATACAGAATATAGGTATGATACTAAAAATAATAATTTATATTCTATAAGCACACCTTGGAATGGCGTTTATGAATTAGAGACTCGTTCAATTATATTCACTAATAAAGATTCAAATTTAAAAGTTCTCTATAAATGTAAAGAATTAGAGTAAAGATAACTTTTATGTTAGTTTTTTTATATGAACTATTTATCTATAATATTTATAATTTTATTATTATTTGGATGTGGAGAAAACTCAAATACTGATTCTGATAATGACAGCTCTAATGAGATAAATTCTGAATATTAAACGAATGCACTTGAACTACAACTTATATGAATTAGTTAATAAATATGATTAAAGTTTTTTTTGATGGAAAGTGCAATTTATGTTCTAAAGAAATTAATTATTATATTAAAATAGCTCCTTCTGGAATATTTGATTGGCAAGATATAAATTTATCAAATGATGATTTTGTTAATACGAGTATAAAAATTTCTGACGCTTTAAAAATCCTTCATGTAATTGATGCTAATAATAAATTACATTTAGGTATAGATGCATTTATTGTAATTTGGAATAACCTTGCTTATTGGAAAATTTTAGCAAAAGTAATTTCGATTCCTATTATTAGGCAAATTGCAAATATAGTTTATAAAAAATTTGCAAATTGGCGCTTTAATAGGCTACCCCATTGCATATTAGCAAAAAATAATGATGATCAAATATAAAACTAGTTCTATGATATTATTTATTATTAATTTTTTAAATCAAAGGATAATCAAATCTTTTGAAATCTTGCTTTCTTTTTGAATTAAATTATAATGATATTACAAAGTTTGATTAACTAACTTTGAAGCTCCAATTAACAATAGCATACAGGGACAACTATGAATTTGTACAAAGCTTATTTAGATGAGATTTCAAATCGAAAAGAACAGGGACTGCAGCCTAAGCCTATAGACAATGGAGCACTAGTAAAAGAACTGATTTTACAAATTAAAGATGGAAAAAATAAATATAAAGAGGATTCCTTAGAGTTTCTTATTTACAATATCATACCCGGAACAACGAGTGCTGCTAGTGAAAAATCTAAGTTTTTAAAAGAGATCATTCTAGGTGATATTGTTGTAGAAGAAATCTCTACCTCCTTTGCCTTTGAGCTATTATCTCATATGAAAGGAGGCCCTTCTATCGGTGTACTTCTCGATTTGGCATTAAGCTCTGATATAGCAATTGCTCATGAAGCCGCAGATATTCTTAAAACGCAGGTTTTTCTGTATGAGGCAGATACCGAACGCCTTAAAGTTGCTTATACTAAGGGAAATGTTATAGCTAAAGATATCATTAAAAGTTATGCAAAAGCAGAATTTTTTACAAACCTTCCAGATATAGATGAAGAAATTAAGGTGGTGACTTACATTGCAGGAGAAGGAGATATCTCAACCGATTTGTTGTCTCCAGGGAACCAAGCTCATTCCAGATCGGATAGAGAACTTCATGGAAAGTGTATGATTTCAGAGGCTGCACAGGCAGAAATCAAAGAACTTCAAAAACTAAACCCGGGAAAACGTGTGATGTTAATAGCAGAGAAGGGAACTATGGGAGTAGGATCTTCTCGAATGTCTGGTGTAAATAACGTAGCATTATTGACTGGTAAGAAAGCCAGCCCTTATGTGCCTTTTATCAATAATGCACCTATTGTTGCAGGTACAAACGGTATTTCTCCTATCTTTTTAACAACTGTAGGAGTAACTGGGGGTATCGGAATAGATCTAAAAAACTGGATAAAAAAACTAGATGAGAATGGAAATCCTATCATCAATAATGATGACAGTCCTATACTTGAGCAGAAATATTCAGTGGAAACAGGCACTGTTCTTACAATTAATACAAAAGATAAAAAACTATATAATGACAAAGGTGATGAAGAGCTGGTTGATGTATCTTCATCCTTTAGTCCACAAAAAGTAGAATTCATAAAAGCTGGAGGATCTTATGCTATTGTCTTCGGTAAAAAGCTGCAAAGTTTTGCATGTAAAACTTTAGATATTAAGCTAAAATCAGCTTTTGCACCTTCTAAAGAAATTTATCATAAAGACCAAGGCCTAACAGCTGTTGAAAAAATCTTCAATGCAAATGCTGTTGGAACCAACCAGGACACTATTCTGCACGCAGGATCCGATGCCAGAGTAAAAGTTAATATTGTTGGGTCTCAAGATACGACCGGTTTAATGACGGCTCAAGAACTAGAAGCTATGGCTGCAACTATAATTTCACCAACTGTAGACGGAGCTTATCAGTCCGGCTGTCATACTGCTTCAGTCTGGGACTTAAAAGCACAAGAAAATACTCCAAAACTTATGAAATTCATGCATAATTTTGGTCTGATTACAGGTAGAGACCCAAAAGGTATCTATCATTCTATGACTGATGTAATTCATAAAGTTTTAAATGACATAACGGTTGATGATTGGGCTATAATAATTGGTGGAGACTCTCATACTAGAATGTCTAAAGGTGTTGCATTTGGTGCAGACTCTGGAACAGTTGCACTAGCTCTTGCGACTGGAGAAGCAACGATGCCAATACCTGAATCTGTAAAGGTCACTTTTAAAGGAAAAATGGCAGAACATGTAGATTTCCGTGACGTTGTCCATGCAACTCAAGCTCAAATGTTGAAAAAATTTGGTGATAATGTCTTCCAAGGAAGAGTTATTGAGGTTCATACTGGAACCTTGTTGGCGGATCAAGCTTTTACTTTTACAGACTGGACAGCGGAAATGAAAGCAAAAGCCTCTATCTGTATTTCTGAAGATAACACACTTGTTGAATCCCTTGAGATTGCTAAGGCTCGAATTCAGGCCATGATTGACCAAGGCATGGAAAACGATAGCCAAATGCTTCATAGGTTAGTTAATATTGCTGAAAAGCGAATTTTAGAAATTAAATCCGGAGAAAAACCCGCCTTGTCTCCTGATGAAAATGCTAAGTATTTTGCAAATGTAATTGTAGAACTGGATCAAATAGATGAACCGATGATTGCTGATCCTGATGTGAACAATGTAGATATATCCAAGCGCTATACTCATGATACAATAAGACCAATCTCTTACTACGGAGCTGAAAAGATAATAGATTTAGGATTTGTTGGGTCTTGTATGGTCCATAAAGGTGATATAAAAATAGTCGCTCATATGCTGCGCAACCTAGAAAAAGAGTCTGGGAGTGTTAAATTTAAGGCGCCTTTAGTTGTCGCTGCACCAACTTACAATATAATTAATGAGCTAAAGGCAGAAGGTGACTGGAGCATCTTACAAAAATATTCTGGCTTTGAATTCAGCGATACCGCACCCAAGAGTTCTGCCCGAGTAGAATACGAGAATATATTATATCTAGAGAGGCCTGGCTGTAACCTTTGTATGGGAAACCAAGAAAAAGCTGCTAAAGGAGATACTGTTATGGCTACATCAACAAGACTCTTTGAAGGAAGAGTGGTTGAAAATTCTTCAGAAAAAAAAGGGGAATCATTGCTTGCATCAACGCCAGTCGTTGTCCTTTCAGCAATCCTTGGAAGAACCCCAACAATTGAAGAATACAAAACAGCCGTAGAAGGAATTGATCTTACTAATTTTACACCACCACTTCAAAAGCCTCTAGACCCATTGTCAGTTCATTTCTAACTATTTTAACAAAATTAAAATAAATTGATTATATACTTCTGATAAACTACATATTTAGGAGTCTTTTATTTAATAAATACTATTTAGGTCCTTATGCTACTAATATTATACAGTTCTTTATTAAGCTATATGTTGTTTTTTACAATATGTGTAGCCCCTGTTTCAAATAAAATATTAAATGAAAGTAATAAATCTATATTTTTAAGAAATATTTTCCCAAGAAATTTCATTTTTGGTTTGATTCTTGCCTCATTAGCATTTATTTTTTCATTCATACTTAAAGACCATTGGTCTATTATAATTTCATTTATTATATCTTTAGGCTTTATATTAAATTTGTTTATAATTATGCCTAAAATAAATTTTATCTCAGATAATAAAAATTTAAATAAAGAGAAAAAAAAGAAACAATTTAGAAATTGGCATTACTCATCTGTTTTTATTTATTTAATTCAAATTATAATATCTAGTATCGGCATTTATTTAAGTATCTAGGCACTATTATGTTAGTATTTGTATGTAATTCTTTTGTCTAATAAGTTTTTTTAATGGCTAATAATTAGTAAGAGTATAGAATATTTAATACTTTCCTCCACCTACTCAAGTATTTGTAGATAATTATATATATGGTAGCATAAAATATAAATTGGAGAATAATAAATGAGATGTTTAATTGGGTTTTTACTGGCAATATTTATGTTTACCAATTTTTGTTCTGCAGAGGATTTTATAGGTATTGAAGAGTATATAGATAAAGATGGCTTAAAAAATAGATATGATGAAGGCTTTATCCATTTAAGATGTAGTGGATTAATTATGGCATTAATAAAATTTAAGCCTTCAGAAGAGAGATTTATACTTTATGCTGAAGATCAATTTACAAAAGCTGGAGTTGCATATCTTGATTGGGGACAAACTAAACCTAATGAAGTAATGAAACAAATTGGAAGCTCTTTAGTTTCCATAGTTGACCATTACTATAATGAAATAAAAGAAAAACAAGAAAATGAAGGAGACATTTTTACAGGTCAATTAGCTCGCGAATTTAAATTTTGTTTAGAATTCTAGACATTATTTTTAGTGATATTCACTATTTTATGAATAATTTAATGTTAAATAGTCTTAATCGGTAACCTTAATAGCTTTCTCATGTTCCCTTAATCAAAATATTAATACCACCAGCTACTCCAGTATTTGTAACTTACAAAAACCAGTACTTACAAATCCCCCAGAGTTTGTAAAAAGTGTATCCATATAACTAGAAGTTTCTAAATCTTCATCTAATAGACTGATTACTATAAATCCACTAGACCAATCATCTCCATAACTAATATATATATGATTTTCAGGCCTTAGACTAGTTTCTGTAATTTTCATAATATAATCATTATCTGTTCTTCGTATAAGAGTATTTGACCTCAAATCAATAGCAATCTTTACTTTTTTTATAAAAGGTTCCTTATTAAAGTTATCCTTACATATTCCCATATAACAATGTTCGTACCAAGAGGACATACATGCAAATTTCATTTGGGATTGTGCAAATAATGTCTGAGGTAAAAATAAGAAAAGTATTACTAATAATATTTTAGTACTTCTACTATCTAACATATATTTTTCCAATCAATAGAAGTACAAAAGATGACTTGTTTTAAAATAGAGCAACCTTCGCGAAAAGCAAATACCTATTCGCCTACTCCATTATTTGTGGAGAACTCTCTATTCTGATAGAATCTTTTAATAGGAGAAAATTATGCAATCAAATATCTGGACTCTACTTACTTTTATTATTTTACCAAATGGTGAGCTAGAGGGAAACCATCTGACCTATTTATTTGATAGTAAAACTAAATGTACAGAATATTTGCAATCTAAATATCAATCTAGTGCTAATAATGGTAAAACTGTTGAATTGAAATTTAATTCTTCTGATAGTAAATACTTAGTTACTATTGAGAACAACAAAATAAAATATTCTACATGTAGAATGTCTATTAATTGGAAGTAAATATAAATATTATTTTAATTCACAGGACCATTTTCTATTTGATTTATTCTCATCCTGAAATTTAATAATTAGATCTCTAGCTACTAAGTCAAATAGTATTTCTTTCTTGTCTTGTTCAATATTATAAATAATTCTAATATTTTTATGATTAGGATCATAAATTATATTTTCTACTTCAGGCCTTTGACCAGGCGTCCATAATTTTTTCCAATTCTTATTTATTCTTTGAGAAATATTTAATGGCTCAGTAGTATCTAATTTATATACATCAATACCATACATGCTATTACACAACCATATTTCCATTTTTGCTAAAGCACTGCTAGAAATTGACAACAATAATATAGCTAATAAGAATTTTTTCATAAATTTATAATAACATAATCATACACCTACTCCAGTATCTTATAGAATGATCTGTATATTTATGATCTATAGGAATTAATTATACCATCTAGTTTTGTGACACTTTCTGCTTTTTTGTTATCTTCTATTATTGTTAATGCTTCATTTCCTGACTCTAAACAATACTTATCAATAAAGCTTTTAAGCTCTTCTTTAGTCCACCCTTTGCCATATAAATAAATAGCATTATCTATCATGTCTGATAGTTGTTTTAGACTTTTATGATGATTAGTAAGAAGTGCCTCTTTATTTTTTTCAGTCATATTTATTCCTTTTATAGAGTTGATTGAAAATTATTCTATAAACCACTTATGAAATTAAGCTTTAGAATATATGAAGATTTTATAAAGATTACTTTATCTTTCCACCACCTACTCTAGTATTTATAGAGATTGCCACATCCTGATTCTCCATATAAATAATCTAAAGCACTTAGTATGTCTCTTATTTGGTCAATAGCTATCAAGCTGCATAACTAACACTCCCTTAGCCAAATTAATCTGTCATTGTTTTCTCCTAGTTAGTTTGTTATGATTTATTTATGTGGGTTTTAATTATGGTAGTAATGTTGGGCAATTCTGAGCCTATTGATAGTCCTGTTAAAACTTTTGAAACAGAAAAACAATGCTATAATCATTTGAGTAAACTAGAGTTATCATACAAAAATTCTCAATTTGCTCCTCCTGCACTTAGATGTGAAACTGCCAGTGTAAAAACTCCTTAGTATTCCATTAGCTAAATTAATCTGTCATTAACTTAACTGTATCACCTACCCTAAATTCTGATTCATCTGTGTCGGTTTAAACAATATACTATCCACCACCACTAATATCTCTCCATAACTGCCGGATATTGTAGAGATCTCTTTTGTCTGTTAGAGTTTTTACATATTTAACAAAAAAAGGATTGTTATGGCAGAAAAACTAGTATTAAGTCTAATAAAAAGAGAATGTATTACAATTACAGAAAATTCAACAATATCTGATTTAACGAATTTACTAACCTTAAATGATATAGGAGCAGTAGTAGTTGTGAATAGTAATAATAAAGCTATAGGAATAGTTTCTGAAAGAGATGTAATTAAAAATTACAATACAAATCATACACATATAAAAAATATTATGACTAAAAACTTAATTTCTTGTGATTTGACTATTTCATCTACTAGTTTACTAGAAATAATGAATAAAAGTAAGGTTAGACATATACCTATTATTGATAAATCTAAATTACTAGGAATAGTTTCGATAGGAGATGTTGTAAAAAGATTAATTGAAACATATGAAAATGAAAATATAAATTTGAAAAATTTTATAAATTCTTAAATAGCTTGAATACTATTTAATAGTATTATTATTTTCATCAGCTCTGCATTTTGATCTTTCTAGAATTCCCATCTTACATTTATAGGTTTCTTCTTTTTCTATGTATTTTAATTCTAATTTAGGATAAACGTGCGCGATAGCATGCTGTTCTAGATTATCATGCGCATAGGAAATAACACTAAATGTGAACGCAAAATTAAACAATATTATAAGAAACAACTTCATATAAAAATACCTACCATACAAAATATACTTTAGTTTTTGAATATTAGATCATGTATAAAACTATCTTACCTTATTAAAAGTAGTATTTACTTACTTTAAGGTTATTAATTGTATCTTCTAGGTGATCAGAAATGGTTGTTATGCAGCCAAAAACATCTGGTTCAAATGTAGTAACAATTTACGACCCAGATCGTGAGAATAGAATTTTAATCAATCAAAGCATGAGAATACTAACTTTTCAATGTACAATTAGAGGAGATTGTTACTAATCTATAAAGGATTAACATAGAAATTTTACTTATGCTCTCTTAATAAAATTTTATATAAATATTTTTATTAAAAGATTTTATATATGAAAGTAAATATTAAATTTTATATTATCTATAACTTCTTCTGTTTCTAATTTAAATCCTACTCTTTCAGCCAATGATATAGAATTTTTATTTCCTTCAGCTATATGACTCGCTAAACTTGTAAGTTTAAAATTATTAATAGCATAATCTTTAACAGCTATAGCTGCCTCATAAGCATAACCCTTACCCTCATAAGCTTCAAATACCTGCCAAGCCAAATCTGGCTCTTTAAACATTGCAGGTTTTATAATTCCAACTCTTCCAATATATTCATTATTATCTTTTATTCTTAATGACCATAAACCATATCCATAAAGAGACCAATGTCCAATATTTGCCATGTAATCATTCCATGATGTAAAGCTTCTGTATGGACCACCTACGAATTTACTTCTTTCACTTTTTAAAAATAATTCAAGAATTTTAAAATCATTCGCTAAAGGATAATTTAATATTAATCTTTCAGTCTCAATTATAGGTATATTTAGATAGTTTTTTTCTAATTTATTCATAATTTTCTCTTAATAAATTATTAACCTAAAAAATACTTCATGAATCCCTCCGCTACAAGAAATATTCCTACTGCTACGATTATATAGGGTAGAAAACGAGCTAATGTTTTTAAATTTTTCATAAATACATACTAGCATAAATATCTATATACAGCACCTACTCCAGTATTTGTAGATAATGACTTATATGGTAGAGTCTTAGAATGAAAAAACTTATATTCATCAGTCTTTTTATATTCTTGGCAATCTGCTCTAAGTCTTGGACTGAAAACTCAAAATTGATTCCAGATGGCAAGTGGTATGGTAATTTAAAAGTTAGAGGTGGTTCTGTTATTTGTAATTTTACAATTGATAAAATATTTATAAAAAATAATGATGTTAATATCTATGGTGATCACATACTAGGTAATAATAATTTTTCTTTTAAATTTAACTTAGTTACTGATAAATGGGCCCGTACTTTATTTAAAATTAATAATTTAGAATTTTTATATGATTTTTCATTTATAGATGAAAGTAAGTTAATTAAAATTGCTTTTAATGATAGATGCACAGCAGAAGGCTTTTTTGTATTAAATAATAGCTAAGTATAAACGTTGCACAAAAGAATCTTAGACAGAATGCTCAATCATTTATGGGCTATGGTGGAATCATTTCATAACTCTACAAGAATATGTTGATATTTGTGTTGCTGATTCAGGTAGCATGGTAAATTCTTTAAGAAATAAATCCCATGTGTTAATTCTTTTTCCTTCATCTTCCATAAAGAAGCCTTGTTTAGAACTAACTTTTCCAGCTCCATTGCATGTTCCACAAGTCATAGGCATATATCCAGATATAGAATCATGTTCTTTAGAATACTTGTATACACTAGTTGTTGGCTCTGGATAAAAAGGAGCCCACTTTCCCACTTTTCTTATATAAACCTTAGGAGTACTCGTATCAATTTTAAATACTGTATCTCCATCACCAAATACATCGCATTCCCACATCTCTACTTTTGCTAACGCATTAGAAGAAAGTGACAATAAAAATAATACTAATAATAGTTTTCTCATAAAATTATGGTAACACAATAGCTTTTAAGTTCCACCACCATCACTCCAGTATTTGTAGATAATTATTTAGCAATGGTTTATATTGTTTATATTAAGGAGAAAAAAAATGAAAAAAATAGATAAAAAAAATAAGAAAACACATCCTGAGTTACTAAGGGTATTAGATCAACCTATGTTAAGCCAATTAAATGGAGGTAGGGATTCTAAAAAAGACCACAAAGAGTATTTATTGAAGAAAGCAAAAGAAAAAAAGGAATAATAAAATAAAACAATTACTGTTTATAATTATAACCTTCATGTTTGTTAGTAATTATATAAAAAGTATTAAATTTATACTATGATGCTTATAACTATTAAATATTAAGGAGATTTTTCATGCATTTTGCTATATCTGCTAGTTGGGGCCCAACAGATCCAACAAGAGCTATGTTACCATTTATTTTTTCTGCTTCAGCTTTACAAGCTAATGATGAAGTTACAATAATGTTATTTCATGATGCAGTTCATTTAGCATCAAAAGGAGTTGCTAAATATATTTTGCCAGTAGGTCCACCTCCTAGATTTGAAGAAGTTTATAATCATAAAAATGCAAAAATTATAGTCTGTAAACCTTGTGCAGAAGTAAGAAATATTTTTAAAGAAAGCTGTCTAGAAAAAATTATATTTGCAGGAATGAATGACTTTCATATTGCGTCATCTTTACCTAATACTAGAATAATTACGTATTAACATATTATAAGTCTATATATTATTGCCACCACCTACTCCAGATATTGTAGGAGACTCTTTTGTCTGTTAGAGTTTCTTTATGAAATATATTTTAATTCTAATAACTACTTATATATTTATGTTGCATATTTTAACATTTGCAAATGCTACAGATACAAAACATGTGGATATATGGAGTGATGGCACTAGAATGTCTGGTGACATCCATTATCCTGTAGATTTTAATATAAATCATCCAAGACCTGCAATATTGATGACCCAAGGTTGGGGAGGTATAAGAGCAGATCTAAATAAATATTTTGTCCCAAAATTTGTAAGGGCTGGTTTTATTGTATTAACATTTGATTATAGAGGTTGGGAAGATAGTGATAGTAGATTAGTACTTGTTGGTGAACAACCTCCTTTAAATGAAAAGAGTGAAATAAATATTAATGCCAAAGCTATAAGAGAAGTAGTTGACCCAATAGACCAAACTAGAGACATAATCAGTGCCTTAAATTATCTTGCTGGAGAACCTGGTATAGATATATCTAGAATAGGTATTTGGGGTACAAGCTACTCAGGTGGACATGTTATCTATGTTGCTGCTCAAGATAAAAGAATTGCTGCTATTTATAGCCAAGTTGGCTTTCAGGGAATTGGATTAAATAATAGAAGTAGCTTATCAAGTAAAAGAGCAATACAAAAAGCCAGAGGTGAAATAGCTCCAATACCAGTAGGAATTGATAAAATTCCAAACTTAAAAGGTAGTCCAGATTTTGCCAAAATGTTAAGTTATATGCCTATAGATTGGGCTAATAAAATTTCAGTTCCTACGTTAATTGTAGATGTAGACTCAGAAGAACTTTTTGATAGAAAAAAAAATGGCAAAGCTGTTTATGATATAATTAAGCAAAATGCTAAAGCAAAGTATAAAGTTTTTCCTGGCACACATTATGATATATATTATAAGCACTTTGAGGCATCTAATAAACTCGCTCTTGATTGGTTTATAGAACATTTAAACCCACATAGATGAATCAGAATTGAGGATAGGTGATACTTGGAAGTTACGTAAATCTAAGTAAGTTTAGACAGTCTTATCTATAATAGTCCCTTTTTAAATCCACCACCACATATCTCCATAACTTCCAGATATTTGAAGATAATTATTTATATGGTAAAGGATAAGTTTTAAAAGCAAAGATAAAGAAAAACTCCAGAGAAAAATAAACTAAATATTAGTGCAAGTACCCACATCAATGTATTAAGAATATAATTTTTTGGCTTTTTTACATTTTCTTTTTATCCTCCATAAAATTGTAATAATATTGAAATGTATTTTTCATATTAGAGATGTAATAAGTTCATGATTTTATTTTGTTTATTTAACAATTTTATGGAGTTTTACATGAAAAAACTATACTTAATTACATTTTTACTCACATCACTTTACACCTTTAGCTCTTCTGCTGGTCCAACTGGAGAAAAAGCATTTGATCCATTAATTTATAGTTATCTAAAAGCTGTAGAACTATCAAAAGATGGCAATATAAATGCTGTTAAAAATAGAGAAGTAATCTATAGCTTTTTAAATAAAGATCAGAAGTTGGTAGTTCACAATTACTTTAATAATTTGCCTACAAAGGATGCGTAGGTAATTACGTAGATCTACGTATGTATGGCTATGCTCTGCATAGCTAAGTAGTACTTAACTCTATATATATTTCATGCTACCTGTAGGTTCTATTCTTCCACCACCTACTCCAGTATTTGTAGAGAAAAAAAAGAAATATATATAAAAAAGAAAATATATAATACAATATGTATAAAAAGAGCTTT
>Ga0213869_10001505_pt1 | contig 17335 bp, 18 predicted proteins | sample PICome_10_FD_160083 | JGI IMG/M metagenome (GOLD analysis project Ga0213869, IMG submission 160083) | Coastal seawater microbial communities near Pivers Island, North Carolina, United States - PICO132 | ecosystem: Environmental > Aquatic > Marine > Coastal | place: USA: North Carolina...
CAAGCAGTTGATGATACTGCAAATTACGAGATTAAATTAAATTTAATTGAAACGGTTAAAACAGTTAACGGATATGACTATATTGAAATTTCAGATTCTAAAGAGTTAACACTATCAAGAGAAGACGAATTTGTAGATTTAACGGTTAACTTACAAGAATCAGATCTTGGAGATTATTTTGAAATATATGGAACTAAAGATGGTTCAACCTCTGGTTTTGAAAACTATATTAATGGTAGACTTCAAAATTCAGGAGATGATATTACGGTTTTTTACGACGTAGATGTTAGTGAGCAGTTAGGTTTAAATTATATAAATACTTATAGCACTACATTTTCTCAAATCGCAAATTACGACGAACCTATTATATATAGACCTGTAATTTTAAACTCTGCAGTTTCTAGTAACTTTTTACTAACAGTTAAAATGAGGATATACAATGAAACAGATAATACTCAAATTCTAAAAATTGCTTCTTTAGTTTATACAAAGCCTAAGAAATACGGTAGAAGAATGAGTAGAATTAATTTAAGCAATAATGTAGGAAACACTGTTGTTTATAATAAATTAGCAAATACACAGGTTAACAGAGAGCTAAATCAATTTGTTAATTCAATCAGACCTTCAGTTGGAGAGACTAAATATGTTCCAGTCGCATTAGATACTTATGGTATTTTAGCTGGTTCAACTAATATGATCTTAGAAGCTACTGAATCTAAGGTGACTAATGAAATAGATTATAAGAGTGAAGGAGAATCTGAAATTACTCTATCAAAAGTATCAGATAATTTTATTAAATTTAGTATTGCAAAACCAAAAGGAGATGATATAGAATCTATCAGTTTAGTAAATGCTGACGATATTATTCTTATTATTAAGAGCGGAGCAACAGAACAGGCAATCCACCACGACCCTAATTTTCCAGATGTTGATTTAGGTAAAGGTGAAGTTTTATTTAAAGTAACTAAAGCGATTGCAAATAGGTTTGATCAAAAAGACACTAACGTTAATCCAGATAAATTTTATATTAATTTAAAGAACGGAGAGACAGAGTCTTTATTATATCACGGAAAAGTAAATATCATATAATGATTCTAAACAGTAGGAATAATTTATTTAATTTCAAGTTCCCTAGAAAGTTTATTCCAGAGGAAGTAGCTGAGAAGTATAAAAAGTATTTAAACAGGGTTCCAGGAAATTTAATAACTGAGCCAATTGATTTTATTAATTATTCTATTCAAGGGATAGGAGTTCCTGGTTTATCATTTGACCCTATCACGCAAGCGTCTAACGATGGAACTACAACGTATCACAGAGGATCAATACCTATTCAAAATACTGTTGAAAGACAATTCACAGTTGAATTACAATTACTAGATGGTTATATAAACTATTGGATAATGCAAGATACTTTGTTATATTATTATGCAAAGCAAACTAAAAAGCCATTCTTAGACGATTTAAAATTACAGATATTAGACGGTGAAGGAATTCACGTGATGAGCGCAGTATTTGAAAAACCAATAATGAACTCAATTACAGAGTTAGAATTAAATATGAGTTCTAATATCGCAGAGTTCAACACATTTACAATAAACTTCTATTATAACAAATTTAATTTAAAGTTAGAAATAGATTAAGATATATATTTATATGAAAACATTTATAGAATTAATTAAGGAACAAGACGCGACTGCACAAGAGCTTAGTATATTAACTGAGTCTTTGCAATCAGAATGGACAGATGAACTTGAAGAAAAAGTTGATGCAGCATTAGAGGAATTTGCAAAAGAATACCAATTAGAAGATGGTTCTTACGATATTAAATCTTTTAATGAAGAAATGACTAACGAAGGAATGTTCGGTTCTATATTTGGAGGACTAACTGGTTTTGCACTTGGTAAAACTGTTGGTAAAACTATTGCTAAAGTGTTAGGTATTCAAAAGGGAGTATTTTATGATATGTTAACCTCACGATTAGTTGGTGCCGCTTTAGGTGCTGCTATCGGTAAAGCTTTATAAATGACATACGTAACAATTGACTTTTCATTAAATTCACCGGGTGTTTGTATTTTCAAAGACACTTATCATTTTATTTCTTATTTAAAACCAAAATCAGGAACTAAAAAACAACAACTGTTGCAAGAAGACATGGGATTACTATCTGATGTTATTTTAAAAGAGCAACCTGATTTTACTAATGTTGGAGAATACTCTTCAATTGAGCTAGGTAAGATTAATAGATATATCACATCAGCCAACGATATCATTCAAATCATTAAAGAACTTACAGAAGGTGAAACTCAATATGTTTTTGCTTTTGAAGGAACTAGTTTTGGTTCAAAACAAGGAACTAACAATATTATCGACATGGCAGCTGGTGCCGCAATACTTAAACTTAAGATTTTAGAAGCATTCAACCCAATAACAATTGAGACCGTTGCGCCTTCAACTATAAAGAAGCATGCTGGAAAAGGTAACATGAACAAGTCTCAGTTATGGAAGGTCTTTATTGAAAATGGAACTGGGACGGATGAGATTATTAAAGACTCTGAGTTCCTTCTTTTTTGTGTTAATGAAATCGGTGAAACAACTAAGATTCCAAAACCCTTTGATGATTTAGTGGACGCTTACTTCTTGAACTCTTACATTCAAACTTTAAACCATATTTAACTTTCAGGCTTAAAGACATAACTTATACTGTACTTTGGGTAAAAAGTTTCATAACTAATAAAAATAATTTAATAATAATGACAAACAATAAAATAGCACCCTATAATCTTATGGACTTAAAACGTACTTTAGACATGATGATCTCAACTGACCGAATAACAAAAAAAGAAAGCTTAGAGATCTTAGAGAAGGCTGGGCTTAGTGTATCAGCAGACGGCAAGAACTTTGTAGACGAGGAAGGCGCCCTATATAATTTTGATATATAGTTTAGTTATATTTGAAACTTTTACAAAGTCTCTTATATAATACATGAAAGTTTATTAAAGGTACCGAAAGATTAACGATCAAAGAATTTAAAGTTTAACAAATTAAAGAATTAAAGACATGGCAGATTTTGACATTTTCAATTTAGGCGTCTCAGACGTCGAAACACACGATCAACAAAACACTAAGACAGATGTAATCTATAAACCTAGTGCTGATCAAGGTAAAGATGGAACCTACAAAGCGTTAATACGTTTCGTTCCAAATCCATCAAATCCACGTAACTCATTAGTTAAAAAATACGTACACTGGCTAACAGATGCTTCAGGTAACGGTCGATTAATCGATTCACCAAGTTCTGTTGGAGAAAGTTGTCCAATTGCAGAATCATTTTTCAAATTACGTAATAGTGATTCAGCAGTAGACCGTAAAATGAGTGAGAAACTTAAAAGACGTGAACAATACTACGCACTTATTAAAGTAGTTAAAGATCCTCAAAACACAGCACTTGAAGGCCAATATATGGTATACAAGTTTGGTTACAAGATCAAAGAAAAGATCGACGAGGAATTGAAACCAGCATTTGGTGAACCAACACAAGTATTTGACCTATTTGAAGGTAAAAACTTTGAGTTGATTATTACTCGCCAAGGTGAATATAACAACTACGATAAATCTAAATTCTCAGCTAGTCGCTCAGCAATCTCAATTGAAGGAGAACCAGCAGAAAGAACTAAAGAGTCTATGGCTACTATTAAAGCTGAACTAGACGCTGCACCATCACTAGAGCCTTATGAATACAAAGCTTGGGACGGAGATGCAAGAGACTTTGTTAACGGAATCCTAAGACAATACCTAAATCCAGGTAGCTCAATGGACGCAGTTACTTCAAAGCCAAAGGCAGCCCCAGCTAAGCCAAAAGCTAAAGTAGAAGAGACAGTTAGCAGCACGAATACTAACCCATCGCCAACCCCTGTAACTTCAGAAGATGGTGATGATCTAGATTCTTTCTTGAATGACCTCGACATCTAAGATAGACGAATCATTAAAATCTAAAATTAGAAGTTTAGTAAAGCAAGTTGTAACAACTCAACATACTGACCCTAATAAAAGGATGCTTAAGGAAATGCCAGGCCGTTTGAGCCTGGCATGCCCTTATTGTGGAGACAGTCATACAGATACTTATAAAAAAAGAGGAAGTATCTACTGGGATAGTTTACAATATCACTGTTTTAACTGTAGCCAACATGGCGATGTTTACAGTTTATTAAAAGACCATCACATTGGATTTCAGGATCGTGAAGATTCTATCAAGGTTATTGACTTTATACAAGAGCATAAGATAACAGCAGCTACGGTTGAAGTTTTAGAGCATGATATATTTAAACAGATATATGATTTAGCCCCTACACGAGATGAACTTAAATCTACATTTGGATTTAAAGAAATTGAAGTAGGAGATCCTGGTTATTTCTATCTAAGAGGTAGGATGCTATCTCACAAGCTAGAAAACTTTATGTATTCTCCTAAAGATCGTAGAATGGTAGTTCTTAATTTAGCACCAAAAGGCAAAGTTATTGGATTCCAAACTAGAGCCCTTTCAAAACATAAAAGCGCTAGATATTTAACTTATGATATTGAAAAAATATATCAAGAAATGAAAAAAGATATGGGAGTTTCTGTAGATGAATTAATAAGTCTAAAGAAAATATCAACCCTATTCGGTGTTTTATTAGTTGATTTACAGCGACAAGTTACTATGTTTGAAGGACCTATTGATGCGATGTTTATGCAAAACAGCATTGGACTTGCAACAGCCGGTAGATCTACTGATGAATTTGATGAAATTCCAACTATCAGATATATGTTTGATAACGATCCAACTGGTAAGAAAAAGATGATGGAAAAACTAAGAAGAGGCAAAGAGATATTTATGTGGAGTAAATTCCTTGATGAAACTCAATTAGATTTAAGATATGATAAATGGCTAGATGGGGTTGATAAAAATAATAGAGATAAATATCCTAAAGAATTAGGTGACTTAAATGACCTGGTTAGAGTTGCATATTATTTAAAAGATAATTGTATTAAAGATCTTTCAAAATATTTCAGTAACTCAAAACTAGATGCATTCTACCTATGATAAAAATAGATATAATCGATATGATCGATGAAGAATTCGAAGAATTCGAAAATGATAAAAACCGTAGAAAGAATCTTAAAGAATTAGTTAGCTTCAGTAGTTCTATCATTAATTATAATGAAAAGAATATGGTAATTCCAGAGCCAAAACTAAAGAAAAAGATCAACACTACAGTTTATATAAAGAATTTTAAAACTAATAAAAACCAATTATTTTAAATCACAATAGATGGCGACAGACTTAAAAAACAAAATACTTAAACTAGACGAATATCTAGGAAAACAAAGATTAGAGTGGACAGAAAAGATCAAATCGCTTACTGAAGATTTAAAATTAGGTAATAATTTAGAACAAGTTAGTTCTTATTCGTTGAGTTATAGACAGATATTAGTTGAAAATTTAACTTCAATGACTATTAGAATAAGATCTCAAAAGACAACGGTTGACCAGAAATACAAGACGAAGTGGATCGAGTATTATAATTACGATTATAAGCTAACAGATAAACAACGTGAAAAGTTTTTATTAGCAGACTTGGCAGAAGACAATCAGCTGCTAGAACTTTTAGAATCGCAGAAAGCTTTCTTTGAAGGTACTGTGAAAACCTTAGATAATATGGGCTTTGCAATAAAGAATCGCCTCGATATGTCTAAGTTATAAAAATAGTATTATGAATATTGATACTCACATTAACAGATGATAATCAGTTCTTAAGAATTGATGATGCAACTGAACTTGAATTAGAACAAATTACAATCTCCCTCACGAAAAGAATCGAGAGCTGGAGATTTAACCCGTTAGTAAAGAGAGGTGTTTGGGATGGATATGTATCTTATATAAAAGATGACAAATGGATTCCAGCTGGATTATGGCGACATGTTTTACAAATATGTAAAGACTATAATTTAGAGATTGAAATGAATGGTATTAAACGCCTTATAGACCCCAATATAAATGCAGATACATTTGAGAAGTGGGCTCTTGATTTCTTTAAAGGTGCCGAGATTACACCAAGAGATTATCAAATAGAAACAGCATATAATATACTTAAATTTAGAAAGTGTCTAGCTGAGCTCGCAACGTCTGCTGGTAAGACACTGATCAGTTTCCTAACCATAGCGTATATGTTAGAAAAAGGAAAGGCTGAAAAAATCTTAATGATCGTGCCTAACGTTTCATTAGTTGTACAGGCACATGAGGATTTTCACGATTATAATTATATGAATAAGGTCCCGTTAAAGATCCAGCAGATCTTTGCAGGTCAAAAAATAAAATCAAATAAAAATATTATTATTGGAACGTATCAGTCGTTAGTAAAAAAGAACGCTGAATACTTTGAGCAATTCGATGCAGTACTTGTTGATGAAACACATAAAGCAAAGAGTAATTCAATAAAGACAATTTTACAGAAATGTACAAGTGCTCAATACAAATTTGGGCTATCAGGTACAATTCCAAAAGAAGGGACACTTGATAAACTAACATTAATGAGCCAAACAGGCCCAGTTATTAGTGAAGTTAAAGCAAACTTTTTACAAAATCAAGGACATATTGCAAAATGTGTAGTTAAGGTGATTGAAATGAATTATGCAACAGACACGCAAAGGCTTGCGTTCCAAGAATTAGCACAAAATAAATATGATAGAAAAGATGTATTTTCACTTGAACAGAATTTCGTTATTACTAGCGAAGCTCGCCTCGACTTTGTTTCAAGTGTTATTAGTAGAGTACCCAGGAATTCCCTTGTTCTTTTCCACAGGATTGAACATGGTAAAAAATTATATGAGAAGCTTAGACAAGACAGTGATAAAAGAGTCTATTACGTCGACGGTGGAACTGATAAAGATATTAGAGAAGAATACAAGAAAAAAATGGAAGCAGGCAATGAAGTTGTTATTGTCGCGAGTTACGGTACGTTCTCAACAGGAATATCCATTAAAAAAATTCACAGTATCTTTTTTACAGAGTCGTTCAAGTCGGAAGTAATAATAAGACAGTCGATAGGTCGTGGTTTAAGACAACATGAGTCCAAAGACAAAGTATTAATTGTAGATTTTGTAGACAATATTAGAACTCAAGAGTGGGATAATTATCTATGGAAACATGGTAAAGCAAGGCAATCTATATACAAACAAGAAAAGTTTGATTATAATATTAAAAGAGTCTCTTTTGAATGAGATATATATTAAACATACAAAAACATAAATAAATTAATTATAAAATGGCAGAAATGAATAAAATTAAATCTTTTAAGTCTTTTTCTGATATATTAGCTCAAGAATCAGAAGCTAAATTAGCAGAAGAAAACAATATTAAAAGAGCTGAATTATCTACTAAAATTGCATCTATATTAGATTCAATGAATATCACTTCACTAGAAGGATTAGAAGAAGATCAAAAAACAGAAATAATTTCGCAATTATTTGGAGAAATTTCTGAAGAAGAAACAGAGGAAGATGTTCCAGTTGTTAACGACGAGGAAGAAGTTGAAGAGCTTACTGAAGCTATTAAAGTAGAAGGTAAGAGAGACGCTAAGAAAGTCTTAACAGTATACAATAAAATATTTAACAAAGTCTTAGTTGATTTAGGTGCAATGCCAAATGATTCAATTTTAGGATGTATTAAATATCTTATGAGTGAGGCAATGATTGATGCAAACTTCCATAGAGAAGCAGCTCCAGTTTCTAAAATGATTAAAGGAAATATTAAGCCTTTAGAAATTAAAATGCCAGGTTTAGGTGGACACTTTATTAAAATCGGACCAACTACAATCAAATCAATCTTAGACAAGTATTATTCAGATATTGCAAATGCAGCTGGATGGTCAGGAATGGGAATCGCTGAAGGTACTGCACTCTACTTAGAGCAGATTAAGCAAGAAGCAATGGGACAGGCTGTAATTAATAAATTTAATTCAGCATTTGAAGGTGCAGATGTTAGAATCGATTTAGATTCTAAATTAAATGAATCAAAAGATTCTTTAACAATTACAGTATCAGATGAAACTACAAAACTAGAAGAACGTAATGCATTTTTAGGAGCAAGAGCAAAAGCAATTGCAGAAGACTTAGAAGAATTTGAATTTAATGGTAAAACTTACAAAGTGACTGTTAATGAATCTAATGTTCTTAACGAAGGAACTAGAGGTCAATTTGGTAAAATAGACAAATCGGGAAATATCACATCAGTATATACTCATTATGATTCTTACCCAGACAATATGTTACCAATTATTAAGAAATCTTTTAAAGGTGGTAAAAATGTAGATACTATTCTTTCTAAAGGAGCAAATTCAGGATTAGATAGTGATATAAGTAAAATAAACTTCTATGGAGATGGTTCTGTTGCAAGTAACGGATCTATTAAAAGAATCGATAAGTATTTACAAGATGCTCGCGATGAGGAAGGTGCAGAATTCGTATACTTATGGGATGAAAAATCTAAAAAATGGATGATGGCAGATATCTACAGAGAAACCGGATTAGTTCCAGCATTTGAATCAGTAGTTACTGAAGCTAAATTCGTAAAAGATTTTAATAGAGATGTTTTAAACGCGAAAACAAAAGAAGAAGTTTTAGAGCTTTATCCAAACGCTGAATTCTTTATCGGTAAATCAGATCATTTCTTTGGAGAATTAGACGGTAACTTATTCTTTAAAGCATATTATACTAAAGCACAAAAAGAATTTGAAATTAAATCAGTTTATTCTGAAAAAGGAAGCAACTATGTTCATTTATACAATGAATCAGCAGTTACTGAAGCATCTCTTTCAGGTATAGAATTTGGAAACGATGATGACATACACCCAACTAAATTTAAACCATTAGTTCAATCTTTAAAGAAGAACAATGTTAAAATGGAAGTTGAAAAAGAAGAAGGAGACCATGGTTATCCAGAAGTTAAACTAACTGGTAAAAGAAAAGATATTGAAAAGGTTTTAGCTGATATATGGGGACCAGATTCTATCTACGATCATGAAGATGCATTTGAATCAGTAGTTACAGAGAAAAATCACAAAATTGGACCATATAAATTTAATGATAAAACGCCTAGTGAGGAATTATTTGTTATGTTTCACCAAGCCATGGCTAAACAATTCGCCAGTGAAGATGAACGCGAGGGGTATAAAGAATCTGATTACGAAAAAGCACACAAAACAATCAAAAAAATTATGTTGGGAAGAGGACATAATCCTTGGCGTGATAAAAAAACATGGGCTGAAGACTATGTAGAGGACGACGATGATGATGACGACTTCGATAGCCGTTCGAAAAGATATAGATAAACAAACAATAAAAACAATAAAAATGAGACACATTAAACTTTACGAAGAATTTTTTTCAGAATTAAACGAAGCTTCTCTTTCAGGTATAGAATTTGCAAACGATGATGACATACACCCAACTAAATTTAAACCATTAGTTCAATCTTTAAAGATGAACAGGGTTAAAATGGAAGTTGAAAAAGAAGAAGGGATGCATGGTTACCCAGAAGTTAAATTAACTGGTAAAAGAAAAGATATTGAAAAGGTCTTAGCTGATATATGGGGCCCAGATTCTATCGATGATCATGAAGATGCATTTGAATCGGTAGTTACTGAAGCTAAAGAATTATTTCAATTAGATATTGATTCTGATGAGCACGGTGCCTTAGGTCTTTCAGTTACTATGAAAGAATTAAAAGATACTTACAAGAAAAACAAGAAAGACATAAACGACGTTGAAGATTTATTACTTAAATTTGTATACGATCAACCTGAAGATTTCGCAGCAAACGACACGGAAGGTATGGAAATCTCAGGAGCAGATTCAGGAGATGTATATGCTATGTTAGCTAAAGAATTCGGTATTAAAGAATCAGTAGTTAACGAAGCTAAATCATTTTCAGAAAGTGAACTTAAATCAACTGCACAATCAGTTGCCGATGCATTAGCAAAGGTCCATAACACTAAAGCAAATCTCATAAATTTTAAAATGAATCCAGTTAAAGGTAGAGTCGCTGGCTTTTACGTACATAAAGCAACAAACAAACAAGGTGCTCCATCAAGATATTGGATAACTGATTCTGGTGAAGTTGTTAATGCATTTAGAAATGACACATTTGGTGATGGTGTTGTTGGAAAAGTTGGTTCGAGTGTAGCTGATTTTATCAAAACATTTAAAGCAAATGAATCAGTAGTTAACGAAGCAGAAATTAAATCAGATGATGAATTTAAAGAGTATGCAACTACAGTTTTACAAAAAGCATTTGGAGAAGATTACGACGAGACTAAAGCTGGTGAAGTAATTGACGGAATCTTATCAAAATCTGATGGAGATTACGGAGCAGCCGTTGGGATGTTAACAAGTTCTTTAGGAGAATCAGTAGTTACTGAAGCAAATGCAGATGGTACTATCTCAGACGACGAAGAAGATGATATGGATAACTTAAAATCAGACGTTGAGTTTATGACTAAAGAGTTAATAGACCATATTACAAAAGAGACTGAAAGAATCGGAGGGCCATTTAGAGCTCCTGGATATGCACATACTGCTAAGAAAATAATTAAGAGCACTATGCAAAAGAAAAAGTTTAAATTATAAAGACAATATAAGAGTTTGACCTGGCTAAAACCGGGTCAAACTTTTTATTTATCAATATTATGAAACACATTAAAGTATTTGAGCAATTTATCTCAGAAAAATCTAGTGGTGAATTAATCAAACCTAAGAGAGGTAGAATAACTAAATTTAATCATAAAAAATATCCAGAACTTTCTGGAGAATTCTTCGACTTAATATCTACTGCATACGCTGCAATAGGAGGACATGCAAAGATTAAATCACCGGATGATGTTTTTGGAGATCCAGACTGGAACTATTGGGAAGGCTTAGATATTCACGGTAATGAAGACTTTGATATGATAATGTTTGGTAAAAAGACTAAGTTTGGAGTAAAGTATTCAGGAGTAGGCCATGATGGTAGTTCACAGGCAAAAAGAGAATACATAGCAGCTCGAGGAAGAGACCTTAATAAGTTAGGATTTTACATTGAAGTTTCAGGTAGAATTGCAGAGATCTTATTAGATTCATATAATGTACCAGTAGTTTCTGATGAAAGTACGGTTGAAAAAGTATTAGGTAAAAAAGTAGATTGGATTGGTTTAAAACAAGGATCACCTGGAAATGGATGGTATTCTAGAAAGCTAGGAGGTCAAATGCACGACAAGATATTATTAGGAAGACCTAAAGCTTAGAAAAAATATAGGAAAAAAGTGATGTAATATTTTTTTATGTCGCTTTTTTTGTTTATATTTACATATAACAAATAATAAAAATGAAGATAGCATATTTACACGGTTTAGAATCAAGCATTGATCAGAAAGATCCAAAGATTATTTTTTTAAATGACAATTTTGATAAGGCATATATGCCATCAATAAATTATAGAGATGATAGCACCTTTGATAAATTATATAAAGATATCAAATCATTAAACCCAGATCTTATTGTTGGATCTTCAATGGGAGGATATGTTTCTTATTTGATTGGAAGTAAGCTTTCAATTCCAGTATTACTATTCAATCCGGCATTAGTTGGTAGAACATTTGATCCGGCTGTAGATGATTCTAATTTAAAAAAGACTAGAATCGATATAAGATTCGGTAAGAGCGATTCAGTTATTAGCGGAAAGGACGTAAGAAAATATTTAAAGGATAATAAAGTATCCTTTAATCACACTGGGTACAATGGTGGACATCGAGTTCCAGCAGATGTATTTATCAATAGTATCAAGGAAGTATTAGATATGAGTGAGATATATAATAAAATAGAAAAAAGCCAATATAAAATGAAACACGTAAGATTATTTGAAGAATTTAGTGAAGAAATTGCACACGAATACGATTTCATTGGCATGCAAGCTTCTAAACTTGGTATGTCAAGAGAAGAATATACAGCACATTATTTATCACCTACGATAGGGCAGATCCCAGGATCAGGTGTTGAAGAGGCAAAGGCAATATCTTCACAGAACGAACCTTTCCGAGTTAAAGGAATCAATTTTACATATACAGAGCAACGTGGTAGATTTTATGGCGCTTATTTATATGACGTTGCAAAAACAGCAAATGTACAGCATAGGGTTAAATTCGGATTAGAAGAAATACAATCTTTTTTAAAGTCTATTAAAATAACAGATAAAGTTCCATCAACATATGAAATTGATGAGCTAGATGCTTTATGTAAACAAATATCTAAAAAAGGTATTGTATGCGACCATAACGACGCAATGGACATATCATAAATAAAAAACAATAAAACAATGAAACCAGTAAGATTATTTGAACAGTTTGTTAATGAAGCAGTATCTTTTGATAAAAAAGGTATTAAAGCTAAATTAGAAGATAAAGTTAGAATTGCAAAGATCGCTGTTGAAAAATGGGGAGGTTCATACGAAAAGGTATTAGCAAAAGCAGAAGCCGCTGCAAAATCCGGTAAATTACCAAACTATAAAGAACATTTAAGTGTTCAAGGCGATAGTGAACAAGATTCTTATGATGTATTTCAAGGAAGAAACGCTGTCCAATTAGCAGAGAAAATCTCAAAGGTAATTAAGAAGTACAAGAAATATGAGGTTGAACAGTCTTCAGTAGGTGCTGCTGGTGGATATTCTGGAACAATGAGATCTACCGTAGGTGGTACTATTGATGGTAGAGCAAACTTTAGCAATGGTAATAATTCTTATCTAATTGCAGTTACATGTGGTGGAGGAATTGATAGATCAGTTAGAGATAAAATGTTTCAAGAAATCTATGAATTGATGTTTGTATTAGATCAATATAATTCAAGTGATGGTGGCGTTCAGTTTAACACAAGCGAAGGAACAAATTACAATACAATAGGATTACAAAATTCAAGCTATTCATTTAATAGTGGAATGGCATCTAAATTAGAAAATATAATGAACAATTAAAATGAAACACGTTAGATTATTTGAACAATTTGTCAATGAGGCAAAAGTAGATAAAAAGTATTTTGACAAAGTAGTTAAAGTACTAAGCAAGTCAAAATATCCATTTACTGTAATGTTAGTTTCTAAATGGGATGAAATCGATATTGTTATAGGTTATGATGCACCTGATAATATTTCAGATGACATTGATCAAAGACTAAGTAAAGCTAAACTAAACTGGGGTGGAAGTTCTGGTATTAGTATTTCAGGCGATTCATCAAATTATTCTAGAAGAGAATATGATGAGATCGCAAGAATCAACGGAGGACACAAAGACTATTAAGATATGAAACCAGTAAGACTATACGAAGACTTTATTAACGAAGGAATGTTCAGAACATACAATGAAATAGTAGGATATGAACTAGACAAGTTTAAGGAGTCTTATTTAGAGCTACACCCAGATAACGTGATAACTTACGATAAAAAAGAAGATGTCACATATGGACACAGAGAGGGTTCTAGAGATTCTCACTGGAGATATAATCATGAAGATTATAGATTACACCATGACCTAAAGGACAGAGATGTTTTAGGTCTTATTAATTTTAAAAAAATGGTGGCTAAGAACCATCCATGGTCAAAATAAAAACATGAAAAAATTATTATCATTTCAAGACTTTTTAGTTGAAAAGGCAAATCAACAATTGCTAGAAGATTCTCAGTTAATTTTAGAAGGTGGAGCAGCAGGACACATGTCCCATCCATTTGATGAGAAAGATTTAACATTCGGAGATTTTAAGAAAATTATCGAGGCAGGTTTACAAGGTGAACTAAACTTTGAGGAAGAAGCAACTGAAAAAACAGATGGCCAAAACGTATTTGCAACAGTACAAGATGGAGAGGTTAAATTTGCTAGAAATAAAGGTGAATTAAAGAATCCAATGGATCTTGCTACGTTTAGTCAAAAATTCGAAGGACATCCAAGTAAATTAGTACAAGATACTTTTCAATTTGCAGCAGAAGACTTAGCAAACTCGCTAAATAAATTATCCCCTAAAGATTTAGAAGTTTTCGATAATGGTAAAAACTGGATGAACATGGAGTTAATTTACTCTAAGAATCCAAATGTAATTTATTATGATCGTGATGTTATCCAATTTCATGGTATTAAGAAAACTGACGGAGAAGGAAACATTATAGGAGATGATAACAAACCAGCAAGATCAATCGCCAAAGCGATGCAAGACTTAAAGGTTAATGTTGGTAAAACATTTACGGTAATTCCACCTCAAGTTATTAAATTAGGAAAAGATTTAGATTTTGAAAAGAACAAAGCTAAATTCGTTAAAAAAGTAGAAGAACTTAAAAACAAATATAAATTAGCAGATTCTGATCAAGTTTCTAAATATCACGAAATGTGGTGGAGAGAAACAATCGATACAAGTTTCCCAGATTTACAACAAGACTATAAAGAAGGTTTATTATTAAGATGGGCTTATGGCGACAAAAAGACGTTAAATATGAGATCACTTGCAAAAGAGATTGGTAAAGACGAAGCCGCTGCTGTAAAGAAATTTGATAAAGAAGATATTAAAAAGAAACAAAAAGAAAACATTAGACCATTCGAAGACCTTTTCTTAGAACTAGGATCTATCATTCTTAAAAATGCAAGTAACTTTGTTGCTGCGAATCCGGATGCTGAAATGCAAAGATTGCACAATCAAATCAGAACTGAAGCTGACAAAATTAAAAAGGGCGGAGAAGTTGCTCAAGTTAATAAAGTAATGTCAGAGCTAGATAGATTAGATAGAATCGGAGGCATTGAATCAATTATCCCAACAGAGGGTATTGTATTTGTATACAAAGGAAAAACAATGAAATTAACAGGTACTTTCGCAGCAATTAACCAGCTAATGGGTATCATAAAATACGGAAGATAAATATATTATGAAAAAAGTAAGATTATTTGAACAATTCACAGCAAATGAAAATGTGAACGAAGCAGTTGCTAAAAATACTAAGGTATATCAAATCGCAACACCAGCTCCGAAGGCAATGTTAGTTGAAGAATTAGAAGATCTTTTTGGAGATGATTATAGACATATCGTTACAGAATTTGACGACAATGAGGGATATGAATCAGTATTAGTATTTAATCTAACAAAGAGCGATATTAAAAGAATACAAGAAGAGATTGGAGATGTACTAATCTGGGAATACTCAATTAAAAAGGGTAAAGCGATTAGCGAATCATTAACCGAAGCTAAATTATCTGTTATTCACAAAGCTGCAAAGAAAGGAAGTTATCCTGTAAGTATTGTAGTTATTAGAGATGGTAAAGTAATCGCTCAAGAATTAGTTAAAACGCCAGCAGAAGTACCTGCCGCATTTAATGTAATTCAGAGCTATCACAAACACAAAGGTGCAACTGTTCATATTGAATCTAAAACCGGTGAAAGATTATTTAGTGAATCATTAGTTTCTGAAGCTAAAGGCTTTAAAAACACAACAGATTTCGAAAAATTCTTAATAGAAATTGATGGAATGGGAGAGTCACAAATTAGAAAGATAATGGGTAAAGATTATATCGATACTCCTGGTTATTATAAAGATGAAAAACGTCATTATGATGGTGTAGAAGATTTTATGAGATCTAATATGGGTGATTCAGAATTTGAAAAACTTGAATCATGGTGGGAAAACAACGTTGCCGAATCAGTAGTTACTGAAAGCGTATTTGCTTTTAAAACTGATAACATAGAACAATTGCATTTTGAAACTGATCCTAAAACTGCTGAAGAAATGAAAATCGAACTTGGTAAAAAACAAGGTGAAGTTTCTAAGAGAAAGCAAATTGAAAGTGGTGAATATTCTTTAAGAAGATTTAGAAAAGAGATTGGATACGGTAACGGTAAAGACGTTGGTGTATTTCTTCCAGGTTCTTATGATGCATCTGTTTCAAAATTAGGAGATGGTCCACACAAGAAAGCTGTTAAAGCGGTTAAATGGAATCAAAAGAAATATGACCAATGGTTAGAAGATATGGCGTCAAACGGTGGAGCAGAAAATGCTTTCGATATGGCACAAAATGCTAAGAACGAAAGAGGTCTTATTGATTGGGTAAAGAAAAACTTTAGAGGAGATGATCCAATGCAGAGAATCCAATGGGATATTGAAGCATTTATATAAATAACTAATAAAAATAATATGGCATTACAAAAACTAAGAGAGCATTATCAATCAATAAATGCTAATGAGTTCCAAAGATTATTAAAGAATAGGGTGATGGTTGTTGAGAAAATATCAGCACCCACATTTTATGTTAGGAGAGTAAATGATAAATTTGAATATTATAAATCTTCAAATGGAAATCCTCTTACAATTATTGATAGAACTATAATGTCACTTTATGAGGTTGCAATCAAGCACATTCAAAGTTTAAATCCAGAAAGCAAAGAAGAGTTACCCTCTGATTATAGATTTGGATTTGAATATCTACCAGAAACAAACGTATCTTCTATAGCATACGATAAAGTACCAACTAATAATTTAATATTAACACACGTACAACAAATAAACGAATCTGGTAAAGTTAAAAAGACTATAATAGATCCGGTAATTATATCTAAGTGGGCTAAAGTGTTAGACACACAAAAGCAAGAAGTAATTTTTGATGGAGTGTTAGACCAAGTACAGGTTGATAGATTAATCAAATTATTAGAGATGAATGACAAAGAATTTTCAGAGTCATTTGATTATGATATTGAAACTGAAGCTGAAACAAGCTTTACAAAAGAAATATATAAGATATTTAATCCAAGCTCAAACTCTACTGTTTTACAATATGATTTAGAACAAGAAATTGAAGGATTGGTTTTAAACTTCTCAGAAGGAAAAAAGATAACTTCATTCAAATTAGAAGATTTTACAAGAACTAACATTAATGAAATTAGAGAAAGTTCTCACATGTATCAAATCGCGATTGCAGATATACTTGAGCACTGTATTCAATATGACTTTACTAAAGTTCAATTAAAAGAAGAAACAGCAAATCAAAGATATTTAGAATTAATGTCAGTCGTATTCAACGACTATATTTCTAAAAATGCGTCAAGATACATTGGTGTTAATTTTGATAATGCTGAATTTTCAAACTCAAGTTCTTTTAAATTAAACACCAATTTTATTAAGAATGAAAATACATTAACTCACGTTTCAAACGAAGTTCTTGCTTCATTATTTAAAATAACAATTGGAACATTTAGAAAGAAAAAGAATAAAGCAACAGATATAATCAATGATGATATGGTTGCTCAATTA
>Ga0213869_10001508_pt1 | contig 17327 bp, 14 predicted proteins | sample PICome_10_FD_160083 | JGI IMG/M metagenome (GOLD analysis project Ga0213869, IMG submission 160083) | Coastal seawater microbial communities near Pivers Island, North Carolina, United States - PICO132 | ecosystem: Environmental > Aquatic > Marine > Coastal | place: USA: North Carolina...
GTTCCACGCTGTAGATCCCCACACCTCCCTGACTTGGCAGAAAGGCTTCAAGGTGGACGACTTTTACGCCGCCCGCAGCGGGACTATCCCGCCGCTAGCGTGGTCGAATATTGCTCCGCCGTTCTCAAGCCTATGAGCGTAAGGCCACCGGCGAGAAATATCTCATCGATCCGACGCGTGGATAGCGCGTTTTATTCCGGGTCGAAGATGCCGCTGCCGAGGACTGTCTCATATGTCGTGATCGCGTCCCCGATCGATTGCCTGTCTGGCGCCACTCTCAGTTCGGATGCCGCGTTGATCGCGGAAACGATGAGGTGGCTCGCGACCAGCGGATCAATCGCACGGACGGATCCTTCCTGGATGCCTTCGACAAGCGCTCCCATCATGCCCAGGACTATCCGCTGCGCCTGCTGCAGGACAAGGTCGCGCACGTGCGCGGGCATCGCCTGGCAAGCCGTCACCCGCAGCAGGGGAAAGTCATTTCCGAACTGAAGCGCCAGCGCCGAGGTGACGATGCTGGAAACCCGCTTCCAGGGGGAGACGTGCGCGCGATAGGCCTTGGTATGGAGGTCGGCCATGCGGCGGTTGCTGATCTGCCAGCAGGCGACGATGAGATTCTCTTTCGAGTCGAGATGGTGATAGAAGCTGCCCTTCGTCCGATTGAGCCCGCCCATGATGCGCTTCACCGACGCGCCGCGATATCCGATATCGTTGATGAGCAGTGTCGCAGCGCGGAGAAAGCTTTCCTGCTCGCCCGGCTGAGTGACGGGGTTCGGTTCAACGATGCAGCCGTCCCACGGCACGCCGGGGACGGCAATTCCTCCATCCAATATCTCGAAGAACCTGCGCCGGACGTTGGGAAAGTCGCCGATCGCATATTGGCCGAGCCAGACCGCTTGCCAGAACAGCGCCTCGTTCAGAATATGCGCACGCGCCGTGAACAGACGCTTGCGAGCGTCGTTGGCGGGCGTTCCGAAGAAGTTACGGACCACGCGCAGAATCGCTCGATAGTGCTCGATCAAACGGGCTCGCGCGTCCTCGCCCAGGGACCGTAGTTCAGACAGATTGGCGATCGGCCGCCCCTCGCCGCGCAGCGCGTCCGCAAAAGCGTCCGAGTGGAGCTCAAGATAGCGGGCTACGCGCTCCCGCGGCGTGGATCGCTGTCCTGCCTCCTTCGCCATGGTCGCAAGCCGGGCAAGCGTGTCCTCGAAAACCGCGACGACAAGCAAATCCTTGCGACGAAAATAATAAGTAATACTGGTTGTGGCGAGATTCAGAGCGCTTGCCACATCGGCCAGCGTCATCCCCTGCATTCCCTTCTGGTTCAGCAGGGTGGTTGCCGCGTCCACGATCCGTTGCTTGCGATGTTCGAAACGTAGGGTCGCGCTCGACGCCGTCGGCGGCTCGGTGAGCTTATGCTGGGTTCGCGTAGCAGGAATGTGGGGCATGGAACGCTTATCGCCAAACCGCCCGCGGCTGTCGACAATATCATCGTCGACCCAAGGAAACGGCCGTTTTCGAATATAGGGTCAACGTTTCTGCAGCGCCAAAAACTGAAAGGATTTGGAAAAAACGAGCTATTGGCTAGATTATCTCTAGACAGACCCAGGAAACTTCTGGAAGTAGGGGATCAATTAGAACTCAGGGTATGTCAATCTGAGTCGCCAGATTCAAGGAGCGGATTCATGGACTTTGCCCTCACCGAGCGACAGCGGCACTTCCAAAATCATGTGCGGGATTTCATTGCCAATGAAGTGCGTCCGCGCATCGCTGAATGTGCTAGGGAATTGGAAACCGGCGAGCGCTGGACGCCCCTCGCTACAATCGAGGCCCTGAAGGCGAAGGCAAAGGCAGCCGGGCTGTGGAACCTGTTCATGCCGCCCCATTCTGGGCAAGCCCAGGTCGATGACAGCTTCGTCTTCGAAGGCACTCAGCTCAGCAATCTCGAATATGCGTTTTGCGCCGAAGAGATGGGACGCATCGCCTGGGCGTCCGAAGTGTTCAACTGTTCGGCGCCCGATACCGGCAACATGGAGGTGCTCCACCGCTACGGTACCCGCGCCCAGAAGGATCGCTGGCTCAAGCCGCTGATGGAGGGAGAAATCCGATCCGCCTATCTGATGACCGAGCCCGAGGTCGCGTCCTCCGACGCAACCAACATCCGCACCTCGATCCGCCGTGACGGCGACGACTATATCATCAACGGCCGGAAATGGTGGTCATCCGGGGCGGGCGATCCACGCTGCAAGGTCGCGGTCGTGATGGGCAAGACCGATCCTGACGCCGAGACCTACCGTCAGCAGGCGATGATCCTGGTCGATCTCGACACGCCGGGCGTCAAGATCGAACGAATGCTGTCGGTTTACGGCTATGATCATGCGCCGCACGGACATGCCGAGGTGACTCTTTCCAACGTGCGGGTGCCGGCCGAAAATCTGCTGCTCGGCGAAGGGCGCGGTTTCGAGATCGCCCAGGGACGTCTGGGGCCGGGCCGCATCCACCATTGCATGCGCACGATCGGCGCCGCCGAGGAGGCGCTCGAGGCCATGGCAAAGCGGCTCCAGTCGCGGGTCGCCTTCGGCAAGCGGATTGGCGACCATTCGGTGTGGGAAGAGCGGGTCGCCCGTGCCCGCATCGACATTGAGATGACCCGCCTTCTCTGCCTGAAGGCGGCCGACATGATGGACCGGGCAGGGAATAAGGCGGCCAGGAACGAGATCGCGATGATCAAGGTGCAGGCGCCTCAAATGGCGCTTAAGATCATCGATGATGCGGTGCAGGCACATGGCGGCGGCGGTGTGTCGGACGATTTCCTGCTGGCTGCGGACTGGGCGAGCATCCGCACGCTGCGCCTCGCCGATGGGCCGGACGAGGTTCACGCCCGCGCTATCGCTCGAGCCGAATTCCGGAAACATCGGGATGCAGCGCAGTGAGCGATCTTGATGAGGCAAGTCTTGCGCGCTGGATGCGCGGCGCGGTTCCCGGTTTCAGCGATCTGCGGGCCATGCAGAAATTTTCCGACGGTCAATCCAATCCGACCTACCGGATCGACACGGCGGGCGGGCCATTTGTCCTGCGCCGCAAGCCCTTTGGAACGCTCCTGCCATCCGCCCATGCGGTCGATCGCGAGTTTCGACTGCTTTCGGCGCTCCATCCGACCGGCTTCCCCGTCCCTGGCCCTGTCGCGCTGTGCGAGGACGAGGCCGTCATAGGGTCCGTTTTTTACCTGATGGAGATGGTCGACGGTCGCACCTTCTGGGACGGAACGCTGCCGGATGTGGCCAAAGGCGACCGACGCCCTCTCTATGCGGCCATGATCGACACGATGGCGGCGCTGCACGCAATCGATCATGAGACGGTCGGACTGGCCGACTTCGGCGCGCCCGGTAACTATGTGCAGCGACAGGTCGAGCGCTGGACCAAGCAATATCGTGCCGCACAGACCGATGACATCCCCGAAATGGACAGGCTGATCGACTGGTTGCCGCGCACATTGCCCGAACAGTCCCGCACGGCGATCATTCATGGCGATTATCGCATCGACAATCTGATCTTCGCGGCCGATGCACCGCGCGTCGCCGCTGTCCTCGACTGGGAGCTCACGACGATCGGCGATCCACTGGCCGACTTCGCCTATCTGGCGATGAACTGGGCAATCCCGCGCGATGGACGTTCCGGGCTTGGCGGCGTCGATCTTGAAGCTGCCGGTCTGCCGGCCCTCGACGAGGCCGTGGCGCGCTACTGCGCAGCGAGCCGGCGCGATAGCTTGCCCGATCTGCACTGGTACTTCGCCTACAACCTGTTCCGGCTGGTCGGCATCATCCAGGGCATCAAGAAACGCATAGCGGATGGCAATGCCTCCAGCACGCAGGCGGCTGAGACGGTCGCCAAGCTCGTCCCGTTCGCCAAGGCGGCCTGGGCCGAGGCAAACAAGGCAGGCGCCACCTGGTAAGGAGAGGAAGTGGTATGGAACTGTTCGATCTGACGGGCAAGGTTGCGATCATTACCGGATCGTCGCGCGGCATCGGCCGTGCGATCGCGGAAGCTTATGCATCGGCTGGCGCCAAGGTCATTATCTCAAGCCGCAAGCAGGCAGCCTGCGAAGAAATCGCCGCCGCCATCAACGCCCAGCATGGCGAGGATCGCGCCATAGCGATAGCGGCGAACATTTCGGACAAATCCGCCTTGGAGGCCCTGGTCGCCGAAACCCGCCGACAGGCCGGCAAGATTGACATCCTCGTCTGCAATGCCGCCTCCAATCCCTATTACGGTCCGATGGAAGGGATCAGCGACGAGCAGTTCCGCAAGATCTTCGACAATAATGTTCTCGCCAACCATTGGTTGGTCAGCATGGTCGCACCCGAGATGCGGGACCGCAAGGACGGTGCGATCATCATCGTTTCTTCGGTCGGCGGGCTGATCGGTTCCAATGTCATCGGGGCCTATAATGTTTCTAAAGCTGCCGACTTTCAGCTCGTGCGCAATTTGGCGGTGGAATTCGGACCGCATAATGTCCGTGTCAACGCGATCGCGCCGGCGGTCATCCGTACCGAATTCGCCCGTGCCTTGTGGGAGGATCCCAAGGCCGAGGCGGCGCTGCAGCGCATAACGCCGCTCCGCCGCATCGGCGAGCCGGACGAGATCGCCGGCACCGCAATCTTCCTCGCCTCGAAGGCCAGCAGCTATTTGACCGGTCAGGCCATCGTGATCGACGGCGGCGCAACCGTTCAGGGTGGCCTGTGACGGCGCGCTTCGAAACCCGCAGCGTCCTCATCACGGGCGCGGGATCGGGGATCGGGCGCGCGGCCGCCCGTCTCTTCGCGAGCGAGGGCGCGCGGGTGCTTGCGGTCGACGTCAGCGACAGCGTCGAGGAGACCGCGTCCGGCCATGACCGCATCGTCGCTTTGCGGGGCGATGCCGGAAGCGAGACGGATGTTTCGGCGATGATTGCAGCGGCCGTGAAGCGTCACGGCAGCCTGGACGTGGTGTGCGCCAACGCAGGCGTCAGCGGAGGCTTCGCAGGCCTGTTCGAGCAGACCGCCGAGGAATGGGAAGCCTTGCTTCGGGTGAACCTGATAGGCCCGTTCCTCGCGATCAAACATGGCGCAAAGGCGATGCTCGAGGGCGGTGGTCCCGGCGCGATCATCTGCACGGCATCGGTGGCCGGATTGCGCGCGGGGGCTGGGGGCCCGGCCTATTCGGCCTCCAAGGCCGGCGTGATCAATCTGGTACAGACGGCGGCGCAACAGCTGACCGGCTCGGGAATCCGCGTGAATGCGGTCTGTCCGGGCTTGGTCGAGACGGGCATGACACAGCAGATTTACGAGCTCGCCCGGGCCAAAGGCCGCGAGGCCCTGATCGGTCAGCTCAACCCGTTGCGGCGCGGCGGAGAACCGATCGAGATCGCGCGCGCAATCGCCTTCCTCGCTTCCGACGAGGCCAGCTACGTCAACGGCCATGCGCTGGTCGTGGATGCAGGCCTCTCGACATCCCACCCCTTCGCCAAGCCCCGCGGCATCGGCGAGGCAACCTTCTGACATGAGGCATCCATGATCGAAACCCAGCTCCATGACGACGTCCTTGAGATCGTGATGATCAACCCGCCGGTGAATGCGCTCGGCGAAGGCGTCCGCACAGGCCTCGACGAGGCAATCACTGGCGCGCTGGAAGACGATGCCGTGAAGGCGATCGTGATCCGCGGTTCGGGCAGGCTCTTTTCGGGCGGCGCAGACATCACCGAATTCAGCAAGCCGCCAAGCGGTCCATCTTTGCCCGCGATAATCGACGCCATCGAGGCAAGCAGCAAGCCCGTCGTAGCGGCCATTCACGGCATGGCACTGGGCGGTGGGCTTGAGGTAGCGCTCGGTAGCCATTACCGGGTCGCCACGCCCAAAGCCAAGCTCGGCCTTCCCGAGGTGACACTCGGTATATTGCCGGGCGCCGGCGGCACCCAGCGCCTGCCGCGGCTTGTCGGCGTGGAGGCGGCGCTGGATATCATCACCTCAGGCACGCCGATCACAGGCGCCGAGGCGGCTGAGCTCGGGCTCGTCGACAAGCTGTCCGCCGAAGAGACGCTGGTAGAAGACGTGATCGCCTTCGCTCGCACGCTTGATGCCCCGCGCCGAACCGGCGACCGCAGCATATCCGCTGATCCGGCGGTCTTTACAAAGTTCGAAGCCGACAATGCGCGCAGGTTCAAGGATCTCGAAGCTCCCAGGGCTTGCATCGAGGCGATCAAGGCGGCGGTCGAGATGCCGCTCGACGCAGGTCAGGAGAAAGAGCGCGCCTTATTCATGCAGCTTGTGAAAGGCGATCAGTCCAAGGCGCTGCGGCATGTCTTCTTCGCGGAGCGCGCGGCGGCCAAGATCGACGGCCTGCCCAAGGACACGCAGCTCCGGCCGGTCACGAAGGTGGGCGTGATCGGGGCCGGCACCATGGGTGGCGGCATCTCGATGAACTTCCTATCCGCGGGTATCCCGGTCACGATCGTCGAAATGGCGCAGGAGGCCCTGGATCGCGGCACAGACATCATTCGCAAGAATTACGAAGCGACCGCCGCCAAGGGACGCCTCACCGCCGAGGCGGTCGAGAGGGCGATGAACCTGCTCTCTCCCACACTCGATTTCGACGTGCTCAAGGACTGCGACCTGATCATCGAGGCGGTTTATGAAAATATGGACGTGAAGAAAGAGATTTTCGCTCGGCTGGACAGCATCGCCAAACCCGGTGCGATGCTCGCCTCGAATACATCTTTCCTCTCGATCGACGAGATCGCCTCGGTAACGAAGCGTCCGCAGGACGTGCTGGGGCTGCATTTCTTCTCCCCGGCCAATGTCATGAAACTGGTCGAAGTGGTGCGCGGCGCCAAAACTGCGCCGGACGTGCTGGCAACCGGCATGGATATTGCGCGCAAGATCGGCAAGGTGCCTGTGGTGGCCGGCGTCTGCTACGGCTTCATCGGCAACCGCATGCTGATCCCGCGCCAGACCAATGCCAACGCACTGCTGTTGGAGGGCGCCACGCCCGAACAAATTGACCGGGTCCATACCGGTTTCGGCATGGCGATGGGTCCCTTCCAGATGAACGACCTCGCCGGCGTCGACATCGGCTGGCACCGCGATGCCAATCGCATTGAGACCCTCCAGGATGCGCTCTGCGCCGAAGGTCGCTGGGGTCAGAAGAAGCAGGCGGGCTTTTACGACTATGACGACAAGCGGCGGCCGACGCCCTCACCTGTCGTGGACCGGATCATCGAGGATTTCCGCGCACAGGCCGGTATCACGTCCCGGACGATATCCGACGAGGAAATCACCGTCCGCACATTCTACACGATGGTGAACGAAGGCGCGAAGATCCTCGAGGAGGGCATCGCCCAGCGCGCCTCCGATATCGATGTGGTCTGGACCTATGGATATGGCTGGCCCCGTCACACAGGCGGCCCGATGTTCTGGGCCGATCAGATCGGCCTTGCGACAGTGGTCGACGCGCTCAAGCGCTACGAGGATCGGCTGGGCGAAGGCGTCACTCTTTCCCCGCTCCTTCTGGCGCGCGCCGCGGAGGGCAAGCCGCTCGATCGATAGGAAGACCACGCCGCGAAAAATAAGGAGACAGAGGAGAGGATCATGCCACTACGCTTCGTCGAGCCGACCCCGCAAGCCTATCAGTTCCCCCTGACGATCCGGCATTTGCTGGATAGCGCGCTGACGACCGCAGCCGATCAGGAGATCGTCTATCGCGATCGATCGAGCTATACGTATCGGGAACTGTTCGGCCGTATCGGCAGGCTCGCCTCGTTGCTGGAAGGCGTGGGCGCCGAGCAGGGCATGACCATCGCGGTGATGGATTGGGACAGCCATCGTTATCTGGAAGCCTATTTCGCCGTGCCGATGATGGGCGCGGTGCTGCAGACGGTAAACGTCCGCCTACCCACGCCGCAGATCGGCTATACGCTGAACCATGCGAAGGCCGCGATCCTGCTCGTCCATCGCGACTTCTTCCCGCTTGTCGAGGAGATGCGGCCCTTCCTTCCCGACATCAAGGCAATCATCGCGATCATGGACGGGGAGGAAGGTCAGCTGCCGGCTTTTGCCTCGGGCGAATATGAGGCGATGGCCGCTGAAGCCTCGCCGGACTATCCCTTCGAGGATTTCGACGAGAATGCGGTCGCAACAACCTTCTATACGACGGGCACGACGGGCAATCCGAAAGGAGTGTGCTTCACGCACCGCCAGCTCGTCGTTCACACGATAACCGGCAATGGCCTGAACGGCGGCTCCAGCGTCGTACCGGGCTTTGGCTATGGCGACGTCTATATGCCGCTCACGCCCATGTTCCACGTCCACGCCTGGGGCATGCCCTATATCGCTACGATGCTGGGAGTGAAACAGGTCTATCCTGGCCGCTATGAGCCAAAGCTGATCTGCCGTCTTCGTCGTGAAGAAGGCGTCACTTATTCTCATTGTGTGCCGACCATCCTGCAGATGGTGTTTCAGGCCGCAGATGAGACGGGCGCGGACCTCTCGGGCTGGAAGATGAACATCGGTGGGTCCGCTCTGAGCAAGGCGCTCTGCGCGGAAGGACGCAGGCGCGGGATGGAGCTTCTCTCCGGCTACGGCATGTCGGAAACCTGTCCGATGGTGTCGATGGCGCGGCCCGCGGTCGGCGAAACGGACGAAGACACGATCATTACCCAACTCACGACCTCGGGCGTGATAGCCCCTTTGGTCAGTGCGCGGATCGTGGACGAGGAGATGCGCATGCTTGCGCACGACGGCAAGACGCGCGGTGAGTTGGTGCTGCGCGCACCTTGGCTGACACCCTGCTATACCGGCGATGCGAAGGCGAGCGATGCGCTGTGGCGGGGGGGCTGGCTCCACACCCAGGACATCGCCACGATCGACGCGCACGGGACGATCATGATCCGCGATCGGCTGAAGGACGTCATCAAGACCGGCGGTGAATGGATCGATTCCATCCATCTCGAGGAATTGGTTGCGATGGCGGACGGCGTCGCTGAGGCATCGGTGATTGCCGTGCCGGATCCAAAATGGGGTGAAAGGCCGTTGGCGGTGGTGGTACCGATACACGGCGCTGCCGTCACCCTGGATGCGCTCAATACGCCGGTGGAACAGGCGATCGCGGAAGGCGCGATCACGCGCTATGCCAAGCTCGAACGATTTGAGATACTCGACCAGCTCCCACGCACGAGTGTCGGCAAGATCGACAAGAAAGCGATGCGTGCCCGCTACGCGGAAACGCAGAACCAGATGGAGGCTCAGCCATGAGCCCCCGCGACATCGCCCACTTTCATGCGCCTCGCAAGCGAAGTTCTCGACGGTGCGCCGCTGCGGGGATCCGCCACGATCACGAGAACTACCGCCGCTCCCCCACGCCACGCAGCGCGGCATCCTAGAAAGGACGATCTGATGGATCTCCGGTTCACACCCGAGGAAGAAGAATTCCGCCAGGAGGTCAGAAACTTCCTAAAGGAGAAGCTGCCTGCCCGCATCTCCGAAAAGGTGCGCACAGGCAAGCGCCTCACCAAGCAGGATATGCAGGATTGGCATTCCATCCTGAACGAACGCGGCTGGTTCGCCAACCACTGGCCCAAGGAATATGGCGGCCCCGGCTGGTCGGTCGCGCAATCGCATATCTTCGATCTCGAGACCGCGCTAGCCCACGCTCCAGGCATCATACCCTTTGGCGTCTCCATGCTCGCGCCCGTGCTGATGAAATACGGCTCGGAGCCCCAGAAGCAGCACTGGCTCCCCCGGATCCTCGACGGAAGTGACTGGTGGTGCCAGGGCTATTCGGAGCCGGGAGCAGGCTCGGACCTCGCCAGCCTCAAGACCAGCGCGGTACGCGATGGCGATCACTATATCGTCAACGGCCAGAAGACGTGGACGACGCTCGGTCAATTCGCCAACATGATCTTCTGCCTCGTGCGGACATCGTCCGAAGGCAAGAAGCAGGAAGGCATTTCCTTTCTTCTCATCGATATGGCCTCACCAGGCATCGAGGTGCGTCCGATCATCCTGCTCGACGGCGAGCATGAGGTGAACGAGGTCTTCTTCACTGACGTGCGTGTTCCGGTCGAGAATCTGGTCGGCGAGGAGAATAAGGGCTGGACCTACGCCAAATATTTGCTGGCCTATGAGCGCACCAACATCGCAGGTGTCGGCTCGTCCATGGCCGCGCTGGATCATCTCCGCGAGATTGCCGCAAAGCAGCGCAAGCGCGGGCGTTCCCTTTCCCAGGATCCGCTGTTCGCCTCACGCCTGGCCCGGCTGGAGATCGACCTCGAAAATATGAAGACCACCAACCTGCGTGTGCTCGCGGCAGCCGGGGGAGGCGGCGCCGCACCGCTGGAACTGAGCGCGATGCTCAAGATCAGGGGCACCGAGATTCGGCAGGAAATCTCCAGTCTCATGCGCCGTGCCCTGGGCCCCTATGCCCAGCCTTTCATCTCCGAGGCGTTGGAGGAAGGTTTCAACGGAGAACCTGTCGGTCCCGAATATGCCGCGCCGATAGCGGGCCATTATTTCAATCACCGCAAGCTTTCGATCTTCGGCGGCTCCAACGAGGTGCAGCGCGAGATCATCACCAAAGCGATCCTGGAGCTCTGAACCGATGAACTTCAATCATTCAGAAGATCGCCAGATGCTGACCGACACGCTCGGCCGCTATCTCCAACAGCGCTATCCGATCGAGGAGCGCCATAAGATCAGCGGCTCGGAAGACGGCTGGTCGTCCACGCACTGGGAAGCGCTGGCCGAATTGGGGATCGTCGGCGCCCTGTTCGACGAGGGCGCCGGAGGGTTCGGCGGAACCGGCTTCGACATCGCCGCCATCTTCGAACCGAACGGCCGCGCGCTCGTCGTCGAGCCGTTCCTCGGAACGCTGATGGCCGGCCGCGCGCTTGCCCAAGCAGGCGGACAGGAAGCCCTCCTGGAGAAGATGATCCTCGGCACGACGCTTGTCGCGTTCGCGCACGAGGAACCGGACAGCCGCTATGATCTGGCTGGGATCACAACAAGCGCGGCGCGCGCCGACGATGGATGGACCCTCACCGGCGCCAAAGCCGTCGTTGCACAGATCGAACCGGCCGACCATGTGCTCGTATCAGCCCGGGTGACGGGGTCGCCGGGCGACGAGACGGGTATCGGCCTCTTCCTCGTGGAGAGGACCGCAGATCGCCTCAATGTGCGCGGCTACCCGCTGATTGACGGGGGCCGCGGCGGGGAGATCGGGCTGCAGGAAACGCCTGCTCAGCTGATCACGGCAGACGCCTATTCTCTTGTCGAAGAAGCGATCGCGGCCGGCATCGTGGCGCTGAGCTGGGAGGCCGTCGGGATCATGGATGTCCTCAAGGCGGCCACGCTCGAATATCTGCGGACACGCAAGCAGTTCGGTGTGCCCATCGGCAAGTTCCAGGCGCTGCAGCATCGCATGGCGACCATTGCGCTGGAGATCGAGCAAGCGCGTTCCGCCGCAATCAACGCTGCAGATGCGCTCGACGGCGACCGGCAGAAGCGCGAGCGCGCCGTCTCCGCGGCCAAATATACGATCGGTCGGGTGGGCACGCTCGTCGCCGAAGAGGCCATTCAGATGCATGGCGGCATCGGCATGACCTGGGAATTGCCGCTCGCGCATTATGCCAAGCGGTTGACCATGATCGGTCACCAGTTAGGCGACGAGGACCATCATCTCGATCGGTTCGTCATGTTGGGGCAGGCGGCATGACGGCCGACGCCTCATCTCTGTTGTCGCGCGATCTTCTCGCCTTCCAGCTTTTCGACTGGCTGAAGGTCGACGAGGACGAGGAACGCGACACGCTGCTTGCCGTCATCGACACGGCCCAACGTCTGGCGGCGGAAGAATTCCTGCCGCATTACAGACAAGCGGACACGGAGGAGCCGCGCCTGGAAGGGGGCTCCGTGCATATTCTGCCGGCCATCCATCGCGCGCTGGCCCAATATGCGGATCTGGGTCTGTTCGGGGCAAGCTTTCCCGAGGAGCTGGGCGGGCTTGGCCTTCCGTTCACTGTGTCGCTCGCCATTTACGGCAATTTTGCCGCCGCCAACACTTCGACAGCCGCCTATGCGATGCTTACGGCCGCCAACGCTCGGCTGATCGCGGCCTTCGGTACGCAGGCGCAAATCGATCATTTCGCGCAGCCGCAGATCGAGGGACGCTGGTTTGGCACGATGTGCCTCTCCGAACCGCAGGCCGGATCGAGCCTCGGCGACATCCGCACTCGCGCGGTCGCGGACGGTGAGGACATGTTTGGCGCACGCTACCGCCTCACAGGCAACAAGATGTGGATTTCGGGCGGCGACCAGGATGCCAGCGCGAATATCGTGCATCTGGTGCTCGCGAAGATTGCCAGCGACGATGGGAGGCTTCCCGAGGGGTCGAGCGGCATCTCGCTCTTCATCGTGCCCAAGCTGCTGCCGGACGGCACACGCAACGATCTCGCGGTGGCGGGCGTCAACCACAAGATGGGGTTCAGGGGAACGGCCAACTGCCTCCTCAATTTCGGCGAGCGACAAGGCGCGATTGGCTGGCGTGTGGGGGGCGAGGGACAAGGCCTTGCGCAGATGTTCATGATGATGAACGAAGCGCGCATCGGCGTCGGGATGGGTGCGGCCGCCCTCGCCTATCGCGGCTACCGCCTCTCACTCCGCTATGCCCAGGACCGTACGCAAGGCCGGGCGATTGGCGTCAAGAGCGGCCCGCCCGTTCCCATCATCGTCCACTCCGACGTCCGCCGCATGATCTTGCAGCAGAAGAGCTACGCGGAAGGCGCGCTGGCGCTCTGTCTCTACTGCGCACGCCTGGTCGACCAGGGCAGCGAGGAGACCGAGGCGCTTCTCGCATTGCTGACCCCTGTCGCCAAGACCTGGCCTTCCGAATTCGGATTGGTCGCCAATGATCTCGCGATCCAAATCCATGGCGGCTATGGCTACACGCGCGACTTCGATGTCGAGCAATTGTGGCGCGACAACCGGCTGAACCCGATACACGAGGGCACGACCGGCATTCAGGCGATCGATCTCGTCGGCCGTAAGCTCCTAAACTCCGATGGACGATCGCTCGCGTTGCTGCGCGATCGCGTGGCAGAAACGGCGGCGAGGGCACTGGACGAGCCGGATTGGACTCCGCTGGCCTCGGTCCTCGGCGATTTCTGGCACGATGTCGACCAGACCATCGAGGGTTTGAGAGAGACGGGTGGGACAGAGGCCTTCGACGATGCGACGCTGTTCCTGCGCGCCTTCGGACATGGCGTCGTCGCATGGCTGTGGCTCGACCAGGCGCTACATGCGCGTGATCTGTCCAATCTCGGCCTGCGCGGCGGGCTCAGCTATGCCTGCCGCTTTTTCTTCGAAAGCGAGTTGCCGCAGGCGCGGGCATGGCTGTCGATCGTCGGGGGGCACAGCAGCCTTGTTCGCACCATCTCCGAGGAGGCCCTTGCATGACCGGATTGCTGGAAGCGCTTCGCGCCGAGATCGGCGTCGTTCGCCACTCGGAATGGCTTTTCGTCGATCAGCCGATGATCGATCGCTTCGCCGACGCGACCTACGATCATCAGTTCATTCATGTCGATCCGATTCGGGCTACAGAAACGCCCTTTGGCGGCACGATCGCGCACGGTTTTCTGACGCTTTCGCTTCTGCCGCATCTGCGGACGTCGATCCCTTCGCCTCCGATGCCCCCGCTAAAGATGGGCGTGAACTACGGGTTGGACCGGGTACGCTTCGTCTATCCGGTCCGTTCGGGCAGTCGCATCCGCGCCGCACTGACACTTACCGACATCGAGGAAAAGTCAGCCGGTCATTTTCAGCAGACGGCGGACATCGTCGTGGAGATCGAAGGTGAGGAGAAGCCAGCGCTTGTCGCGACCTGGCTCGGCCGTTTCGCCATCTGACCACATCCATTCTTGCAAATTTAGGAGACACATATGCGCGAGGCCGTCATCGTTTCAACCGCTCGAACGCCGATCGGCCGGGCCTATCGCGGCGCCTTCAACGCCACCCCTTCCCCCACGCTCGCAGCGCATGCGATCCGTGCGGCGGTGCAACGCTCGGGCGTCGATCCTGCCGAGATCGATGACGTGATCCTTGGCGCGGCACTCCCTCAAGGCGTGCAGCAAACGATCGGCCGGACGGCAGCCCTGCGCGCCGGCCTGCCCGTCACCGTGGCCGGCATGACGATGGACCGGCAATGCTCGTCCGGTCTGATGGCCATTTCGACAGCGGCCAAGCAGGTGATCGTGGACCGGATGGATGTGGTCGTGGCGGGCGGCGTCGAGTCCATTTCATTGGTTCAGACGCCCGAGATACGCGTCGGCTCCGACCCTGAGCTCGTCACGATGGTTCCGGATGTGTACATGCCCATGCTCCAAACGGCCGAAATCGTCGCGAAGCGGTACAGGATCTCGCGCGACCGGCAGGACGCCTATAGTCTGCGCTCGCAGCAGCTTACCGCGAAGGGACAGGCGAACGGCGCGTTCGACGAGGAAATCATACCCGTCACCGCGACGATGAGTGTGACCGACAAGGCGACCGGCGAAACCTCTTCCAGGGAGGTGACGCTGACCAAGGATGAGGGCAACCGGGCCGACACTTCGGCTGAGGGCCTCTCCGCGCTCAAGGCCGTCGTCGATGGCGGCGTCGTGACCGCCGGCAACGCCTCACAGCTTTCCGATGGCGCTGCCGCCTGTGTGGTGATGGACCGTGCGCTCGCGGAACAGCGGGGACTGGCGCCGCTTGGCCGCTATGTGGGCATGGCGGTGGCAGGTACCGAACCTGACGAAATGGGTATCGGCCCCGTCTTCGCGGTGCCGAAGCTGCTGGAACGCTTCGGACTCAAGATCGAAGATATCGGCCTGTGGGAACTGAACGAGGCCTTCGCCGTGCAAGTCCTCTATTGTCAGGACAAGCTCGGCATAGCGGACGAGAGGCTCAACGTGAACGGCGGCGCGATCTCGATCGGCCATCCTTATGGGATGTCGGGCGCCCGCATGGTCGGCCACGCGCTAATCGAGGGAAAGAAGCGCGGCGCCAGGCATGTCGTCGTCACCATGTGCATCGGCGGCGGCATGGGCGCTGCCGGCCTGTTCGAGGTGATGTGATGAAGGCGCTGCTCTCCATCCAGCCCGGCGGTCCCGAGACCCTCCAGCTCACCGACACGCGCGCCTCCGAACCCGCGAAAGGGGAGTTGCGCGTGCGGGTGCTCGCCTGCGCGATCAACTATCCGGACGTTCTGATCATCGAGGACAAATATCAATTCAAGCCGCCTCGGCCCTTTGCTCCAGGATCGGAAATCTCCGGCATCGTGGAAGCGGTGGGTGAAGGCGTCGCTGATTGGGCGACAGGCGACCGTGTGATCGCCGTGGTGCCAAATGGGGGGCTTGCCGAACAATTGATCGTGCCAGCCGATGGCGCAATCCGCATGCCCAAGGACGCTGATCCCGTCGAGGGCGCGGCGCTGATCTTCACCTACGGTACGACGATTCACGCACTGGTCGATCGCGGCCAGCTCAAGGCCGGCGAGACTCTGCTGATCCTCGGGGCGGCGGGGGGCATCGGCCTGTCCGCGATCGAGATCGGCAAGGCGATGGGGGCTACCGTTGTCGCCGCGGTATCCAGTGAGGAAAAGGCGGCCGCTGCGCAGGAAGCCGGCGCGGATCGCACGATCATCTACGGACGCGGGCCGTTCGACGCCGGTACTGCCAAGGCGCTGGCGCAATCGTTCAAGGAAGCCGTCGGTCCCGAGGGTGCCCATGTCGTCTACGATCCCGTCGGCGGCGACTATGCTGAGCCCGCGCTGCGCAGCATCGCCTGGGAAGGCCGCTATCTGGTCGTCGGCTTCCCGGCCGGCATACCCAGGCTGCCGCTCAACCTCACTCTGCTCAAGGCTTGCGATGTGAGAGGCGTATTCTGGGGCGGTTTCGTGGCGCGCGAGCCCGAGCGCCATCGGCGCCATGTCGAGCAACTGCTCGAATGGTGGACGCAGGGTCGAATTCGTCCACGCATCGATCGGATTTATCCGTTGGACGAAGGTGGCCAAGCCATCACGCGTCTCGCCAGCCGGTCCGCCATCGGCAAGGTGGTCGTTCGTGTCGCCGAGAACGGCGCCTGACGATCAGCACATAGGATCAGATTGCCGCCAGCGTTCCGTCCCCGACGTTCTGCCACTAAGCCTGGCGTCAGTCGCTGCATTGCAAAGCAGGTGTTTGATAAAGGGCATATCGGCGACATGCCTTGTGCAGCGGAATATTTCTGGCATCCGCGCTGGGTTCAAGAAGCGCGAGAATGCATTTATCGATCAAATAGGGGGCCAAAGGTGATTTTTGACTGAACCCAACTGTTCAATTGGGTGCGCGGAAAATTGCGAGATTGAACTGCGCTGGAAACGCCAGTTCAATCTCGCTAGCCGGTAGGCTCAATCTTTGATATTGCAGCGCGCGAGCTTTGCCGCATAGTCTGGCTGCGCCATCATTGCAGCGGCCGCTTCGAAGGGCCTGTTGGATGCGATGAGGCGCGCACCTTTCTCCGCCAACGCTTGATAGAGCCTTGCATCGGCCAGACTCCGGTAGCCGCCATCGGGTGACTCCTTCCCACCGTAAGATCCGGAAAGGACGGTCGCCCCTGCGGCCTCAAGTTCAGGGACAAAGCGTTCGTCCACCCGATCCGGCCGGGTCATAGCCAGCAGACGGTTGTTTACGAGACCCGCCGTCTTCGCAGCCTCCAGTCCAACGCGATCGAACACGGGCAAGGCCACGACGGCATCCGGCAGCAGCGCACGCAGCGCCAAAGCCTGCTTGATCGTGTAGGAAAGGAACATCACGCGGCCCTCAGCGCTGGCTTCTCTAACGAGCTTCACGAGCAAAGCCTGGTCGGTCCCCGGCTTGACGTCGAGCAAGAGCAATGCTCGGCCATCGGCCCATTTGAGCGCATCCAAAAGAAGCGGTGGCGTGTATTCGGTGGGCTGCCCGGTCTGGTCGCGCAGTTTGAGGGGCGCGATCTGCGCCCAGCGCATATCACCGATCGTGCCGTATCCCACTGTGTTGCGCTGAAGGACAGAATCATGGTTGAGGAACAACTGTTCATCGAAAGTCTGCTGCACATCGATTTCGAGGAACACCGGAATCAGGCTCGTCGTGCGATCGAAAGTGGCGATGGCATTTTCGGGGAATTGTATGCATCCGGCGAGACGCGCCTTGTCGTGAGGTAGGGGCCTGCTCTTAAGAACGCTCTCGAGAGCACGCTTAGGAGCAGTGGATGCGGCAGATCACGGTGATGACCGGGCCGGAACGGCGGCGG
>Ga0213869_10001512_pt1 | contig 17273 bp, 19 predicted proteins | sample PICome_10_FD_160083 | JGI IMG/M metagenome (GOLD analysis project Ga0213869, IMG submission 160083) | Coastal seawater microbial communities near Pivers Island, North Carolina, United States - PICO132 | ecosystem: Environmental > Aquatic > Marine > Coastal | place: USA: North Carolina...
AAACCATAAGCGCCTACTTTCACCCTAAGTGCATGTTCAATTATTTCTATGTCTCTGACAGTAAGTTTAAATTCGTTATTTGGCTTAACCATTAATATACCTCCTCTAAATGAGCCTGCCAGTTATTCAAACCAGGAGCCTCAATATAATGTAATAACTTCCAATATTCATCTAATGCATCTTCTTCATTCTTACCAAGTAATCTACCCAAATCTATAACTAATCCATCTGTTAACCTTGATAATGTCTTTGCTTGCATATTACATTGATCAACGTATTCTTTAACATTGTTAGAACCTACCCAATCCCAACTAAATTTTGTTAATCTATCCTGTATCATCTTTGGGTTTTCTTTAAATATAATATGTATGTATCTGCTCTCCGCTAGGATGGTATTACGATAGAATGTATCCTGCATATGATCCCAATGCCAATGTGGTGTAGCCTTGTAGCAGAATTTTTCATATTCATGATGCAACATAACATAATCGTGAAGATCTATTTCCTGATCTTGGTCATCATAAAATGTCCACTCAGGAACATGTTCTTTTCGTTGTTCGTAAACCCATTCATGTCCTTCTAATTGCAGATGTATAGGTGTTTCAGAAACAATCTTATTATCACTATTAAAATGATTATACCTATATGTATATCTACAAGGTGCAAATCCACGATGTTGGCTTATAAAATATACCAACCAACTTCCATAGAATCCTGTATTAAACGTTACACAATAACTATTCAAACTCTTTAAATCCTATTAACTCTTTATGATTGTTAACTAGGTCCTGCCATCCATCAAGTGGTTTTGTATTTAGATATTGGCATAGTGTTCCATATGTACGAATATCACACTTCATTAGTTTACCCATATCCAATAAAAATGCACCACGTGTTCTAGCTAAATTAAGAGCCGCCTCGTTACGTTCTTCTACATATTTTTCTGCTGAAAATGTAATAGCATCTCGTGAATATCTTGCGATACGTTTAGTAACTGCTTGTTTGCCTTCTTCATAATGACATACAATAAACCAAGCTCGCTCCTGCAAGTAATCACAGTATTCTTTATCTAGTTGATCATAATGATGTGGTACTGGCTTGAACGCTATTTTTTCACTTGGGTGTTGAGCTCTCCAATCATCCCAATCAAGTAACTCAACTTGTCCTTTATAATTCTCTACTGCTTCCATTTTAGGCTTATAGTAGAAACTATGCTTGGGCATGTTGATATGTACTGGTGCTGAATGTACTTCATCCAAGTTATTGAAGTGTTTGTAGTTTGCAACATAAGGTTCTTTTGAGAAACCTTCGTGTTGATTTATAAAATATATTAGAAACGTGCCAAAGAAGCCACGTTGAAAGATACATGCATAGTTAGACATTTTTTAAATCCCATGGTATATAATCCTGAAAGTTCATTTTCTTAATGAGCTCTTGCTGTGGTAGGTATGCCCTAAACAATTCACGGTTATTAGGATTATTAATTCTCTTCATATTGTTTAAGTGATCAACTAGATTCATTAAGTTACGTGCTTGTCTTTCACTGTAGTTAAAATCAGCTCTTTGAAGATCACTTATTGCACAATCTATAATTCCATCTGGTACTAAATCTACACCCAAATGCTTATGTCCGTTTAGTGCTGAAAAGTAAAAATCACCACCTTCTGACATAAAGTAATCTAAGCAATCACGTAGGTTATGAACATTGAATACGTGTGCAACGCAAGCATATGTTATATAGATATCATACTCACGAATCATATTATTTTGTTTACAAAACCATTCCCAATTCTGAGGTGTTCTCACTAGATCATATAATTTATCTACACCGTCAATACTCAAGTGGAATGATACAAATTTAAATTTACTTAACTTTTCTAATTGTTCTCTGGTTACACTTCCATTAGTACTAACGTTAATTTTTTTGTCTGTTAAATTATTTTCAATCATATAATCCAGACATACATCAAACTGTTTAACAATGGTTGGTTCACCACCATCAAATGTAACTGTTTCAGCTGATTCCAATGCTTCTATATAATTGTCTATCTTCTCCCAATACATTTTTCCTATTGTACCATCTAGTGCTTTATCAACACCTCGTTGGCTTAACTTGTCTTGGATAAAAAGATTATCTGCTGGAAATTGTTTATACTCTTTTGCTATTAACTGGCTACGCATTGGACGACATATATTACATGACTTGTTACATATGTTACCAAAACTCATATGTATTTCTTTTATTTCTTCATTAAATATAATGCCATACTTTTCATTCTTTTCAATACGCTGACTGCGTTCGCCACGCTGTTCTTTTATAGCACATTGTTGACAACCAGGAACACTTTCTCCTAGTATCATTTTATTACGAACATCCTTTAACCAGTCACTTGCCCAGTACTCTTGGAAATTAGTAAATGTTTCTTCTCTATGTCCTCTGAACGTACAGCAAGGTCCTACCCTACCAGCTTCATCAAAGTGTACAGTTTTCCACGGCTCATTACAGTATGTTCTAGACGTATCCATTAAATTCCTTACATACCTCTAAAAGGTTCCCCTTTTGTAATTCGTCTGCTTTGCTATTAAACGCTACAAATTCTTTCCAGCGTTTCTCGTGCCAGTCTTCTGCCCACATATACTTAATTGTATCTGCTACTTTTGGTATATGCAAATAAGGCTCCAAACGTTTTTCCGCTATTTGTTTTAAATCTGTAGGCAATGATCGTATGTTCATACTTTCTGGATGATTTAATATGTTGAGATATATTTGATCATCTCGTAATCCTTTACTTTTAATCCAATCCAATAATTCTGGCATTGCACACATATTCAATACTTGAACTGTACAATGTATTTGCATATTAACATTTGGTAATGCATTTAGTTTGTCAAATATTTCTACAATCTTATTCCAGTTACTAGGATAGCGAATGTAACGATCACGAGCACCTGTGGCATCAATACTAGCGTTTAATTGTACACCTTTAAAATGACTCCAATATTCAATCATCTTATCTGGTACATTTGTTAGATTAGTATTATATTTTAGTTTAATACCACCTGCTAGATCATTTGCAATACAGTAATCAAATAATGCATACTGACTTACAGCAAGCGTTGGTTCGCCACCCGTTAGATATATTTCTTTAATAGTATGTGCTATTTCAACAAAGTTAACGCCAGTCTGTTTACGATCTGGCCACTCACCTAATTTAGTCATCCAGTCCAAGTCGTTTTCACTTAGGGGTTCATTTGGTGCAAGCTCTGCTGTATCTACAATCTTATTCCAATCCTTCACCCACATACTTGAGCTCCAAGGATTGCACATACGACATTTCAGGTTACATAGGTTACCCAAGCGTATATCAACATAACGCACATCTAAAGGTATTTCCTCTGCAACTTGTACATCATCTTTCCACCATTTTTCATTGTAGCCTATACGTGGACTGCGTATGCCTGTGTCTTCTTCACGGAAACAACGCTGGCAAGTTTCAGGGCGTTCGCCATCTATAAACTGTTTACGAATTTTTTTATAATCAGGACTATTCCACGCTTCGTTAATATCATCACGGAACATCTTATACTCCTTGTCAGGAGTTTTCATAATTTTATTATTTTTAGGATTGCTGTTACAACATACTCTGAAGCTACCAGTAGGACTTACGGCGGCATGCATGAAAGGTAACACGCAAAATGTATCACTAGGAAGTTTCTTCAACGAATTCTCTCCAATCAGTACCATGTATTTTATCAAGTTTATTCATTTGATCAATAAACTCATTTCTTAATTCTGGATCGTCCCATGCTTTAGTACGTAAGAAGCGTGGATTAATTAAAGGACTTGCCTCACCAAAATGTAACTTATTGTGTGAGCACCAGTCTTTAACTTCCCATAAATGGTCTTTGTTTAAAATCATTGGCAATGCTGATATCCAAATATGACTATTTTTAGGTTTGGACTTATTCCATTCTATTACATTTTTGCTAACTTCTTCCCACGAAGCATGTGGGCGGATATACTCATAACGTTTTCCGATTGCATCAATGCTTATACTTATATTTACCCTTTTGAATTGTTCGAACAAATGGTTCCATTGTGATATATTGTGTGTGCCATTTGTAATCAACTGTAAGTTAACTGCACCAGCAACATCCATATCTATTAGACCTTCAATAATCCTTTTAACTTGAGGTATTAGAAATGGCTCACCACCTGTAAATTTAACATGGCTTGCATCTACCATTAAGGGTAAAAAGTCTTTTGCTTCCTTGTGCCACTTTTCAGTAACAGGGCGGTGATAATGTTTTGATAATTCTCTATCAGGATCTGCACTTGCTATCTGTTGCCAAATACTACTACTAGTTGGATCACACATTCTACATGCTAGATTACATGTATTATTAATTTTTAAATCCCAATACTTAATGCCTTCAGCATATTTCAACTCTTCATTATAATACATGCGTAGACTGTGACCATTTAATTCCTCATCTTGCTCGCATTCTATACATTGCCTTAACCACTCTGTTTTGCTTCTTTCATTCCATTTGTCATGTCTTGATTTCCAATCTTCTTCCCACCGCATACTTGGTACGCCTTTAGTCATAAAAGCACAACAGGGTCTAACTGCGCCTGTTGGGCCTATACAAACTCCGTGTTCAAAAATCTTACATTCTGGCATTACTTACGATCAGGTCCTGTACTTGTAAATTCCATACCTAGAGCATTACCAACATATACACGTCTACCATTCCACTTTAGCACTACTTTACTCTCACCTAGTATAACTGTTAGGCTTTGTTTTGGTGTATAGAACATCACGTTTGCTGTTACTGTTCTGTCATTATCCGTGCATGTGACTTCGCACTGTTCGTTAAAGTCTTCTCTTGTCATATGAAATCCTTATAGTTTGTGTTGTGTTGTTTATCTAATAAGTTGACATACTTGTAAAATTCTTCAGGACAAGTATCCAACGCATCAGGACGAGCCCATTTTGGCTCTGTTAATGGTGGGCTCATGCGTACTTCTAACTCATGCTCCAAACCAAATTCTTTTACTTCATGCATATGATCTTTGTTGAATATCATTGGCAATGCTGTGATTGCAACGTCAAAATGCTGTGCTAGTTTAAGTGTGTTTGTCATCACTACTTCCCAACTTGCACCAGGACGTATGTATTCAAATCTATCTCCTATTGCATCAATGCTAACGAGTATCTCTACATTTTTAAATTTTTTTAACTTCTCTAACTGTACTATTTGTGTTCCGTTTGTTGTGAATTCTAATTCTATACCACGCTCTAATCCATTTTCAATACAGTAGTCTAATACTTTCCATACTTGTGGAATAAGGAATGGTTCACCACCTGTAAACTTTAGGTATTTTGCATCTTTTAAATTCTCATATATAATATCAATATCTTTGTGCCAGCCAGTTTTTTCTTTGCGATACCAATCACTAGTAAACTCAGGAGTTACTTTTTGTTCCCATATACTACTCGCCGCTGGATTACACATTCTACATTGAAGGTTACATGTATTGTTAAATTTCATATCCCAATAAACAATACCTTCAGCACCTTTTAGTTTTTTATTTAAATGGTCCTTCCAACTTTCTCCACGCTCTTTATCTTCCCAAGCACAATCTGAACATTCTGGCAAGAAGCCTACCTCACTTTTAATGCCTTGTTCTTTAAATTTTGTTTTCCAGTCATCAGTATACAGTAATCGCTCTTTGCCATTATATACACAACAGGGTGCAACATTTTTGCCTGGGTGTATTGTTAAGGCGTGATTAAATGCCAAGCATTTTTGCATATCCCTCGTTTACCTTTGTCTTAAAATAATCTGTAGGATCGCCATCAAGTATCATATGAATACGTGGCTCATCTGACCTATTCCATACAGCATGTTCATAACCCGTATTAATTTTAAATACGCTACCTGGAGTAAATGGCATTGTTCCCCAGCCACCATGTACTAATGCACATCCATCAGGATTGTTAATGGCTACGTTTGTAGCACCTACGCCTGTAATTCTATCTCTATCCCTATGCGGACCTAACCAACCACCTGGCAGTACAGCCATGAAACGTACTCTACTAAATGGTGAATAGCGTATTTCATCCATTAACCATTGTTTTGTTTTAGGGCAGAACTTTGCAATATCAGTCCAGTCACTTAGATCATACTCTGCCTCGTCAGGTAGTCCGTAATCTTCTGGCACATTTGTATGTACTGAGCTCATACCATGTATTGCTAAACTTAACCAACCACTGCTATTTGGTCTATGGAATGTGTAACAACTTGTATGTAATAAGTGATGAGCTTCTTCATAAATGTCTTCCCACGGAACTGATATATCAACTTGAATCCAGGGCATCTTAGTATTATCCATAATATCGTTAATATCATCTTTAGCACTAATTGGTACTTCATCATATACCGGTGTCAAATGCTCATTGGCTTCAAAAAACTCTCTTGTTTCATCTGAAACTTCTCTGAAGTGTTCTAAATTACCTTCGTACCACATTAATTTACTCCTGTTAGTAGCTTTGCATTCTGATACGTGTAATGTAACCCGCCTGGAGTATTACCCGTGAAGAACACATTAGGGTGTCTTTGATTTAAACTGTTAATCAATTTTATAAAATTGAGCTGTGCATCAAATCCATCTGTATTTAAATAATTCACTTCATATTGCCATATATTAGTTAAATTTACAAACAAATTATGTCCTTCACCACTTGCCTCTGCAAATTTTTCCCAATCTTTAACAATATTTACTCGTTTAAATACTATTTCTAAATCTCGTATTTGATCTATCTTTCGTTCCCACTGTTCCTGTCCACCCATACTTTCAATTAACTGCGTTACTAGTTCAGGATTATATAAACAACACTCTGGTGAAATTACACCATCACCAATTACACGTTGTATGTTATTCTCATAGAATTCTGTAAAGTTTGTTTTTGGATCATATTCTTTTAATACAAGATTTGTCCAATCAATGGCATACGGATTAAAATCAAAAAATGTAACACGCTCTAACGTGTCTATATGGTTACCTAAATGCCATAACTGATTTAGTCCTGAACATGGTAACATCATATGCGTAAACTCTACTCCAGTTTTGTCAAACTTTGGAATTGATTCTGTATTCGTAATGTACAATACTTGGGTTTGTTGATTTTTGAATCCATATAATTCCATCTTGTCTTCGCTTAAATTATAACCAAACTTTAGACTTTGCTCTGGTGTCTTACCATTTAAAAATGTTGAATCTAAAATCCACTTACTTGTTTCATCCACTTCATCTTCTGGATAACAACAATGTTTATGGTCACGCACTTGTTGTGGTAAGTTCATTATTTTATATCCTAATTTTAGTCCATTTGGAATAAGTGCATCTAAGTAATTGTGCCTTGTTTCAACAAGCTCTGGCCTATCACCAATTTTTGGCTCTAGATATATAGGGGTATAATCATCATGAAAGTTTTCTTTACTTGCTTCATACGCTGGGCGTTTAGCAAGGTGTTTATTTAAATTAGGGAATCCAGAATCTGCATATGCTTGTAGGTTAATTACAATACACTGATGATGCCAATATGGATACCTGCCTTGAGATTCACGATTCATAATATGTCCTGCGGCAAACCACCGCTCATTCTTCCATTCACCATCGTGTAGTTTTAATAACTCTTCCTCAAATTCATTTGTAAATGGCCAGGTACCTTCAAACCAAATAACTGCTAACTCATAATTCATACCGTGAAATGTTTCAATCCACTGTGTTGAATGTGGGTGTACAAGTTCACACCAACTATGGTCAAGTTCGTTATTAATACAAATTTTTGTTATTTGTCTTAATTTGCTTACATATTCTGGATACCCATCTAACTCAGGATAAACCCTCGCTCCAGGTACCACATGAACAATTCTATTTTCTTCTTTTACGTGTAGTTTAAATCCACCGCTCATATTATTCAAATCCTAAATTGTAGTTCTCGCCTACTGTTGTTACTGCTTTGCTAGGACACATGATTTCATTATCATTAATGTCTGTTCCCACAAACCAACTATCTGGGAATTCATTTAGTGTTGTGATTAGGTTTATGAAACTTTGCTCCAACGCAAATGGTTTCGCATTCATCTTTGCGAGAATATAGCTATAGATATTGCTGGTCCATAAGAGTGTTCTTACAGGATCCAACTCCCTAATACAGTCACTACTTGAATTGACCACATCAGCAACAATAAATCTACAATCACAATTTCTAACCTCATTCCAAAACTGAACAAATTTATCTGGTCCGCCAAACATATCTATAACTATTGCCCAGTTATTTTTTACAATATATTGTAAGTCATTATTCACGTTGGGATTATCTTTGCACCACTTATCTACAAAGTCTGGAAAGTCAGTGCCGTCCCAATTTTTAAACATATCTCTCTTAAATTGTACACTATCAGCATCAAAGTCATAGAATACAAAACGAGTGTTTTTGTTAAATCCATATTTAAAAGCATAGTACAGTAGTTTAAATCCTGCACATGGACCAACATATTGATCAAAAGTAGTACCTTCTAATTGTTCAACAATTTCAGGTTTACTCCTTTCTGTATTTACAAAATAAATTGGTGACGTTGCTTTTAAGGAATTTACAACTCTATTTGCTTGGTAACTTAATTTATCTTTGTCATACGCAAGTCCTTGTATACCTGCATCAAAATCTTCTGTACCTACATGTGGTCTAGTATCTTTAATTGTTTTTACTAATTCCTCACTAAAACCTGGAACTGTTAGTCTTCTACGAAGACTCCATGCTATCCAGCTATTTGCAAATCGTGTAAGTCTTGGATTATTTTGTTTACTAAAATCTCTCTCATTTTTATCTTCCTCTGTTGGATAAAGAGCAAACATACTATCTTCCCAATCTAATTCAGGTATAGTATTGAAATATGGTAAATCACTAGGATCAATAAAAGGATTTGGCTCCTGATTTTCTATCCATGCATCAATGTTTATAAGTATCATACTTCTATAAAAATATGGATAACTATAATACCCATCTCGTTTAATTTGTCCTGCTACAAACCATCCTTTTTCTACTGTATTGTTTAGCCTATCTATCTCTTTGAGTAGTGTTAAATTAAAATCTTCCGTGTCTGCCCATACTCCATCAAACCATACACACGCATACCTATAACCTAATTTTTTACACGCTATTAGCCAACCAGTATCAATTGTATTATATAAATTTACAATACCACCACGTAAGTGGTTGTTAGACTCTACTTGTTGTAGGTTTGATAACTTTTGTTTAAGAATTGGATAATCATTAAAACTGTCACTACTTGGAATAAAGGCATGTACAATAGGCCAACTATTGTCGCTGTGACTATAATCCCAATTCATTTGTCCTTTTTTCAAAACAATAATCCTGCTATATAAATTACAGTTAATCCTGCGTTCATCACTATAATACTTTTCTCTTTCCATAGAACACCAATTAGTATCCATAGACTGTTACTAATAATGAATGCCCAAATATATAAAGGGTAAACATTAAATGCGGCGAGCAAAGCCGCGCCTAGTAAACATGCTGTAGCGATCCATGCTAACCATTGATAAGGTTTCTTCATTACCACCACCCCAATGTTCTGCCGTTGCCTGCTATAATAGCACAACATGTTAATAAGTGTAGCACTATCCAAAATGTACGCATCCATAGGGCTTTACGGACGTCTGATTGTGTAATTGGAAGAAACTCTGGCTTATCATCGTCATTAATTCCAACAGGCATTCCAACTGTTCTTGCCCACATTTTTAAAAATCTACGCTGTCCTGACATTAATTCCAACCCATTGCTACTGAAAATCCTAGTACATTAACAACTGCAAAGTAAGATGTCAATACTAATGGCCAAGCCATTTGACGCCTAATATAAGCATATACCGCTGTAACACTTCCTATAAAAAATCCAGGATATACATAACGCATATCAGGTTGGTCTGCATTAACAGCCAGTGTTAAACTGGCGGCCACAGTAAAAACAAAACTTGCCATTTCAAAATAAAACGCAACTTTGTCACTTGTATAACTTTTAATCCAAAAGTCTTTAATCTTTGTAATCATCTAATCTCCCGTTTACTAAATCCATACCCTCAAGTTTAATTTTCAAATGTTCCCTTATCATGCTCTTTAGCGTAATATCTTTGGGATAACGATTTTCAATATCTCTTGTGTATTTCCTCATCTTTGTATAATCACGTACATTTGGTTCATTGTTTTCCATGTATGTAATAAATCTTTCCATTTCTGGAAACTCTTCTAAGGCACTTTTAAGGTGTGCAAGGATTAATTCCCTATACACATCTGGCCAATTCTTTGGTGAAAGGTAACGTGGTGTCTGTAGTATATTAGCAGTTATAAATTTTAAGTCAACCGGAGATTGCTTCCAGAACCTATAAAATTCAGGCATATGAAAAATATTATGTGCCTGTACCGTTATGCCTGCCGCCAAATCGATATTTGGTACTTGATCAAGTACTTGCATATTATTATATACATTATCCCAATCACCATCTTGTCTAATGTAATTATATACGCCACCTATACCGTCCATTGAAACTTTTATGTTTGTGTGTTTAAACTTACTCCATATCTCTACAAGATCATACTTCTTAAATTTAATATAACTTATGTTTGTAGCATAACGTAACTTTATATTCTTTTTAATCTCATCTGGAATACCCTCTAACAACTTATAATGCTCATCATTAATAATTGGTTCACCACCAGTAAATTGTAGTGTTTGTACTGTGTCCCATAATTCAGGCCATTCATTTAAACTTGCAAATAAATCTGTAGGGCGTAATAAACGTGTTTCATGTCCGTCTTTCTGATACTTTTGTATAATATCCAAATCCTTCACACGCTTATAACTACTGTGAGTGCTACACATTATACATTTTAGATTACAAAAGTTACTAACTTTAAGTTCAATCCACATGGGAGGATTATTTAATGTATAGTCTTCATTCATCTGTATCTTTGATGAAAATGTCGCCCAGTTGTCCTTTTCCCATTGCTGTCTGTTGCTTACGATTCCACTGTCCTCGTTGTGCCAACAAACGTTGCAACGACTTGGCTTTTCTCCTGCCAAGAGGGCTCTTCTTAATTCCGTATAGTTTTCGTTGTTCCATGATTCTTCTGCTGATTCTCCTGGTTTGTTTAACGGTATTTCCTGCGCCTCGCAACATGGAACCAGATTGCCACCTGCACTTCCATAGATGTGCATAAAAGGTAACATACAAAATGTTGGGCTATTCTTTAAATCTACCTTGCCACTCATTCCGTTCTCCTGATCCCCATTCTGGAATCGCCTTTGCTTCTAGCTCTAATAGATCTTTGAAGCGTTTAAGTTTATCTAAATCTAATATATCTCTCTGTCGCAATATCTTTTTCATAAGATCTGTATACTGCTTGGATTTGTCCTCTGCATTATTTGCCTCGCATAAGTTTTGCAGTAACCTATGCAACTGTCTTAATCTGTTCCAGCGTATTTTATAGCCTTTGCTGATAACACTCTTCATTGGTTCTTGCTCCAGATTTGCAAACTGTACATCTACTGTATAACGTAACTTTGCCTTGAACCAATCCGGCCAGTGTAATATACTCATGTAGTGTGGTTCATAAACTGTTTGAAACTGTACGTCCAATCTTTTGTATTGTGTCCACATAAAGAAGTCTAACATATATGGTGCATTAAGTACACTTATAGTGGCGGCTACTTTAATCTCAATTTTGTCCCAACCAAATTCTTCTCTTGTAGCAACCCATTGATCAATAGCTTTTTCTACCTTATCCCATTTACTTGGAAAACGCAGGACATCATTTACTTCACCAATACAATCAATACTAGGACAAATAATAATCTTCTTAAACTGCATTAGAGCATCGTAGTCTGCTTTCTTTGGCCAGTACGTACAATTTGTAAATATCTCAATCTCAACCTGTGGAGCAATACCACTGTCTGCTAGTGCTACAACCCAACGCAAAAATTGTGGGTGTAGGAAGGGCTCGCCACCTGTAACTTTAATAAATTTTAAATCCTTAAACCATTCAGGTTTAACACTATCCAAATCTAGTTCTTCAATCTTTTTTAACTGTTCTATATCATACGCACTATTACCTAGCTCTGGAAATTTAATTGCATCTTTATCCCACTTTGTACTATACTCTGGTCCACAACTTAGACAGCGTAAGTTACAATGTCTACCAACTGTAATCTCCAAGTACTCTAACTTTACACTATCAGTAAAGTCATCAAAGAAAGCATTTGCCTCTGTACGCATTGAGTGACCTTTTGTCTCCTCGTCTGCTTTACATTTATAGCAACCAGGATGCCATTCGTCACGCATCATAGTTTCTCTAACTTCTGCAAACGTACTATCAAAGTCTTTGATATCACCAATAAAGTCTTGTCGCATTAAGCGTATGAAATCTGCAGGATCCAACTGCTGACCTATCTCACGTTTATCGTTGTCTAAAAACCTATTATGAAATCTACAACAAGGTGTTGCAGGTTGTCCATGCATAAGCATGGCGGCTTTAAACGGATAAGCACATGCAGTTTTAGGTAATTTCATTTATTCTCAATCCTATATGGCTTGTCATCATGTGTAGAAATGATTTATCAAATTTGTGAAGACTAGATCCTGTTAAATGTAGATTACCCAAAAACCATTTTAATTGTTCTTCTTTAAACATTTGATGTAATGCATGATAGTGTCCAACAATAATCTGAAATTCTGAGTCAACAAAAATGTCTAGACTACCGTTAATTGGTGTATTCTCATATGGCCCAGAACCCACTGTTGTTTGCCACTTATCTTTTTGAAGTTTACTTGCTAGTTCAGGTAAATCTTTTGGTATTAAATTTACATCACTTGTAAGTACACAAGTTGAACTTGCTTCATTATTATCAATATTAATAATATCAATAGCACTCATCCATTTTGCCCACTGTTTTACAAGTTTACTATGTTCTACCTTCCCATGATCTGGTAATGGAAATCCAAAATCAACTAAGAAATTTGGATGAACTTTATCCCACCAATCTACTAGTATTGATTTTACTGACTCTTGCCGTGCTTCATGATATGCACTATTAGATACATTTCTAAATGGTAGTTTATGTATTGCTTCTTTAGACAATATCTCACCTGTGTTGACTGCGTAAAAGTTTTCACCATAACAATTTGTTATCCAATTAGTCGTTGGATCATCTACATGAAAATCTGTTAAGTTATCGCTGATATAAACTATATTAATATTCATTCAGCGAATTCTCCAGTCTTTCTATAACGTTTGATTGCATCACGTATGTTTATTCTATTGTATTTTTCATCTCTGTTAAAGTGATGATATTCTTTGCCGGGTGCTAGTGCAATATGTACAACATTGGTTGTTTCAAATTTATAGTGTTCGCATACTGCTTCATGTGCTTCTTTATATTTTTTAACAATGGTATCTGGTGTAAAGTTTTCCATAAGACTATTTGCAATGCTACAATTTAAATGTACACCATGTTGCCATTCTGTTTGAATAGCTAAACTACCACAATCCCATTTTGAGAATACAATACCTGCACGCCAGTTACCACAGCTAAGACCTTTTGTAGTTGAAAACGCTACTTGTTTAATACAATGTCTATTTAGGTTTACATTAATATCCCAACAGGTTCCATACCAAGCCATATCTACAAATACAGGAATATCTAGCTCATCACATTTATCCATAAGCCAATCCCATTTTTCATGCTGTCTACCTGTTCCACTAAATGGTAAACTAATCATTACTGAATCACCTTTACGTAATTCAGCATCATCAATATTACGTTCCCATGTCCATTGGCCTTCTAGCAATGCATCTCTATTGTATGGATACTCTCCTCTGAACATACGTATTCTATAATTATTAGCTCTACAGAAATAATGCCACCAATCCAATGCTTGTGTAGTTCCAAGACTAACAAACCTATGATTAAATTTATCTAATCCTTTTATCTTGTTTAACTTTGAACTCATAATCCAATCTGGATACAATGCTAAGAATCTATCTCCTTCACTTTGTAATGATGAGTAATCAATTTTACTCCAAAAGTTTTGATCTAAATGATCTATATATGGCTGGTGCCATACGCTGTTGCCTGTGCTACTAAAATCAGGATTCATGTACTATCTCCGGAATATATTTAAATGTATCTGTCTTTCTAAGCCTATCTAAGTCTTTTGTGTATTGTATAAAATGATTCCAATTACGCTCATCATAAACGCCATCAGCTAATCCTTTACGTATATCGTCTATACCTGTTTGGTATTCAAATTCTTCAGCATGGTAACTACCTTCTGGCCAAAATGCTTCGCTAGGAATATCTTTTAACTTGTCTAAGGCTGTTTGCCTTAGGTCGTCTGGCATATGTGCTATATTAAGATAACTTGGATTGACTACAACATTGCTCATACTAATACTTGCTCTCGTTGCATGGTATTTATTGAACCAATTCCATACATTTGGAAGATCAAATAAGTTTGTACTCATTACTGTTACTGCAAACACCATTTCCAAGTTCTCAATCTCATAGAAGTTCTCTATGTTTTCATTTAGCTGTTCCCATGTATAAGGACCGCCTCTTACAATACTATAAAGTTCATCTGTTGCTTCTATGCTTATTAACAATTCCACATGTTTAAACTGTGCAAACAATATTCTAAACTCATCATTGAATACTGTTGCGTTTGTACTAATATCCAACATAATATTATGACTTAGTCCTTGATCAACAAACCATTGCAATAATGCTAGACAACTTTCATCATATAGCGGTTCACCACCACGTAATGCAACCCATTTTAAGTTACGAAAGTATTCTGGATTAGCAAATAGGTTATCCATAAATCCTAGATCAATACCATTATATCCAACAGGTGTATTTTCCCAATACTCAGGAGCTTCCTTGTTTAACTTTTTACCATCTTTAGTCCAACCAGTACTTACAAAAGGATTGCAATGTATACACGCTAGATTACACTTATTGCTAACTGTAAAATCTAGATAGCGTATATCAGGTGTACCATCTACTTGTAAATGCTCACTTTGTATACGTAAATCATAGTCCATTTTATCCCAGAAGAACATACGTCTACTACGTCCTGATACTTCTTTCTTTTGACACCCAATGCATTGCTCTGGTATATTACGCCCTCTATGAGCTTCTCGTAGGGCCACAGCTTTATCACTATAGTAAATGTCTTTAAGTGTTTGCTTGTTAATGTTGCCTAACTTCTCTTTATAGATAATATCAGGTACAACATTACCTCCCCACTTGATAGTTAGGGCATGCCAGGGTGCTAAACAAGTAGGTAAATTTTTCTTGTCTAGGAATTTATTTCTGTACATTTAGTCTTTTAGCCATTCAATAATTTCAATCATCTTGTTTAGTTTAGTTCTTGCTTCACCTAGATTTTTTGCAGGTACCCAGGCTTGTCCCAAGCCATGTTCCTCATCTACTTTGTTAATCTCTAGGGCAATGTTTTCACCACCTAATTTAGTCATTTTAAGAGGACTTGGTGCTGTAAATTTTAACACATAAACCGTCTCTCTTGGTTTGAACTCATATATTTCAGCCATTTTTTGTAACTCCACATGTATCTCTACATGCTTTCCATTTTGCTTCATCAACAGCGTTGTACAATGTCTCATTATACCAGTCGTTGTTAAGTACTTCGTTTAGTGTATGGTTGTGTAGGTTATTTGTATTGCGAGCACCATAAAAACTCGAATCCACATGTTTTTCAATTAATTCTTCACTTGCTTTGTAGTCTATTCCATAAAAACTAACATGACAACAAGGCCATACAGTTCCCCAAGGATCAATTTGTACTCTACGATCTGCAAACCACGGACACTTGCTTACCACTTTAGGATATTGTATTTTATCGTACAATTCAAAATCACGCAAGTCACTCATTGACACTTCAAGTTCATCAAATCTATGTTGTTCTGTTTCACACTCAACAGATTCTAATGTAACACCAGATTGTATTGTGTGTGCTCCATGGCTAGGTCTAGTTTCAAATTCTATTGCTCCAGTATTTCTTATTGCTTCTTTAACTTCTTCCACTTGATGTTGATTGTGTTTAAACACCGTCATAATACCACGAGCTCTACCACCTTTACTGGCAAATGCTGTTATGTTTTCCATAAGTTTATGCCACTTGGTACGCACTCTATATATGCTGTGCGTGTCTTCCATACCATCAACAGCAAAACAAATAACATGATTTGCGAACTTACGGCAAGAACTTGCCATATCTTCCCAGAATTTTATTGAACGCATACTTCCATTTGTATGGATAAACAAATTTGTTTCAGGATGGTAATGTGAAAATATATCTAGCATCTCTACTAGATGTGGGTGCATCATAGGATCTCCCCAATTACCATTTAGTGTCAATTCCTTAATAAGCATTCCGCGAGTATCTTCAGTTACTAACCTCTTCCATATATCTAAATCAAAATGTTCTAGTGGTAACTCAGGCTTTACATCTGTTGTACCGTCTACTTGTCTTACGCAGAATGCACAACGAGCGTTACAATGACTTGTAATGTCCATTTGTAAATTACCAACATTTTCCCACCAACTAGTATCCAATATAATCCTCACATTCGCCTTCACGAACAATGTCACTTGTTAGGCAATGAATTCCACCATCCCAAAAATACTGATGTCTGAACTTCCAGTAAATTGGTTCAATACCATTTGCTTCCATTTCAGCAAATGCTTGTTCGTTTTTGCCTGTACAGATTACTGTCTTCTCATCTAGTGATAGTACATTAACATCAAACACGCTTTCGTCTGGACAACCTACCCAATGCTCTAACCACTTGCTTACATATTCTTTATGAAATCTACGTTTACGTGTTTGTTGAAAATCTTCTGGCATATCAAAGTCATCATCAACTTCAATAATAGTCCAGTTCTTCATTTCTTCTGGTACCCAGTTTTTATTCCAGGTCATCAGTACGCCAGGTTTTAGTAGAGCTATTTTGCCGTCGATATGTCCTCCTACTGGTATGTCCAAAAATTGGGTGTCTGGATATCGCAACTTTATTTCACGTTGAATCCATTCGCGGCCCAGTGCCGTGCCTCTGCCTCGTTTATTGTCTCCCTCATAGGGTTGGCTAAACAAAACGTGGCGTC
>Ga0213869_10001526_pt1 | contig 17140 bp, 16 predicted proteins | sample PICome_10_FD_160083 | JGI IMG/M metagenome (GOLD analysis project Ga0213869, IMG submission 160083) | Coastal seawater microbial communities near Pivers Island, North Carolina, United States - PICO132 | ecosystem: Environmental > Aquatic > Marine > Coastal | place: USA: North Carolina...
GGCCCCACGGTTCATTGTAAGCAAGGTTGAGCGAAAGATCGACACCTCGGCGAAGATGGTCAAAAGCAACTGAAAAGTCAGATGCTTCGCCACGGGCTTTTGCCAAGAATTGCTTACGATACTCGATTTCTCCGTCCAAAACAGCCGCATTGACCAACAGAATACATGGGCCATCGCTTGGATCTTGGTACATCAGATTGTTGTGAAGTACACGGCCAGCGAGCGCAGGGTTTTCGAGTGCTTCGTAAAACAAAACCTGTTCTGCCTCTGCTTCAGGAACCATGCCCTTGGAAGCATAAGCTACTCCACGAGCGTAGTGTTGTGTTGCGATGGTTGCAGGGAAGACATCCTTGTCAGAATACATTGGTTCAGCGATGATTTCATCCCACTTTCCGAATCGAATCATGACGTGCCATGGCATGGTAACGTAGGATTCAAGGAAAATAGCGCCCATTGGAATGATTCCAGCAAGCATGAATTGAACGCCAGAGTTCTCATCACCGGCAGGGAGGGTATCGACTGCTTTTCGAGCGTACTTGAGAGCAGTTTCATATTGTCCTTCAAACATAGCACACCAGACGACGAAGTGGTGGTTGTGCATACGATAAAACTTGTAGAATTGTGATTCGTTGCCGGTCAGTTCAACGTACTTGTCGTCGGCTTCAACCGCAGCGATGTTACACTCAATCGCTTCTTTCCACTGTCCGACCCACGCGTCAATGTGCGATGGCATGTGGACAAGGTGCCCCATACCTGGCATGACGGTGCGAAGAACATCTGCGGCCGGTAGCGCACGCTCTGGGAAAGGTGACAATTCGAGAGCGTGACAATACAAGTGGCACAATGCCACATGTTGCTTTGCATCTTCGATGTTATCGAACGCATCTTCCATAACCTTCACCAAAAGTAAGGTGTTGTCATCAGCCGGTGTGATTTCTCCGGATGCAGTGTTCTTGTCCCACAGTTGCCAAGCCTTCAAATTCATGAGGGCCTCGACGTAAATGGCAGTGACATCCAAGTTTCCAGCGTACTTTCGATACAGTGGTTCCATTGCTTCAGCGAACGCTACATTCAATTCAGGGCTGTTACCCATGTTGAGAACGGTTGGGTCTGCTGCGTCACGTGCTTCAGCAGAGTGGCGTTGTGCCAAGGCGTCAATGAGGTCGCATTCAAGTTCCGTGCACCCTTCTTTGAGGGAGACTGCTGTTTGGATTGAATCGTGGCCCGAGCCAAGTCCTGGGCTCCAATTGTAATTCGATGAAACACAGTAAGCGATTCCCCACCAAGCCATAGCGCATGTTGGGTCGAGTTCTGTGACTTTGCTGAAGCATGCAATGGCTTGTTCGTGGTTGTAATTTATCATGTGGCCATAGGCTTCAACGAACATTTTTCGTGCATCTTCATTGGCGCAGGTAATTGTTGTAGCAAAGGCGTAGTTGGCGGCGATGCCGAAGTCGTAATCCGTTGGTGCAAGAGACATATCCAGCCCTATCGATAAGCCCTCTTAAGTAAATCGAATGGAAATATCGAAATCTTTGTTTTTTTCAAAATTACTCTTCCTCTTCTCCAGAGATAACCGCAGAATCTCTCGGCTTGGATGGTAATAAAATCCACATCAAGGGTATCAAAGACAGGTAAGGGATGTTTTTACCGTATGTCAGATCTAATGTTGATTGGAATTCAACAAAGGAGTCTGCATCCGATTCGTTCTCCTGTGGCGGCTCACTGCGTACTGAGGAATAATTTTCAGGCTCTACCAATCCCAAGTCATAGCCACTGAACATCAAATCAAATCGAATTCCGTTAGGTAAGAGAGACGGTTCTACATTGCTTTGACGGTGAGCCAAAGCGCCTTGTTCGGTTTGAACAACAAATGTCTCATCTGCAAGAGTGTCTTCACCGTTTTCCTCCGCCTCATCAACTTCTTGGTCATCGCCATCGAACCCCGTTAAATCAAGAACGTACGATGCCGGCATGATTACGAGAAAACAGGAAACGGCAAAAGCAAGTGCAATCGTACGTAACGCTGCTTTAAATCGAATTCCAGCTACAATCAGGCATTCGATTACGCAGAGGAACACCAATGAAAACAGAGTCGCATTACGTCCGTATTTGAGCCATTCAATGGTTTCACCTTCATCATTCGACTCGGATATCGGCGAATCGTCACTTGAATTGTCTTGAGTTGTATTTTGTTGAGAAGCGTTCACAGGTTCATCGTAATCTCTAAACAGCATATACAACAAAAAAGATGTCGAATTCTCCATCTCTACATCGATGAGCGTTTGCTCTTTATCGATAGCAACTAACGCTTTGATTTTGGTAGGAGCCGGTTGTCCCTCGGTGTATTGTCCTTCAAATTGAACCACCAACCAAGCGGATAAGAACAAATGGAGAGCGATGAGGATTGTCCCCAAAATCCGCACACCATCGCCGAAGCGGCTGTGAGGAGGGCGTAGGGCCATGTTTTACCCACGCGCTACTCGTACTTGAGGCTTCAATCACTCTTCATTCTCGTCGGTGTTGCTGTCTCGGCGGCCACCGGATACGACACCTGCAAGAACAATGACCGCAATCATTGAGATTGGGGATAAGAAAGGCAAATCCAAGCCGGAATCTTCTGCGAGTTCTTCTGCAGTTGGTGGCGTAGGGTTATCGCCGCCATCTGTTCCAGTCGAAGTGTCTGTTTCAGGTAGAGTAAGGTTGCTGACGTCAACTCCTGCTGCAATGAGGTCCTCTTCGATTGCTCCGAGGTCGTGGTCATCGACATTGACAATGTCGTCAATGGAAGTCGCTTCTTCCATACCGTTGGTAGCGGCATTCGCATCAGCTCCTGTTAGGTAGTGGATACTGAGTTTTGCTGGAGCATCGTCCATGTAGCCTTGAGTTTCTGGTCCAGCAAGAGTGTATGCGCCATCATCGTTCATGACGTAAACGCCAACGCCGACCATAGCAGCATGTTCATTGCTCCACATTGGAGCCCACATGCCATCGTCGTAAGGGAATTCTTCGAACGGCTCAACATCTTCAAGCCGATCTTCGAGATGCATACCGAAATCCTCGAGTACATCCTCAAGTCCAGATTCCCCAAGGGCTTCGAAAACAGCCGCAACACGGTCGCTGACTTCATCGTCTGATTCTTCAACCGTCGTGCAATGCATTTCCGAAAGGTACGGGGTAGAAGCCCCGTCTTGGGTAAGTTCAGTCATGAGGCAATATTCGCCCACTTCAAGGACGTCAATGTTGCCGTCCATATAGTACGAGTTGTCTGACCCGTCAATAACCATCGTTCCAGAATCAAGTTGGTTTTGATTCGGGTCCATCAGTGAATATGTCCATGTCGCACCTTCGTAACTCGACCAGTCGTATGCGGACATATCGTAGCGAAGGTTCATTGCTTCGTCTTCCCACACATCGGCATATCCTAATTCAGGACCAATCCATTGTGAATGGCACATTTCAGAAAATTCTACAAGTGGAGATGAGGCTCCTGTTTCGCTGATTGAAGCGGTCATGCACATGGTTGATTCTCCGTACGTTAAGGGGACGGCTACGCCACTGTCTTCGGACCAAGAAGTGGCCCACTCTGGGTTTGAATCGCACATCCAAGAGTCACAGATTGTGGATTCAATCGATGAGAGTGGTGTTCCTGCATCATCAAATACATTCATCTGGAGAGTATAGTGGTTGAGAACGCCTTCGTCTTCCAATGTTGGACAATCGCCATAGCCGTCGTTGAGAGTTGTCCATTCTACTTCGCTTCCATCGTTGCAAGTAAACATCTTTGTCGAACCATCAGTAGCTGCTTCGTCTGATCCATCGCTGCAGGCGGATTCCCCATCGTTCACTGACGTGAAACCGATTTCAGAGCCATCGTCGCAAGTAAACATTGCAGAATCGTCGCTTTGTAAAACTGAAGTGTTACCTGAAAGAGCGGTCTGAACTGTAATGTTATCTCCCCAGAAATGAAGATCTCCGGTGAGTTTTGCTGGAGCGTTTGCGGGAGTAAAACCCTCTACAGATGTCCAGGTCGATGACAATATCTGACCTTCCATAGTATCAGTGACGGTAATATCGACTGAACAGTAATTATTTTCTGGGCACATATCGGCATCATCCATGATAGTGACGCCATCGCCAACAGACCAGTATTGGTCGCCAACGCTGCCGAATTCCACAAGGCTGCAATCGCCATCGGCAGGCATCCCAGGGTTTGAGCACGTAACGGGTGCGTTACCATCAACAGATACTTGGACCATAACTGTGGCCCAATTGATGTCGTTGCCTTGGTTTAGAGTGACGAGAGCTAAGTTATCTGTATTAGGTTCGTTGTTTTCCACACTATCCGCCTGGAAATGATAGTAGCTGAGTTGTCCATCAGTGCCGTCATCATCCGTGGCGAAAATCGATTCGAGACTGTCAGTAATGTCTTCGCCGATGTCTTCAGCAACTTGTTCAGCAAACGCCTCTCCAGACCCAGAAAGGACATGGCCCATCATGATAAACATCAATGGGTTTCCTGGTGGGCAGGTGTCGCAACTCTGGACTTGGGTGGTTAGGCCTTCGCCATCGCCGAGGTCAACGGTGAGGGTTTCTCCTTTGGAAAAATCGAATTCTGCATTTACCTCCATATCAAAATCACCCGATTCTGACAGAGAGTCGGATATTTCAAGGTCGAATTCTCCTGCATCAAGGCCGAAGTCTTCAGTTGGAATACCTTCAATCGTGAAAGAGTAGTCAACTGCTCCAGTGTAATCGCCAGTTATGTCGCCACACTCGTATTCGCCGCATTCCCAGTAGTAGTTGTCATCGGCCGCAGACAAATCGACATAAATCGCATTCGGTGAGCCGAGGCGCCATTCAGAGGTGGAATCTGTAATTGAGTATCCCAAATCTAATTCTGTGTTAAAGTCAACAGGGAATTCCTCTCCGCCGCCTTCCAACAACACATCAATGTTGAGGCCGACGAGGGCTGAGACATCCATGCTGAATTCCATGTCTGCTCCAATGAGGTTGTACGAATCGTCAAGGTATTCTGTATAGGTCATATCGACGGTCAATACTTGCTCAAGGGTTTGCACAATGTCAATGTCGATGCTTGTCGGATCTGAGCCAAAGTTCGTTTCAGTCCAATCGGTTTGAAGTATTGTATCGGCAAGAATGCCGTGGCGGAGTGTTACGTCATCGGTTCTGCTCCAAACCGAAACATCGTTCCCGTTGTTGTCTTGAATAGTTTGAGGGGTGATGTCTTCGGTATGGTGGACATAAACGTTGGAAGCACCGGTTTGCAGTTGACCGATGATAAGATTGAATCCTGCATCGTCAGCAGCACCCATAATTTCGCTCAAAATTTCTGGGACATCAACACCTGTGAAGTTCTCAAGGTCAGTGTCAACACTGCTCCAATCGTATTCAACACCGTAGTAAAACTCGGATTCTTCTGTTGGAGTTGCACTAACGCTTCCAAGCGGCAAAAGTGCTGCTAAGAGAAGTGTTGTCATGAGGAGGCTTGGCAGTGTGCGGGCAATGTTCATGCCTCTTCCCGAATTGTACGAGAATATGAAGGTATTGCCTGCTTCAAAGAAGGAAAATCCATGATTTTGCGCTTATTTTCGATTCTTACGGCACACTTCTACGAAATTTTCGAACATTTCTTTACCGAATTCAGAATCGTTAACTTCTGGATGAAATTGAAGGCCAAAACGGTCTCCTTTCTCGTTCTCCATGCCTTGAACTTGGCATGACGGGCTTTTTGCTGTGACGAAGAAGCCTTCTGGGACGACATGCACTTCATCGTTGTGAGATTCCCAAACGGTTTGTGTTGCAGCGGTATTGGCAAATATTTCTCCGCCCTCGTTTTGGAGTTCTATTTGCATTGCACCAAATTCTGGAATTGGCGATTCACGGGCATCCCCTCCGTAATGCCGCGCCATGAATTGGTGGCCTGCGCAAATACCGAGAATTGGAATGTCCAACTCAAGATAAGCCCCACAATTCCCTAACTCCCCTGTGAGGCCGACACGTGCTGCGCCCCCTGAAAGAATGATTCCATCAAGTTCGCGAAGGTCTTCGACCGGAGTAGTGTTATCGATAATCTGCGTATCTACTTTGAGATAGCGAAGCATTCTCCACTCTCTGTGGGTCCATTGCCCGCCATTGTCAACGACATCGATTACGAGTGGTTTACCATCCATGTGCTCACCTGTAGTTCTGCGTGTATGGTCGAACAACCATGAACATGCCGCCCCAAATGATTCAGAGAATGATTTGATGTTGCAGAACATTTAGCGTTGCATATGGCGCGAGTTGTGGTTGTAGGCGCAGGTCTTGCCGGCTTGGCATGCGCCTTGGAAGCAACGACTGCAGGTCACCATGTTGTCATCATGGAGCGTTCTGAAAGAATTGGTGGCCGAGGCACAACGCAAAACTTTGATGAATTCCCCCTCGGGTTTGGCCCTCATCTGTTTTTGAAAAAGGGACCGTTTCATGACCTTGTTCGCAAACTAAGCAGAGTGAGACTGGCTTCATCGCCCATTCAACTTCATCGGGTTGAAGTTCTCGGGCACGGCATCGTCAGGCCGATTGATGATGTGAAGGCCTCCATTATCGCCAAAAAAATACTCAAAGAGGCAGCACCTGACGAACGGGTCGTTCGCGGATGTCAATTCCTTAGTTCTTGGAATCCAAATCATGCATCAGAACGATATGCTGCCCTGCAGAAAAGCAAACTCCTTGTCTCCAACGAAGGGTGGTCGGGCATGGTTGGAAGAATGGCTGCTGCGCTTGATGAAGTGGGCGTATTCATCGAATGTGGACTTCACGTGAAGAAAATTGAAACAGGTAAAGTTCACCTTGCTGACGGCAGAGAAATCGAAACCGATGTCGTTGTTCTTGCTTGTGGGCCTGCTGCAGCCCGCAAATTGATTCGGAGTGTCGATGAAGAGAGGGCGAAGAAAGTCTTCTCACCGTTGCAAAGAACAACGGCCAGTTTCATCGAAGTGGGTCTTGATTCAAAATCACTGGCAGGTCGCCAAGCGGTAGTGGATGTTGATAACCGGTTCGCAATATTGGATTACAGGGCCATTCAACCCCGTTTAGGACTTGAAGGGTGCCATTTGTCTGCAGTTGCTGTAGGCGGGCTTGAGACCGACCCGGGTGAAACGCGATTCTCATCTGAAGATGAACGGTTGGCTGCTTTAACTGACTTCATGGACCAAAGAGCATCTGGTTGGAAAGAACATGTTGTGCAACACTCCGAACAAGCTAAAATCACCATTTTAGATTCAAATGAATACCGCATCCCTCAACGGGCTTTTGCCAATGATGGTGTTTTGTTGGCCGGCCCCTGGGTCGAAAGCAAACATTTGCTTGCTGATGCTGCGGTCGATAGTGGCCGTACTGCTGGTCGGTCCATTTCATCAGCACTGCGTTGAACACTTATCCACCGCCAACTCTTGGACAGAACATGCGATTCGTATCATGGAACGTCAACGGTATCCGGGCAGCAATTCGAAAAGGAATAGACGGATACTTTGAATCCTTTGATGCTGATGTCGTTATGCTTCAAGAAGTTCGTGCCCTACCTGAGCAATTACCCAAAGGGTGGGGGTGGCCGGAAGGATACGATGTGCACATGCACTGTGCCGAAAAAAAGGGATATTCCGGTGTTGCAACGCTGTCTCGAAGACCAATTCTTCAGGTAAAAACCGGCATGAATGGTTCGGTTGATGCCGGGGACACAGAAGGTCGAATAATCGTCACGGAGCATCAAGGATTCACGTGCATCAACACATACCTGCCCAGCGGCTCCAACAAACAAGAGCGTCAAGAGTTCAAGGAAACGTGGATGGATGAATGGAAAATATTTCTTGCCCCTTACCTGGAAATGGATACCCCGGTCATCGTATGCGGTGATCTTAATATCGCGCACACTGAAGACGACATTTGGAATCCAAAAGGTAATGCCAAATCGAGCGGTTTCTTGCCTCAAGAACGTGAATGGTTTACGCAACTGCTTGCTGAAGGCTGGAACGATGCGTTTCGAAACCATGTTGGAGAGGGTGAGAAAATTTACTCCTGGTGGTCCAATAGAGGTCAGGCCCGAGCATTAAATCGCGGGTGGCGAATTGATTATTTCCTGCTTAATGAGGCTGCGAACTCTATGGTCACAAACATTAGAATTGAACGACAAGGTGGCCTCGACGTCTCGGACCATGCTCCGGTCATTTTGGATTTGAGGTTCTAATTGTTCTCTTCAATTTCAGCAAAATCAATCAGCAGTGCGTCAGCGATGTCTCGCAGTTGCTGTAAATTCGAATGATGAATCACGACAGAAACATGGATTTCTCCATCGGTTTCCTGTGAAAAAGATTCGCAATAGGGGCGCTGTGCTGCTGCAAGAAGAAGATGGGCCATCGGTGCGGCTCCAGTCCATTGAATAGTCGCTTCATGCGATTCGCCCATATCCGATGGTAGAGGTGGGCTATTATGAGGATGACCCGTCGCAGTGCCATGGCGAAGGCGAACGAAAGTGACCCAATCTTCGCTGGTGCTGGCGGTGTTGTACTCGGAGAAGCACGCACGAATCATGAAGGGCGCAAAGCAATATTGTTGGTTCGAGACAATGAAGATACAACGGAATTCGTGGCATTGGTAGCAACCATGGGCATCACTATTGTCGAAACTTTGCACCAGCCAGGCCAACTCGACCCCAGAGGATACTTCGGCAAAGGCAGGCTTCAAGATGTTGCAGATGAGCTTTCGAGTCGTATCGGTTCACATCCTTGGCAGGGAGTCGATCTCGTCCTTCTGCATACCAACGCATCGCCGCGTCAACTGGTTGGCGTAAATGAGGTGGTACAAATCGAAGTCTGGGACAGAGTTCGATTGCTCCTGTCTTTGTTCACATCTCACGCTTCGTCGCTTGAAGCACGAACACAGGTTCGCATTGCAAGAATGCAAAGTGACCGTACCGTGCTTCGGGAACTTGCCAATCAACAAACGACCGGTGAAAGAGCAGGTTATGGTGGAGGTGGAATCACTGCTCTGCAAGCGACGATAGCCAATATCAACCGTGAACTTGTGCATCTAAGGAAGCGGCAGAAAAAGCATGCAGTGGCCCAATCAGAACGAAGAAAGCAACGCTCTCGAGGCGGTGCAATGACCGTCGGGCTTGCCGGCTATACGAATGCTGGGAAATCAAGTCTCTTTCTCTCGTTGTCAGGCAAAGATGTGTTGGTTAAAGACAAACTTTTCTCGACCTTGGAAACGACGATTGGGCGCATGGAAGCGAGTCCACGGGTTCTTCTCGCCGATACCATCGGTTTCATCGACCATTTACCGAGTGCCACCCTCGATGCGTTTCGAGCGACATTAGCTGAGGCGTTAGAGAGCGACCTGTTGCTGATTTTAGCGGATGCGAGTGATAAACCAGAAGAATTGGAGCGGAAACTTTTCACGTCAAGGAATGAAGTATTCACTCGATTTTATGGAGAAGAAATCGACGAAGAGTTCCCATGGAAATCCTCAGACACCTCTGCAGTCAATCATGTTCTGACGGTCCTCACTAAAATTGATCAGGCGAATGAAGCGCAATTAGAGGAAGCGGTAGCCACCGTTGCTGCTCTTGGACTTCCAGACCCCATCCTCATCTCAGCGCATTCGGGTAAAGGGATGCAGGAACTGAAGGACTCGATTCTCTGGCATTTGTTCGGACCTCCAACGGATTTACTCTTACTCCCGGTTCCAGCAGAAGGTGGGCGGGCCGTTGAAGGACTTGTTTCAGATGTCTATGAATCGGGACTTGTCTCAAAAAGAACCAACCATGCTGACGGCATTGTTGAAATGAGGGTCTGGATACATGAACATGCTCTTGCACGATTACTCGCCCATTCCAAACACCGCATTGAAGTGAAGTAGGACGGCTTCCTACGAACTTCATGGCCGACGCAGACGAACCGGTTTCTGTCGATGAAGAGGTCGGTGCGGATTACATCGATGCGTTGACCGGTTTAGCAGAACCAACTCAAAGTTTGATGTTTTCATCGTCCAGCACAATCCTCACCAAACCGGACCCAAACATGCACCCAATGGGCCAGGCCATAGGTGTATTCTTGCTGTTCATCTGTCTTCTTGGATTCCTTAACGGTGCGGACTATGCCTCTCCAAACTCGGGTCTTGTTCGGCCGGATGAGTTTGTATATCGCCTCTCACTTACCGCTCCAGATGAAACGGCTACATTCCGCGGTGTTGTTTACGATGATGAGGGCCAAACCCTCGAAAACGCTACACTGTACATCTCTTGGGACGATAATGGAATCTGGAATTCGTCCGAAATGCAAACCGATTCCAATGGATATTTCAATTTTGAACGCCTTGACCCTGGGCTTGCAAGGGTCGATATCCTTGTTGAACGAGACGGTTTCCGCGACGTGTACTCCAATCGCGTTCTCTTCTCGCCACCTGCGATGATTGAACCGATCGGATTTACGACCATTGATTTTACAATTCCTTCTCAAGAGAAATTCGCTCAAGAACCGTGTTCAAACGGTGCTGAAGAATGTGAAATCCGATACATTGACTTGACCGATGGGCAAATGGACCATCCGCTGATGGACCCTGGTGCAGCAAGCATCTATGTCACCATTGGATTTGCTTTCATGGGGTTGGCCCTCATTGGAACTGGATTTACCGTATGGGCCATGAAGTCCGGTTCAATAGCCGTGCTCCGGACTGCCGCTGGCATCTCGTTCTTCGGCATGGGACATTATTACGCAGCATGCTGTTTTGGAATTGTAGCTTTCATATTGACCTTTGCCGTCCCCAAACGGTATGTGCCGATGAGTGAAGATTTCCGCTGAACTCGTCGATTTTGATGCATGTGCCCCGTCCAACTTAAGTTGGCTTAGTACAGCAGACCAACATGGACCTGTTCTCTTCTGCATGGATGACAAGGTCTCTTGGCGAAGCAGTATCAGCACTTTACTTGGAAGAAGGGGCCGGTCTTTTTGCCGGAGGTTGGGACGGGTGTGTCAAATCTTGGGATGCAGAAGGCGGTCTTCTCTGGACTGCAAAACTACCAGACCGAGTAACTGTACTTCACCGGCAAGGTGACGCTTTATTTGCAACGGCAGGACTCGATGTTGCCTGTATCGATGCGCTTGATGGAACTGTTCGATGGAGCCATTCGCTTGAAGGGAGTGCTGACTCCATTACGGTGTTCAACGACTCGCTCTATGCCGTATCGTCAGTATACGATATTGAACACAACGATTTTTTGGAATCGGCGGTATGGAGTTTCTCCTTTGATGGCACACTTCGCTGGATACATCGTATGGATGAACGCCCATGGGTAACTTTGGAACATGCTGATGAGGTTTGGTTTGGGCTGGGTAGACCAAAGTGCGGTTTTGCCAATATTCGAGGCGAAGATGAATTCATCCATACCAAAACAAAGGCTGATTCACCAATCACTTGCGGCTCGACCTTCGATTCAGGGATGGTTTTTGGTCACGCCAACGGTTCTGTTTCAGATGAGAGCGGGGCTACTGTAGCAGTCGAAAAGAGCGGTATCGAACACATTGATGCTTTTGATTCGGGCTACATTGCGGCATTAGAGGATGGATCTGTTGTGGCGCGTGTCGATGATGAAAACATTTGGACAACCGATGGCGAACTGGTATCTATCCTTGCTGTTGGATTCGATTTTGAGAAGAAGGCGACCCTATGGTCTGGTCGGTGGTCCGGCTCTGAAGGAACGCTCAACATCCAAAATATCGCTTCTGGCGAGGTGATTGCAAGCGCCCCTTCAAGCCGCTTTGAATCCATCAGCGTCGATACGATGCGTACCGCAATTGGATGTGAAGACGGTAGCATCCATGTTTGGGAAAAAGACATGTTTGAACGTCGAATGAAGGCGGACAAGAAAGCCGCGCCTAAGAACGAACGTAAGTCTGCACTGCAAGATAAGTTACGAGCATTACGTGATCGGTGATCACGGGTTCGAATCCCAGACACTCGATGGCGAGCCTTCGAGGCTTACGGGAGTGTCGGCTACGCTACTTGAATCGATACCGGCTCCAACAGTGTATTGTGGCTGCTGAACAGGCATTTGCCCCATCTGCTGTGGCATGCCTTGTTGTGGCATTTGCCCCATTTGTTGCATACCTTGCTGCGGCATATAACCCACCATGGGTGTCGGTTTACCACCGGTCAATAGGCCGACTAAAAGTAGGATTCCTCCAAGGCCGCAGCAACATGTTCCAGCAGCGCCTATGCCAAGACCACCAAGAATACCTAAAGCACTTTCACCAAAGGCAATATTGTACGAGTCGCTGTCAAAAATGTACAGTTGGGTCTCGCTGGTAATGGTATATTTTTGGCCAACCTCACAGTCATAACCGGTTTCTTTGTCGACCGTTGCACAAACATAACCAAAGATAATTTTGTTATCCCAAATATCCGGGTCGTAATCCTTATCAGAAAATTCAAACTCATCCTCAGAATACAAACACGTCAGAACGCTTGAAGCATCGGTGACATCGTCACCTCGAACTTCGGCCACATTAAAGTTGATATTTTCACAGTCATCGGTGTAGCCGTTGCCATCATCATCTTTGTATTCGCCCTCCATCATGACATACCACCCTGAAGAGCCCTGTCCATCTTCGTCGACAAGGGTGTAAGTGAACGATGTTCCTGGGCCTTCCATATAGTCCATGTAACTGACCGAGGAGATATCTTCAATGCCCTCCGCCGACTCAGACCATGCCATTCCAAAGGAAGCCAAAGCAAGGAGGATACATACTACTCCAGCGATTAACAAAGACTTGTTTGCCATGCTAAAGCGTACCAATAGTTGTATTTAACAGAATGGGGATGGTTTTTCGATACCTTTATGATATCATCACGATAGCACCTTTCAGTGAGTACAATGCAAGCCATGCCCCCCGCACAAACGATTACCCAACCTACAGATGAAATAATGTTCAAGGATTTAGAAAAAACCACGATCAACGGTTTTGTTGGTATTGCCATCCACATCTTAGCAGTCCCCTTCGTGTTTTTACTGTGTTTTATTTCCTACGGATTGGGTCCTTTGGTTGCGCTTGGCATCCTGCTCCAAATCGCACTGGGCATACTCTGGTTCTTACAGTGGAACAGTTACCTCATCATCAATCCAAACGAGGCACAAGCCCTCCAATTCTTTGGAAAGTATGCTGGAACGGTACAAAAGGAAGGCTTTCACTTCCTCGTCAATCCGCTGTATCAAAAGCAGAAAATTTCATTTCGAATCAGGAACTTTGAATCTGCGAAACTCAAGGTGAACGATGTCAACGCAAATCCAATCGAAATTGCTGCAGTTGTTGTTTGGAAAGTGGTTGATGCAGCAGAAGCCCTGTTCGAAGTTGACAACTACCACGGATACGTCCAAATCCAAAGTGAAGCGGCACTGCGCGCAATGGCCACAAAGTATCCGTATGATATCATAGAAGACAAAGACATTGGAGGCGTTGCACTGTCAAGCCACCAAGAAGTCATTGCTCAAGAATTGCAACTTTCAGTCGAAGCTCGTTTGAAGCGAGCTGGAATTGAAGTTCTTGAAGCCCGTATTAGTCACCTGGCTTACTCTCAGGAAATCGCTCAAGCCATGCTTCGCCGCCAACAAGCGAGTGCCGTTGTTGCTGCACGAAGCGAGATTGTCAAAGGTGCGGTTGGAATGGTCGAATTAGCTCTTGAACAGCTCAGCGCCAAAGGCATTATTGATTTGGATGAAGACAAGAAAGCGACAATGGTTAGCAATCTTTTGGTTGTCCTCTGTTCAGAAACCGATACAACACCGGTCGTAAACACCGGAACGCTCTACCAGTGAAGTGAAGATATGGAACGGGATGAGATCATCGGTCTTGTCGTACCAATCATGGTTTCCTTCTTGTTGTTTGGATATGTGGCCTATTGCTGGTTCAATCAGAAAGTCCACGTGCGTGGTAAAGGTTGGAAATCGAAAGACGAAGCACCCAAGTCGTTCTACTTCACGATCATTCTTTTGCTCCTTATCGGGCTTGGACAACTTTTCAGCACAGTGTATTTTAGATTCTTGATGTGAAAGGAGGAGAGGCTATGACTGAAGTAGATGAAAACACCTCGGACGATGGTACACCTCGTAAGAGGACGACATCGGAAAAGAAGAAGATTTTGCTTCGACTTGATCCTGCGTTGCACGAGCAATTACGCCTCTGGGCCGAGCGGGATTTCCGCTCCCTCAATGCCCAAATCGAATTCTTGTTGAAAAAATCATTATCAAAACCAAAGGACTGACTTGTATGCAGGACGAAAGGAGTTTTTTTTCAAAGTGGTTTGGATTCAGCGGTTGGCGCATCATGTCTGCAAAAACCCAAATTTTCACACAAATCCTGTACCGCATCATCTTCTTGTTCGGTCTTGCACTGCTCATCATAGGATACGGCTACATCACCGATTCAGAACCGGGCGGTTTGCCGTTAATCTCCATGATTGTCGTTTGGTATCTTGTCTTCCAAGCGATGATAAATTTCATCTTTGTTGAAGGCTCAAGATAGGCTTCACTCTTGTGAACGGGGGCCCGTCATCTGTTCAGGACGAACCCATGCATCGAATTCTTCATTGGTCACGTAGCCAAGTTCGAGCGCTGATTCACGTAGTGTTGTTCCGTCTTCGTGCGCTTTTTTAGCGATCTTAGCAGCCTTATCATAGCCAATGTGATTGTTCAGTGCCGTCACCAACATCAGAGAGTTCTCGAGATGTGCAGCAATGTTTTCCTTGACCGGTTCAAGACCTTCAACACACTTTGTTCGGAAAGCTATGCATGAATCAGTAAGCAATCGAATGGAGTGCAGAAGGTTGTGAATCATCATTGGTTTGAAGACATTCAATTCGAAGTTACCCTGGCTGCCGCCAACGGTAATGGCGGTGTTGTTGCCCATGACTTGGCAGCAGACCATCGTCATGGCCTCCGCTTGAGTCGGGTTGACTTTCCCGGGCATAATCGAAGAGCCGGGTTCATTTGCTGGAAGGGCCAATTCGCCAATGCCGCAACGAGGGCCAGACCCAAGCCAGCGGATATCGTTCGCAATTTTCATCAGGGATACTGCAAGGGTGTTGAGTGCGCCGGATGCTGCAACGATGGCGTCATGAGCGGCCAATTGCGCAAACTTGTTTTCAGCAGTGCAGAAGGTGAGTCCGGTAATATTAGCAATCTCATCTGCGACCATCTGCGCAAACAATGGATGAGTGTTGAGTCCAGTTCCAACAGCAGTCCCGCCCAATGCTAATTCAAATAAATCATCCAGAGCAAAGTCAATACGGCGCAGGTCAGCATCGAGTTGAGCAACCCATCCGGATGCTTCTTGGCCAAGAGTGAGGGGGACGGCATCCATGAGGTGTGTTCGACCTATCTTGACGATGTCGTTCCAAGCGTCGGCTTTCGTTGCCAACGCATCTCGTAAAGCACGAACGCTGGGGAGAAGTTTGTGCGTTATTGCTTCTGCTGCAGCAATGTGCATTGCAGTAGGGAAAGTGTCGTTTGAGGATTGGGCTCGATTGACGTGGTCGTTTGGATGTACTGGGCTTTTCGAACCAAGAACGCCGCCTGCAAGCTCAATGGCACGGTTGGCAATCACTTCATTTGTATTCATATTCGATTGAGTGCCGCTTCCAGTTTGCCATACACGCAACGGAAAATGTTCATCCAGGCAATTATCGAGGACTTCCTGTGATGCTGCAATGATCAAATCTCCAACTTCCGGGTCGAGTTGTTTGAGTGCTACGTTCGTTTTTGCTGCGGCCTGCTTCAAAACTCCAAACGCTCGAATAACACCGCTCGGCATCGTATCCTCTCCGATATCAAAATTGATCAAAGACCGGGCCGTCTGGCAACCGTAGTATTTGTCGGCTGGAACTTCAAGTTCGCCCATCGTGTCGGCTTCAATACGGACATCGGTCATGAACAACCCTTGGGGCTGAACTTCTTCACAGTTCGCACAGATAACCCGGTTCAATGCTGATTTGGAACAGGCGTGGCATGTAAAGCCCAATAGGCCTCTTGGATACAGGTAAGGCAGCATTTATGCGTCACGGGTCATAAAAGACCCAGTTTGCATAAAAGGTGTTGTGATGGCTGTTCGCAACTGTAAAGACGGTTACTGAAGGCTTACGCGAATGATTTTTTGTGGGGTTCGGGGTCGGTCACCAGGTAATTTGTCGCAACGCTCAATGGCCTTCACAACATCCATGCCTTCGACAACTTCGCCGAAAACGGCGTGATTACCGTTCAACCAAGGTGTTGGTACAGTCGTAAGGAAGAATTGCGAACCGCCCGTATTGCGTCCTGCATTGGCCATCGAGAAAATTCCTGGCTTGTCGTGCTTGAGTCGTAAAGCAGATGCTTCGCAGGGGATTTTCCAACCTGGTCCGCCTGTTCCTGCATTACGGGCCATTGGGTCTGCTGAGTGCGGGCATCCGCCTTGAATCATGAAGTCCTCGATAACACGGTGAAAGTGAAGACCGTCGTAATGTCCACTTTCAACCAAGCGAACGAAGTTGGCTACGGTGTCTGGTGCTTCTTCGTTGTACAACTGAATTGTAATGTTCCCTGCGCTGGTCTCCATGAGTGCTTGCATGGCACTCCCACGGAGAGGAAGGTCAAGAGCATTCGCATTCCCCACTAAGGCGGAAGTTATGTCAGGCTTAGTTCTTCAACCAAGGTCGGAAGTGCTGGTCTGCGTATGCTCGGGCGTAATCTGCTGGGTATCCTGAAGCAATGAGTTGCTGTTCGTAAGCAAGTTGTTCCGCCGTTATGGTCGGATCTGCTTGCAGTGGGACGTTTCCGACGTTGGCGAACGCTGCTTGCTGTTGTTCAAACATCTTATCTTCTTTTGGAGAGCTGCGGCGGCGAGTAAACGCAAGGACTGCAAGAACCAAAATCAAGAGTGCTGCACCTACCAATCCAAGCGTCAATGGATCCATTCCAAGTACGGTGGAATCAGATTGTGTGTCATCGGTATCTACAGTTCCATCGTCTGTGCTGCTGGAGTTGCTGTTATCATCGTCAACCGTTTGGTTGGTATTTGTCGAGGTGTTGTCAACTGGGTCGATAGGTTCTCCA